>Ga0180009_10001884_pt1 | contig 24981 bp, 18 predicted proteins | sample OS_PC_MetaG_FD_123537 | JGI IMG/M metagenome (GOLD analysis project Ga0180009, IMG submission 123537) | Groundwater microbial communities from the Aspo Hard Rock Laboratory (HRL) deep subsurface site, Sweden - OS_PC_MetaG | ecosystem: Environmental > Aquatic > Deep subsurface > Groundwater...
AAAAGGAGGGAGATCTTGATCGCTTGGAGACCTTGCGCATTGAGCTTTCCCGAACGCTCCTAGGGTGAAGTGAACCGCAAGCGGTCCACTTCACCAAGGTTTGATCGCCCTGCGGCCCTGCGGGCCTCCGGGCTGGGGCCGAGGGCCGCTACCGCGTCCCTCGGCATGATCAGTGCTCGGCAGAAACGCCGAGACGCTGTCCTTCTGCCGAGGAGAAAGAACGTGTCCGACGCGAGATATGTGGTCGGCATCGACCTTGGAACCACCCACACCGTCATCTCCTACGTCGACAACGAGGAGTCGGCCGGCGATGACGGACCGCAGGTCCACGTGCTCATGGTGCCCCAGACCGCGACCCCCGGGCATGTCGAGCAGCGGGACCACCTGCCCTCCTTCCTCTATCTGGCTGCGGGACCCGAGTTCCCGCCGGGCGCGCTCGACCTTCCCTGGGCCAAGTCGCGCAACTACACCGTCGGTCAGCTTGCCCGGTCCCAGGGAGCCGCAGTGCCCTCGCGGCTGGTCTCCAGCGCCAAGAGCTGGCTGTGTCACGCAGGCGTCGACCGCACCGCGCCGATCCTGCCCTGGCAGGCGCCGGCAGAGGTGCCGCGCATCTCGCCCCTCGACGCCTCATCCCGCTACCTGGAGCACCTGCGCGACGCGTGGAACGAGACCATGGCCCAGGAGGACCCGTTCGCCAGCCTCGAGGCGCAGCGAGTCTACCTCACCGTGCCCGCCTCGTTCGACGCCGTGGCCCGGGAGCTCACCCTCTCCGCGGCCCAGCGGGCAGGACTGGCCAACGTCACCCTGCTGGAGGAGCCCCAGGCCGCCTTCTATGCCTGGCTCGCCAGCCAGGGTGACGCCTGGCGCAAGCAGCTCACCGTCGGCGACGTCGTGCTGGTCTGCGACATCGGCGGCGGCACCAGCGACTTCTCGCTGATCGCCGTCACCGAGCAGGGCGGCGAGCTCGCCCTGGAGCGGATCGCCGTCGGCGACCACATCCTCCTCGGCGGGGACAACATGGACCTCGCTCTGGCCTTCACCGTGGCCGAGCGCCTGCGCAAGCAGGGGCACGACGTGGATCCGTGGCAGACCCGCTCGCTGTGGTACGCCTGCCGCGTGGCCAAGGAGCAGATCCTCGCCGACCCGGAGCTGGAGCAGGCGCCGGTCACCGTGCTGGGGCGCGGCTCCAAGGTGGTCGGGGGAACCCTGCGCACCGAGCTGACCCGGCTCGACATCCAGAAGGTGCTGCTCGCCGGCTTCTTCCCCTCCTGCGGAGCCACGGATCGTCCCGACGAGCAACGACGGGTCGGGCTGCAGGAGATCGGCCTGCCCTACGCCTCCGACGCTGCCATCACGCGACACCTGGCGAAGTTCCTCGGCGGCCACATACGCGCCGGGCAGGCGGAGGGCGAGACCTTCGTCCGTCCGACCGCGATCCTGTTCAACGGCGGGGTGATGAAGGCCGAGGAGCTGCGCGGGCGGGTGGTGGAGGTGATCAACGACTGGCTGGCCGCCGAGGGCGCCGCCCAGCTGAAGGATCTGCCGTCGGAGAGCCTCGATCTCGCCGTCTCCCGCGGCGCCGCCTACTACGGCCTTGTACGCCAGGGAAAGGGCATCCGTATCCGCGGCGGCGTGGCCCGCTCTTACTACGTCGGCATCGAGAGCGCCATGCCTGCGGTGCCCGGCATGCCGCCCCCGCTCAAGGCGCTGTGCGTCGTACCCTTCGGCATGGAGGAGGGCACCGAGGCCGACATCCCCGGCCAAGAGTTCGGCATGGTGGTGGGCGAGCCGGTAGAGTTCCGCTTCCTCTCGTCCACGGTGCGCAAGGAAGACTCGATCGGCGCCATCCTCGAGCGCTGGGGGGAGGGCGAGATCGAGGAGCTGGTCCCGGTGCAGACCTCGATGGAGGACGAGAGCGACGCTGCCGGCACCGCCATCCCGGTCACGCTCCACGCCCACGTCACCGAGGTCGGAACCCTCGACCTCCAGCTCCGCGCCCGGGACGATCGCCACTGGAAGCTGGAGTACTATGTCAGGGACACGGAGTAGCCCGGGCCGCTTCCCACGGCAGAGCTTCGTCCTTGTGCTGCTGCTGGTCGCCTGCTCGCCGCCGCCGATCGATCCTCCGAGCGGGGAGACGCGTGACCTGACCTTCTTCCTCCGCCGGCTGCGAACACTGGAGCACCTGCCCCAGCTCGAGCGCTCGCACACCGCCATGGCCAGCACCTGGGACCGAAGCGGCGGCAACGAGGATGGTCTGGACTTCCGGCGCATCGAGGGCGACCGCAACATCTTGCTCGACGTGGACGGACCCGGGTGCGTCCATCGCATCCACACCGGCCTGCTGGGCGACCCACTGGAGGGCGCGCGGATCCAGATCCTGCTGGACCACGACACCCGGCCGCTGATCGATCTGCCGGTGGACCAGTTCTTCTCCGAACAGCAGGGGCCCTTCCCCTACCCCCTGACCACCAACGGGACCCTGCCGGGCACCCACTTTCCGATCCCCTTCGCCGAGCACTGTCGCGTGCAGCTGGTCAACCCGGCGGCGGTGAAGCGATGGGGGGTGATCTGGCAGTTGACCTACACCCGGTACGACACGCCGGTCCGGAGCCTGCGCCTGCCCCTGGACCCGGCCGAGCGCGAGGAGCTCGATCGCGTCATCGGCCGCTGGATCATGGCCCGCCAGCCCGCCCCGCCCCCGACCTCGTGGAGTGTCCAGCGCACGCTGGCGCTTTCGCCGGGAGGGAGAGGGCAGGTCTCGCTGCAGGGCTGCGGCGTGATCCGCGAGCTCCGCGTCGCCACGCTGCCCGCCACGCCCGAGGTGTTGCAGGGGGTCCGGCTCCGGATCCACTGGGACGGCATCGCGGCCCCCAGCGTCGACACGCCGCTCGGTGCCTTCTTCGGCCACTCGGACGTGGGCCATGTCCAGCAGGCGCGCTTCGACTCGCTGCTGCTCGGTGTGACCGAGCGCGAGGCCTACACCCGCCTGCCCATGCCTTTCTCCGACGGGGCCACGCTCGGGTTCGACAACAACAGTGAGGCGCAGGTCGAGGTGCAGGTCCGGCTGCAGCTCGACCGCTGCCAGCAGCTGCCCGCAGACCACGGGCGTCTGCACGCCACCTGGCACCGGACGCTGGCCGCCACGGCAGCGGCGCCGCTGATCGGCCCGCTGCAGATCCCTGCCCACCGTGTGCTGGAGCAGAGCGGCCGCGGCAAGTACGTCGGCGCCCTGCTCCAGCTCCACTGGCCCTTCTGGCCCCAGTGGTGGGGCGAGGGAGACTGGCTGGTCTGGACCGACGAGCAGGACTGGCCGCCGAGCTACCACGGCACTGGCACGGAGGAGTACTTCAACTCCGGCTGGACCATGTTCGAGCGCAGCGCGATCTCCGGCTTCGTCTCGGTGCGACCCGGGCCGGTTGGGCTGTACTCCTTCCACCTCAACGATGGCTTCTCGTTCGACTCGAGCATCCGCATCTTGCTGGAGACTGTGGGGAGCTACGGCGGCCATCTGCTGATCCCCCAGCTCCACCCGGCCTGGCGCACCACCGCCCTGTGGTACGGGCTGCCGGCCCGGGCCGCGGGCTCCGACACCCTGTAGGCCCGGCAGCAGGGTCAGCCCACGCCGTCGGTCACCAGGCGCAGGCCGGGCGGCAGCGTGTCGCCGTACATCTGGGCCCGCTCCGACTCCTGCAGCACCTTGACCTCCAGCAGCAGGCTGACCAGCCCCTCCGAACATTCGATGGCTCGCAGGCGCTCGACCAGCACGCGCCTCAGCCCATCGGAGACGTCCCGCTCCGGGTTGCCGCACAGCCGTGCGAGCTGCGCCACGGCCAGCGCCAGGCCCTTGTGCTGGGTCCAGTCCAGGCCAAGCAGCCGGTCGAGCCAGGCCTCCGCCTTGGCCACCGAGACAACCTCCTCCACCGGACCGTAGAGCGGCACGCGGGCACCGAGCCGTCCCAGCGCCCAGAACGCGAAGTCGCCGCGGCCGGCCACAGCGTTGCGAAGCGCCACGTCTCCCAGCCCCTCCTTGGAGACGGCCGGGATCCGCTCCAGGCTGGCCACCGCCCGCCACATCTCGGCCAGCTCCTGCCGGTTCATGCTCGGCCCATCAGAGGCCTTGCCCTTCTTGCCCTTCTTCTTCTTGCCCGCCTTGCCCGCCGCCTTCACCGCCGCCCCGCTGAGCAGCTCCGGCGCGAGGCGGTTGGACAGCTCGAGCTGTTTGGCCTTGTTCAACCCGCCCGAGACTCGACGCCACAGTACCCACCACCCGATGCGGCACCATAGATCGTCCTCGAAGAACATCCCTTTGCGGAAGACGCCCCACAGATCATCGACACGCCCGGGGTCCAGCGGGTCTCCGAAACCGGGACGGAGCAGGATCCCCGCCAGGTTGAACCATGTGGCCTCGTGCTCCGGGCTGTTGCGGCGGCCGTCCACCTGCTCCCACAGCGAGCCCCACAGCGCGCGGATCAACCCGCCGGGCCAGCTCAGGCGCTCTGCTCCGAGCAGCGCTTCCAGCTGCTTGATCAGCGCGCGTGGGCCTCCCTCGTCACGGCGCGAGCGCGGGCGCAACCCGGCGCGGAGCGCCTCGGCTGCCCGGGCCTGCGTCGCCGCGTCCACCTCCAGCGCTGCGTCGCCGACCGACACCCCCGCGCTCGGGGCGTCCTCGGCATCATCGCCCGTGCGCAGGTTGAACTCCAGATCCCAGCGGTGCGTGCTCGTCTGAGCCTGGCACCACAGCTGCAACGTGCCGAGCTCGGTCAGCTTCGCACCCAGCTTCACCTGCACCGTCCGGTCAGAGATGTTGCGCTCGAACCGCAGCACCGTGTAGAGCGAGGGCAGCTCGAGAAACACATCGTCGTTGATCTCGACCACGGTGCCGGCCTCATGCCCCAGTGGCGCCGTTGAGCTGTACAGCGGGAAGCTCACCGGCCGGTCCGTCACCAGCTCGAAGGTCTGGTCCTCGATGCTGGTCTCGCTCCCCGGCTCGACCCCGAACGGGATCAGACAGACGCTTCGCCTGCGCGCGGTGTTGGATTCGACGCCGACGTAGTAGGCCCGGGCCGTGCCTCCCCTGATCCGCACGCCCCTGCCGGCCAGCACCAGACCGTAGCCTGCCGCTCCCAGGGCCACCGCCAGATCGAGGCTCTGGCTCTCGAGCACCGCCGGCTCGCGCCCGAACCACTGCGTCACGGTGTCGACCACCCGGTCCTGGACCATGGTGGCCTTCATCGCGCCGCCGTTGAACAGGATGGCGTCGGGCCTGGCATCGTGGCGCCTCAGGAACGCCGCCAGGTTCCGCGTCACGGCCGGATCCTGGGCATAGGGCAACCCGAGCTCCTGCAGGCCGACCCGCGGCTTGCGCGGCAGCTCGTCGAAAGCGCTGCCCGGGAAGAACCCGTCCAGCACCAGCTCCACCACCTCGTCCTGAAACAGATCGATGCGCAGGGCACCGCCCACTACCCTGGATCCGCGACCGGTGATGGTGATCGGGTGGCGCTCCTCGCCGGCCGGGCTGAGCAGCGTCTCCTTCGCCTTGCGGCAGGCGTGCACCAGCTCGCCCCATTGCCTGGCGTCCAGCTCGCCTGCGCGCTTGACCAGCCGACGCTCCATGTGGCGCGCCAGGGCCAGGTCCATGTTGTCGCCGCCCAGCATCAGGTGGTCACCCACCGCCACGCGCTCGAGCGACATCTCGTCGCCCGAGCCGCGTACCGCGATCAGCGAGAAGTCGGTCGTGCCGCCTCCCACGTCGCAGACCAGCACCTGCTGTCCGTCGGTGAGCTGCTCCTGCCAGAACGAGCCCTGGCTACGCACCCAGCTGTAGAAGGCTGCCTGGGGCTCCTCGAGCAGGGTCAGCCGGGCCAGGTTGAAGCCGGCCAGGCGCGCCGCACGCACGGTCAGGGTTCGAGCCACCTCGTCGAAGGAGGCGGGCACTGTGAGCACCACCTCGCTCTGCTCAAGACACCACTCGGTGCGCCCCTCGGATCTGTCGCTGTTCCATGCCTCGCGGATATGCTGCAGGTAGCGCGCGGCTGCGTCGATGGGGGAGATGTGGGGGACGTCGGAAGGGCTACCCCAGGGCAGCAGCGCGCTCTCGCGGTCCACCCCGCTGTGACAGAGCCAGCTCTTGGCGCTGGAGACCAGGCGCGCGGGGACCCGCGCCCCCTGCTCCCGGGCAAACTCTCCCACCATGAAGCTGCGCCCGGCGTCCCACGGTAGCACGGTGGCCCCGGCCGGCAGATCGTGCGCTCCGGGCAGATAGAGGAAGGAGGGCAGCGCCGGGCAGGCCTGCATTCGCGCCTCGGCCACCAGCTGCGGGACCTTGAACAACCGGACCGGCGGCGGCTCCGCCGGATCGGTCAGGTCCACGTACGCCACGGCGCTGTTGGTGGTGCCAAGGTCGATGCCGATGATGTAGCGTGACTGTCCCATGGGGCCTCGGAGATGGATCGGCCAATATTACTGTCAGGACGCGGCAGGTCCAAGCGGTAGTCCCGGCAGTTGATGGAAACTGGCGGGACCGCCCGGCTGAGGCTAGGCTGCTGGGGGAGAGGCACACATGACTCGTTGCTCCAGCGTTGCTGCATTCCTCCTGACGGTGGCCCTGGCTGGCTGCGCCGCAGACAACCCACAGTACTGCAAGGACGACACCGCGTGCCGGGAGGACCCTGGCAAGCCCCACTGCCATGGGGTCGGCCATTTCTGCTACGAGGGGTGCAACTCCGACGCTGACTGCGCCGACACCACCAAGCCCTGGCACATGCCGAGCAGGAGCGTCTGCAACCAGCAAACTCACGACTGCGAGGGCGGCGACGGCGGCGTCCCGGACATCGGCCCCGACATGTCCAACTTGCTCCCGCTGGGCAGCGACTGCACCGCCGACGGCCAGTGCCAGGACGGCCACTGCGTCGACGGCGTCTGCTGCGAAAGCGAGTGCAACGGCCTGTGCGAGTCCTGCGCCGTAGCCGCGAAGGGCACCTGCACCGCGGTCCCCGCGGGCCAGGACCCGCGCGGCGACTGTCCCGGCAGCACCACCGGCTCGATCCCGTGCGGTCCGGGCCACTGCGACGGCGCCAAGGCCTGCAGCTACCCCAACGCGGGCAAGCCGTGCGACCACGTCTGCGACACCGGGGACAACGCCTCGGTCACACACGTTTGCGACGCGACCCACAAGTGCACCCCGAGCCAGACGGTCCTCCTCTGCGACCCCTACAAGTGCGACGGGAGCATGGGGAGATGTCACGAGGGCTGCTCGGCCAACCACGCCGAGTGCATCGACACCAGCGTGTGCGACCGGCAGAACGCTCACACCAAGGGGAGCGGGGAGTGCGTGCCCGTGGCGAATGTGGCGAAGGTCAGCAGCGGCTCACTGCAGACCGCCATCACGAGCGCCCTCGGGAACCAGACCCACCTCAGGGTCTCCGGGTCGTACACGGAGAAGATCGCGGTGAGCACGGGCAGCATCGTCATCATCGGCGACGGCCAAACGTCCATCACGGCAACGAGCACCGACCCCGCGGTGGTCTCGGTGACCGGCGACGCGACCGTGGTGCTCCAGGGGCTCGTGCTCGCGGGCGCGCAGGATGGCGTCAGCTGTGTCGCCACCAAGGCGTCCGTGGTCCTGATCGAGTGCGAGATCACCGACTGCGCGGAGCAGGGCATCGAGGCCTACAACTGCGACGTCACGCTCCGCCGCAACAAGATCCAACAGAACGGCGGCGGTGGGGCCCTGCTCTCGTACGGGCAGTACACCGTGGTCAACAACCTGGTGACCCACAACGGCCTGGTCGCCTCGACGGTCGGCGGCTTCAGCCTCTTGCCGACGGACGGCGCTCCCTTCGTCTTCGCCAACAACACGGTGGCCTCCAACGGCAACTTCTCGAACGGGTGGGGAGTCATCTGTTTGAAGCTCCTCGACCTGCACAACAACATCATCTACTACAACGACCCTGGCCCTCTGAGCGGCTGCACGGCCCACTACTCCGATCTGGAAGGCGGCAGCGGGACCAACGGCAACATTGACCTTGCGCCACAGTTCCTTGGGGCAAATGACTTCAGGCTGGACAGCACGAAGTCGCCCTGCATCGACGCCGGGACCGATTCTGTGACTGGCTTCACCCTGCCCGCCATCGATCTGGCGGGCAACAAGCGCCAGGTGGACAAGCTGACCGGGCCCGCCAAGATCGACATCGGGGCCTACGAGGTGCAGTAGGCCCCGAACGAGTCACTCCACAGCGCTTCTGTTAGAATACCGGGGATGGGGCTGACGCGATCGCTGCTGTTGGGCGCACGGATCGGTCGCGAGCTGTGGCTGCGACGGCGACCCTTCCTGCTCTATCTCAAGCCGACGCCGCGCTGCGACTGCCGCTGCCTGACCTGCAACCGTTGGCAGGAGAGCCAGGGGGCGCGGAAGGACGAGCTGTCGCAGGAGCAGATCCGACGGATCCTGGTGACGTTCCGCCGGGCGGGCTGCGCGGTGCTCACGCTGTGGGGCGGCGAGCCCACCCTCCGGCGCGACCTGCCGGAGATCCTGCACGCCGCCCAGTCGATCGGGCTGCGCACTTCCATCTGCACCAACGGCAACAGCCTGCCGCGCAGGGCCCCGCAGATCCTGCCCAAGCTCGACGTCCTGCTCTGCTCGCTGGACGGGCACGGCGCCCTGCACGACGAGATGCGCGGGGTCAGGGGTCTGTTCGACCGGGTGGTGCAGGGAATCGAGCTCGCCGCTCGCGTCAACCCTCGCTGCGACATCAGGATCTGGGCCTCGGTCCACCGGCGCAACCTGCATCAGCTGGAGCAGCTGGCCTCGCTCGCGCGGGAGCTGGGCGTCGGCATCGAGTTCTTCCCGCTCTCCCCCATCGTGGGGCACAATGATCCGTTGTTGCTGACCGCCGAGGAGCGAATCGCCGCCTTCGGTGAGGTGCAACGACTCAAGCGGAACAGCTGGCCGGTTCGCAACCCCGAACGTGCACTCGGCATCATGGCGGGCTCGACGCCCTTCCAGTGCAACTTCGGTCAGATCTCGATCCACGTTGATCACACCGGCCGGGTCTACTCCTGCGAGGACGCCCAGGGGCAGCCGCTGCACGTCTGGGGACGAGTGCCCGATCTGGACCCCGACGCGGTCTATCGCTCCGAGACCTTCCGGCAGGTCGGACAGCGACTGCGCCACTGCAACCACTGTAGCCTGCCCTGCGCCGTGGAGCTGTCCGGCAACCTGTCGCAGGCCCTGGCGAGCATTTTTGTGAGGTCGCTGGACTAGGCCAGGTTCGTGGAGACCGGAAAACGGCTCACTAAACAGCGTCTTATGAAAATCCACTACTCTGATAGGAATTGGTATTGATCCGATACTGCATTGTCGCTATAGGACTCATAGGACAAGTCGGAAATGAAGCTCGGGACTCGCGCCAAGTACACCCTCCGGCTGATGATGGCGATCAGTCGGCTGACTGATGGCAAGCATCGGGTCTCCCTCGGCGACGTCGCACAACACTGTGGCATCTCCAGACGCTACCTCGACCAGCTGGTCGTCTCGCTCAAGAACGCAGACCTGCTGCGGGGACGCTCGGGCCGCGGCGGCGGCTACTCTCTCGGCCGCCCCGCCGACGAGATACGGGTCGGCGAGATCATCGAGGCCGCGATCGGCTCGACCTCCATCAGCGAGTGCGTCAGCAAGCCCGACATCTGCATGCAGAGCGACTTCTGTCAGTGCCGCATGTTGTGGAAGCTGATCGATCGCCGAGTCACCGATGTGCTCAACGAGTACTCCCTGGCGGACCTGCTTGACCACGGCTGGACGGACCGGGTCAAGGCCGAGCTGGGCCACCACTTGAATGAGGAGCTGGCACATGCCTGAAACGCAGTCCGGTGGGGCGAAACAAACGAGTGTCTCCGAGAAGAGCCTGGGAAGCGGCACCGTTCGCGTCGAGAAGGGCGACATCACCCTGCTCGAGGTTGACGCCTTCGTGTTCTATGCCAGCCACGACCTGAAGCTGGGCACGGGGATCGGCGGGGCCATCTCGGTCCGGGGCGGCCCGGCGATCCAGGAGGAGCTGGACAGGATCGGGAAGCTGGAGACAACCCGGTCCGTGGCCACCGGGGCCGGCGATCTCAAGGCCCGCTACATCATCCACTCGGTCGGGCCGCGCTTCCAGGAACCGGAGACCGAGCACAGGCTCGCGGCCACGATGCAGAGCTCGCTCGAGCTGGCCCGGGAGAAGGAGCTGGAGCGGATCGCCTTCCCGGCGATGGGCTGCGGGTTCTACGGCGTTCCTCTCGACGTCAGCGCCCGGGTGATGTTCGAGGCCTTCGAACAGCACCTCGGCGGTCCGACGACAGTCAAGGAGATCACCGTGTGTGTGATCGACAACCGCGAGCTCAAGCCGTTTGCTGAGCGCCTGGAGATCGTGGCCCAGAAAGGAGCAAGAACATGAGCAGCTTCCTTCACTTCGCACAGCATCGACTGCAGGAGATCTGTCTGGGTATCATGGCTCTGGTCTACACCGCTCGCCTGGTCTGGATCTTCCGCTTCAAGCCGGGCAAGGAGCGGCAGGCCACGACCGCGCGCCGAAACACCGATCGGAGCAAGGGTCAGGCCTACTCGTTGCTCAATGTGGCCATGCCGTGGTCCATGGAGAGCTCGCGGCGCAATCTGTTCTTCTACCTCCAGTTCGTGGTGTTCCACCTCGGCGTCATAGCCGCGCTCGGCCTGTCGTTCGTCATCCCCTATGCGCCTCAGCTGCTCCAGCCGACCGTGGTGCTGCTGCTGCAGGTGCTGATGGGTGCCGCCTGTCTCGTGGGGATCCTCCGGCTGATCCGCCGCGCGACCAACGTCTACATGCGTGCCATCAGCTCGCCCGATGACTACTTCTCCGTCGCCATGCTCACCGTGTGGTTCGCCTCTGCCGTGCTCGCCGCGCCGAACAACATCGCCGAGCAGGGAGAGTGGGCCTCCCTGACCTACTTCCTGCTCACGGCGTTCTTCATCCTCTACGTGCCGTTCAGCAAGATCTCGCACTACCTGTACTACCCGTTCACCCGGGCCTACATCGGGCGCACCCTGGGACATCGGGGGGTCTTCCCGCTGCAGCGCGGACCGAAGCCAGCCAACGCGCCAGAGCTCAGGGCGCAGCTCGCACCTGCCCCGGCAAAGGAGGGTTGATCGTCATGCCACAGACTCGTTCCTGGAGAGCCCAGAGGGTCATCGACCGACTGCCCAAGAAGCTGTCCCGTCAGGTGGTGGCCTCGCTGGTCGGTTGCGTCCACTGCGGCATGTGCACCGAGTCCTGCCACTACGTGCTGTCAAATCCGGGTGACCCGACCTTCGCGCCGGCCTACAAGGCAGACCAGCTGCGCAAGTTCTTCAAGCGGCACTACGACTGGACCGGCCGGGTCTTCCCCTGGTGGGTCAAGGCCAAGAGCCTCTACACCGACGAGGATCTGGAGCAGCTCAAGGACACCGCTTTCGGCAAGTGCACCAACTGCCGCCGCTGCACCATCAACTGCCCGATGGGCGTTGATATCGCGACGCTGAACCGGTTGACGCGCGGTCTGCTGACCCACGTGGGGGTGGTACCCGAGGGCGTGGCCGTGGTCAGCAAGGACCAGTGGGAGATCGGCAACCAGATGGGGGTGCTGAAGGAGGACTACATCGATACACTGGAGTGGGTCTCCGAGGAGCTCGAGGACGAGCTAGACGACACCTGGCAGGGGATCCCGGTCGACAAGATGGACGCCGACGTCGTGTTCTCGATCAACCCCCGCGAGGTGAAGTACGACCCGCGATCGATCTCCGACGCGGCCAAGGTCTTCCACGTGGCCCAGGAGAACTGGACCATGCCCAGCGAGTGCTGGGACATGACCAACTTCGGTCTGTTTTCCGGCGACGACGAGCTGGGGGGCGCGGCCTCGCGGCGGCTGTACGAGAAGGTCGCCGAGCTCAGGGGCAAGACGCTCGTCATCTCGGAGTGCGGCCACGGCTACCGCTCGACGCGCTGCGAGGGGCAGAACTGGGGTCAGACGGACGTCGCGTTCCCGATGGAGAGCCACGTGCTCACCATGCTGCGCTATGTCCACGAGGGTCGGATCAAGGTCGACAGGACCAAGAACTCGATCCCGCTGACCTTCCACGACTCGTGCAACAACGCACGCAGCTGTGGGTTCTACGAGGAGCCGCGGGAGCTGCTCAAGCTGGTTACCACCGATTTTCGCGAGATGTACCCCAACCGCGCCGAGAACTACTGCTGCACCGGCGGTGGCGGCGCGATGTCGATGTCCGAGTACACGCCGCGGCGGCTCAAGTCGGCCAAAGTCAAGGCCGAGCAGCTCAAGGCCACCGGGGCCAAGGTCGTGGTCACCTCTTGCCACAACTGCGTCGACGGCCTGGCCGACCTGATCAAGCACTACAAGCTGGACATGAAGGTCACGCAGTTGGTCAACCTGGTGGCCGAGGCCCTCGTGCCGCTCGAGCGGCCCAAGCACTTCGAGGTCAAACCCGCCGAGAAGGCAGCGGCGCTGCCACTCGCGGGCTACAAGATCCTGGTGGTCGACGACGAACCAGACGAGCTCACCTTCCTCTGCATGGTGCTCGAGGACAACGGCGCCACCGTGCTCAGGGCGGAGGACGGCGACACCGCGCTGCAGATCGCCCGTGAGCAAAAGCCGCACCTGATGACCCTCGACCTGTCAATGCCGGGTCGCAGCGGCGTCGAGGTCTACAGCGAGATCAGAAACGACGCCGTGCTGAAGCAGCTGCCTGTCTGCATCGTGACGGGCAGGCCGGAGCTGCGGCAGGTGCTCTACAAGCAGGCCGTGCGCCCGCCCGAAGGATACGTGGACAAGCCGGTGGACGAGGAGAAGCTTCTGCGCAACGTGCGCAAGATCCTGGAGATTGAGGCGGGCACCGACTAGGGAGGACCAGGGAGACAGCATGGACCAGGGGCTCTACCGGCAGGTCTTCGAGGGCATGCCGGGCTACGTCACGGCCCAGGGCAGGAATATGCGGCTGCTCGCGGCCAACGACATCTTTCGCCACGACTTCGGCGACGGGGTCGGCCGCTACTGCTACGAGGTCTACAAGGGCCGCAGCGAGCGCTGTCCCGTCTGCCCGGTGGAGAAGACCTTCGCCGACGGTCGGGTCCACCGCAGCGAGGAGATCATCCGCTGCCGCGGCGGGGAGGAGGTGAGCGTCATCGTTTGCACCGCGCCGATCCGTGACGTCTCCGGCGAGATCGTGGCGGCGGTGAAGGCCTCGACCGACATCACCGAGGTCAAGCAGCTACAGGAGAAGCTTCGCACTCTGTTCGACCATGTGCCGTGCTACATCTCGGTGCAGGATCGGGATCTGCGGCTGCTCGAGGCCAACGCGCGCTTCAAGACCGACTTCGGCGATGCCCTGGGCAGCCCGTGCTATGAGGTCTACAAGCACCGCAGCGAGCGCTGCGTCAGCTGCGCCGTGGCGCGCTCATTTCAGGACGGGCAAATCCACCAGAGCGAGGAGGTGGTCACGACCCTCGACGGCCGCCAGGAGAACGTGCTGGTACGTACCGCGCCGATCCACGACGCCAAGGGTGCGATCACCTCGGTGATGGAGATGTCGACCAACATCACCGAGCTGAGGCAGCTGCAGGACCGGCTGACCTCTCTCGGGCTGCTGGTGGGCTCGGTGTCCCATGGCATCAAGGGGCTGCTCTCGGGCCTCGACGGCGGCATCTACCTGATGCAGACCGGTTTCTCCAAGGCCAAGCCACAGCGGGTGGACCAGGGCTTCGAGATCATCCAGCGCAACGTGGACCGCATCCGCAGCATGGTGATGAACGTCCTGTACTACGCCAAGGACCGCGAGGTGACGTGGCAGTCGATCGACCTGGAGCAGATCAGCGCCTCGGTCGGCGGCGTGCTGGCCAGCCGCGCCGCCCAGCTGAATGTCGACCTGCAGGTCTCTGCCCCCGCCGGGGCCTTCGACGGCGACCACAACGCGGTACACTCGATGCTGGTCAACCTGCTGGAGAACTCCCTGGACGCCTGTCGGCTGGACAAGCAGAAACAGGGCCATCATGCCCGGCTCGAGGCGTCCGTCGACGGCGATCATGTGGTGTTCGAGGTCTCGGACAACGGCATCGGCATGGACCGCGCGACTCGCGAACGGGCGTTCTCGCTCTTCTTCTCCTCCAAGGGTGCGGAGGGCACCGGACTCGGGCTGTTCATCGCCCACAAGATCGTCGTGAGCCATGGCGGCTCGATCGCGATCGACTCGGAGGTGGGGGAGGGCACCCGTTTCCTGGTGCGGCTTCCGCTCCAGCGGCCAGCGGCGCAGGAGATCGAGCGGAGTGGCGGGCCACAGATGCAGCTTGACTACGAGGACCAGCCTGCAACATGAGATGTGCTGTGGACAGCGCAGTGGGACAGTGGGAGGCGAGCATGGCGGCAGCACAGCCCAAGCTGATTCTGATCGTCGACGACGATCCGGACACCGTGGCCTACCTCAGCGCCTGGCTCGAGGACAACGGCTACGACACCCTCTCTGCCAGCGACGGCAGGCAGGGGATGGATGCGATCCTGGCGCACGGACCCGATCTGGTGCTGATGGATCTGAAGATGCCAAATCAGACCGGGATCGAGCTGTACAAGGAGATCCGCCAGCAGAGCGGGCTGGCAGCCCTGCCGGTCGTGATCCTGACCGGAACCACGGAGTTCGAGCTGTTTGGCGATGGCTGTGCCCTACTGCCGGCACCCACCGCCCGCATTGACAAGCCGCCTGACCTGACGGCGCTGCACCAGATCATCACACGGGCGCTGACGGACAGCTGAGCTGAACAGCCAACCTCCCGTCGCGGATCGGGCCTCACGGGACACCCGTTCCAGTCGCAGTGTTGCACAGGTTGCATCACAGGATCATAGTGAGATTACAACGCATCGGATGGAATGACCACCTGTGCCTGCAACCCGTGGTTGCATGGAGTCAGCGTGCTCGTCGCACTTCCTCAGCCCACTCCTTGGCCCGAGCAAAGAACGCCCGGCGCTCCTGTGGCTCCATTGGGATCCACGAGGTGACGGTGTAGCCCATCAACCAGAAGAACGTCACGTCAAACACGAAATCACGAAAGAAGATCAAGGTGATGATCGTGGTTGCGAAGAAGGAGAAGACCAGCATCTTGACATAGGGCTTGAGCGGACGGCCTCGATGCGTGCGAAACGGCAGTGGGAGGATGTGCGCAACTGACAGCACCACCAGCAGCACCACCCCAATCCAGCGTCCGCCTGGAACCTGGATGTAGAGCGTCGAGTTGAGGAACGAGACGATGATGAAGGCCGAGGCCGTACGGGGCAAACCCATGTAAGCCATTGGAAAATCTACCGGGGCCACCCCTGCGCGAGCATGGCGGATCGATCCCGTGATGACCAGCAGAGAGGCCAGCGCGGCGGCAAGGTAGAAGGAGGCCTGAGGGATGAGGCTGGTAATCGCGGAGGGCAACGGCACATTGCGATAGCCGACGAAGACGATGAAGGCCGGGGCGATGCACTGGGCGAGGTGGTCACTGATCGCGTCGAACTCCTTGCCGAATCGGTTGCCAGTGTGCGTCAGCCGGGCCACCAGGCCGTCAAGGACGTCGCCCAGCAGGAAACCAAGCAAGAACGCATAGGCCGCAAACCGGATATTGCCCAGGATGCAGAAGATGATGGCGAAGACACCACCCAGCAGGTTGACACAGGTAAACACATCCTTCAGCCCGAAAGTACGAGGCCCAGACCCCCCCTCGGGTGCAGGGTCTGCCATGGCCTAGGCCTCCTCCTCCGGGGTCTCTTCCAGGACGTCATCCCAGCCCGAGTCGAGGGCGGCGTCCCAGCCCGTCAGGGTCGACTCCTTCTTGATGGCAGCGTCCTGCGCCTGAGCTGGCTCCTCTGCCGCCCGCTTGGCCTCGGACATCACCCGGTTGCAGGCCCGGCGGAAACGGTTCCACAGTCGGCGTGCCTTGCTCTTGGGCACCAACCCGATGGCCTTCCACTGCCGCCTTAGCTCGCGGATGGCGTCCTGGTGCTGGGCCAGATCGTCTCCCGTGGCGAGGGCCTCCGCCTTCTCGCACAGCGCCTCCTTGGCCCTCAAGTTCTCGTCGTTCCCGTCCTCCTCGGCTGGCTGCTGACCCTTGGCGGGTGCCTTGTTCTCGGGCTGGGGCGGCCTCAGCTCGAACAGCCGATCACAGGCCAGGCGGAAGCGTTCAGCCAGCGCCTGGCCCACTTCCCCCGGCACGGGTCCGACCTTGCGCCACTGCCCCTGGAGCCGCTTGACCTCGCGGATCGATGCCTGCAGGTCCGGCTCCGACGCCATGGTCTCGCGTAACGCGTTCTGCGCCAGCGCGGCTCTCAGCGCCTCGGCCATCTGCTCCACGGAGCCCGATTCGGCGGCCGCCAGCGGCGCGTGCAGCAGCACCAGCTCCTCCACGCGCTGGCATAGCCGCTCCCGCTTCTTCTCGTTGGAGGTGGGATCCATCTCGGTGCCACGGAAATGCTCGTCGTGCGCGACCACGGCTCGCTCGCAGGCAACTGCGAAGCGGCCCCACAGCGCCTCGACCGCTACCTGGGGCACCGACCCGATCTCCTTCCACTCCACACGGATCTGCAGCACCTGGCGACAGAGCTCGGCGGGGTCGGCGGCCTCCTCTGCCAGCAGCGCCTCCAGCTGGTCACACAACGCCTCCTTGCGCACCTGATTGTCGACCCGCTCCTGCTCTACCTGCTGTTGGCGTCGATCGAAGAACTGGTCGCAGGCCTGACGAAACCGGGCCCACACCGCGTCAGACTGGGCTCTCGGCACGGGGCCGATCTTCTTCCACCGCACCTGCAGTCCCTTGATCTCGTTCGCCGTCTCCTCCCACCGCTCTCTGTCCACCAGCTCCCCTGCGGCCAGCCGTTCCACCTCCTCACACAGCGCCTCCTTCTGCGCCAGGTTCTTGTCCCGCTCGCCGCTGGCCTGCTCGAGGTGCTCCTGCCGTTGGTCGAAAAAGGCATCGCATGGCTTGCGGAAGCGCGCCCACACCGCGTCAGACTGGGCTCTCGGCACCGGGCCGATCTTCTTCCACCGCCCCTGGATCTCCTTGATCTGGTTGGCGGTCTGCTCCCAGCCGGCCGTGTCGACCGGCTCCACCGCCGCCAGCCGCTCCACCTCCTCGCACAGCGCCAGCTTCTGCTGCAGGTTCCCCTCCCGCTGGGTCTCCAGCTGGCCGAAGTACTCCTGACACTTGGCGTAGGCCTCGTCGGAGGCCTGCTTGAACCGCTGCCACAACGCCTCCGCCTTGTCCCGCGGCGCCGGGCCCACCTTCTTCCAGGCCGCCTGCGCCCTGCGCAGCTCCTGGGACACGCGCTTGAGGTTCTCCTCCTTGGCCAGGGCCTCGACGCGCGCACACAGCTCCTCGAGCTTGGGCACCACCGACCAGCGCTTCCACTCATCAGCCTCGCGCAGCTCCTGAACCCGAGTGAACAGCTTCTCCCGCGCGGCGTGGTAGCGCCCGGACACAGCGTCCCTGTCCTCCTTGCTGGGCAGGTCTCCCAGCCGCTTGAAGGCGAACTGGGCATCCTTCAACAGCCGCTCCGCGTTCTTGAGCTTGTCGCTACCCGTGGCGGCCTCCATCCGCTCGCACAGGCGCTGCATCCCGTTGAGGTTCTCCTGCTTGTCCTGTTCCCGGCTCTGCTGGGCCTCCTGCTGCATCAGGTCCAGCTGCTGACCCACGCCCTCGAAGCGTTGCCGCAGCTCCGCGGGGGGGGCGTCATGCCGATTCCACTCGCTCTTCAGCTCCTGGTAGCGCTTCAGGGCCCGTCCCGCTTTCGGCGCCCCGAGCAATCGCGCCGCCTCGTCGCACAGCTTCTCCAGCCTGGCGTGCAGCTCCTGCGCCTCCACCACGCGCTTGTGACGCGTCAGGCACTCGTCACAGGCCTTGGCGAAGCGCTGCTCGATGACTTCACGATGCGACGGGGGGATCGGCCCCAGCTGCTCCCAGCGCTGCCTGATCTGTTGCACCTGCTCCGAGACGTCATCACCGCGCAGAGACTCCGCCTCCTCGCACAGCGCGATGCGCTGTGCGAGCACCAGTTGCAGCTCCCGCTCCTGCCGCTCTCGTTCGGCGAACCGTTCCTTGTGCTCTGCGAAGCGCGCGAAGAACGCGCTCACCGCCTGCTGGAACCGGCCCTGCAGCTCGGCGTCGGCCTGACCCATGCCGTCCCACTCGACCTGAGCCTGCTCGATCTTGACCCCCGTGCGCTCCCAGTCGGTGGACCGGCTCAGCACCTCCACCATCTCGCACAGCTGAAGCCACCGGGACTGTTGCTTCTTGGTCGCGGCGGGCCTGGCGCCGAGGGCCGCGAGCTGCCTGCGCGCATGGGTCCGCACCGTCTTGTTCCTGGCCTTGCGGGCCACCGCCTCCAGCCCCTCGCGGTCCTCCAGACGTTCGAGCGCAGCGAGGCAGACCTCCTTGCGCTCGTCGTTGAGCGCTATGCTGCGAAGCGTTGCCACGTCGACAACCTTGCGCAGGGTCTCGAGCCGGACCTGCGGCTCGCGGGCGCCCCTGGCCACGTCGGCGAGGGCTTTCTCGTCGGTCAGTCGCTCGACCGCGGCCATCCGGATCTCCCGCTGGGCGGCGGTCTTGGCCACCTCGGCCAGCGCTCGCTGATCGGTGATCTGGTCCAGCGCCTCGCGACAGGTCTGCTCGTCCTGCTCCGAGGTGGCGGCGCCGATCAGCAGGGTGGAGGCCTTCTCTGACGCGATCTGTCGCAGGCTCTCGTCAGGGTCGCGCTCGGCGATCAGGGTCAGGATCGTTGGATCCTCGAGCTTTTTGATCGCGACGCGCCGGACTCCCGCGTCCTTGTCGTCCTGCGCGATGCCCTGCAGCACGTCGGTCTGGTCGGGGCTCAGCTCGCGCACCGCTGTGGCCCGAACTTCTGCGTTGCTGTGCTTCCACTTGGGTCGACGGAAGAGGTCAACAAAGCCCATGGGCGTTCTCCAAGGAGTCGTTCAATGTATGCCCTGCATCCACCTAGCACAAGCATCACGTGCTCCGTGGTGCTCCGTGGTACCGAGCAGGCTGGTTGCATGATGTTGCATCCGCAACACAGCGCAACATACTATGGGGGGAGAATGATGGGAAGAATCCGGACCAGCCAAGGTGGGTGCAACTATCTGTTGCACCCCACTCTGACGCATCACGCCATGTTTGAGATAACCACTTGTTACCAAAGGTCAATATGGAGATGGAGGGGTGGCATCCTTGATGCACAGACGTCGCGCGACGCTGGCGAGCAACGCATGGACTACCCAACCTCCACCGCTCGTGTGAGCATACTTCCCGGAATCAGCTGCAAGGCAGTTCTGTGCTGGGTTGGATCCAGCGAAGAGCAGGAAGAGGTAGTCAAGGTGGCCGCTGCCCTCGCACACCTGGGCACAGGCGGCATCCAGGTGGTGATGGGTCTGGACTCCCCCAATCGGTTTCATGGCGAGGGTCCAGTGGACCCGCTGACCCCCGAGGTCATCGGGCGGGCCGAGCGCCGCCTGGCGCGGCTCTACGGTCCGATCCGGACCATGGTGCTGCCGGGTCATCCGGTGGTCGAGGTGCGTCGCTATGCTCGCAACCACAAGGTCGATCTGATCGTGATGGGGAGCCAGGCCCTCCAGCTCGAAGAGAGATACGGCGAGCGGCTGTACGCACACGCACCCTGTCCCGTCCTGATCCTGGTCAAGCCGGGCAAGTGACCCATTGATCACTCCAACCCCGAAAGTCGAATGCACCAAGCGAGGTAACAAACATGGAACTGATCCCATATGTCGTGGCCTATGTCGCCCTCGGCGTGTTCCTGATCGTATGTATCGCTCGGTTCTTCATGTGGAGCAGCATGCCGATGCACGTCCGCTGGGAGCTGTACCCCGTGGCCCATGAGCCCGCCCACCGATCGAAGTATGGCGGGTCCTACCTCGAGGACGTCGACTGGTGGAAGAAGCCACGAGAGAGATCGCTGATCGGGGAGATCAAGGCGATGGGCGCCGAGATCCTGTTTCTCGTGGCCCTCAAGGAGCACAACAGGAAGATGTGGTGGGTCTCGTTCCCGTTCCACTTCGGCCTGTACCTGGTGATCGGCTGCACGGCGCTGATGGCCGGCTCCGCCGTCCTCGGCGCCATCTCCCCCTCGATCATCGCCGGCGGCTTCGGCAGCTTCCTGCGTGTGGCCATCATGGGCTGCGGCTATTCGGGGCTGGGGCTCTCGCTGCTGGGCGCGCTCGGGCTGCTCTCCCGTCGCCTGTTGGACCCGGATCTGCGCGACTTCACGTCGCCGGCTGACATCTTCAACCTGGCCTTCTTCGTGATCGCCTTCGGTGTCACCCTGGCCAACCTGTTGCTGTTCGACCGTGACTTCTCCCGTTCCTTCGGCTTCGTCGACGGGCTGGTCACCTTCAACATGGTGGCTCTCCCCGGGACGCTGGTGCAGGGGTGGATGACCACCGCCAGCGTGGTCCTGCTCAGCGCGCTGGCGGTGGTCATCCCGATGACGCACATGTCCCACTTCATCGGCAAGTACTTCGCCTACCATTCCATCCGCTGGAACGACACACCGAACGTTCTCCAGGGCGGGCCGCAGGAGAAGCCGATCCAGCAGGTGCTGGGCTACCCGGTGAGCTGGGCAGCCCCTCACATCAAGGGGGACGGCAAGAAGACCTGGGCCGATGTCGCCACCGAGGAGCAAAGCAAATGACCGCAGTAACGACGACAGTCCAAGGTATCGCGCGGGGTGACGGACCCCTGGCACACATCGACACCGCGAAACAGCCGCCGCTCCCCCCCCCGTACGACAAGCCGGAGGAGGAGCCGCCGCTCAAGCCGCTGACCGACAAGGCGCACGAGACCTACGAGGTGCTGGACGACACCATCGTCGTCAACATCCGCAAGCCGAAGGACAAGCAGGAAGAGCAAGAGTTGGTCAAGAAGTTCCTCTCCGGTCTGGAGAAGCTGTTCACCAAGGAGAACAACTGGACCTTCCTCCAGCCGCTGATGATGAGCATGGAGCACTGCGCCAAGTGCCAGACATGCAATGAGTCGTGCCACATCTACGAGGAGAGCGGACGCAACCCTCTCTACCGCCCGACCTACCGCTCCGAGGTGCTCAGGCGCATCTACTACAAGTACATCAAGAAGGGCTCCACCTGGGTCCACGGTGACATCGACCTCAACTGGAAGACGGTCTCCCGCCTGATCGAGCTCGCCTACCGCTGCAACCTCTGCCGGCGCTGCGCCCAGACCTGCCCAATCGGTGCGGACAACGGCCTGATGGCGCGAGAGATCCGAAAGATCGCCAGCCAGGAGATGGGCATCTACACCAAGGAGCTGCACGACAACGGGTCAATGCTGCAGCTCACGGTGGGCTCCTCGACTGGCATGAACTCGCTGGTGGTGAAGGACAACGTGGAGTTCATCGAGGAGGACACCAGCGAGAAGCTCGGGTTTGAGGTCAAGATCCCGTGGGACAGGCAGGGGGCCGATATCCTTCTGATCCACAACGCCGGCGAGATCATGGCCTGGCCGGAGAACGTTGGCGCCTTCGCCGCCATTTTCAACGCGGCGGGCTTGAGCTGGACCATGTCCAGCGACCTGGCCGCCTACGACGGCATCAACTACGGGGTGTTCTACGACGACGTCCAGTTCGCCCGCACCGCCCTGCTGCACGCCAAGGCCGCCGCCAAGCTCAAGGTGAAGAAGATCGTCCTCGGCGAGTGCGGCCATGCCCACAAGGCGCTGACCGTCATCGCCGACAGGGTGCTGACAGGGGAGCTGAACATCCCGCGCGAGAGCTGCATGCCGCTGCTGCGCGACATCGTGGTGTCGGGCAAGGTCAAGTTCGACAAGAGCCGCAACGACTTCCCGGTCACGCTGCACGACCCCTGCAACCTGACGCGGCTGATGGGTGTGATCGCACCGCAGCGGGAGGTCCTGCAGCATATCGTGCCCAAGGAGCGCTTCAGGGAGATGGAGCCTCACGGTTGCCACAACTACTGCTGCGGCGGCGGCAGCGGCTTCGCCATCATGAGCGGACACAACTTCGGTGACTGGCGGCACCACCTGCTGGGCCGCCGAAAGCTCCGGCAGATCCTGGAGGCCTTCGCCAACGAGCCGATGGGCCCCGAGGACTACAAGTACATCTGCGCCCCTTGCAGCAACTGCAAGGGCCAGATCCGCGACATGATCGAGTACTACGACGCCTTCGAGAAGCATGGTCTGTACTACAGTGGGCTCGTGGAGCTCATCGTCAACGCCATGGCCGACGCTCAGCCGGGCTTCATCGACTGGGAGTGGCACTAGCTAGCCGTGATGTCCGCGATGACCCCGAGCTGAAGGCCATACCGGTGGTGATGGTCACCGGCGTGATGCAGGAGTTCAAGAAGTTCATCTCCACCCGCAAGCAGGTCCCCCCGCCCGACGGCTACATCAGCAAGCCCCTGGACAAGCAGGAGCTGCTGGAGACGATCGCGAAGCTGTTGGACCGCAACTGAACGACCGCGGCGGGTCGACTACTTGTAGCTCTCCTTGACCGCCTCGACCGCCCGTTTGTACTGCTCCTCGGTGATCTCCCCGATCTTGAACTTGACGCGGAGCTGCAGGATCTTCTTGTCCCGCTTCCTGATCAGCTCCTCCCTGCGGCGCTTGTAGGTGAAGTGGCTGATCTGCCCCTTGTCCATCATCCCCTTCAGCTGCGACAGGCTCAGCACCTCCCACGACATGGTGGAGCGACTGAGCTTCACTGTGAAGGTGGCCTTGGAGTGCCTGGGCAACACCAGGTTCTTCGACTCGTGCCCCAGGGTGTGCACCGTCAAACGACGGGGCCGGTCGGTCTCCACCTTGAGCGGGGCTCGACCGAGCTTGGTGTCCCTCTCGTAGACCGCGGCGCCGGCCGGGATGGAGACCACCGTGGCCACATACTGGCCCCTGGCCACTGGCGGCGGCGGCGGCGGCGGCGGCGGCGGCGGCCGCCGCCGCTTGGGGTGCCGCACCACCAGGTGGTGCGGGCGTCGCACCTTGACCGCGGCTGCCCGGGCGTCCGGGGGCCGCACAGCCATGGCCCGCAGATCCGGCCTGACCGGCGTCCCCTGGTCCCTGGCGCCACGAGCCACGAGGGCGGAGGAGCCGGTCCCTGTCCCCGCCCCCGCCTCGCTCCCGTCGGAGCGCATCAGCAGAACAGTGACGGTGATCCCCAGCACGAGCCCGGCACCCAGCCCGAGCAGGGGCAGGAAACGCCGGACTGGAGCCGGCAGAACCTGCAGCGGGCCCGACAGCTGCCTCCGGACCCGCAGGGTGTTGTCGGTCTCGTCGCGAGGCTCGCTCTCCTCGATCATCGCGTCCAGCGGATCCTTGACCGCCCCCGCCGGGTGCTGGCCCTTGAGGGCGTCACGCAGCTCGTAGGCCAGGTGCAGCATCGTCTCCGGTCGGCGGTCCCTGTCCTTCTCCAGCGTGTGGAGGATCACTCCCTCCACCGCGGCGGGTATCTCGGGCTTGAGCTCCCGCGGAGGACGTGGCGTCTGGGTCAGCTGCGCCATCAGGATCTGCTTGGTCGTCTCGGCGGAGAAGGGAGGCTGGCCGGTGAGCATCTCGTACAGAATCGTGCCCAGGGCGTAGATGTCGGTCCTGTGGTCCACGGTCTCCCCGCCGGCCTGCTCGGGAGACATGTAGGTCGGTGTGCCGACGACCATCCCGGCGATGGTCAGCTTCGAGTCCTGCTGCTCGGTGAGCTTGGCGATGCCGAAGTCCAGCAGCTTGACGAATCGCTTGCCCTCCCGTCGGATCAGCACGACGTTCTCTGGCTTGAGATCACGGTGCACGATGCCCTTGCGGTGCGCGGAGTAGAGACCCTCGGCGATCTGCACGCCGATGGCCAGCGCGCGGCTCAGCGACATCGCACCGTGATCCTCCAGCAGGTCCCTCAGGCTGATCCCGTCCAGGTACTCCATCACCAGAAAGCTGTCCCCGGCGGGGGTGACTCCGAAGTCGACCACCTCGACGATGTGCTCGTTCTCCACCCGACTGGCCGCCCTGGCTTCCCGGAAGAACCGATTGACTACTTCCGGGTTCTGGGACAGCTCCCGATGAAGCAGCTTGATCGCCACGGTGCGGTTGTCGAGGAGCGTGTGGATCGCCTTGTAGACGGTGCCCATGCCGCCGACGCCCAGACGATCGACGATCTCATAGCGATCGATGATGGCATCGGTCGGATCGAGCGGCGTCCCGTCACGCTGACATACCTGCTCGTCTCGATAGTAGGAGCCGCAGGTGGGGCAGCGGTTCATCAAGGGATGCGCCTCGGGGTGCAAGCGTTCATTCTTGTGTTCCACCCACCCGCATTGCTGCATTCGAGCCACGGGCACCAACAGCATACCACCCCGCCGTGATCCTCGTTGATCCAGGTGGGATTCCAACTATCAGAGGGCTGGCCATGCCAGCCTCCAGTTATTGACAACCTGGCGCCTGTCCTTGCCATCTTGATGAACTATTATCGCTGAAATGTAACTGGTTTTCCAACTGGACCGGACTTTGCAGCGGTGCGTGGCCCACGGATCGCGGAGAGCTTGCCATGCGGGCCAGAATGCCAATCTTTGTCCTCGGAGTCGTCGGAGTGCTGTCCTGTCAACCCGATGCGGACCCGTACGAGGGGGCGACGCCCCTCGAGCCGGGTCCAAAGCTCGGCAAGGCAGACGGCGCCGGGGTCAAGGGCCTGCCGGTTTCGGTGGACAGCAGCTCCAGCCGGGTCTGGACTGTTCAAAACCAGTGGGAGGAGACCGACACGAAGGAGGCGCGCAGGGCCGGCATCGCCTGGCCCGTCGACAGCGGGCTCAACTGGGATCAGAAGTATGCCGCCTGGATCGACAACCTCAAGCAGATCAACGCCCACAACTCGACCTACTCCAAGACCTTCGAGGTCGCGACCCCCTGGGGCAAGACGGTCCCCGCCCCCAAG
>Ga0180009_10001885_pt1 | contig 24972 bp, 17 predicted proteins | sample OS_PC_MetaG_FD_123537 | JGI IMG/M metagenome (GOLD analysis project Ga0180009, IMG submission 123537) | Groundwater microbial communities from the Aspo Hard Rock Laboratory (HRL) deep subsurface site, Sweden - OS_PC_MetaG | ecosystem: Environmental > Aquatic > Deep subsurface > Groundwater...
GTACCGCCGATCAGAAGTCCCTGTGTCGCATCAGTCAACCGCTCTCAGGGACTTCTGATCGAAAAGCGGTACTAGATTCAATATTTTACTAGTACCCTCTGCTTTCAGAAGTTCGTCAAGGTGTTGCCGCGAATGACCAACGAACTTCTGAAAGCGGGTACTAGTGTTCTGGATCAATCGTCCGATTCCGTGGCAAAGGTCGCGCAAACGATCAGCCTAACGGTCCCGTGCTGACGCTCGGGAACGAAGTGTTAGCGTCGGACTGAAGTGTTAGTGTCGGACTATTGGCGCTTAAGATCGCCGTGAACTGAATTCATCGCGAAATGGTTTGAAAGCCTTGACCACATTGCCTTCTCGGTCGCTCTTCTTGTTACATTAGGCAGCTTAAAGCAGGGTCTTGAGCGCGCGATTCGGTGTGTTCTCGCGTGACTGCATCCCCCTGCGCAGCCGCGTCGACAAAGCGTTCGTCGAGGTTAGGGCGGCGGCGTATGGCAACCCAACCTCGGAATCGGGACACTGGCAGTTAGTCGAATGTTGCATTAAGACTTCACTGTGTTCGGCCCGACGGAGCTGCACACCAAGCCCACCAATCCAGACAATCACTGCAGCAGGTAGGAAATGACGCGCATCGTATTCCTCGACCGGGGGACCATTGGGCCCACCGTTAATCTCCGCAAGCCCAGCTTTGAACACGAGTGGGTCGACCATGACCGGACAAGCCCCGGAGACGAGGTGGTCGAGCGTTTGAAGGACGCCGACATCGCCGTTTGCAACAAGGTGCCGATTCGCCGCGCGCAGATCGAACAGCTCGATAAGCTCAAGATGATCGCCATCCCCGCGACCGGCTACGACGCTTTCGACATCGATGCCTGCAAGGAACGCAACATCGTGGTCTCCAACGTTCGCGGCTACGCCGTCAACACCGTGCCCGAGCATACGTTCGCTTTGATCTTCGCCCTGCGCCGCGGCATCGTCGGCTACCGCCAGGACGTGATCGACGGCAAATGGCAGGAAGCAGGCCAGTTCTGCTTTTTCACCCACCCGATCAACGATCTTGCCGGTTCGACGATAGGTATCGTCGGCGAGGGCTCGCTCGGTCAGGGCGTCGCCACGATCGCCCGGGCGCTGGGCATGCGCGTGCTGTTCGCCGCCCATAAAGGGGTCAGCGGTCTTGGCCCGCTCTATACGCCGTTCGATGAGGTCATTGAGACCTCCGACGTGATCACGATGCATGCCCCGTTGATGCCCTCGACGCGCAACTGTATCGCCATGCCCGAGTTCAGGAAGATGAAGCGCAACGCCCTGCTCATCAACTGCTCGCGCGGCGGTCTCGTCGATGAAGCCGACCTGGTGGCGGCTCTCGAGCAGGGGCTGATCGCAGGAGCAGGTTTCGACGTTTTGACCAGCGAACCGCCCGCACCCGATAATCCGCTTCTCAAGGTCCTCGGCCGCCCGAACGTCATCGTCACGCCGCATGTCGCCTGGGCCAGTACCGAGGCTATGCAGACATTGTGGGATCAGACGGTCGACCACATCAACAACTTCAAGGCCGGAACTCCGAGCAACACGCTCTGGTAGGAGACGCCGGCAAGACTCCGTGACGCCCGATATTGGTCCAGTCCTATGTCTGGCGTCACGCTATCGCCCGGCGAACGGTCCGGATGTTCGTCCGGCCGTGAAATTGGCTTCGCCGGTCATCCCGCCGTCTGATCGCCCCCCCTGTTCCATGCGTCCGAAATCCGGTGCGACAACCACTCCGCACCCGCCTTTTTTCGGCACGTCGTCGTAATCTTGCCTGACAATTCATAAATCCGCCGCTGAAAATTTGAGACCGATTGCGGCCGATTCCGGCCCCGCGCCACTCACGTCCATTGCTGCCCGGCGCTCTGCCGTTAACGCTAATTCTCCGTAACACCGGCTGCCCAGGCGGTATCGGAAAACGCAATGTATTCAAATTCCGATCAATGCAGAATAAAATTGAAAATAATTTGAATGTGTCCGTGAAGCCGGCCTTCAATGTTTGTTGCTAAAACAATAATCGTTTCGCGTCGGCTTTCGGTAATCGATCAACGAACTCGGCGGGCGTCGCGCGGAACTAAGAAAAGACAACGACGAATCTTCATCCAATGGCGAGCGCAAGATCATGGCCACCATCTCCGGGACTGACCAGAACGACGACATCCAGGGCACGCCGCTAGCCGATGACATCACCGCCCGCGCAGGCGTCGATACGGTCCACGGTGGTGATGGCAACGACGACATTCGCGGCGGCGATGGTGACGATGTACTGTATGGAGACGGCGGCGACGACAAGCTTTACGGCGAAGCTGGCGACGACACGCTTCATGGCGGCGCCGGCAACGATATCCTGACGGCCAGCCTCGGCGCCGACACCCTCTATGGCGAAGACGGTGACGATTTCCTCTATGGCGAGCGCGATGCCGATGTGCTCGACGGCGGCGCCGGGGTCGATTATCTCGTCGGCGACGCCGGCAACGATGTTATCTCCGGGGGCATCGGCGACGACCGGCTGTTCGGCGGCGCCGACAACGATGCGCTCGATGGCGGCGAGGGCAACGACACGATCTCCGGCGACAGCGGCGATGACTCAATCAACGGAGGCATTGGAGCTGACCGCATCTTCGCTGGAACCGGCAACGACGTGATCACCTACGTGATCGGTGAGGGCGCCGACCTCGTTTTCGGTGAGAAGGGCGTCGACACGCTGCGCCTGGAAGTCGCCTCCAAAGATCTTCCCGCCGTGCGTGCTGAAATCCTCGACTACGCCGCCTGGCTGGAGACCCAGGTCGCCAATGCCGGCGGCGAGGCTGCCCATGGCAATTTGATCGCGGGGGCAACCTTCAAGTTCTCATTCGGCCTGTCCGTGACGACAGTCGAAAGGCTGGAGATCGTCGTTGACGGCGAGCCGCGCTCTGTCAGCGACCTGATGAACTCCGCTCCCGTCGTCGCCGAACTGCAGTCCCTTGCCGGCATCGAGGATGAAGTGATCACCGGCAGCATCGGCGCCGTCGATCCGGACGGCGACGCCATGAACTACGAACTTCTTGAGGGCCCCGAAACTGGCGAGCTCACTTTCGACGCCAAGACCGGCGAGTTCACCTTCAAGCCTGGGGCGAACTATTCGGGCAAAGAGTCCTTCTCGGTGCTCGTCTCCGACAGCAACGGCGCAACGGCCGAACAGCGCGTCGAGCTTGCGATCGCCGCCAGAGCGGACGCCCCGACGATTTCCGTGGCGGTGCCCACGAGCGTAATGCAGGGCAGTGAAGGCAGCGACAGGATGCGGGGTTCGGCTGGCAACGATGTCATCAACGCCGGCGCTGGCCACGATGTCATAATCGCTGACGGCAACGCCGCAATGAGCCTGACGCATGCGCTCGGCATCGACGCTGGGCTGACCGATACCGACGGCTCCGAGTCGCTGCAGGTCGTCATCGCCGGACTGCCCGAGGGCGCGGAATTGTCGGCGGGGACCCGGCAAGACGACGGCTCCTGGGTGCTCGGCGCCGATCAGCTGGATAACCTCAGCCTCACGCTCGCCGCCCCGGCCGACGTTACCCTTCAGGTCTCGGCAGTCGCCACAGAAGCGAACGGCGACACTGCGGTAACGACCCGGCAAATCACCATCGCAGCGGCGGGCACGGGCGGCAACGACGTCATCGACGCCGGGGCAGGCAACGATATTGTCCGCGCCGGCTGGGGCGATGACGTCGTCATCGGTGGCCAAGGCAATGATTTTCTCGATGGCGGCCAAGGCAACGACACGCTCGACTACTCCACTGCGCAGTCGTCGACATGGGTCAACTTGAGCGCGCACCGGGCAATGGGCGGTGACAGCGGCTTCGACTACCTGCGCGGCTTCGAGAATGTGACCGGTTCGAACTTCGACGACCGCATCGTTGGCGACCGTGGCGACAATGTAGTCAAGGGCGGCGCGGGCGACGATATCATTGTCGGAGGCCGCGGCGACGATCTACTTGTCGGCGGCGAAGGCGCCGACAATTTCAGTTATTCCCGCTCCGACGTTGTCGCGGGGCGGAATAATCACAGCATCGACCGCATCGCCGATTTCGACGAATACGACACGCTTGATTTCAGCCGTCTGCTGAGCGGTGTGCATGGCAGGAACCTCGCCAAGGCGGTGACCGCGACCGAAACCGAAGAGGGAACCTTGATCTCGGTGAATCTCGGCGGCCGGGCCGGGAACGTCGATGTCGTGCTGCTGGAGGGCGTGGCCGATTTCGACATCGGATCGATCGATGTCGGCCGCAATGGTTTCGCCTCGCGCGGAAATGCTTTCGGCCGGCGCCATGATGACGACCAGTCGCACGGTAAATCGGGAAACAACGATCACGGTTCGGACTATGGGCTGGCAACCGGGTCTGAAGCATCCAACGGCAACGACCTGTTTGCCTGACGCGATCCTGCAGGGCCGGAGAATTCCGTGAGAAGAGTTCCCGGCCTGGAGCGCGCCGATCCAGGATCAGAACCTGTTATTGTCTTGAGGCAGAAACCCTGCTGTCCAGTGCCATCTGCAGCGGCGCCGGGGTGGTCGGCGCTCGCTGCAAGTCCGATGCATTCCGCCGGTTCAAGCGGCTCAGTGAACCGACTTCTCACCGCTGATGTAATTTTGCAGCTCCGAGATGATGAAGCTCTTTTCCTCGATAATGCTCTTGACGATGTCCCCGATGGAGATGACGCCGATAACGCGCCCCTTTTCCAGAACCGGAAGGTGGCGGACGCGGCGGCGCGTCATGATTTCCATGCAGTGATCGACGGTCTGTTCGGGTCTTGCGCAGGCCACGCAGCGGTCCATGATTTCGCCGACGAGCGTATCCGGAGAAGTTTTGCCCTTGAGGACGACGTTACGTGCGTAATGGCGCTCGGTGATGATCCCGGCAAGCTTTCTGCCGTCCATGACGAGCAGCGATCCGATGTTCTTGTCGGCCATGATACGGATCGCTTCATAGACCGTCTGGTGCGGGGTGACCGTCCAGACTTTGCTGCCCTTAATTCCAACAAGCTGCTTCGCGGTGACCATGGGTCCGCCTCCTCTCTGGTGCAAGGCTCCCCTTCTACCCCCCGCGTCGAAGCGATCACCGGCATGCAGGATCGATTCTGCCAAGGCCTAATCGTTCCAGACATTGCGAGCACCGGATCCCGCGACGACAATCTGTGAAATATACTGCAACTGCCTGCCACTGTCGCTGGCCAATATCAATATCGCCAACTTATTCGACAGTTCGCAAAGTGCCGTCGATAAATACTGGGAAACATCGTCGACGCATAGATTTAACACAAGTTATTGGCGCCAGCGCCTTATGTAAAAGGTGGCACAACCTTGCAGCGCTGGCCTTCGCTAAAAACCATGATCAATTTCAGTGATTTCACCTGCATTGCTGACAATCGTCAGAAACCGCCACAACCGGGAATTGTAGATCAACGCATGGTCACTCGGTATTTGCAGTCTGGTGGAAGGATGAAGAAGGCTTTCCTGACGCTCGCCATGCGATTGTCGAGGGCAAAAGTCCTCCGCACGAGGAACATGCAAGGTGATCCTTGCTTCGCGTTGAGATCGCGGGCTGCTCGTTCCGTCAGCGGTCGCATCGAAATCTCTTCCACGGCATGGTCGAGAACGACGCCGTACCGCTGTGCGATCACGGTTATCCGATGCGGAAAATTCTCTTCTTCCGTCAGACCAGGAAACAGGTCGCCGCTGATCACCCAATCCTCGCTTAAAAAGCGAACGCCATTGATAGTCCTGACCAAATGCACCTGAACGCAATTATGTTCCGAAGAAACCCTCAGCAGACGACGCTCTTCGGCGCTGCAGCAATTGGCAGGTTCTATAATTCTTTCAACGACTTCACCAGACGTCCGCTTGCCTGCCGAGTCATAGAAGTTGCTGAAGCGCACCGGCGTAGCTTCCAACGAATGATCGACGACGAACGTACCTCGACCCTGCCGCCTTTCAATCAGATGTTTTTCGCGCAAGAGCGCGAGCGCTTTGCGAACGGTACCGACGCTGACTTGGAATTCTGCCGATAGCTCCGCCTCGCTTGCCACCATCGCGCCCGGTTTCCACGCGCCTGCGACAATGCGCGAAACAAGCTCATCGTAAACCAACAGCGGCAGGCTGCGGCTTTGAAATATCTTTTTGGAAGTCACGGGGCCTCATCCCTGGTGCTGTTTCGAAGCAGGAACGCATGACTAAGTACGACTTTAGAATTATTCTACCATACGTTGTTTGTGAATCAAGATAAATCGAGAAGATCACTTTATAAATAGACACCAAAAATGATTCGCGTGCCGAAAAGTGGTGCGCAATTCAGGACACGTCCTGTAAACGATGCAGCGTCGACGGCACAGGACAACGTAGGTGCTTTGCAGTGTATATTGCGAAGGGAGAGCAATAAACGACAGTGATTCCATGTTTAGCAAACGGTTACTTACGTTAGCTGGTAGTAATTGCATGATTTGACCTCAGATGATTTCTTGAAAGTGCCGATCTAATCAGGTCAACTCCTCAGGGGGAACAAATGAAAATCATTATCGAGCAATCGTCCAAAGTCGTCGCGAGAAACAACGTAAAAACCGGTTCTGCCGCTCCGTATATAAAGGCCTCCCGCATTGTCCGGCTTCCTCGGTTGCAAGCGTTTATTGGGAGCCGTTCAGGTGCATCGGCTGTTGAGTTTGCCGTCATTGCACCCGCATTTATCTTGATGCTCGTCGGAATGCTTTGCTACGGGCTTTATTTCTCGACTTCGCACGGCGTTGCCCAATTGGCTGCCGATGCAGCCCGCGCATCGGTTGCAGGACTCAGCGCTACCGAGAGGACGCAGATTGCGACCACTCACGTTCGCGAACGCGCCGGTGATTACATGTTCATTGACGCGACCAAGGTCGTTGTCGATGCCGGCCCGTCGCAAGACGATGCGACGCAATTCAAGATCGCCGTCAGATACGATGCATCGGCTCTCCCCATCTGGGTGTTCAGCGGACTGCTGCCGCTCCCCGAGCGGAACATCGTCAAGGTCGCGTCTATCAAGACCGGAGGCTTTTGAGATGAACGTCTTCAACAAAGCCAGTGTTTCTGGTGGTGTGCCTGCCAGAAGGTTCCACAGCGACCGCTCGGGCAATGCCGCCCTGCTGTTTGCCGGTTCGCTGCCTGTGATCATCGCCTGCACGGCCCTGGCGATCGATGTCGGCTCCCTCTACACGGAGCGGCGTCAGGTACAGGGAGCTGTCGACCTCGCGGCGATCGCCGCCGCAGCCAACCTCTCCAATCGCGATACAGCGGCGCTTCAAACGCTCAAGGCCAACCACGTCGGCGCGATCAAGTCACTCAATGTCGTTCCCGGGCGCTTCGACCCTGATCCGCAGCGCGACTACACCGAACGCTTCACGGCCGGCGCTAACCCGCCCAACGCCGTAAAGGTGTCGCTGGTGACCGAGCGTCCCTACTATTTCGCGAAGGTCTTCATGAACGACTCGGCTGACATCGAGGCCGAGGCCATCGCAGCGACGGCCAGCAATGCGACCTTTTCGATTGGCAGCCGCTTGCTGGCAATCCGCGACGGTCTTCCAAACCAGCTGTTGGAAGCTCTCGTTGGCGGCAATCTCGAATTGTCGGTGATGGACTATAACGCGCTCGCTTCGGCTGATATTTCGCTCGCCGATCAAATGGACGCCCTCGCCGGCGAACTTAACCTGACGGCCGGCACGTACCGCGACGTCCTGCTGGCGGACGCGACGGTCGGCGACTGGTTCGCCGCCGCCGCTGCCGTTACAGGCAAGAATGGTGATACGGTTGCAAAGGCTTCACTCGAGAAGCTGATTGCTCAATCCAACGCTGGAAGTTTGTCGTTGCCGCTGAACAAGCTCATCGATCTCGGCCCGTTCGGCAATGCTTCAATCGGAGAACCAGGACACAATTTCGCGGCTCTCTTTAATGCCCTTGAACTCGTGACGGCCGCCGCGCAGGTTGCCAATATCGACCATGAGGTCTCGCTCAACCTCGATGCCGGCCTGCCGGGGATTGCCCGGCTGCGGCTGGATCTGTCGATCGGCGAGCCGCCTCAGTTCGGCGGCTGGGCGGCGGTCGGCGTGCCGCAAGCCACCGTTTACACGGCGCAGACGCGCTTACGTTTGGTCGCGGAAATCGGCGGCGGGGCCATGCTGTCCAACGCGACCATAAGGCTGCCCGTCTACGTCGACATGGCCACCGGCAGCGCCCGCCTGCACGGCGTAAGCTGCGAGGCCGGCAGAACGGATCAGCCCGCCGCGACAATTGCCGCCAAACCCGGCATCATTTCCGCAGCGATCGGTGAACCAGCCTATGGATGGAGCGATTTCGGCTCTAAGCCCATGCTTCATTCGGCCAATATCGTCGATACGCCGTTGATCAAGGTGCGGGGCAAGGCGTTTGTAGAGGCCTCGAACATGAATGAGACGCTTCTGGACTTTTCGCATGACGATATCGTGAACCGGAGGATCAAGCGCGTCGACACGACCGACATCGGCGCGTCCTTGGTGAGTTCACTCCTCAGCAATCTGCGGCTCAGGGCTGAAATCGGTGGCCTCGGTCTCGGCTTGCCGGGCATACTTGAGCAGCACGTCGCAGGCCTTCTGTCGAATATCGCGGCTCCGATCGACGCTGTTCTGGCGACCGTCCTTGAAACCTTGGGCGTGCATCTTGGCGAGGTTGATGTCCGGGTGCATGGAGCCGCCTGCGGCAGAGCCGTGCTCGCTGGCTGAGGACACCTCATGGCCCGCCCGGCCGCTCGGTCGGGTCATGCACATCTCTTGTTGCAATTGACATCCTCCACCTTCTTCGCCGAGCATCAAGCGAAGTCGCGTTTGTCGAAGAGGGCGGAGCCGATGTCGGACGTAGCGGGAACTGGCGATCTGCTCAGAACGCCTCTCTACGATCTGCATGTCTCACTGGGCGCGCGCGTGGTCGCCTTCGCCGGCTACGAGATGCCGGTCCAGTATCCGCTTGGCATCCTCAAGGAGCATCTCCACACGCGGTCCTCGGCGGGCCTGTTCGACATCTCCCACATGGGTCAACTGTCGATCACCGCTCCAGGCGGACATCTCGACGAAGCCAAGCGTGCTTTGGAAGCTCTCATCCCCGTCGATATCCTGGGCTTGCCGGAGGGCCGCCAGCGCTATGGTTTTTTCACGAACGAAACTGGCGGCATCCTCGACGACTTGATGATCGCCAATCTTGGCGACCGCTTGGTGCTCGTCGTCAACGCCGCGAGAAAGTCGGCCGACGAGGCCCATCTGCGCCAGCATCTTCCAGGCGGAATCGGTATCGAGAGGATTGATCGCGCCCTCATCGCGCTTCAGGGACCTGAGGCGGCAGGCGCCCTCGCGAGCCTCGCCCCCGAATGCGCGTCGATGCGCTTCATGGACGTAAAGGCGCTGAAAATCCTGGGGCACGACTGCCTTGCATCGCGCTCAGGCTATACCGGCGAGGATGGTTTCGAGATCAGCGTACCGAACGCGGCCGCGGATACGATTGCGCGAACTCTTCTCAGCCTTGCTGAAGTCGAAGCGATCGGTCTCGGCGCTCGCGATAGTCTGCGGCTGGAAGCGGGACTCTGCCTGCATGGTTCCGACATCGACGAAACGACCACGCCGGTCGAAGCCCGGCTGACCTGGGCGATCCCCAAGGTGCGACGCGCAGGCGGCGCGCGGGCCGCCGGCTTCCCTGGCGCTGACATAATCGTGCGGCAGCTTCACGACGGCGTTTCGCGGCTGAGGGTCGGTCTGCGTCCCGCGGGACGCGCGCCAGTCAGGGGCGGGGTTCAGGTCTATGCCAGCGAAGCCGGTGGCGAGGTCGTCGGCCAAGTGACATCGGGTGGATTTGGCCCCAGTGTCGGCGGGCCGGTGGCCATGGGCTACGTAAGAACGTCTTTAAGCGAGCCGGGCACCCGGCTGTTCGCTGAACTACGCGGCAAGCGGCTGGCGCTTGACGTGGCGCAACTGCCGTTCGTCCCATCCGGCTATAGGCGATGACGGCAACGAACCTCGGGAGATGACCGTGCTGAAGTTCACCAAGGACCACGAGTGGGTGAGGATCGACGGCGACACCGCCACCGTCGGCATCACAGCCCATGCCGCCGCGCTGCTCGGCGATCTCGTCTTCGTTGAATTGCCGGAGGTCGGCAAGGCGCTTGCGAAGGGCGACAACGCCGCCGTCGTCGAATCCGTCAAGGCGGCTTCCGACGTCTACGCCCCTCTTTCCGGCACCGTGAGCGAAGTCAATGAGGCGGTTGTCGACGACCCGTCGATCGTCAATTCCGATGCGGCTGCTGCCGGCTGGTTCTTCAAGCTCGAATTGAAGGATGTGGCGGAAGCCGACAGCCTGCTCGACGAGGCCGCTTATCAGCAGTTGATCGCATAACCCATGTTCAAGTCAGAACCCTACCACCCCTATGATTTTGCCAATCGCCGCCACATCGGGCCGTCGCCCGAGGAAATTGCCGAAATGCTTCAGGCACTCGGCTTCGACAGCCTCGACGACCTGATCGACGCTGCGATCCCGGCGGGCATCCGGCAAAAGGAGCCGCTCGAACTTGGCCGCCCCGTAACCGAGTTGGGTTCGCTCGACCGCATGCGCGAGGTCGCCAACAAAAACCGCGTTCTGACGTCGCTCATCGGACAGGGCTACCACGGCACCATCATGCCGCCGGCGATCCAGCGCAACATCCTCGAAAACCCAGCGTGGTACACCGCCTACACCCCCTATCAGCCCGAGATCAGCCAGGGACGTCTCGAAGCGTTGCTGAATTTCCAGACCCTCGTCACCGACCTCACCGGCCTCGATATTGCCAACGCCTCGCTGCTTGACGAAGCCACCGCCGCTGCCGAGGCCATGGCCATGGCTCACCGTCTGGCGAAGGGAGAAAGAACGAAATTCTTCGTCGACGCCCAGTGCCTGCCGCAAACGGTGGCCGTCGTAAAGACGCGCGCCGAACCGCTCGGCTGGGGTGTCGTCGTCGGAGATCCGACGATCGATCTCGACCCTTCCGAAGTGTTCGGCGCGATTCTCCAGTACCCGGGCGTCTGCGGCGGCTTCCACGATTTCACCGATGCGATCGCCAGACTGCATGCCGAAGGTGCGCTCGCCGTTGTCGCCGCCGACCCGATGGCGCTGACGCTGCTGAAGCCGCCCGGCGAAATGGGCGCCGACATCGCCGTCGGTTCGATGCAGCGGTTCGGAATGCCGGTCGGCTTCGGCGGACCGCACGCGGCCTATATCGCCGTCAAGGACACCTACAAGCGCGCCCTTCCCGGCCGCATGGTCGGCGTCTCGATCGATTCCCGCGGCAATCGCGCCTACCGTCTCGCCCTGCAGACCCGCGAGCAGCACATCCGTCGCGAGAAGGCGACGTCGAACATCTGCACCGCCCAGGTTCTGCCGGCTGTCATCTCGGCCATGTACGCCGTGTTCCATGGTCCGCGCGGATTGAGGGCCATCGCCGAGCGCATCCATCGCAACACGGTGCGCCTTGCCGAGGGGCTCGAATCGCTCGGGTTCGAAATCGTTCCGCAATCCTTCTTCGACACGTTCACCGTCAACGTCGGCCCCTACCAGGGTCTCATCATGAAGAACGCCGTCGACAATGGCGTCAATCTGAGGAAGGTCGGCCAGGACCGTATCGGCATGAGCATCGACGAGCGCACCTTGCCCGCCACCATCGAGGCGGTCTGGCGTTCGTTCGGCGGCTACGATCTGAAATTCCGCGACGCCGCTCCTGATGTCCGCCTCCCCGACGGCCTCATCCGGACGAGTTCCTATCTCGAACACCCCGTCTTCCACATGAACCGCGCCGAAAGCGAGATGACGCGCTACATGCGCCGCCTTGCCGACCGCGACTTGGCGCTCGACCGCGCGATGATACCGCTCGGCTCCTGCACGATGAAGCTCAACGCCACCGTCGAGATGCTGCCGATTACGTGGCCGGAGTTCGCCGAGATCCACCCCTTCGCGCCGCCCGATCAGGCGCTGGGCTATCACGAGCTGATCGAGGATCTCTCCGACAAGCTCTGCCGGATCACCGGCTATGACGCGATCTCGATGCAGCCGAATTCCGGCGCGCAGGGCGAATTTGCCGGACTTCTTACGATCCGCGCCTACCACAAGGCGCGCGGGGAAGGGCATCGCGATGTCTGCCTCATTCCAGCCTCGGCGCACGGCACCAACCCGGCGTCCGCCTCGATGTGCGGGATGCAGGTGGTCGTGGTCGGCACCGACGAAAACGGCAACATCGACCTTGAGGAATTCCGTGCCAAGGCTAAGACCCATTCCGCCAACCTGGCGGCGGTGATGATCACTTACCCCTCGACGCACGGGGTCTTCGAGGAAACGGTACGCGAGATTTGCGACATCGTGCATTCGCATGGCGGGCAGGTGTATCTCGACGGCGCCAATCTGAACGCGATGGTCGGGCTGGCGCGGCCCGGCGATCTCGGCGCCGACGTCAGCCACCTCAATCTGCACAAGACGTTCTGCATTCCCCATGGCGGTGGCGGACCGGGCATGGGGCCGATTGGCGTCAGGGCGCATCTCGCCCCGCATCTGCCTGGCCATCCGGAGACCGGCGGCAATGACATGACCGTTTCCGCTGCCCCCTATGGCTCGCCGTCGATCCTGCCGATCTCGTGGAGCTATTGCCTGCTGATGGTTGGCGAAGGTCTGACGCAGGCTTCCCGCATTGCGATCCTCAACGCCAATTACGTCGCCAAGCGCCTATCTGATGCCTACCCGATACTCTACAGGGGCCGGCAGGGCTGCGTCGCTCACGAGTGCATCGTCGATACCCGGCCATTCAAGGATCGCGCCGGCGTCACCGTCGACGATATCGCCAAGCGGCTGATCGATTGCGGCTTCCATGCGCCGACCATGAGCTGGCCGGTGGCGGGGACGCTGATGGTGGAGCCGACCGAGTCGGAGACGAAGGCCGAACTCGATCGCTTTTGTGATGCCATGTTGGGGATTGCGCGCGAGATCGCCGATATCGAAACGGGAAAAAGCGACCCCGAAAACAATGTGCTGCGGAATGCTCCCCATACCGTCGAGGATCTCGTCGGCGACTGGGAGCGGCCCTATTCGCGCGAAGCAGCCTGTTTTCCGGCAGGCGCGTTCCGTGTCGACAAATACTGGCCGCCCGTCAATCGCGTCGACAATGTCTATGGCGACCGGCATCTCGTCTGCACCTGCCCGCCGATCGAGAGCTATTCGAAATAACCTGAGCCCGTTCCCCATTCGCCGCCACCGCAGCGCTGTCGGATCAACGGCCGTTGATACTGACCAAAATCAGTTTCGGATCTACGCACGCTTCTCTGTGACGCCCGAATGGTAGAGGCGCTGCCTCACGCGAATCCGATGCGTCGATTTTTTGTATTGCAGCGCAATATCTTGGCTGTTTTTAACCGCCTGCTGCCACTGGTGTTGTTGGGCCGGTTCGGGTTAGACTAAAGGCGACCAAGGTAAGCCATCTGCCCGGTAAGTACGGGTGCGGCGCGACATCGCGCCCGGGCAGACTTCTTCAAGAACGGGCTATCTCTCCGGAGCACAGACGAGATGCAGGCGCGACCGCAATCCTATGCCGAATCCGAAGCGCGAAATCCCGCGCAAACCCAGACATCGCCCAGAGATCATCAATTGCAAAAGAACGCTGCAATCATCGCCATTGGCGACAAGAACCCGATCGTGCGCGCCGGCCTAGCCGAGTACATCGCCAGGGACGATCGCTTCAGCGTTCGCGAACTCGTCTCCAGCGGTTCGGAATTCATTGCTCTTTGCGAGCGCACCAGGATCGATGTCGGCGTGATTGGCTGGGGCCTGCCCGACATGACCGGCGGCGATGTGCTGCGCGCCATCAAGCGCCGCGGTCTGCCGACGCGCGTCGTCGTCTACACCGGCGACTTCAGCCCCGGCGTTCTGCGCGAAGCGGTCAAGTCGGGTGCATGGGGTGTCACCTCGAAGGCCGATGACCCTTCCGTTCTGATCGAGACGCTGGCAAGCGTCCGCGCCGGCCGCATGAGCATTCCCTATATCGACATCAGCCAGCTCGCCACCGATCCGCTGGAAAACCTCACCGTCCGCGAGCAGGAACTGATGCGCGCGCTCGCCAAGGGCTGGACCAACGAGCAGATTGCGAGCCGCATTGGCATCTCCCGCAATACGGTCAAATACCACCTCAAGAACCTTTACGAGAAAATCGGCGCCTCGAACCGCGCCCAGGCGGTCGCCATGTATCTTTCAAGTTCGAGCAACCGCTGAGGATGCAGAAATGCGCCCCGCTCCAGGGGTAGTAAAGTGCCTACCCGCCCGACGACGGCCCTACCCTGTCGGGTAGTCGATCCCAGTCAAAGCTCTGGTTCAATTGAAGAAAAATCCCCTCTCCCGGCTATCCCGTCGGGTGGCAAATCCTATCCGCGCGGGTGTTGTTGGGCCTGCTACCAAAGTCCATAACAATCGGGACGCTGACCGGAGCTGGAGCTTCAGGAGGCGGGTGAAATTCAATGTCGGGCCCCGCATGGGCTCGGCGATCAGATAATGAACTCGGAGGGATCCAGCCTATGCTCGTACAGCCGCACCTATTCATTCCCGGCCCAACCAATATCCCCGAGCCCGTGCGCATGGCCATGAACCTTCCGATGGAAGACATGCGCAGCCCCGAGTTTCCCAAATTCACGCTGCCGCTCTTTGAAGACCTGAAGAAGGTCTTCAAAATGAAGGACGGCCGCGTCTTCATCTTTCCTTCCTCTGGGACCGGCGCCTGGGAATCGGCCATGCAGAACACGCTGGCCCCAGGCGACAAGGTTTTGATGTCGAGCTTCGGACAGTTCTCGCTCCTGTGGGTCGATATGGCGAACCGCATGGGCCTCGAAGTCATTCACTGCGACGAAGAATGGGGCACCGGCGTCCCCCTCGAGAAGTACGCCGACATTCTCGCCAAGGACACGGCCCGCGAGATCAAGGCGGTCTTTGCAACCCACAACGAGACGGCGACCGGCGTGACGAGCGACATCGCTGGCGTCCGCAAGGCACTCGACGCAGCAAGCCACCCCGCGCTTTTGATGGTCGATGGCGTCTCGTCGGTAGCGTCCCTTGATATGCAGATGGGCGCCTGGGGCGTCGACTGCTGCGTTTCGGGTTCGCAGAAGGGTTTCATGCTGCCGACCGGGCTGGGTATCCTCGCCGTCAGCAACAAGGCGCTTGAAGCCAACAAGTCCCAACAGCCGCGCATGAACCGCTGCTTCTTCTCGTTCGAGGACATGATCAAGACGAACGACCTCGGCTTCTTCCCCTACACCCCGGCCACCCAGCTTCTGCGCGGGCTGCGGGCGTCTCTCGACATGATCAAGGCAGAAGGCCTCGAAAACATCTTTGCCCGCCACCATCGCATGGCCGAGGGCGTCCGCAAGGCCGTCGACGCATGGGGCCTGAAGCTGTGCGCCAAGGAGCCCAAGTGGCACTCCGATACCGTTAGTGCGATCCTCGTGCCGGAAGGAATCGACGCCAACAACGTTCTTAAGACGGCTTATTACCGATACAACACGTCGCTAGGCACAGGATTGAACAAGGTAGCCGGCAAAGTGTTCCGCATCGGCCATCTCGGCGCTCTCGATGAGGGCATGATCGGCGGCGTGCTGTTCAACGTTGAAATGGCGCTCTTGGACTGTGGCGTTGACATCAAGGCAGGTTCTGGCACGGGCGCCGCGGCCGAATACTTCCGCTCCACGGCGACGAAATCCGCCACATCGCGGGAAAGCGACAGCCTGAAGGCGGCCTGAGCCAGTCTCAAATTCAAGTACACGGCAAGTGTTCTGGATCTAGCGCTTGTTTCCTGGCGAAGGTCGTCAAGCGTTGGTGAGCCCACAACACAAGCGAGCAGCTCGCTGGTCTTTCGGCGGAGGCGATTGGAAGCCAAGCGTCGGAGTCGGAATACTAGCCCCGCGGAAGTCACATCTGGTATGAGCCATGGTAGCGGCGCGGTCCTTCGCGCCGCATGAGGAAACTCGTGCCCACGAGAGGAAAGAAAACCCAATGAGTTATACCCTTCACCCCCTGCGCAAGCAGCGCCTGCAGCGTTCCGAACTTGCCTGCCCGGGCTCCAACACCACCATGATCGATCGCGCCTTCAAGAGCGCGGCGGACTTTGTCTTTCTCGACTGCGAGGACGCGGTTGCACCGCCTGAAAAAGAGCAGGCCAGGAAGAATATCATCCAGGCGCTGAACGACCTCGACTGGCGCGGCGCCGGCAAAACCGTTTCCGTCCGCATCAACGGCCTCGACACGCATTACATGTATCGCGATGTCGTCGACATCATGGAGCAGGCCGGAGACAAGCTCGACACGATCCTTATTCCCAAGGTCGGCGTCCCAGCGGACGTCTACGTGGTCGAGTGCATGATGAGCCAGATCGAAGAGGCCAAGGGCTACGCAAACCGGGTTGGCACCGAGGCGCTGATCGAAACACCACTCGGCATGGCCAACGTCGAAGCGATCGCAGCCGCACCGAGCCGGCTTGAAGCGATGCACTTTGGCGTAGCCGACTATGCAGCTTTCAACAAGGCGCGCACGGTTGTGATCGGCGGCCTCAACCCCGATTACCCCGGCGACCAGTGGCACTTCGCATTGTCGCGCATGACGGTAGCCTGCCGCGCTTACGGCCTTCGTCCGATCGATGGTCCCTTCGGTGACTTCGGCGATCCCGAAGGCTACAAGGCGGGCGCAAAGCGCGCGGCGGCACTTGGTGTTGAAGGCAAGTGGGCCATCCACCCCTCGCAGATCGATCTCGCCAACGAGGTTTTCTCGCCACTTCCAGCGGAAGTCGAGCGCGCGCACCGCATCATCGCAGCACTGAAGGAGGCCGAGGCACAGGGCAAGGGTGCGGCCTCGCTCGACGGCAAGATGATCGATGCGGCGTCCGAGAAGATGGCGCGCAACATCATCGTCGTCTCCGAACACATCGCAGCGGCGAAGGCCAAGCAGGGGGGCTGAGCCCCTCCGCGAAGGCCGCCGCTAACAAAAAAGGGAGGAATGGAATGGATATCCACGAATATCAGGCCAAGGAACTTCTGTCGAAGTTCGGTGTGCCCATCCCGCGCGGCGGCCTCGCCTATTCGCCAGAACAGGCAACCTATCGCGCCAACGAGATCGGCGGCACGACCTGGGTCGTCAAGGCCCAGATCCACGCCGGCGCCCGCGGCAAGGCTGGCGGCGTCAAGATCTGCCGTTCGGACGAAGAAATCTGGGAAGCCGCCGACAGCATGCTGGGTAAGAAGCTCGTCACCACCCAGACGGGTCCTCAAGGCAAGCTCGTGTCGCGCCTCTACGTCGAGGAAGGCACCAACATCGACAAGGAATTCTACCTGTCGCTGACCATGGACCGCGGCAAGGAGCGGATCGCGGTTGTTGCGTCGGCCGCCGGTGGCATGGACATCGAGGAAATCAGTGCCAGCGATCCGGATTCGATCCTCACCGTCGTCGTCGATCCCGCGGTTGGCATGCAGGGCTTCCAGGCCCGCGAGATTGCCTTCGGCCTCGGCATCGAACCCGAACTCGTCAACAAGTTCGAGCGCACCATCCTCGGCTGCTACCGCGCCTTCCGCGATCTCGACGCCACCATGGTCGAGATCAACCCGCTCGTCATCACCAAGGAAGGCGCCGTCGTCGCGCTCGACGCCAAGATGTCGTTCGACGACAACGCGCTCTTCCGCCGCCCGCAGATCTCCGAGCTGCGCGACAAGTCGCAGGAAGATTCGCGCGAAACCTATGCCTCCGACCGCGGCCTCTCCTATGTCGGTCTCGAAGGCGACATCGGCTGCATCGTCAACGGGGCAGGCCTCGCCATGGCGACCCTTGACATGATCAAGGTGGCCGGCGGCGAGCCGGCAAACTTCCTCGATATCGGTGGTGGCGCCAGCCCCGAACGCGTCCAGAAGTCCTTCCGCGCGGTGCTGCGCGACGGCAACGTCAAGGCGGTGCTGGTCAACGTTTTCGCAGGCATCAACCGCTGCGACTGGGTTGCCAAGGGCGTTGTCCTCGCCATCGAGGAACTCGAAATCAAGATCCCCGTCGTCGTCCGCCTGGCGGGCACCAACGTCGAGGAAGGACGCAAGATCATCTCCGAAAGCGGCCTCAACCTGCTGACCGCCGAAAGCCTCCGCGATGCGGCCGAGAAAGCCGTCTCGGCGGCAAAACAAACGCCCGCAGCGGCATAAGGGAGGATCAGTGACATGGCGATTTTCATCAACGAGCACACCAAGATCTTGATCCAGGGCTTCACCGGCCGCATCGGCACCTTCCACGCCCAGGAAATGATTGACTACGGCACCAATGTCGTCGGCGGCGTAACCCCCGGCAAGGGCGGCACCGAACATCTCGGCCGCCCGGTGTTCAACACGGTGAAGGGAGCAGTCGCCGAAACCGGCGCGGAGGCCTCCATCGTATTCGTGCCGCCGCCCTTCGCCGCGGACGCGATCATGGAAGCCGCCGACGCCGGCATCAAGTTCTGCACCTGCATTACCGACGGCATCCCCGCCCAGGACATGATCCGGGTGAAGCGCTACATGCGCCGCTACAAGAAAGAGAACCGCATGCGGCTCGCCGGCCCGAACTGCGCCGGCACCATCTCGCCGGGCCGCGCCATGCTCGGCATCATGCCCGGCCACATTTACGCGCAGGGCCGCATTGGCGTCATCGGCCGCTCCGGCACATTGGGCTACGAAGCCGCCGAGCAGCTCAAGGCGCTCGGTCTTGGCATCTCGACGAGCGTCGGCATCGGCGGTGACCCGATCAACGGCGCATCCTTCAAGGACATCCTCGAAGAGTTCGAGAAGGACCCGGAAACCGATGTGGTCTTGATGATCGGCGAGATCGGCGGCCCGCAGGAAGCTGAGGCCGCAGCATACGCACGCGACCACATGAAGAAGCCGGTCGTCGCCTACATCGCTGGATTGTCCGCACCAAAGGGCCGCCGAATGGGGCACGCCGGAGCGATTGTCACCAGCTATGGCGAAGCGGCCGCCGAAAAGGTCGAGATCCTCAAGGCGGCCGGCGTGACCATCGCGCCGACGCCTTCGGATATGGGCTCCACGGTCGCGGAGGTCGTCTCGAAGCTGAAGAGCGCCGCCTGATCCGGGGCCCACAACGGCCCGCGGCAGAACGAAACCTTCGGTCGAACAAGCATACCCAGGGCACGTCCGGACCGGCCGGAAGTGCCCTGGCAGATCCGCGATGAGCAACTGTCGAAAGAGGCAAAAACGGTGAACCCGAACGAGGCGTCTCCAACGGCGGATAAACCGCTCGACGAAATTGAACTGCGCGACAGATTGCGCCAGCTTCGCACCGGCATCCCCGATGAGCCGTGGCTCAATCCCATCGTCTCGCTTGCGTTCCAGTTGTCGCGGCGGCTGGAAGCAGGCGAGATCACCCTGTCAGACATCCGCACGTTGTCCGCGGGCCTTATGGACCGCGCGCTCCTCAACCGTGCCCGCGGATTGCGCGACCGTGTCGGTTACGCTTCCGCCGGCGGCAATGGCGATACGTTTTCCGCCCTTGTCGCCAAGACCATAGCCGATAGCGGCCCGGCGCCCGATCTGGAGGCGTTCCGCAAGTCCTGGGACCGCGCCCGCGCCGGGATCGTTTTGACCGCGCATCCGACATTCGGGATCTCCGAATCTCTCGCCGCCCAGATGGTCGAGATCGCCGCCAGCGGCAGTGAACTGGCAAATGAGCGCGCCCGTCTGCCGCACCGCCCCGATTCGCCAATCGACCTTGCCTACGAGCATCGCCGCGCCCAGTCGGCGATCGTCAACCTGCGCAACGCGCTGGAAAGCCTGCTGAACCGCTTCTATACCGTCGCCCAGGATTCGTTTGGCGATGAAGCGTTTTCGATCAAGCCGAAACTGGCGACGATCGCCTCATGGGTCGGCTACGACCTTGACGGGCGAACCGACATCACGTGGCTCGATTCGTTCAGGCTGCGCCTGCGCGAGAAGTTGACGTCACTGAGCGATATCCGCCAGCGCTTTCTGCTCACAAAGCACCGGCTCGGCGACCGGCCCGAAGTCGAGCGCATCGGGCGCCAACTCACCGGCAAACTCGACCTCGCCATCGCCGCAGCCCAGGAACAGGTCCAGGCCCTCGAGAGCATCGGCAAGGATGACCGGGCCGGTTTGGCCAAGGCTGCCAACATCATCGCCGCCAGCGACAGCTACAACCTGACGTCCGTCAGCCCGCTGATCGACCTGATCGACCAGTTGATCGCGGTCGTCGACGCGCAGCAGATGAAGCGGTCGCTCGCAGCCCTGCGCGGCCTGCTGGAGGCGACCGGGCTCGGCAACTCGCACATCCACGTTCGCATCAATGCCGCCCAACTCGACAACGCCTTGCGTGCGCTGATCCGCGAGCCCTGGACCCAAAACACCAGCGAGCGCCGCGCGGTGCAGAACCTCGCCGAGAAAATCGAGCAGGCAAAGTCGAAACCGGAAACCGTCAACTTCGGCACGCTGGAATTGGAGACGGCGACCGCGATCCGGCAGTTCGCGCTGATTGCCCAGATCAAGAAGCATGTCGACCGCGAAACGCCGATCCGCTTCCTGATCGCCGAGTGCGAATCGCCGGCAACCGTCATGATCGCCGTCCTCCTTGCCCGGCTCTTCGATGTCGCAGACATCGTCGACATCTCGCCGCTGTTCGAGACCCCTGACGGCCTCGAGCGCGGCGCCCGCCTGATGGAGGACCTGCTCGAAGAAGAGACCTACCGCGATTATGTGCGCGGCCGAGGCCGCATGTCGATCCAGACCGGCTTCTCGGACGCCGGCCGCTTCATTGGCCAGGTCGCCGCGACGCTCGAAATCGAGCGCCTGCATCTGGCGGTCGTCGAAGCCCTCAAAAAGGCCGGCCTCCACGATATCGAAACGCTGATTTTCTCGACGCATGGCGAGTCGATGGGCCGCGGCGCGCATCCCGGCAACCTCAGGAAGCGCCTCTCCTATGTCCTGCCGCACGAGGTTCGCCGACGCTTCAAGAAGCATGGCCAGTCGCTGAAGCACGAGACGAGCTTCCAGGGCGGCGACGGCTTCATGTTCTTCTCCGACACGACTCTGACCACCGAAACGCTGGCAACGATCATTCGCGACGCTTTCGAGATCAACGAGTCCGAAGATCCCTTCTATGCCGATGACAACCTGTCGCTCGATTTTTTCCTGCGGCTGCGCACCTATCAGCAGAACCTGTTCAGCCACTCCGGCTACCGCGCCATGCTCGGCGCCTTCGGCCCGAACCTCCTGTTCAAGACCGGTTCGCGAGCGGTGAAGCGCCAGTCGGACGTTGTTACCGCGCTCGATCGCGGCGATCCTTCCCGCATGCGCGCCATTCCCAACAACGCCATCCTGCAGCAGTTCGGCTACGTGGCAAACGTCGTCGCCGGCCTCGGCTATGCCACCGGCTACGACCGCGAACGCTTTATCGCGCTCGCCAAGAAGTCGCCGCGCCTGATCGACATCCTTGAAATGGTTGCGCGCGGCAAACAGCTCTCCAGCCTCAACGCCGTCGGAGCCAATGCCTATATCTTCGATGCCGGCTTCTGGGCGTCGCGCGCGTCGTGGGGCCGCGAGCAGACACTGGAGGCTGCTTTCCGCCAGTTGTCCCGCGCCTTGTTGACGGACAAGCGGGCGAGCGAGATCAACCGCCTCGTGCACCACATGCGCATCGACGCCATCGATCTTCACGCCATCCTCGAAGGGCTTGGATTGGAGGGCGGCAAGATCCCTGACGACACGCGCCTGGAACTCGATCTGCTGCAGGCGGTCCGTCTGGCGCTGATCATGCGCATCTTCATCCTCGCCGCCCGTCTGCCGCGCTTCGCCCCGCGCAACGACATGTCGTATGAACGCGTACTCGACCTCGCAATCGGCCTTGATATTCCCGAGGTGGTCGAATTCATGCGCCAGGCCTTCCCCTACCGCTCGGCCGGCACCATCAGCGGCGAGGACTACGACGAGAAGGCGACCTATAGGCCGCATGGGATCGATGAATACGGCCGCCTCGAACGCGAGCTGCTGGCGCCGATGCAGGACACCTACGAACTGGTTCGCGAGATCGGCACCGGCATCTCCCACCACTTCGGCGCGTTTGGCTAGCTCAACACCGGCCTGCCGAGTGTTGACGCCTGCTCAACACCGGCTTGCCGAGTGTTGACGAACAGACACGCTCAACACCGGCTTGCCGAGTGTTGACGAACAGACACGCTCAACGCCAGCTCTTCTTGATGGCCCTCGTTAGCCCCAGCACCCGCTTGAGGCGGCGTGCGTCCTCTCCCATGAGCGCCATGCAGCAGCAGCAGAACAGCGGCCGCTGCGCCAATTCGAGGTGGACTCGATAGCGGCGGAGACGGGGGCTGAATTGATCGAGATTGGGCATCGGTGAAACGTCTTCCAACTGAACATGGAAGTCAATGACTGCCGATCAAGAGACGATGACGCGCGGGCGCCGCGGCGGGTCTGACCTCTCAGTCCGGCAGATCTTCTTTGCGCAGCATGAAGACCTCGCCCTCGCTCAGTTCCGTATCGAGCCACTGGAACGGGATTTGCGGATAGCAGCTTTCGAGTAGATCCCGTCCCTGTCCGATCTCGACGACGAGCGTGCCGCCCGCTTCGAGGTGCGCGCCAGCGCCTTTCAGGATCCGGTGCACGAGATCGAGCCCGTCGGCACCACCGGCATGCGCCAGGGCCGGTTCGGCGGCGTATTCAGGCGGGAACGCCGCGACGGCCTCGTCGGTGACGTAGGGAGGATTCGAAACGATGAGGTCGAAGCGGCTGCCATCGAGCCCTTCGAAAAGATCGGACCTGACCAGCCGGATCTGTTCCCGGAGGCCATAGTCGGCGACGTTCTGTTTCGCGACCTCCAGCGCATCGGCGGAGATATCGCAGGCAACGATCTCCGCGTCCGCAAACGCGTGCGCCATCAGTATCGCGAGGCACCCCGATCCGCTGCAAAGATCGAGCCCGCGCCCGACTTCGCCCAGCTCCCCGACAAGTTCGTCGAAGCCGCCCACCAGCAGTTCGCCGATGAACGAGCGTGGCACGATGACCCGTTCGTCGACCCGGAAGCTGTAGGGTCCAATCCAGGCTTCGCCGATCAGATAGGAAGCCGGCTTTCGCGTCTCGATGCGCCGCGCAATGATATCGGCGACCTGCTCGCGTTCGGGTGCAGTGAGCTTCGCCTCGAGCCACGGATCGACCTCTTCGATGGGCAGCTTGAGTGTAGCGAGAATGAGAAACGCGGCTTCATCGAGTGCCCGCGTCGTGCCATGCCCAAAGACGAGTTCTGCGGCCGTGAACTGCGAGACGGCGTAGCGCAGGAAGTCGCGCACCGTGGTCAACTCGTGCGCGGCCCGGCGGATATCATCGCGCGTCTGCCCGATTGGATTTTTCATCGCTCAGCGCTTCGCCCAGACCTGAACCAGCGCCGAGTTGTCGTCCTGGTTCGTCGCCTCGATCACGCGTGAGCGGTAACGCGCCAGGACTTCACGCACCTTCTGACCGCTGCGCAGGGTGATGGGACCATAGGTATCGCCAGCCTCGATCCTTGAGCGAACCGGCACGATGTCCTCCTCGTCGTTGTCGTAGACGATGCGCAACTGGTTCAAGGTGATGGCCCGCCCGCTCACATTGACGCGCAACTCCGAGAAGCCGTCGCCATGATCGGCGAGCGTGATGACGTCGTTGTCGAAACCGACGAAGCCGGCGGTCTGCGCGCCAATCAGGATCCATCCGTCGTTGAAGCGGGCGCCATCGCCACCGGACTTGAGCCAGCTTTCCTCGAGATCGCCGTAGAGTTCGAACCGCGCAGGCGCGGTGAGGCTGGTCTTTTCCTTGAGCTCCAGGCCGACGTGCTTGATGAATTTCGAGCCGTCGATATCGAACCATGGCGTGCTGGAGTTGGGCTGCAGGCGTCCATTGACCGCAAAATCCTTGTGTGAGCCATCGTCGAACAACACCGAGACCCGTTCGATTTCCGCCTCGCTTGCCCGCGTCGCCAGTTTCAGGCGCGTGAACCTGCCAATGCCGTCAGGGACGTCCAACGTCTCGCTGGTCACTTCGCGAGCCGCCGTCTTCGCGGTGATGAGAATTGATTTGCTGGCATCAAGCTCCAGCTGGCCGACACGCGGCGGTGGCGGCGGCACCGGCATCTGTTGTTCCAGGCGCACGGCATTGCGGCCATCCCGCGTTTGCAGCCCCCACAATTCCAGCATCGCCGAACGGCTGTTCCTGGCGCTCTCCTGATAGGTCAAGCTCAACACTTCCGGAAAGCGCTCGGTATCATCACGCGCGAAAACGCGAGTTCTTTCCCCGGCGCGCAACTGGAATGGCGCCGGGCTCTCATGCTTGGCGTCGCCTTGGAACTTCAGGACGATTTGCTGGATGGCGACGCGACCGCGTCTGCCGCGCAGCTGAAAGCCGACATAGGAGCCTTCCGCGCCCGCAAGATCGATCGTTTCTTCATTCGCGTTGGCCTCGACCGTGTGCTGGGCGATCCGCACCCAGCGCTCGGCCGGGGCTGCTTGCGCCGCTCCGCAGCAGGACGCGGCAACGAAAACGAGCATCGAAAGGACGTGGACGAAACGCTGCGACATGATTTGGCAACCTGCACTCAGTGAAGGACGGATCGTATCTGGCCTTTTAGAATAGCCAGAGCCAGAACGAAAGTACGGCGGTTTAGGGGCACGCCGTGATTTGCGGTCCCGGCAGTTAATGGCTCGGTGATTGTCGGTTGGCGCATTGCCGCTGCGGCCTCCGCCGGTGCTATACTTCAGCAATTGCCAGGTGAAAGAACGGATCGACCGAAATGCCAGACCCGCGCCCTGACCACAACGCCTGTCGCGCGGCCATCGCCGACATCAAGGAGAGCCTTGGCGCGCA
>Ga0180009_10001886_pt1 | contig 24972 bp, 29 predicted proteins | sample OS_PC_MetaG_FD_123537 | JGI IMG/M metagenome (GOLD analysis project Ga0180009, IMG submission 123537) | Groundwater microbial communities from the Aspo Hard Rock Laboratory (HRL) deep subsurface site, Sweden - OS_PC_MetaG | ecosystem: Environmental > Aquatic > Deep subsurface > Groundwater...
GGGCAAGGAAGATAATATCAGAACACTGTACGAGGCTACGGAATCAATGAAAAAGGAGGCTTTGAAAGGTGTAACAGATTTTAAAGAGGCTATCAAAAAAGAGACCCTGGAGGCTACGGGTCAGCTTGAAGACAAGGTCCAAGCTGAATATGCAACCATTGAGCAGGAAATAGAGGCATATAAGACAGAGAAGTTAAAAAACCTTAACAACAGGATATTCGATATTCTGGCGAACGTATATGCCGAAGTGATAAAGCAAGATTTGGACCAAGTTAAGCAAGAAAAGTTAGTAATAAGCATGTTGAAGGAAGAACTTAGGAAATCCGGGATGAGAGAAGCAGTTCGTCCTGGTGCTGGTAAGTAATTTTGTAACAATATTTCACAAATTGCGGACCAGAAGACAGGTTTATAGATTATGAAGGAAGATTTTATATCTCTGATAAAAACAAAAGATGAGGCGAACAAGTTTTTTGAATTTGCTGGCATGGTAATAGAAAAAACGTATGGGACTGGGAAGTTTGATAAAAACATTGTAGATAAATGCATTAGTGAGGCTGTGTTAAAGGCAGAGTACAAAGTTAAACCTTTGTGGTTTGAAAAAATCTGCAGGCAGATCTCAGGAAATGTGAGTCCCAAGTCCGTTAGAGCAGTGCTTGAGGAGTTAACAAAGCTGGTGTCTGGGGCTGAACTTGTAAAAATAGAAATTGCATTCGAACCGTCACAGGATTTTATAAACGAAGCCCACGAAACAATAAAGGAGTCTGGTTTTGGAAACTTTGTGTTGGATATTGAATTAAACCCCAAACTTAAAGGTGGGGCGAAGTTTTTTATTGGTGGTAAGTATGTCAATTTAACATTTAATTCAGTTATCGCTAATTATCTTAGGACAAAAGATGTCATTAACCAATACTTATAAGGAAAAATATGCTGAGTGTTTAGATAAAACAAAGGAAACTGGGTTTGTTGAGGAAGTCAAGCATCCCGTTGTTTATGTTAACGGTTTGCCTAATGCGAGACTTTCGGAACTAGTTTATTTTGAATCTGGGTGTATGGGTGTTGTAACCTCTCTTTTGGATGACTATGTTGAGATTATGGTTTTTAGTAGCGAGGCGGTTTCTGTTGGGACACAGGTATCACGGTCTGCCGAGATACTTCAAATTCCGGTGGGAGAGGGACTTTTGGGGGGAGTATTAAACTCTTTGGGCGAGTCTCTTTATGAAAACAAAGTTATTGTTGGCATAGAAGAGCACAGAAACATTGATTCTGTACCGCCAACAATTGATATGAGACAAAGGATTAGTGTTTCCATGGAAACCGGAGTTTCGATGGTTGATTTTCTAATACCGCTGGGTAAGGGTCAGAGAGAGCTTATTATAGGAGACCGAAATACCGGTAAAACTACCTTTGTTTTGCAAACTCTCATGTCTCAGGCAAAACTTGGAACAATTTGTATTTATGCTGCAATCGGGAAGAAGAAACACTCAATTAAAAAAATTGAAGAACAGCTGAAGAATCTTGGTTTACGAGATAGGGTAATAATTGTAGGCTCTGCTTCATCGGATCCAATTGGATACATATACCTAACACCTTATACTGCTATGACAATAGCTGAATATTTTCGAGATAAAGGTAAAGATGTCCTAGTAATTTTGGATGATTTGTCTACTCATGCTAAGTATTATAGGGAATTGTCACTTATTTCAAAAAAGTTTCCCGGACGAGACTCATATCCCGGAGATGTATTTTACGCACACTCAAGACTTTTGGAACGCGCGGGGAATTTCAAAATTGGGAACAACAAAGCTGCATCCATAACATGTCTTCCTCTTGCCGAGGCGATAGAAGGTGACATAACCGGCTACATTCAAACCAATTTGATGTCTATAACAGACGGGCATATTTTTTTCGACCAGGCTGTTTACAGGGAGGGGAAAAGGCCCGCTATTAATTATTTCCTTTCCGTCACTAGAGTTGGCAGGCAAACTCAAAACAAAGTCAGATGGGGTATTAATAGAGAGCTTTCAAGCTTTTTCTATTTGCATAGTAAAACTGAAAGGTTTATTCACTTCGGAGCGGAGCTTAATGAGGGTATTAAGTCGACTTTAGAAATGGGAAAGAGGCTCAATCAATTTTTTGACCAGACAACCGAGGAAATATACTCGACTGATGTCCAGATAGTTCTCTTTGTTCTCATATGGTCTGGCGTTTTGAGAGAGGAAACTCAGGGTAAGATTGGGTTTTACAAGTCACAAGCGCAGAAACTGTATGACAAAGATCCCGTTTTCAAAGGGAAGGTTAAAAAACTAATAGATTCCTGCGAGGATTTTAACCAGCTATTGGGTAAGATTAGTGCTCAACACAAGGAAATTATAGATTATTTGGAGAAAGTTAGACCATGAGAAGAATTAAATTTCTAAAACTTGAGCTTGCTTCAATAAGAGAATTTTTAACGATGATAGAAGCATATGAAGAAATTTCGGCGATCCGAATGAGAAAAGTTAAGAAGTCTATTTTAGAAAGAAGGGAGTTTATGCAAGGTTTAAATGAAGCTTTCGGTTATATAGTTCAGGCATACAAGATATATAAAAACTCTTTAAAGGGTAAGGATAAAAAAGAGATACTAAACACAAACGGTAAAACGGTGTCAGTTTATCTTTCTTCAAACACTGGTTTATACGGGGATGTTATCGGAAGCACGTTTGACCTTTTCGAAAATGACATAAGAAAAGAAGAGACAGATGTGGTTGTTGTGGGAAAGATGGGTAAAAAATACTACGATAGTTCCGGGTTGAAAAAGACGTACAAGTACTTCGATATGTCAGATAATGGCATAGATGAGCCTAATATTAAAAAACTTTTAAAATATGTTGTTAGTTACACGGAGGTGGTTGTTTACCACGGTGTGTTTAGAAGCATCTTGTACCAAGAGGCTTCCAAAACTCATGTTACAGGAGAAGTTATGAAGATAGAGCAGAGTTTGGACAGTTACGATACAAGATTTTTGTTTGAGCCCTCGGTTGAGAGGGTAGCAGAACATTTTGAAAAACAAATAGCGTCGTTAATATTTGAGCAAACTGTATTTGAATCCAGTCTAAGCAAGTTTGCTTCCAGAATGGTGAGTTTAGACAAAGCTGCAGACAGCATTGGTTCAAAGATCGGTTTTTTGGGTATTAGTCTTAAAAAGTCTAAACATGCAGATATTAATTCAAATCTTCAATCTAGTATTTTTGGAGGACTTTTATGGAGGTAAAAAATAGAAAAAAGGAAGAAATCAAAGTGAGGTCAGTAGTAGAAGGGAAGATTGTAAATGTTAGAGATGTTGTTGTTGAGGTTGAATTTAACGAAGATCCTAAGCCGGAGATACATGATATTTTGACTCTTAAGGAAGACAGCAGTGTTAAGCTTCAGGTTGTCAAGTCCGCTGCCCCCTCAAGATTTTATTGCATTAATCTTAATAATTCCAACCCCACGTATAGAGGGGCTGTGGTTATAAATACAAATGAAAAGCTGAGAGTTCCGGTTGGGGAAAAGGTACTTGGGAGGGTGATGGATTTGTTTGGAAATCCCTTAGATGGAAAAGGACCAATTGAATCTGACACATCGGCCGATGTTTTTGTAGACCCACCTACTTATTCAGAAACAACCACGGATGTCACGTTTATGGAAACCGGTATTAAAATAATAGATCTTTTTGCGCCATTACTTAAGGGTGGGAAAGTCGGTTTGTTTGGCGGTGCTGGTGTGGGAAAAACTGTTCTGTTAACTGAAATACTTCATAATATTATAAATAAAGATTTGGGTAAGAATGTCTCGGTTTTTTGTGGTGTCGGTGAAAGATCCAGAGAAGGTCAGGAGCTATACGAGGAGTTAAAAAATGGGGGCGTTCTTCCTTATGTGTCATTGCTTTTCGGGCAGATGGGTGAAAACGCTTCCAGGAGATTTCTTACGGCGCATTCGGCGACGACGGTAGCCGAGTACCTGCGGGATGTCATGGGAAAGAATGTTCTCTTCTTTATGGATAACATATTCAGATTTGCTCAAGCAGGCAATGAGCTTAGTCTGCTAATGAACAATATTCCTTCTGAGGACGGCTATCAGGCGACTTTGACATCTGAAGTTGCTCATATACACGAGAGGTTAGTTACGAAAAACAACAACTCAATTACGACTATAGAAGCTATATATTTACCTGACGATGACCTGTTCGATCAGGCGGCCCAGGCAGTATTTGGGTATTTGGATTCATCAATCGTACTTTCAAGAGACGCTTATAGGGACGGCAAATTACCGGCTGTTGATATTTTAAATTCCGACTCAGATGCTTTAACTCCTAAGAATGTTTCTGCCAAACATTACTTCGTTGTAACCTCCGCCAAAAGCCTTTTAAAGAAATCTGAACTTCTTGAAAGGATAGTGTCATTAGTTGGCGAGTCAGAACTGTCAGAGGAGGACAGAACACTTTATCAAAGGGCTAATAAAATTAGGAATTATATGACTCAAAATTTCTTTGTTACAGAAGCACAAACAGGAAGGAAAGGTGCGTATGTATCAGTCGAAGATACCATAAATGATGTCAAAGATATAATTGATGGTAAATACGATTCTATCTCTGCTGACAAGTTTCTATTCATAGGAAAGGTATCTGACATAAAGTAACACCATGACAGATGTTTTGGGCAAATCAAAGCAATTATATGTTTCCATAAAATCAAAAAATAAGATACTCTATGACGGTAATGTATTAACACTGACCTCAAGGAATGAAAGTGGTGTTTTTGACATTCTCTTACTGCATACTAATTTTATTACGTTAGTGAGGGACTACGTCATTATCGATAAGGGGCTTCCTACAGAAAAAAGATTTGATTTTGAAAAAGGCGTTTTATACGTAATAGCTAACAAAGTTGATATCTATATCGGAATTTAGATGAGGTTGAATTTATAGTTCCAAAGCAACTTTAACTGACGGTCCCATCGAAGAGGCGATGTAGATACTTTTAATCCAGATCGGGTTTGTCTTTGGAGGCTTATTCTGTTTCAGGATATTTATAACTTCCATCAGGTTTTCTTCTAAAGCTTTATCTTCGAAATTAACTTTACCTATTATAGTGTGGATTATCGGGGCATCCTTTTCGGTTTTAATGTCCACTTTCCCTTTTTTGATTTGCTCTATAGCTTTTTCAACGTCATCTGAGACAGTTCCGTTTTTGGGATTTGGCATTACACCTGCGGGACCAAGAACTTTTGCGTATTTTGCAAGTATTGGCATGTACTTTGGTTCTGTTATAAGAACTTCAAAATCGATTTTTGGTTTGATTTCCCCGCTTTCAATTTTCGGAAGGTCTGTTTCGCTAAGAGAAATGTCCGCGGTGGGAACTTTTTTAGAAGATAAAACTGCAACTTTCTTTGTCTTTCCTGTTCCATGTGGAAGGTTGGCTTGAAATCTGACATTTTGTTTAACAGGATCAATATCAAGATTTATGTGAAGTTCAACTGTTGCATCAAACTTAGCCTTTGATCCGGCTTTTACTTTTTTGATAGCTTCGCCAACTGGGTATGCTTGTGATTCTCTTTCTTTTTTCATTTTTCAACCTCAATTCCCATGGACTTTGCGGTCCCTTCAATTATTTTTACGGCTTCTTCCAATGTTTTAGTATTTAAATCCGGCATTTTTACTTTTGCGATTTCTTCAAGCCGTGACTTTGTAAGTTTTCCAACTTTTTCCTTGTTGGGGGTTGCGGAACCTTTTTGAATTTGTAACGCCTTTTTGATTAAGTGCGTAGAAACCGGAGTTTTTGTTATAAATTTGAAAGTCCTGTCTTCAAAAACAGTTAACAAAACTGGTATAACGTTGCCTTCCATTTTTGTTGTTCTGGCGTTAAATTCCTTGCAAAATTCCATAATAGGAACTCCGTGTTGGCCAAGGGCAGGACCAACCGGAGGAGCTGGGGTTGCCTTTCCGGCTTCAATTGCAAGTTTTACTATTGCTTTTATTTTTTTACCTTTTTTAACTGTCAGCATATTTTATTTCCTCTATCAAATTAAAGTTGGGAGACTTGAGCGAAGTCCAATTCCAGCGGAGTTTCCCTTCCAAAAACTGAAATCAACACTCTTACTTTTCCTTGTTCTTCGTTAACTTCATCTACCTTACCCAAGAAATCTTTAAAAGGTCCATCGTTTACTTTTACAGAATCTCCGACTCTAAATTTGGCTTCAAATTTCGGAGCCTCCATCTTAGCAAATTTCATTAAGGTTCGCACTTCTGATTCAGGAAGGGGAGTGGGTTCTGAGCCCATGCCTACAAATCCCGTTACCCCCGGTGTTGATCTTACTATGTACCAGCTTTCGTCATCCATGGTCATCAGTATCATTAAGTACCCGGGGAAAAGTTTTTCATCAACCGATCTTTTTTTGCCTTCTGACACAACTATTTTTTGCTGGTGGGGGACAAAAATTTTAAACACTTTATCTGAATGACCCGACGCTACAACCCTTTCTTTTAGTGTCACAGCAACCTTGCTTTCGTGTCCAGAATATGTGTGGACAACGTACCAATGAGCATTTTCTGCTACATCTTTGTTTACAACAATGACAGTTTCTTCATCAGCTTCTTCTTCCTTTTCTTCCTCTACTTCACATACCTCTTTTTCCTCCGTTTTATTTTCAGGCTGTTCAACAGTAGTTTCTTCAGGTACGGCGGGGCTAACCTGATCGTTTTGATAGGTACTTTGATCATTTGTATTTGGATTTGTTTGGTCTGTGTTTTGATCCATATTTATTTTGTAAGTAGCAAGGTTAACAATTTTTTAAATATATAGTCAAATAACATTATCACCAAACCAGCGAATGCGCTGATTCCAATGACGAGGCCTGTAAGTCGGACGGTTTCTTTCTTACTGGGCCACTGAATTTTTTTCAGTTCTTCTAATGACTGGTTGAAGAATTTAATGACCTTGCTCACGCCGCACATTTTAGCATGATTCTTTTTTAAGCTCAATGATATAATGCTGGAAGGATATGCTAGATATTTTTACTCAAAATCCGCAGTTGGGAATACTATTAATGGTAGCCTTAATAGTGTCTTTGACTTTCCATGAGTTTTCACATGCTTTTGTTGCTGATAAGCTTGGTGACCCGACCGCGAAAAACATGGGGAGATTAACGTTAAACCCACTCGCGCATTTAGATCCTTTGGGTACACTATTTCTTCTTGTTGCAAGGTTTGGTTGGGGAAAGCCTGTTCCTTTTAACCCTTTAAATTTAAAAAATCCAAGAAGGGATGCCGCACTCATTTCTCTTGCCGGACCAGCCTCTAATTTTATATTGGCAATTACTGCTTCGCTAATAATAAGACTTGTCAGCGCAGGTAGTTTACTCGGAGGTTTTTTGTACTTAGTAGTTTTTTATAATCTTATTTTAGGAATTTTTAACTTAATTCCAGTTGGTCCTTTAGATGGAAATAAAATTGTGTATGGATTTCTTCCCATGAATTTAGCTATACAGTGGCAAGAGATCCAAAGGTATGGAATGTTCATTTTGTTGTTTCTAGTTTTCACGAATACGACCTCTCTTATACTGTCACCTTTGGTTGATTTATCAATGAAATTACTAGGGTTATAATCTCCCTTTATAAAGGCAAATACTAAAGACGGCAAGATTGACAAATGTCCTTGATGTTGCTAAGATTTTATTAATGCTCAAACGAGCAAACCTGGTGTGCTCGGGTAAACCGAAGGTCGTGTAGTATCTTCCATCGTTAGATCTTCGAGCGGGATCTAAAGTTCTCGAAACGAAAGTTTCGATTCTTGGAACCCATCTAAACTCAAACGGAGATCCGATCTTGGTGGATCGACACATCGGGGAGATATTATAACCTCGCAATTGCGAGGTTTTTCTTTTTTTCAATTACTAGCATAGTCCCATAGTTTTGACAAAAAGGCTGTTTTGACTTACAATTGCTATATCCTATAAAATAGAGGAGAGAAAAGATGGATACGTTTGGTCTGATAGGGAAAGAGTTATTCTTTTTGATCGGTGGGGGTCTACTGGTTTTTGTAGCTTCCTTCTTACTCGGGTACTTAGTCGTCGGGAAAATATTAAATCTCGATATCAGGTTGAGATGGGCATTGCTATTTATAGTCATGTTTTTGACATGTGTTCCGTCTGTAAGCCCTGCTTGGCTGAGTAGCTTGAGCTCAAGAGGATACCAAGAACTGAGATTCCTCGTAATACTGCGAATGGTTTTTATTGGTCTTAGTATTGGTCAAATGTTTGGGGGATCTAAAATACATCTGGACCGAAAAAAGACTAGAAGGCAAGAGGAAGAGGAGGAGAACGGAGAATCTTCTTAACCTCACCATCCGGCTTTTTGGAATTAATTTTTCAAAGGCCGGATTTTTTTGTACAAAATTAGAGTAGGGGAAGGTTTAAAAGCGATTGTTATTGGGGGAGAAACAAAAAAGACCGTATACAAAGAGCAGATATGTACACGGTCGAATTCTTTTAAGGTAGCTCATACATTGCCATTGCCGTGGGGATGGGGTAGGTTGACACTAAATCACTACTAGTAAATACACCACCGAAGCTACTAAAGCCTGGTTCAATCACCCCATTTAACCCTTACAAACTTGGTAATGCAGAAGCGAGCTACCTATTCAAGGTACCAGGATTATATCTTTTCTAATTTTCATTGTCAAGCTATGGGATATTTGGATGCTGGGTTAAAGTAATTTAAATACCTCAATTAACTACTCGGATTTTTTGATATTTAAAAAAAGCAAACAAAGATACAAATAATGGAGCCTGGGGAGAGAGTCGAACTCTCGACTTCTTCCTTACCATGGAAGCGTTCTACCACTGAACTACCCAGGCACTGTGTTTTGTCAATTTAGTCTTTCTTGTCTAGTTTATCCAGACTCAGAGACTTAACACCAAAGTAAACGACTAAAGCTATGACTATAAAGTCAATTAATGTAGCTATGAAATTTCCTACCATTAGTTTTGCGGATCCAACACTTATGAAAGCAGTTTGAAGACTTCCTGCTTTTCCAAGCACCAAACCTATTAATGGATTGATTAGATCCGTAACTATGGATGAGACAAGGCCTGATACAGCACCACCTAATATAAAACCTACTGCGAGGCCTACTACTCCTTGTTTTCTAATAAAATCAATAAAACCTTTCATTTTTTAACCTCTTTCGAAATTTAAAACTGAGGCACCGCTTGATTCCGGGGGCCTCCACAAGCAAGTATACCCTTTAGGATGAAAACGAGGCAAATGATACAATGCCAAGCGTAGTATGTCATTAATAACCAACCCCTTAATGTTATTAGACTTAGGCATTGTTTTGTCTCTTAACCAAATAATCCTTGATAACTAACATAGCCTTACAATCGTCCTCGTTATAAAGCAGGATTCTTTCCAGTTTCTTAGGATCTTTATCTATAATATATTCGTTATACCACTGAATAGATAATGCACCGGAAGGTGTTTCGTCTCTCCATTTAAAGCCCAGATACTGAGCAATTTCTTTTACAGAATAACTACCAAGAGGCCAGTCAGTATGTGGAAGTACCACTTGTGTATATAAATCAATTGCTCTTTCTTTATCAAAAAATGACTCTAACTCATCCTCGCTTACAACATCTGGATATAATTCCCTCATTTTTTTGTAGATTGTTTTTTCATGCTGAGAGTAGTAGTAAACAGCGTAATCATTTTGTGGTAATGATCTTATATATTTCCAAAACTCAGTCCACGTACGCTTTTCTGCTTTTGGTGTTGTGTCCTTTGCAGCAAAATATACAAACCTTTCACCTTTGGGTGATCTCTCATATACGCCATGTAAATAAACTAGTTCTTGAGTAGGATCGTCCTCTATATCAAAGTAAAGTTCGTAAGATTTCTTTGGAAAATTAAAATACCCATATATTACCGGCTCTGCATTACTATTGAGTATGAGTGCTCTTTGAACTATCTTTGAAAGGGTTTTTCCACCAATACCTACTAGGAAATTTTTATCTCGTTCTTTTTTAGCTAAAATTTCGGTTAAGTTTATATGGATAATGTCCTCAACTCTTTCTATTCCCAGGTCTTTATTTAATGTGTCTCTTCTGTTTCTGCCTAAGTAGAAAATAGTTGTTAAGTCCTTATTTTCTTTCGCCCATTTCTTGCAGCTTTTGTACCACGGACAAAGCTTACAGATACCGGTTATTGCAGGTTTGTTTTGTGTTTTATTTTCTAGAAGTAATTCGATTTCATTCCTAGTCTTGTAATAATACTGCCACCATGTATTTTTATTTTTTATACTCATTTCTCTCTGCAAGTCATAAGTGACTTCGTTGTTTCTAATGTCAATTATTTTTGCTTTATCTGAGTTGGCAAAACCAAGTTGTTTGAGCATTTCTACATAGTGGCAAAGCTGAACAGCATAGTGTTTTTTATACTTTTCGCTATCTTCTTCCTCTGATCCTTCGTATCCTCTGCCGCTTTTAATATCAACCGGAGTATACGTTCCATCACCATTACTTTGTAAAAGGTCTGGGATACCTAGTAAATTACTGTACACAATAACCCCGTGATATATAAGATCTGTGCCTTTTCTCATTTCCCTTATAGTTTTCTCGAATCGTTCTTTATAGGTTCCCCTTGAGAGATCAGTGAAGTCACCGACATTATTAATCACTTCTTCTTCGTGCAAAATACCTTTTTCCCAAAGTAACTGCACAAATGGGTTTGGTTCGGGATCTTTCTCTTCTTGGGGACCATATTCATCCCGCCATATCCGGTGGGGGCATTGTGTGTAATCGTAAAATTTTGTAGCAGTGATTTTATTCATCAAGGTTATTTATCGATATTGTGTCTATTTCTCTCATTATCCTTATTGTCTCATTTATAGCTACAGTCATTTGTTGATAATGCTTAAGGCTCTCCACATTTGTATAGGGTTTACCGGTTTTTGGATCCTTTAACCCTTCCTTATAGTGGTTATTTTCCCTACCGCAAACTGAGCAGGAATAACCGCTATTGCTAAACATTTGCCTTAATTTCCAATTTAACTTTATACCAGAATTATATCAGGATATATCACTATTTCTGAGGAGGTCGGAACTTTGGACTTCTCGGTAGGAAGACGGGCCTATCGGAACTTCAAACATCTGGAGCCGTCTGTGAGAATCGAACTCACAACCTGGCGCTTACAAAGCGTCTGCTCTACCGTTGAGCTAAGACGGCCAATCTACACTTAATTATCAAGGTAGCCCCTGCTTTAAGATTTTAGCATATTAACTTATTTTTGTACTTTTTGATAGGGAAAAGTTTTAATAAGTTGATTTGACAACGTTTTGGTGTTACTATGTTTGGACCAACTATTCTGATTAGAAAAGGAGAGAAAAAATGAAAAAGAAAGGTAGTAGGAAAAAGGGAAGTGTCAGTGGAGATTCTTTCAGAATGGGGAAGAAGGAAAATCGCAAAAAGTCTTACAAGTCAGAGGGGTTGTGGAGGGAACTGAAACAAATATTTGGGACCCCCGCTGCTGGTGTGCATTTTGAATGCGAGAAGCCCGAGGCAGAAACGGATCCCATGCAAACATGTCAATTTCGAGATACGTGCTCTGCCAGCAGATCGTGTGCCGGTCCTGACTACTGCGGAATTTTTATAAGATTCGAGGAGGGATCGTTACCATAAATAGTGGTTAGCGATCTAAAAGGTCGGATATTTCTTTAAATCCGACCTTTATTTTTGCCCATAAGCGTCAAAATTGGTTGACTTTTAAACTCCCTATGTGCTTTAATTCACAATGTTATGTCAAGAGTGTGTGAAATCTGCGGAAAAACTTATCAAAAAGGAAATTTAGTTCATAGAGGGATTGGCAATCGTGTTTCCAGAAGAACCATCAACAGAAAATCTGCAAATCTTAGGATTAAAAGATTTTTAATAAATGGTGTGAAAGTTAAATTTAGACTTTGTTCCTCGTGCTTAAAGAGGATAGTAAAGGAAGAAAGAGAGTTGTTGGCCGCTTCAGCAAACAAACAGCAAGAAGATATCAAGGCTCATTTAACAGGAGCTAAGTAACCGTTTTTGAAATCTTCCCAGGTCATTTTGTTTTTCCCTTCTATTTGTAATTCTTTAATACTTAGTTTTTCCTCTACAACATCAGAGCTATATATTTTCACTTTTAAGTTTTTGTTGACAGTTTCTTTCATATTTATTTTGCTGTTTGATAGGCATTTTGTTTTTTCCAAATCTTTCAAATAGCTCCAGGCGATGGGCCATGGGTTGAACGCTCGTATCATTCTTTCAATTTCTTCCGGTTTTTGGACCCAATTTATTTGTGCATCTTCTTTATAAATGAATGTGCTTTTAGGATGTGTTTTTGAGAAAGTGTAAGTTGCCGATTCTTTATCTTGGGGAAGGGGAGTGATCTGAGAAAGAGAATATTTTTCTAAAATTTCTGGTAATTTGTCGGCTGCGATTTTAAAAAGTATGTCGTAAAGCTCCCCCGATGTTTCTTTACTACACATTTTATACCCAATCTGGCTGATTATGTTGCCAGTATCCATTCTCTCATCCACAATATAAAATGTAATTCCTGTCATTTCGTCGCCGTTTAGTATCGAAAATTGGACCGGACTGGCCCCCCTGTATTTGGGTAAAAGTGAAAAATGTATGTTTATAAGTTTAGTGTCAAAAATCTTTATTATTTCAGGCGGGATTATATAACTGAAATCCGTAACTACCCCAAAGTCGGGTTTTAGTTTTTCAATTTGTTTGGCAACTTGCTCTAAATCCTTGTCTTTTAGTGACGAGACTTCTGCAAACTTAATACTATTTTTTATTGCCCATTTCTTAACAGCAGTTTCTCTTTTTTCTTGATTTCTACCAACTTTAGTGTCAGTTTTTGTCACACATAACTGTAAGTTAAAGCTTTTCTTAAGCGATTTTAAGATTGAGATTGATCTGTCCGATGTTCCAAAAAATACTACATTTAAATTTTTTTTCATTTGTTCTCCATTTCTATAATTTTGTCAAACTCTTTTTCAGATATGGTTTTTCCAATCACTTTTGATGTGAAAAGTATGCCGTCTAAATGATTAACCTCGTGCTGTATAGTCCTTGCAAAGAAGCTCCCGGCCTTAATCTTAAGAGTATCTCCATTTAAATCTTTAGCAGTTAGCTTTATCTTTTCAAATCTTTCAACCAAACCATACTTATCTGGAACACTTAAACACGCTTCCCAATCGGTTTGCGTTTCTTTGGAGTGGGAGATAATTTTTGGGTTAATAAGAACCAAATCATCTGATTGAATTTTTTCCGGGTTTATCGGATCTTCATAGAAATGCCTCACAACGCATATTCTTTTTGACTCTCCAAGTTGTGTTGCAGCAAGTCCTGCGCCCTCAGGATCTTTTTCTACCTTTATGGTGTCCAGAAGATCTTGGGCGATACTTCTCACATCATTATCAATGTCACTCACTTTTTGAGCTTTTTTGTTTAAGATTGGATTTGGTGTAGTAATAACTTTTCTCACCGCCATGCCGTTATTTTAGCATTTTTCTGATAATATTTATTGTTCTGAAAAAAGCACTTCGCTTTGATATTTTTACTTCATGGTATTATTTAAAAGTTAAAATTATGAAATTGGTAATTGTCGAGTCACCCACAAAGGCCAAGACTCTATCAACAATCCTGCCAAAGGATTACAAAATAGAAGCGTCAATGGGACATATTAGGGATCTTCCTAAAAGTGGATTAGGTGTTGATATTGAGCATAATTATGAACCTGAATATGCCGTCCCTGCTAAAGCCAAAAAAACCATCACCCTTCTTAAAAAGCAAGCCAAGGATGCTGAGGAAATAATTCTTGCAACAGACCCCGATCGGGAGGGCGAGGCTATTGCGTGGCATTTAGAGGAGCTTTTGAAACCCAAAAAGGGAAATTTAAAATTCGGAAGGGTAGTTTTTCATGAGTTAACAGAATCCGCAGTAAAAGAAGCTTTTTCAAAACTCGGTGAAATAAATATGGATTTGGTAGATGCCCAACAGGCAAGAAGAGTGCTGGATCGTCTTGTTGGTTACAAATTGTCTCCCCTCTTATGGAAAAAAGTAATGTATGGATTATCTGCCGGAAGGGTTCAAAGCGTTGCTGTACGCTTGGTTGTTGAAAGAGAAAGAGAAAGACAGGTGTTTAAGCCTGAAGAATACTGGACAATGAAAGGTCTTTTTGAAACCAACGGGAAAGAGAATTTTGAAGCTCAGTTAGCTGAAAAGCAGGATAAAAAACTTGAAATAGCAAATAAAGAGAGTGCAAAAAAACTTGAGGATGACCTAAGAGATGATACGTTTTTGGTTTCTTCTATTCAAAAATCAAAAAGAGAGATAAGACCTTACGCTCCTTTGAGCACATCAGCGCTGCAGCAGGCCGGCTCAAATGTCTTTGGATTTACCGCTAAAAGAACCATGTTAGCCGCACAATCTTTGTTTGAAGAGGGATACATTACTTACCATAGAACCGACTCGCTTAGTTTGTCTCCAGCTTTCGTAAATAGCGCGAGAGATTTTATAGGAAGTCAATTTGGGAAGAGTTATTTGCCTGAAAAAGGAGTTTTTTACAAAACAAAGTCCAAAAACGCACAAGAGGCCCATGAAGCGATAAGACCAACGAATGTGCTTTTCATACCGGGAAAAAGCGGCAAAAAACTAAAGCCGGATGAGTTAAAAGTTTACTCACTTATTTGGAAAAGATCTCTTGAGTGTCAGATGGAGCCTGTAGTTTATGATCAGACTTCAGTGAGCGTGATTTCAGGTAAAGGGTATCTTTTTAAGGCCATCGGCTCCCAAGTTAAGTTTGATGGGTGGCACGTAGTAGGGAAGTTTTTGGGAATTGAGTCTAATGGGGACGACGCTCAAATTCAATTACCCAATTTGTCAGGAAATGACATGTTGGTATTAAAATCACTAACATCCGAACAGCATTTCACACAACCACTGGCTAGGTACACAGATGCAACTCTTATAAAAAAGATGGAGGAGATTGGGGTTGGTAGACCTTCTACATACGCTCCAACACTAACGACTATTCAGACAAGAGGATATGTTGAAAAAGAAGGCAAGGCATTTTTACCAAAAGATGTTGCTTATGTTGTGGTAGACCTTTTAGTCGAACATTTTCCCAACATTGTTGATTTTAGCTTTACCGCCGATATGGAGGCAAATCTAGATCAAGTAGCGGAAGGAAAGAAAAAGTGGGTTCCTCTTATCAGAGAATTTTATGAACCTTTCATCAAAATATTAGAAGAAAAAGATAAGTCTCTTTCCAAAAGAGAAGTCACAAATCTTGGAGATAGTGATGAAAAATGTCCGGATTGTGGTAAAACATTAGTCTTTAAACTTGGGAAGTATGGGAAATTCCTAAGTTGCTCGGGGTATCCGGATTGCAAATATGCAAAACCTTTGGCCGGGGAAACGGGAGGTGGCGAAGATGAAAAGAAGGATTATGGCAAGTGTCCGAACTGCGAGGACGGTCTAATGATTTTAAAACAGGGAAGATTTGGAAAGTTTATAGCGTGTAGTAACTATCCCAAGTGTAAAACCACCCAGAATTTTATGGATAAGATTGGCATGAAATGTCCTAAGTGTGGAAAGGGCGATGTAGTTATCAAAAAAGCCAAAAGAAGGAACTTTTTCGGGTGTAGCAGATACCCGGATTGTGATTACAGTAGCTGGAAAAACCCAAAGCTAGAAGGGGATGGTGAAAAGGTAAAAAGAGGAAAGAAGAGGGAGTCTGTTACCTCATTAATATAAGAAAGAGGGCAGGGGTTTATTAACGTCATTGCCAAACTAACCCTCGTATGATAACTTACACCTGACCTGAATCTCTCTCCCGTTTTACGGGCTTAGGTGAGAAACAAACATTTAGTTGGTTTCAAAAGGAAAAGAGGGGAATCCGATCGATTTGATTAGAAGGCTAATCACTCACCTTCGCATTTTCCCTCATAAAATTAAAAAATGCCAAAATATAAAATACCTAGTATCCAAGACCTGCTCGACGCGGGAGCTCATTTTGGTCATCAAGTAAGAAGATGGCATCCAAAAATGGAGCCTTATATATATTCTGTAAACAAAAACACCCACATAATTGATCTTGAAAAAACAGAAGAATGCTTAAAAAAAGCCTGTGAGTTTCTATTTGAGCAGGCAAAATTAGGCAAATCAATAGTTTTTGTCGGAACAAAAAGACAGACTAAAGATATTATAGAAAATGAGGCAAAAAGGTGCGGTGCGAAATATGTAAATGAAAGATGGGTGGGCGGAACCATTACAAATTTTGAAACTATTAAAAAGAATTTAAGCAAACTTTTGGACATGATCAAAGGAAAGCAAGAGGGGAAGTTTGATATTTACACAAAAAAGGAGAGGCTTTGGATCGACAGAGATATTGAAAAATTAACTATCGCATACGGAGGTATAGTTGATCTTAAAGATGCCCCGCAAGTCCTGTTTGTCATAGATCCTAAAAGGGAAAAAACGGCAATCAGAGAGGCAAAGATATCAAATGTTCCGGTGGTTTCCATTGTCGATACAAACGCAAATCCAACGGAAGTAAGTTACCCGATACCTGCAAATGATGATGCTATAAAATCAGTGGCACTTATCGTTAAAGCCATATCGGAAGCGATAGAGGAAGGTTATAAGGAGTTTGGAAAAGCTGCTGAAAAACTTGAAAAACAAAGAGAAAAAGAAGCCAAAGAGGCGGCAGAAGAGGCAGCTAAAGAGGTTGAAAGAATAGCTAAAGAAGCCGAAAAGATTGCAAAAGAAGTAGCTGAAAAACTGGAAGAGGAAAAAGCAGAAAAGGCAAAGGTAGCTGAAGATAAACCGGAAGAAGAAAAGAAAGTGGTGAAGAAGAAAAAAGTGAGTAAAATTTAAAAAGGAGATTTTATGGCAATTGACGTTGAAAAACTTAAACGCTTAAGAGAAGAAACAGGCGCTGGTATTTTGGAAATCAAAAGCATGCTGGAAGAAACCAGTGGAGATTTTGATAAAGCTAAGGAGGAACTTATGAAAAGGGCAGCTTCAAAAGCAGCTAAAAAGTCAGACAGAGTGGCAAAAGATGGTTTGGTTTTTTCATATATTCACAACGGTGGGAAGGTCGGAAGTCTTGTTTTAATTGGCTGTGAGACCGATTTTGTTGCCAAAACAGATGATTTTAAAAAGCTTTGCCAGGAGGTTTCAATGCAGGTTTGCACAGAAGACCTTGACAGCGTTGAGAAACTTTTGGAGTCTGAATACATTAGAGACCCCTCCAAAAAAATCCAGGACCTTGTGAACGAAACTTCAGCCAAAACTGGTGAGAAAATAGAAATAGTGAAATTCACGAAGTTTTCTGTTGGAGAATAAACTCCTTTTTTGCTATTATTCAGATATATGAACACCTCCGATTTAAAATCGAAACTTAGTAAGTCAGTTGAATTTTTAAAATCAGAACTTTCCCAAATAAGAACAGGAAGAGTCTCTCCGGCACTTATTGCAGATATCTCAGTTGAGGTTTACAGCGGAAGCATAATGACCATAAAAGAGATTGGTTCTATAACCGTTATGGATCCACACAACCTTGCTGTCATTCCGTGGGACAAAAGTACTATGGACGCAGTAATAAGTGGAGTGAGAAACAGTAATCTAGGTCTTGGGGCGGCAAAAGAAGCCGACAGAATAAGAGTTACAGTACCAGCCTTAACCGAAGAAAGAAGAAAAGAATTCACCAAAGATGTGTCCGAAAAAGTTGAGATCTGCAAAAACTCAATTAGAAATATTAGGCAGGATGCAATGAAAGATATAGAAAAAGATTTTACGGAAAAGATAATCGGCGAAGACGAAAAATTTAAGCAGAAAGAAGAGGTCGAAAAGACCGTTAAAGATTTTATTGATCAGGCGGATAAACTTGGAAACGACAAAAAAGAGGAGCTAATGACAATCTAGCTTTGGTGTTATGACCTTTCTCACATTTATTTTAATCATTCTGGTCCTTTCTTCATTAATTCTCATACATGAGTTTGGTCACTTTATTGCTGCAAGAAAAAATGGTGTGAGGGTGGAGGAGTTTGGGATCGGGTACCCTCCAAGAATATGGGGAAGAAAGATTGGTGAGACTTTGTATTCTATAAATGTACTTCCTTTAGGTGGGTTTGTAAGAATTGCAGGAGAGGAAGTCGAAAGTGACAAAGAAGAAAAAGAGTATGTTAAAGATCCGGGAAGCTTTATCTCAAAACCTCCAAGAATTCAAGCTTTGATACTAACAGCTGGAATAATAATGAATACCCTAGTGGCAGTTTTCCTGTTTTACATATTCTTCTTTGTCAATGGCTTTAAAAGCTTTTATATTCCTATGATTTTTGATCATGAGTTCAGATTTGGAACCGAACACTCATACAACACAGTAATTTTTGACATGACGGATGATTCTGCAGCTAAGGAAGCGGGTATGCAGATAGGAGAGGCGATTATTAGAATTGACGGCCAGGAAATTAAAAATATCCAGGATGAGAGAGAAGCTTTGATGGGGAAATCAGGTTTATCGGTTAAGATTGAAGCTTTGGATATGAGAGATAGGAGTTACACCAAGATAGAAAGTTACACTGTAACTCCAAAACCTAACTTAAAGCCGGAGAGTGCAAGTGAGGGCGACAGTATTATTGGCGTTTATACCGGGGAAGCTAAATCTATTTCTTATGACAGTACCTTGGAGAAGATATTTTCAGGACCCCTGCATGCATATAATCTTTTAAGCTACTCATTGATATCCTTTGGAAAAATTATTGGAATTTCGGTTCAAGACAAAAGTGTAGGGCCTGTTTCGGAAACTATGGTTGGGCCGGTTGGGGTTTTTAATATTATGGTAAGTGTGTTTAAAGCTGGTGGATCGAAACTAGCGTTAAGTGTAATAGATACGCTTGCCATCATATCTTTGGGTTTTGCCTTTAGCAATATTTTGCCAATCCCGGCACTAGACGGCGGCAGAATCGCGTTTAAAGTTTACGAAATGATTACCAGAAAGAGAGTAAAACCTTCCTTTGAGGCGAATGTCCATAAAGTAGGTATGTATATACTTCTCGGGCTCATGCTTTTAATAACTCTTAAAGACCTGTCTTTATAATATTTTGCGCACAAAATGTTTTCATCTCAACAAAATGAGCAGGAGACCTATTAGTTGTTGTTTCAATTTAATCTTCGTGGTATAAGTTTTGCATTTGTCTTACGTGTGTGATTATACTTTATATGTATATTGAAAATTTAATTTCTCTATACTGTATTTTCTAATCGCATTTGACTGAAATTAATATCTAGCGTCACATCTAGCGGCAGTTAATATTAAAGACTGCTAATAGAGGAAGACAGAATATTAGGCGAGATGTGCTGTACGTTTATTGTAATAGCAATTTAAAATAAAGGTTTGGAGGTGTTTTCTGCCGGTCTGTTTTTACAGACCATATCAAACAGATGCTTTGAGTGATAAGCTCGAGCATAATATTTGATGAAATAATATGACAAAAGTTAAAGTAAGACACGGCGAGAGTTTAGATCAAGCGTTAAGAAGATTTAACAAAGAGGTACTTCGAGCCGGAATACTTCAGGAGTTAAAAGATCGAGAACATTATGTTAAGCCAAGTGAGGTAAAACGAAGAAAATCTAAAGAACTAAAAAGAAGATTTTATTTGGAAAGAAATAAATAGATGGTAATAGATGATTTAAGATCTAAACTTGTAGAATATCAAAAAGCTGGTGACACCCTAAGGTTGGGTGTGTTGAGGTTTTTCTTTTCCCAGGTAAAAAACAAAGAGATTGAGCTTTTCGGTCAGAAAAAAGAAATGACTGATGAAGATGTGTTTAAAGTACTTAGAAAAGAGGTCAAAAACAGAAAAGAAGGCATTGAAACATGCGAAAAGGCTGGAAGAACCGACCTTTTGGAAAAAGAAAAAGCAGAGCTTGGGGTTTATTTGGAGTTTGCTAAATTGTTCCCGTTTGATCTTGAAACCCCAAACCCAATGGCAAATAGGGGAAAGTAATTTAGATCTATGAACTCAAAAGCAAAAGATTTCCTGGGGAAGAAAAAACTGTATGTTTCTGTGAGTATTGTTAGTGATGAGGAAATAAAAAAACTAAGCAATAAGTACAGAAAAAAAGATTTCCCCACAGATGTTTTATCCTTTGATATCAACCAAGAGCAGGAGGACGGAACATATTATTTGGGAGATGTTGTCGTGAACAAAGAGCAGGCGCAGAGGCAGTGCAAAGAATATGGCAATTCTGTTGAGCAGGAAATATCAGATCTAGTCGGACATGGGGTTTTACACCTTTTAGGTATAGACCATGAAGATCCTGAAGTTTCAAAGGATGAAAAATGAAACTAATTGTAGGACTGGGTAATCCCGGAGAAAAATACTTCAAAAACAGACATAACACGGGTTTTATTATTGTTGACGAAATCGCATCAAAAAACTCACTGTCCTGGGAAAACTCCTCAAAATTTAACGCAGAAATAGCCGTTTCAAAAGATTTTATATTAGCTAAACCTCAGACTTACATGAATAAATCAGGCGAAGCCGTTTTTAAGATTTTAAATTTTTACAAAGTAGATACTAGTGATTTAGTAGTTATTCATGATGATGTAGATTTACAGTTTGGGGAAATCAAAAAACAACTTGGTGTAAGCTCCGCAGGCCATAAGGGGGTGGAAAGTATTATCGAGAAACTTTCCTCGCAGGATTTTTGGAGAATTAGGGTAGGGGTGGGAAAATCAGAAGATAAAAATATTCCCACGGATGATTGGGTATTGCAAAATTTTACTGACGAGCAGTTGGAAAAAATTAAAAGCAAAGTTTCAGAAATTGTTTTTTAAGTCCCGTTTTCTCGTCATCATTTAATATTTATTTCAACCATCATTAGTGGTTTGGAAATCTGTAGGTTCTATACTATTTTTTAGGCAGTTATGTTCTATACAAAATATCGCCCGCAAAAATTCAGTGAAGTTTGTCGTCCTAACGAAGCTGCAGATGTGCTTTCTAAGCAGCTGCAGTCAGGAAAAACTGTGCATGCTTATCTTTTTGTCGGGCCAAGAGGAACAGGTAAAACGACACTTGCCAGAATTCTTGCAAAATCCTTAAATTGTCTAAAACCAAAAGCAAGCGGAGAACCCTGTGATAAATGCAGCAATTGCGAATCCATCAAAATCGGATCTTTTGTGGATCTTATTGAAATAGACGCTGCAAGCAACAGGGGGATTGACGATATAAGGCAGCTAAAAGATAGGATAAAGCTAGCCCCAACAATGGGAAAGAAAAAAGTTTATATCATAGATGAAGTTCATATGCTTACTACCGAGGCTTTCAATGCTTTGTTAAAAACCCTGGAGGAACCACCAAGAAACACCAATTTTATTTTGTGTACCACGGAGGATCATAAAGTTCCAGCGACTATAAAATCAAGATGTCAGGTTTTTAGATTCAAAAGGGCGAGTGTTCCACAGATACTAGAGAAGTTAAAGCAAATAGTAAAAAGTGAGGAGATAAAGATATCCGACGTGGAGCTTAAAAAGATAGCTGAGGCGTCGCTGGGGGGCTTTAGAGACGCAGAAACACTACTTCAGCAGGTTGCTGAGGGAGAAATAAGTGTGGATTCCCTGTTAAGTACCAGTTCAAAAGAAAAATATATTGAATGTGTTGATTTACTTATTGCCGGTAAAGCTTCTAAAGCCTTGGATATCATTAGTGATGTTTACGGAGAGGGGATAGATCTTTATGTTTGGGTAGGGGAGCTTTTAAAGTATTTAAGAACGTTACTTTTTGTGAAATCAGGTGTTCCTGAGGGTACGGCAGAGGTTACGGATGAGATTGTTGAAGCGACAAGGCAGCAGGCAAAGAAAGTTGAGATGGGGTGGCTTATTAAGACGGTTGGAATTTTACTTGAGGCTCATAAAAATATCAGAAGTTCCTTTATTCCCCAGCTTCCGGTTGAATTAGCCGTGGTTGAGATTTGTGGAAAAAATGATGATGAAGATGTGACTGGCGGAGAGGGTCGTGACGGGCCCGAAGACAAAAATGGACCAAAGTCAAAAGAGATGGGGGAAACAAAAATTTCAGAGTCAAAAAAATCTCCTGAGATCGAAAAAGCTTTGAAAGAAAAAAGGGTGGAAAAAAGTAAGAATGTCGAAAAGGAAAAAATCACAAAACCGGTTATTTCTCTTAAAAAAGTTATGACAAAGTGGGACATGTTTGTTAAGAAGAGTAGAGATTTGAATCACTCCTTGACCGCGCTTTTAAATTCAAGCAAGCCTGTTGGTGTTGAGGGAAATTTATTGATTCTTGAGGTTTTTTACCCGTTCCACAAAGAAAGATTGGAAAGCATGAGAACCCGAAAAATTCTTGAGGATTTGAGTAAGTCGGTTTTTGGGATATGCCTTGGGGCGAAGTGTGTAATAAGTGCCGACAAACCAAAGAAATTGAAGAAAGGCGAGTCGGGAATTTTGACTGATATGAATATTTCTATTCCTGTGAGTGTTGATAAGAAGTCTATTCTTGAGGCTTTTGATGGGGGACTTCCTATCGTTGCAAAAAGTTAGGGATAATAATGGGATTTAAAGGAAGATAGTATAGAGTCCAATCCCTCGGGTATTTTTACCTTTATTTACACTAAATTCGAGTTGCGGTATCATTCCATTGTGACGTTTATAAAACCAAAAAGGTTAAAAAAAGGCGATAAAGTTGCTACCATGTCCCCATCTTGGGGAGGTCCATCAGTTTACCCCTATATATATGAAAATGGACTAAAATATTTATCAGAACAACTAAAGTTTGAGATAGTTGAATACCCAACTGCAAGAATGTCTGCAGACAAAATTTATCACCACCCAGAATTAAGAGCCAAAGATATTAATGATGCGTTTGCAAATAAAGATATAAAAGCAATTATTACTTCTATTGGTGGCAGCGACTCCGTAAGAATTCTTGAATATTTGAAAGAGGAAGTGATAGTTAATAACCCAAAAATATTGTTAGGATATAGTGATACCGCGACATTAACAACATTGTTGAATTCATGGGGTTTAGTAACATTTAACGGTTCCTCTATCATGGCAGGTTTTTCTCAGGCAAGTTGTTTTCCAAAAAGCTGGCACGAAGGTATTAGAACACTTCTAATGGGAGACTCAAGTAATTATATCTACCCAAAGTTTGACACCTTTTCAAATGGATATCCGGATTGGGGTAATAAAAATAACACTGGATTGATAAAAGAATCAATAAAATCTCCTCCTTATAGTTGGTTACAAGGTAAAGAAGCTATCGAAGGTGTTTTATTTGGAGGGTGTATTGAAGTTCTTGAGTTTCTTAAGGGCACAAAATACTGGCCGACCAAAGACTTTTGGACAGGAAAAATTTTGTTTTTTGAAACATCTGAAGATGTTCCAACTATATCTAACATTGAATATATGCTGAGAAATTACGGTATACAAGGAATCTTTGATCAAATAAATGGTGTTGTTTTTGGTAGAGCTAGAGATTATACAGATGAACTGAATCAGAAACTTAGGGAATCAGTTTTGAAGATAATTAAGGGAGAGTTCGGAAGAAACGACTTGCTTGTTGTAACAGATCTAGACTTTGGGCATACCGATCCACAATGGATACTGCCATTAGGAATAAAGGTGCAGTTTGACCCAGCAAATAGAAAAATTGAATTGTTAGAGTCTGCCACACAATAATTTCAATCTTTATCACTTATAGTTAGAACTCGTTCCTTGTGGGCAACCGCAGCTTTTAATTGTAATAACAGTATTGTTAATGTAATATCTAAAAATGAATTCCATCTTCAAAGTTACTCTCCTGGCTGATCCCAAACTTCAAAGGTACAAAAACAAAGCGATAAGGGAACTTAATAAGTTTTTCAATAAAAGGTGGGTTCATAACACTCCTAAAGTGTTTGTAGTAGATGACAGAAAAAGTATAGATTTGCTTAGAGAAGAGAGGACTGAGAATTGGGTCGTAGGATGGAGTTGGGGGAAAATGGCAATTTTTGTTCTAAGCCCGAAAAACATATCCAAAGAAAGCTGTCACAATGGTTCGGAATACGATATTGCAAAGCTTATCAAGCACGAATTGGGCCACTCCTTCTTCCAAATGGCTTTTGGACAAAGCAAATTTACTTGGTTTAACAAGGGTGTGTCAATATATGTGGCAGGCCAATTAGATAGATTTCCGATGCCTAAAAAGTTCAGTGGGTTTTTGAACGGAAAGAGAATATATCAGGAATCCGGGAATGCCATTAAGCTTCTTGTCGATAATTATGGGAAAGATAAGCTTTTTGAATTTCTGAAAAAGCAAAGTGGGATAACAGAAACGAGAAAACTTAAATTAGTTTTTAAGGAAGTATTTGGCTCAAAGTTGGAATATTCTTTCTTTAACAACCTTATTTAACGGTAGTTCAAACTTGTTCCCTAATGGCTAGCCAAGGATTTTTGTGGAGGAGAGGGGTTTATAACGTGGGAATAATAAATCTTTGAATTTATTGTATGATAAAATACTAACGTGAAATTACCTAAACCAATATCCAGCTTAATAGAATACTTTGAAAGACTCCCGGGTATTGGTCCTAAGACTGCTCAAAGGCTTACATTTTTCCTGCTGCATTTTCCCCAAGAAGAATTAGAAAAATTCAGTGAATCCTTGGTGGGTTTAAAAAAAGGAACCAAGCTCTGTTCCATATGTAAAAATGTAACAGAATATGATATATGTTCAGTTTGTGATGATCCTGCCAGAGAAAAAAGATTAATTGCGGTTGTTTCGCATCCGTTAGATGCCTTTGCTTTAGAAAAAACAAATTACAAAGGTGTTTACCACGTCCTTCATGGAATTATTGATCCTCTTAATAATGTTGGCCCGGAGGAAATTTTTATAAAAGAGCTTACTGATAGGTTAGATAAC
>Ga0180009_10001887_pt1 | contig 24962 bp, 22 predicted proteins | sample OS_PC_MetaG_FD_123537 | JGI IMG/M metagenome (GOLD analysis project Ga0180009, IMG submission 123537) | Groundwater microbial communities from the Aspo Hard Rock Laboratory (HRL) deep subsurface site, Sweden - OS_PC_MetaG | ecosystem: Environmental > Aquatic > Deep subsurface > Groundwater...
CACCTGTCCACCAAATAGGTGTGCCAAGCGCCTTACCAAAACCGCTTAAACCTTCCAAAGAAGACGGAATACCTTTTATACCTCCAACCAAAACACGGCCTCCGGCTGCGCCTAGTCGAATTGCCCATGGTGTAGCCAAACCTGCAGCCAAACCTATAGCTCCCCATTTAGCTGCCTGGCTTAAGTCACCGGTCTGATAATATTTCCAGCCGCCTACGCCTAAACCGCCAAGAGCTGCCGTAGTCAAACCGTTTTGAGTACCAGCCCAGAGTTTGGGAGCAGCCGCTTTTAAACCGGCAAAGCTTCCTCTGATTGCCCAGGTCGCAGCAAAGCCTCCGACCAAACCTGCGGCTCCCCATTTAGCAGCTTGTCCCCAATCGCCGCCGCTATCATAAAGTTTCCAACCGCCTACACCTAAACCACCGGCTATTGCCGGAGTCAGACCGTTTTTAGTTCCAGCCCAAACTGCCTTCAAAGCCGTGGGGGTTGCGCCCCAGGCCCCTTTAGCCATTGGAGCAATTGCCGAGTTATAAACAAATCGGCCGGCTTTTCCGATCACATCCCCAACACCCATAAACGCATAAGTAGTCAAAATATTCTGTATTGAACTTTCGATACTGGCCGGCTTTCCGGTAGCATACATACTTTGTACATGTCCCATACCCACAAAAGCATTAGCCCAGTTTACCGTAGCCGGAGCGGCTATTATCGAACGTGCCCAATTAGCGGTACGGCTTACGAAATTACCTCCGGCAGCGGCTACTCCTCCTACCGGAGCTACAAATTTTGCGATTGCCGGAGCAGCTAAAAAACTAGTGATAATACTTGCATGATCCGAGCCGCTTAAAAATTTACCCTGCTGGCTATAAGAATAGTTATTAGCCCAAACATCAGTGAGAGCACCTAAACCCATGGTCATAGCCGCTGGGATAGGATTCATCATTGCCAGGCTAGGCAATAACTCAACCGCAGTAACTCCGCCGTTGACCACCCAACCGGTTTCAACGGCCACTCTATCCATGATTTCTCCGGCAATATCCACTCCGAACAAGTTAAAATTTAAATCGCTGTTACTGAAGCCGCCTTCTTCACCAAAGCGCTGGATGGTATTGCCTAAGCCCCGAACACCATATCCGTCGATAGCTGTATCTACGCCGGCCTCTTGATGGGCTTTTTCTACTTCTGATTTGGCAAAATACAAATCAGCCGCATAATAATAACTGGCCTTTGAAGCCTTATTGATAATATCAGCGTTTTCTGAATAGCCGGCCAGCGAGGCAACACCTTCGGAGACTTTAAGTACTCCGCTGACATAAGCGGAAACAGCGCGGTCTGCGACATCAAAGTATGCGTTTCCGGCAACCCAAAACGGAGAAGTGCCTAATTGCCAGGCAGCGGTTTTGGTATCTGATAAACCAGAAGCTCCGCCAAGATCAAACTTATATCCTTCTTTGCCCCAAGCTGCGCCCAAAGCATTAAAAGCACCATTACGAGTAGAATAAATCGCAAAACTATAAGCGGTCCAGAAACCAACCGTGGCGTCGCCGCCGCCGCCATTAAAGTACTTTTGTACTCTATTGGCCATATCTATTTCAAAATTTCGCTTTTCACCTAAAGCCCAATCAATATGGCCGTCTAAGCGGGATTGGGCGCCGCGTATACTCTCACCCATGGATGAGTCTTCCTGAGAAACCAACCAAAAATCTAAAAAGTTGCCTTCAAACTCTACGGAAGTACTAAACCAACCCTCTTTATTAAAATTCTGGCGGCCGGAATACTCAATAACACCTATCATTGTCTTTACTGCCCAGTCAGCACCCCAGCCAACAGATTGAGCCACTGGGATCAACTGATAATTTGCTAAAACAGTTTCCAAATTAACTTCTTTGGGACCTATTTGCAGGGCTTGATTGACTTTCTGAGGATCAAAATTAGGGTCGCCCAGGTGGCCGATTAAAGGATCAAGCTTTTTATTTACCTCTACCCGCACCTGTTCAAAAGTCAAAGCATTAGGGGACCCACTTTTTGTACTTAATTGTTGCTGGTCAGCTAACGATTGGCGTCCACTTAGCATATCGCTCATGCTGGCGTATTGCTTGGTGACCCAGTTGCGGGTTTCTGAAGCTACTTCGATATCTTTCCAGGCAACGGCATTTCTGACCGCTGAATTCAAAACCATGTATCTGTTATAAAACTCTCCGGCTTTCTCATAATCCTTTTTGTCCATCGCCTCGGCAAACTGCAGAAAGTAACTGTCAAGCAGCGTTTTTGCCTTTTCTATATTAGCCCAGCCGTGTTTGGCAGCCTCAACGGTTTGGCCTTCTTTCACTACTTTAGTATATACATCTATTCCGTTTGGATTCAGTAATTCATCCCGGGCTTTTAACTTTTCTGCTAATCCGGATACTTTGCTTGGGCTTCTTCTTTCTGCTTCCGCTCTATCTGCCTTAGTCTGATTGTAGACTTTTTCAGCTAAAAGCCTGTCTATAAGCTGATGAGTTCCTTTTCCTTCTGGATTATTCCGATTATTAAAATGTATTCTCGCTAATTTATCCAACTGGCCGAGATAACTTTTTACTTGATCTGGTTTATCCTGAGCCATTTCAGCTGCAAGGATCTTGTTCATCTCTTCGCCTCTAAGCACTCTGCCCTGGCTGTCTTCCAACAATAAAACGAACTTATTATCCTTACCCATACCGCTGATTAAGAAAAGCTGTTTAGCATTGTCTCCTTCTCCCAAGCTGACTATGTGCACCACATTAACCTTTTGGCGATTGTAGCTCATATTAACTTTTTCAACTTTGCCATCGCTGTCATAAATAATATCTTTTCTATAATCACCGCGGCGGATGATGTTTACACTTCTGCCGTTAGCTAAATCCCGCCACTCCGTAGAAAGCCGTTGGCCGTTGACCCAATCATTCAGGATATATTGTCCGCGGGCATCATGCCATTGACCATCCTCTCCCTGACTCTTCACCTGGGGAACGTAAATATTGCTGTTTTGGAATACGCCTAAAGCATTATGCTCGCCTAATGAAAGATAGTTGGTATTTTTAGCGTCAGGGTTAAGCACCAAGCTTACCCGAGTGACTCCTCCGTCTTTATTCAGGCTGACCGAATAAGCTAAGCCGTCAGTTGGCATGACCACTGAGCCGTCAGAGTTTTTCTTAGGTAAAGGCACTCCTGACCATTTGGCAAACTCGCTTAAAGAAAGTGCGCTAATATCTCCGTTAGCGTAAAATTTACCATCCTTGGGGTCAAAAAAGCTTTTTTCTTCTTTGCCGTCAATTTGAACCGGAACTGTAGGCTGTAGCAAAATAGCGGTTATTCCGCTGGCTAGGTTAACCCTGCGGAAGATCACTTTTCCTTCAGAAGTTTCCGTTGGCAATTTAAACTGAGACCTCCCCAGTAAAGTAAGGTCGGGATTAAAACTGGTAGAAACTATCTTGGGGCCGTCAGGCTTAAGACCATCGCCTGACGAAGAGTTCTTAGAGTTATCAGCATAAAGTTCGGGGATATTAAAGTAATCAGATTTAACTCCTAAGATCGGCCCGGATGTCTCATTGTCCCAATAGGCTTCTCCGATATCAAAAACCTTAAAATCTTTACCGTGGATTTTACCTTCTCCGACAGCATAAGATAGATCCCAGTCAACCGAAGATGCAGTATTAGCTGCTAAAAGCTGTTCTGGCACTCTGCCAATAGTATCAGCGTTAAGGCTTTCTATACCTTGGGCTTTCAGCTGTTCAGAGTCAAGAGTAGTGTTAAATTTATTAACTAAATCTAAACGGGTAAGATCAGCATAAAAGGCTCCTGCAGTAGTTTTATCACCAATAGTATAATAAGGCTTTCCATAAGCGTAGTCTTTAATTGAAGCAGCATTGCCATAGAACTGGCCATTAGCCCCTATTTGCAAATAACCAGTTTGATCTGAAAGATGCCCCAGCCAAATATCCGGAGCATAATGGACTCCGTAGCTTCTATCAGCAAAATTGGCTACGATATCTTTACCGGCAGCGTCTTTACCAACCGAGGTGGTCTCGGTTTCAAACCGCGGGGTAGTTTTCCATACTGCTCCTTCAGAAAACATCGGGGTATTAGCATCAAATGAAGAAACCACTTGAGTGGTAACTTTTCCCTCTGCGTCAGTCACCTTCATCATCAACGGTGAGTTCATCATTACACCAAAAGTTCCGCTGACCCAGTTGACATCACTACCCTTAGCCGTAGGTTCGATATTGATAATAGTTCCTAAGCCTAGATTATCACTCTTTCCCGGCTGGCCGCCTTTAAATAAAAACGGAGAAATACTATAAAACCCGTCGTTTCCTTCGGTCTGGAATAAATAGATCGGGTCGCCGCCGCGGGTCAGTACGACTTTTTCGGTCTTAGCATCCCAGAAGGCTTTTCCCGGGTCACCCTGATAAGAAGAATATAGGTCAATCCTTCCTTCATTTTGTATATTTTGCCAACCAGTCAGGATATTGCCCTTGTTTAAATGCTTAAGGTTTGATGCATTCATCTGATGGATAAAATCATCTCCAGTACCGGCAAGTTTCCCGTCGTTAATCGCCAACGGCTGGATTGCTTCTTTTTCCCAAAACCCGTTGGCAGCTTGAGAAAAGCGAATGGCTCGGGATTGACCCTCAGAAGAAAAAGCCTGATAAGCATCGTTTTTGTGAAAAGGAATAAATCCCTGCTGGATCTGCATTACTGCACTGGTGGGAGTTTTATTATCTTCGGTTCCTACAGTAAAATAGCCTTTGTCACCTAAAATAACTTTGTTAGCTTCATTGGCATTGAAAGCAAACACCATGTTGTCAGTCTTAAGGCTGGCCTGCATAGCCCCCATATTAGGGCTTAAATTTATACCGATTCCGTAATCAAACTGTTTTTCGGTTATAGTGCCATCAGGGTTGATCGCTACCGGTAAATCAATTTTATCTATGGGGGTAGTTAGAGAAACTTTGGAAACCTTTCCTAATGGGTCTAAGGCCTTCTCGGCAAAGACTATTGACTGGTAAGGAGCAATATCTGCTGACGGCCATTTAGCTAAAGCAGATAAGGTGGCCTGATCCGCCCCGCCTCTGGCCATTGAGGAGTTAAAATCAGCTGAGTTACGAATAATGTTTAAAGCGCTATCTCTTAAAACCAAAGCATCACCAACTTTAACTATAGCATTAGCATAAGTTGTACCGTCTAAAGAATAGCTGCTCTTATCGAAACTAACGTTCTGGTTAGAGAAATGACCAAAGCCGTTGGCTCCCTCAATAGCCTGGAAATCTCTGACCCAATTAACCGTTTCTAACCTGGCCTTTCCGCCGTAAGTATTTTCGGAAAATTCTAAAACCTTAAAGTCGCCGCCATATTCCCAACCTCCCCTTGTAGGATTCTCTTTTGTAGGCTTATCGGTTAAACTGACAGCGATCTGGCCTTCGCCTTTACCATAGAAAACAACATTGGAATATTTCAAATCCCGCCACTCTTTAGTGTCAGGATTACCCACCATCCGGACATTCCAGGGTAAAGCTAAACCATGTTCGTAATTTTTGACTCCATTAACATCAACCCCATTACCATCATTGATATAGGGGATAGTTATTTTAGTACCGTTAGCGCCAAAGCCTTTGCTATCCACTAAAGACGGCTGTAACCAGGCACTCTGATTTAACTTTAAATTACCCTGCTGATCCTGGCCCAAAGCAGCTTCTATCCTTGCGGTAAAGCCGATTTGACCATCAATGGATTGATAGACAGTAAAAGGCGTATTGTTTTGGATTGTTTTTTTGGGATCATTACCTCCATTAGATTCAGGCATTTCAGGCTTGAAAAGGTGATTTTCCAATGTACCCTGTATCGGCGAAAACCAGCTGTTGTCGATTTGTTTCATCCGGCTGTTTAAATCATTTGGCCGCTCGCCAAACAATACCTTGCCATTAGCCGAACCCATCAAATCTATGCCGTTTAAACTCTTACCCTCCAAAGTGCGTACCTGTAAATAAGAAATGCCCTCCAAAGCCGTTTTTTCAATCAGGCCTTTAGTGGTTTCTAAACCTTGACCACCGGAAGTAGCTGGACAATTATTACCGTTACATCCGTCGCCAGCTGCTGATAGCTTTGCGCTTACTACTCCATATAGTTCGGAAGAAAATAGGGTGTTGACCCGAGTGGTCAACCCGGCAAAATCAGCGGTTCCCACAAAACTCGGGCCGATTCCAGCTAGTTTAGCTAAATCGCCGCTGGGGTTATCAAAGCCGGCATAAACATTTTGTTTAAAGTTGGCGCTGTATTTTACATCCGTAAGCTTACCCTGAATGTTATCTTGCAAGTTAGCTAGCTTAGTTTCAACATAAGTTGTTCCTTTTTGACCGTTAAAAGCGGTAAGCCCGTTCTCCAGTTTAGAAATTTTCCCTACTTCACCGCTATGAGTATATAAGGCATTATTACCTGAGAGGCCTTCTATCTTTAACAGTATTTTTGAGGTATCAGAAAAGGTCTTTAAATTATGCCAACCTGTCTCGCCGCTGCGCTGTATTTGGTTTAAAGTTACGTTAGCCGAAAAATCGGTTATACCCTCCATAGGGCTGATCTTCTGCATGTCCGCCTTTAAATCCTGACTGAACTGGTAGGTGCCTTTTATGTTATGGCCGCTGGTCATGGTGTAGTCAATACCTCTAATCTGAAAAGGATTGCCCCAGGCATTCTGTATTTTACTGACATTACTGACATCGATCATTCCCTGCTTAAACATCGGATCAGCAACATTTTTAGCAAACCAGCCGTCAAAATTCTTTAAGTTAGGATCTCTGGCGCCTAAAGCTGACAGGCCTCTATACAGACCGCCTTCAGTGAATAAATACTTCATATTTCCATCAGGAAGGTTTACGCTTCCAAAATGGTCATTGGCTTGAGGCACATTACCCACGCCTTGATAATCAAAACCCAGGCGATTAATCCGGTTAAGAGTGGCTAAATTGCCCGGCTGGATAATGCTGGCAGTAGCATCCAGCAATTTTTGCGCTGAATCATTATCCAGAAACATCAAACCATAACCTGAAGCCACGATCAAAGCCGAAGAGTTAAATCCTAAAGCATTATCAGTAGTCTGCATGCCCCGGCTCATTGCCTCAACAGCCTTACCATAGTTGGTGACTTTACTTAACTCTTGGGCGATATTATTCCAACCTTGTTTATTGACCTCATTTATCGCCGGAGCAAAATGTTGTTTTATCAAGTCAGCTGCATGGGCATTGTTTTCAGGAGTGGATTGGTGAGTTTCCATCCAGAAATATTGGCGGGCAGTATCCGGGTTGATGCCGGTTCTTTCTTGGGCTTCTTTAGAAAAAGACCATTTATTGTGGTTGATCCAGGTACCGTCGGCATTCTGGGTACGCAAATTCTTAAAATCAACTCCCTTGATTACCCCGTTCTTGGGATCATTAGCATATTGCGAAGGAGAACTCTGTTTCTTAGGTGCTGAATCAAAAGACGGAAAGCTTACCTTTCCCCTGGTAGCCGGCCGATTATTAGCATCGGGCTGTTTGACTTGTGGCGGAGGTGTATAGCTGGGCTGAGAAGGTGGTTTTTGCGGCGATGGTGGTTTTTGATTAGGACTTTCAAACTTTGATAAATTGGTATTTCCAAACTCGTGAGCGTAAACACTGGGGCTGATTATTAGAAAACTTAACCCTAAAGGCCCTTGCTGTGGAAGGCGGTAAGGGCTTAAGCTAGCATGGATGCTGGTGGCTAGATCCGGGCCATAGGCAGCTGAGACATCCTGCCAAAGAAAACAAAACAAGATTACAAAGGCAACCTTACGCATCCAGGGTTTAAACGCCGGGTTATGCGCCTGGTTAAATACTCCGATATGTCTTTCCGTGGCTTCCTTCATTTTATATATAAAATAATAAAAACGAAAACTCCCCCTTACCCCCAAATTGTTTAATCACTGTGATCATCTTTTAAACCTTAAAATAAAAAGCCGGGTTACCGTTTTAGATTTTCGGTAACCCGGCTGTCCTGTTCAACTTATCCGCAGACAAGCTTGAAGCTAATTCTTAAGCTGGACTAAAATTCTTTTGTTTTTTCCAGGAGCTAACTCTAGTTGTCTGCGTATGTTTCTTAGTAATACCTGTGTAGGACCCGTGGCTTTGCGTTACCCCGATCACTCGGGGTTTGCCTTTATCGCTCGCTAAATGTCAAAAGATTTTAAGCTGTTTAACTCAATTGCTATATAAATATAACATATTATAAGCGAAAAAGTCAAGGCAATCCCGCAAAAAAATTGAATTTCTGAAATATTTTTTCATTTCCTTCCCTAAAGGCTCTCCAGGAACTTTTGGAAGGTAAGGGTTGGTTAATCCAGCCTACAGCTGTATGTTATTTGTGGACAATAAATTCTATAACTCTATAGATATAAGTAGTTTAAAAACATTTTTACTACTTATTCAATAACTTGTAAAAGCAGCTGCCGGTTTAAAATATTGTTGTCTAACATAAACGCTGCCATTATCTGCTCCACTATCTTGTTCATAGAACTAGCCTCTAAGCTGGAATAAGTGATTGATTGTACCTCTGGTGCTTGACCGGCTAAAAGCAAATTACCTACATCAATACCAGAAAGCTCCAGTAATTTCACAACCTGTTTTCGCTGGCCGTTATCGCCATGCACGATAGACCTGGTTGCCGGTAGGCTCAGGCTGACCATTTTTGGCTGGCTGATTTCAAACAACCTCGCCTGTATATCCAATGGCCGGGAGAAGAAAAAGCTTTCGGCTATCGGGATAATTTCTTGGTTTATTTCCGGCAGTTTTAACCTATTTTCTTTCAGCAAGTTGTTTAGCTGGGGTATAGCTAAAGCCTTAAACTCTCCCATTTCAGCTATCGATATCAGGTCTAAACCCCTTAAAGGCAAGCTGGGAAGCCCGATATTAACTGTGGCCAAAGAAACTAACCCCGAAGTCTGGGCTAAGCTAGCTAACCCTGGTTTGAGCTCCTGGAAACTCTGATGTGCATAGCCAGCTTGTCCTAATTTTAAAAAGGCCGGCGAAACCAGATTATCTTTGATGACTGCTTTTTGGCTGGCATTGCTGATCTTGGTTGAAATCCGTTCCAACTTATTAAAAGCTGAGATCAGCTCTGGCTTAGCCAAAGCTGAAATCTGTTCTAATTTAGTAAAAGAAGCAGTGGGGTTAACTGTCCGGCCAATATCTACCTGAGCCAAGTTAACTAAAGACATTGGGTTTTTAGCCGAAGCGAGATTAACCTGACTTAACTTAACCAGGGCCGGATTTAACTCTGCCGGCATCTGACTTGCTGTGTTGGCCAAGCGTTCAAAAGAAGGTTTCATAGCCGTTGAGATATCCGGGCTAAAGCCGCTTAATTTAGCCAAAGCCGGTTTTATATCCAATGAAATGTTCGGAACTATCTGAGTTTTGATCGCCGGAGTTTGAGCAAAAGAATAGAAGCGTGAGTCAAGCTCTGAAAAACGGTTCAAATTTTGACTAGGCATTACTGCTGCCACTTTTGTCTCCTGACGCTCTAGAAGGCCATTAAGAGAATTGGGCCCCTGGCCATTTGAATTAACGGCAGTAGTGGTCCTTTGGGCTAATTGTCCAATGTTTCCGGGGACTTCTTCAACTGCAGCCTGGGCTTTAGCCTGGCTGGGAGTCTGAACAGCGGCTGCTACTGCTGCATCCTGAGGCTTGGCTTTTGCCGGCTGTTCGATCTTAGCGGCTATAGCTTCGCTTTTATCCTCTAAGGTATCGTTATTAGCTAACTCACCTAAATCACTATCGCTGCTGGTATCGTTAGCCAGAAGCCAGGCTACTTGGTCAACTGTAGCTTTGTTATCACTGTTGGCGACCGGAAAAATAGCTACTTTACCTTCTTCGCTAAATAGCTTAGCCTGCCAGCCAGGAGGAAGGCCGGTAACTTCTTTATTGTGGACATGTAGGGTGATAGTCTGGCCTCCTATGTCTACTTGAATCTTTCCGCCATTACCTACTGAGGCTACTTTGCTATTAGAAGGCAGCTGATGACTATTTAGAAAACTATTGTTACCACCAGGAGAACCTCTGGGGCTGCTGTTTTTCCCGGCACTACTATCGATCAACTGGGGAACTACTCTACCGGTAAAACCAGAAGCAGCATTTTTGCCGGCCTGGATAGCTGCTCTTACTGCTGGTTGGGCAGCTGCACCCAAACCTGCACCGGCTGGGCCGAATAAACTGAATCCCACTGCTGCTCCGATAGCACCATAGCCACTGTTGCTGGCAGCCGGGGTAGCCTTAATTCCATTATTAGCTATCTGGCCGTATACTGGCTGGAAATTAAGACTGAAAGAAAAGACAACAAAAACCCCCAGAATCAAGGCCCTAACTCCTCTTTTTTTAACCAACTGCTTTGAGTTTCTGATCTTGTCTTTTTCCATTTTCTTCTCCTTCACCAACCCAAAAAAAAATGGGAGGTTTTTGCCTCCCATAATTACTCCAAATTGTTTAAAGCCGCGGTCATTTCGCTGTTTCCTTCCGTGGCTTTAGTTGAAGCCTTATTTAAAGCGCTTCTGTACTTTAGTATAGCATGCTGGCCGGTTAGAAGTCAAGGTTATTTAGCCATAAGAATTAAAGCGTTTTCAATTTCCCGGCTCAAGATTTCATCCGATTTCAAACCAACCTATCCACCTCGGAGATGGAATATAGCCACCTACCAAATTCCACCTACGAGGTGGAATTTGGGTAATGCTTATATATTTTGGACAATTAACTATATAACTACTTGGTAATTATAGCATTAGAAACATTACTTATTTAGCTTATCTAGCTTAAAAAGCATTATGTCAAAATGGCCGCCATTAGGCTGGATAATCTTTACTTCATGAAAAATAAAATTCTGGCCTTCATCAACATAGGAGCGCAAACTCTCTATTCTAATATCCCCGTATTTTTTAGCTACCTGTTCAAAAGTCTCATGAGGAAACCAGGCAAAATTACGTTTTTCTAAATGTTGGTTTACCCAATCCGGCGAAGCTATCTGTTGGGGCTTTTCGACTAATCGCTCCAAAGGCTTTAGCGGCTCTCTGGCAGCCATCGGCTCAACCATTCTCTCGAAGGCAACTTTTTCCTGCTGGAGCTTGCGGCTAGTCAGCTCAACACTGAAATATAAATTCTGACCATTCCAGTTACGGCTTCCGTAAACTTGAAAATCCCTCTCAAAACCATCATCGTCAGCCCGAGTAATCGTAGCAAGCGGTTCGCTTAACGAGCTTATCCGGCCGTAACGGCCTCCTTCAAGCATGTTTTGGGCTATCTTTAATTTCATCTCCCGGCTTAAGTTTCCTGAATCAAGTAAAGTCGCCAACTCCGGCCGCAAGAATTGCCCGGAATAAGAATCTCTAGCTTGAGCAAAAGTGACTAAATCTTCGACATCATAACGGATTGGGTCTTCCGGACGCCACCCCATATCGCTAGGTGAATCAGAAACTGACTGGATCATCCGGATTAAATGGTCATCACTGCGGTTAAATCCGGCAAAAATATTTAACTCATCTAAATTGGTAGGGTAATAGCCAATACTAGCCCATTGAGGATTATTGGAGTCGCCGTAGCCAACCTTTATCTGTATGCCCTTAGCAGAAAGAGCAATAACATTCTTCTCCTGGCCTTGTAACTAATGCAGCCATAATCCGGTAGCCTGGTCATAGACATTGTAAACATAATGACCATTTTCCTCGGACCTCCGGAATTGTACTACTGCTCCAGTCTTAGGGTCGATAGCATCGATTGCTGAAACTACCCGACCTTTCTGATACTCGGCTGTTTCTTTTTTGCGGGTGGCCGAATAAGCTTCACGACCTTCTTTGCCTAGATTTTTCGCCTCAACTAAAGCCGCCTGAGCGACTTTACCTGGATCAAGCTTTTGACGATCACCGCCCCATTCTGGACTTACCTGATCGTAATACTGATTACGGCTTTCAACGGCTTTTTGTTCATCAAAAGTTAGATTGCTTTCGCGGGGGCTCTGAGAAGAGGATTTTTGATTCTGGACGGCGGCAGGCCTGACAGTATCAGTGCTACTGACCTGGCTGCGTTCAGACTGACCGCCAGAAGACTTACTTTCCGAATGAGAGTAAGAATACGATTGAGCCGGCGCTGAATAAGATTTCGACTGAAAACGACCGAATAAACCTCTGCTGCCAAAAATTCCTGCCTGAGCTGGTTTAGAAAAAATAAGGAAAAGAAAGAATAAAAAAAGGCTGGTAAAAAAACGGTAAGCCAGCAAATTATTTTTCTTATCCATGGCCACCCCTCCTTAGCCATTTCTGAAAACTAAAGCTGATTTAAACCACGGATAAAAAAGATAAATTATATTCTACAATTGCAAAGTCTTTTAAAGCTTAATTAGCCTTTTCGACTCCCAGCAAGGAAATCAATGAGATATACTGAGGGGCTGCGCTGCTGTTAACTGCCGACGGAGATGTTGATTTTATGATCTCAGGCTGAATAAACTGGATTTCCTGCTGCAAAAGCTGAGCCACATCCTGGCTGGAAAGGCTCTTAAGTTCGTCGGGTGTAAGCGATAGGCGGTACAATGAGCCTGAGCCGCCGAAAAACTGGTCTAAAGCCAGGTTACCATGAGGAGCAATCTTGGGAGTCTTTAGCTCGGCGCTGTCAGGTATAGGGTAAAGGTCAAGCGGCTGGTTTGCCTGTTCAATAGCCGCCAAAGAAGGCTGTTTACGCATATCAAAAGTCAGTCTCTCTAAATCGGGATTCATCCGGGCTGCAAACTGAGGGCTTAAAGTAGCCAATCCGCTAAATTCTGGACTGAAGGAGCCTGAAAAAGCCGGACTAAGTCCAGCTAATTTAGCAAAGGCCGGATTCAAAGAGCCGCTAAACTCCGAACTCAAAGTAGCTAATTTAGCAAACGAAGGATTCAAGGAACCTGAAAAAGCCGGACTTAAAGCTGCCAGCCTCATAAACGAAGGCTTTAAGTAAACCGTTGATTCAAAACTTAAATTGCCTAATTTGGCAAATGAAGGGTTAAGCTCGCCGGCTAATGCCGGGCTGATTGTGCTAAGCTTGGCAAAAGAAGGATTAAACTCGCCGCTAAGTGCCGGGCTGAGCTGGCCTAATTTAGCAAATGAAGGGCTGAACTCGCCGGTCAAACTTGTGCTTAAACTGGCTATCCTGGTAAAAGAAGGCTTAAGTTCTCCCTGCATCGCCGGGTTTAAAGTAGTCAAACGTTCAAAAGAAGGCTTAAGTTCTCCGCTGATTCCTGTGCTTACCTGAGCTAGCCTTTCCAATCCGGAATTAGTCGAATCCTTAAAGCTGATCGCTCCGGTGGCCAACCTTTCAAATGAAGGCTTAAGAGTCACTCGGCTCATCGGATTATCCACCGATGAAAGTTTATCGAAGTCGGGCTTAAGATTGCTCAACTCATCAAATTTGGGATTAATGCCAGTGGAACCGAATTTTCCCGGATCAGCCAGCTTTTCAAATGCCGGGCTTAGAGCGTCATCAAAACTGTAGAACTGATCACGAATTCCGGCTTGAACCGAACCTAAACTTAAAATCAAAAAACACATCAACCCTAAACTTAATCCGATTTTGCTTTTCATTTTTTCTCCCGTGGCTTTGATTCTGTCAATTTTATAAATGATACAGATTGCACATAAATATACCATATTGGAGTCAACAAAGTCAACCGATTTTTAGCAAATTAAACTAAAAAGTTAAAGCCTTTACAGTTAGCGGTATGTTTGAGTTATCCTAAAAACCTGGCTATAGATTTAGGGGACATTGACTTACATAATATACTGAAAAATAATAAGATACAAACTTATTATTGAAGAAATATCAGGCATTTAGCTTATTTGAAAAGCTTACTGTAATCCAGTGAATACACCCTGGCGGATAAAACGGATCAGAATCGGTCCGGCTACGATTATCAGAATAACCGGTAAGATGCAAAAAATGAGCGGAATTAACATCTTTAAGGGAGCTTTCATTGCTTGGCGTTCACCGCGCCGGAAACGCCGCATCCGGGTATCTTCAGAAAGGATCCGAAAGGTCTCTTCAACTGGGGTTCCCATCCGGTCAGCCTGGACCAAAATCCGCACAAAAGAAGTGACATCAGGGATCTCCACCCTGCGGGACATATCCCGAAGAGCCTCAACCCGGGGCTTACCTACATTGATCTCCTTAAGCACCAAAGTCAACTCTTCGATCATCGGATTAGTAGCTACTTTATCCACCACCCAGCGCACCGCAGCCATAAAATCAAGCCCGGCACCGACGCATAAACCTAAAAGGTCAATGGTCTCAGGTAAAATTCTCGAAATAAGAAATTTGCGTTTGCGTACCCGGGAATTAAGTATAATGTCCGGTAAAACCAGTCCTAACAACCCTGCCGCTAATAAAATCCAGCCGTTTTTTACATCAAAAAAAAACAAAATCAACGGAAAGCCAATAGCCAATAATTCTTTTCCGGCCATATATTCAGCCGGGCTGACCCGCCAACGGGCAATGTTAACCTTCCAAAGCAGGGATTTTTCCAAACCCAACAATTTAAGAAAAACTTTATTAAACGGGGCTAACGGCAGAAGAAAGGGTGAGAAAAAAGAACCTCGTTTTTCCTTTACGTCATCAGCAAAAATCGATACGGTCTCCGGATCCTTAGGGAATAACCCGATAAAGATAACCGCAAAGCCGATGATCAAAATTACATAAAGAATAGTTAAAATCATTTAAAACTCCCCTAAGTTATATCTCGACTTTACCGAGAACGATAATCAAGACGAACCCAAGCACCTGAAGAACTACGGCGATTAACAATATCAGCCTGCCTACTTCGTCCTGCCACATTACGTCAAAATGGTCCGGACGGATTTTCCTAACTATAAAGAAAAAAGCCGGGCCCAGCAAAGAGATTATTATCGCCTGGAGGCGGGCCTGAATAGTTAAAGTTGAAACTAAATCCCTTAATTTCAAGCGGTCTCTGATAGTATCGATTAAACGAGCAAAAACCTTGGTCAAGTCGCCTCCGGTTTCTCTGGCCACGATTATCGCCGAAGATACAAGGGTCATTTCTTCAGAAGGCATCCGGCCATTAAGGCGTAGCAAAGCCTCCTCTAGGGTAACACCTACTTTTATCTCCCGATTTAGAAGCGAGATCTCCTGCGACAAAGGAGCGGTCATTTCCTCGGCTAAAACCTCAAAAGCCTGGACCAGGGTAAGGCCGCCTTTAAGGCAGCTGTTCATGATCATTAAGCCGTCAACCAGCTGGTTAACGAATAATTTACGACGGCGGCGGTCTAAAATATTCACCAGCCATAGCGGAAGGAAAGCCCCGCAAACCGCAAAGATCAAAGCCATCCACCAGGTGCGGTTAACAAAATAACCGACAATTCCTAACAATAGGGGTAAAACGATATAGAGACGTACTAAAATCTTACGGCGTAAGAAGACGAACATTTCTTCAAAATGAGAAGCAGTTTGTTCAGCCTTTCTCTGCTGGGCCTTATCCCAGCGCTTGAGAAGAAAAGTTACCCCGTAATAGGAGATAATCACCAAAGCTATACCTAAAATAAGATAAGGAATTATCAGAGTCATGGCGATATTTTACCATTCAAAATCGATAAAGTCGAGCCCATTCTTAACCTTTTCCTGATCACAAGCAGAACAAACTATTCCAAAACAAGCTGTTTGATTCCTGCCGCTTCTCTCTGATAAGCAACCGAATCTTCCACGAACTCCCGGTAAGTGGCCGGATTAATATCGAAAAATTCCCGATACTCACATATTTTATTTTTTTCTTCAATCACTGACAAGTATTCTCGATAAGAGGAAAACTGCCAATCCTTTGGGCTATCAACCAAATAAGCCGTAGTTGGATTAAGATGAATATACCTGGTTAAATGCAACAGCTGCTCATCATTTTCAACTAAAACCTTCTTAAACCGGCCTTCCCACAAAGGCCCTTTACGGTTATGCTTGGTATTAAAATAACGGGTGTAACTATTGAGCAGGTTGCTGATGAAAGTTGAAGTCCCCTTTTCCGACAATTGTTTTAACACTAAATGAAAATGCGTAGGCATAAGGCAGTAGCTGACTATCTCTACTAACTTTTCCTTGTTGGCCTTAAACTTATTCCTATTTTTTGATTTTAACTGCCTGAGGAAAATTGAAAATTTTAAAGGGGGATTTTTAACCCGATAATACTTTATGGTATCGATAAATCTTAAAAATTCCTGGTCATTATTAAAAATAACAAAACCGGCTATGCTTTTACTAAAGACATGATAAACTTCCCCTTCAACAAGCTTAACCATACCCCCTCCTTTTAAAAACCATACCACTCCAACCATACCACCTCGTAGGTGGTATTCGGTAGCATCATATTATACCAATAAATACAGGAGTTTTAAAGTGGCGATTTGTACCACCTCGTAGGTGGTACGGTTGGGGGGATAAAAAACGGCTCCCTAGGAGCCTTTCAGCTTCCGGGGAGCCGTTTTCTGAATCTGACAGGGAATAGCTATTCTAAATCTTCCTGGCTGGAAGAAATAGTTCCAATTTTTTCTAAAGAAAACTTGTGGACAACTATACTGTAGCTGGGAGAACCTTCCTGGGATAAGCCGGAAAAATTTAATACCATCATTAGGCCCTCTTTCTGCTTAGAAAAAAAGAAGGTAGCTTTTTGAGAGTCTTTTAGCGGCGACTCAGTACGCACCTCGCCAAAACCTTGATTAGCAAACATCTGACGGTAGAATTTGAGTATCTCTGACTTGGAAAGATCAGAACTGTAAATATGCTGGCTGGTTACTAACCCCTCTTGTTCTTCAGTTTTTTGGCTTATCAACTCGGTTTCCCGGGGAATAAGGCTTAAGTTTTGAGCTGAAAGAAAAAAACTGTTTACCAGTAAAAAAACCAGTAAAAAAACTATATATCTATACCTTGATTTCATCTAAAACTCCTCATCACCGAAAGCATCGCCAGCAGACTTATACGTACCCTGAATGCTGCGCTGAATATAGCCGGACATAACTAACAAAGCCACAGCCACAAAAGCAATCAAAGCTGCATAAAGCAAAATAGTCTGGGATTTAGTTCTGTTTACCATTATTTAATTATTTTATCGATTTGTCTCTTAAAAATCTAACTTTCTCTAATCCTGACAGTCTTTACAATCTTTATACCTTTTATCAACCTTCTGCTCCCAGTAGTTTTTATCAAAGTCAGTTATAAATAGATGATAGTTGGTTTTACCCTTTGGAGACGGAAAAAAGTATAATTCTATATATTTAATATCTCTTTTTTTAAAAATAAACTTTTCTATTTCAGGATTATCTTGACTATAAGGTTGCTTTTCTTTTAACCCCTGTTTTGTAAACATAGAACGATAAAAAGCAACGATCTTTTCTTTAGAAAAATTAGAGCTATATTGGTATATCAAAGTTACGCCTATCTCTGACTTATCTTGAAGTTCAAGAGTTACCTCTGTCTGAGGAGGCTTAGCCAAATCATAAGCTTGAACTTGGATAATAAAACAAAAAATGGTGAAAAAAATGAATAAAACAAATATTCTTTTAAATCTTTTCATATCGCCTAAAACTAATTAGCCGACTCTAATCTAACATCAAAAGCTGCCTGGCCTTTTTCAATATCGCCGTTTCCGCTAAAATCAGCTGTAGCCTGGCTTTGAACCGGCGGGTAAAAGGTAGGGAAATCAATATCGCCGCGCATGCCTTTTACCGGACCACCCATATGAAACTGATAGTTACAAGAGGTGACTTTACGATCATGGTTAATATCCTTAATCCATTTGATAATATCTGGTTCAGAGTCATTTTTTTTATCGTAATCTTTCTCGTCCCTGCCATCTAACCCAGCCTTAGCTTTTTTTGCAGCACTGTCAGCCTTTATCATGGCCGGATTTGCCGTAGCAAGCAACTTAATATCCCCATTGCTATTATGCGAAGGACAAAGGATGGGAGTATCAGTACAGGTATCTGGTATAATACAGCAGTGCGGCATACAATAGGGGTATTGTCTAGCGCAACCACAATCATCTGCTGCCTCAGCATAATGGGTTTCAGCACTTGTGCCAGAAGATTGTCCCGCAGGATATTGTTGATCCATGGGTTCATTGCCAGCAGCTTGACGAGCTTTATCAGACTGCTTTCTGGCTTCGTCTAGGTTATTCTTGACTGCGTCGCGATTGTCCTTGGTGATTTCTAATTTATAGCTTTGGGCATCATCAATACAAATTATAGCTGTAACTGTGTGAAAACGGCCGGCTCCGTCAGCCCAGGAAAAAGTCTTCTCTTCACAATTGTTCACGTTGTCGGGGGTTATCTCTTTTAAAAAAGCTTCGTATCTTTTGGCATTGATTCTTCCTAACCGATGACTGATCCCGCTGTTATAAAAATTAAAGATATAGCCGGCATAAAGAGCGTTCTGGTATAAATCATCGCCGTTTTTCTGATCATCATGGACTCTTTTTCTTACAGCTTCCAAAAGAGCCTGCTGCTCCTGAGCACCGCTGGGAACAATGCCGTCAGTCTTTTTTTCCTCATAGTTTTCATCAGAATTTTTAAACCCGTCTTCCAGAAGATAGTCCATTTCGTCTGCATACTGTCTAGCATTATACGAGGTTGCGCGAGCAATATCTTGAGCGGTCTTCATTGCTTCCTTGCTAGATGCACCCATAGAAGATATTTGTTTACAACCAAAACAAGCGCTGCAGGTCTTCGCAACCGCCCGCGCTGATGTTCTAGTATATGCTTTGTATATTTTATCTGCCTGGGTAAAATGATCTGTATATTCTTGTTTAATGCCATTTTCTTGATCTTCACCCCAGCTCTTCTTAAAAGTCTCATCTTCATCGGAACCGGCATTAACATTGGCGACATAGTTAAAAGCATAAGCCATTACCGAAGCGGCAGACAAAGCTCCGGCATCAGCGGCATTATCAGCATAAGTCTTATCTTTGGCGGTCTTTCCGACATTAATCACCATAAAGGCAATAAATATAAAGGTGACCATCAACGAGATCAGGTAAATAGAGACCTGGGTAGGGTGGTATCGGGAGTCAAAAAAAACACGCTTCTTAAGCACTAAATCGGCCTCTCCTTTTATATATAACAGTTAATGCAGCTATTCCAAGCCCACAACAACATAAGTAGGAAACAAAGGCTGCAGGGCTGTGGGTTGAGCACCGCTGGCATCTACTTGACGATTGGGTGTTCCGGCAGCCACCCGACTCATCTCATAAGTTGCCTGGCGAATCGGCACATGAGCAACGCCTTGAGCAAAAAAGCCGATAGCTGCTCCTATTATAATCGAACCAGCTAAAAAAACAACGCTTGATTCTAAAATACTCTGGGCTTTACTGGTTTTTTTCATAAACCCTTCCTTAACGGCCGTGTCCGCGGGCCTGGACTACCCGTTTACTCTTTCCGATTTTATAAATCATCTGTTCACCAACTGCTCCGTGCTTTTGGCCGCTGCTCTCACTGGCAGAAACCGTCATAACCGTCTCAGTAAAATAACGCGGCTCAATCGAACCGCTTCCTTCCTGAGTAATATCATATTCAGGAAAACGGTTAATATCTACATATAACTTTGCCTCAGGATCTTTTCCTTTATTTTCCACACTGGGAATACACCATAAAACATAGCCGGCACCGGAACTGGTAGTTTTCCTACCGGAAATCGGGTTAGTAGCATCAGACATCCGGCGGTCATCCCAGGTGCCGTAGCCAACGATTTTATTTTCCCGATGAGACCGGGATAAAGCATAACGAAAAGCCTGCATCAGAGCATATTGGTCATTGTTTACTTTAGCAACATAAGTAACTATCATACCTAAAGCCACTAAGACTAAAGGGCCTAAAATAGCCATTTCCACCATGGCCTGCGCTTTTTTATTAGAAAATATTTTTAACATCTTTTCTTCCTTTTAGCTTCTTATCCTATCGGCTCCTTCTTCGTCCAAGCATTGCGAAGACTCCATTTATCATACTCTAAATCCGGATAATCCGGCTCAGGCGGCTTAGTAGCCGCGTCCTGAACATGTAAAGCCGAACCCTTATGTTCCATAATATAAGGCGGGGTCGGCGGCGTATAAGTCACAGAACCACTCTGGCTCTGGGTATTGATATCAAAATTAGCGCCCTGAGATTCAGCTTCTCGTGAATCGCTCGAAGACGTACTATAGCTTATCGAAGCCTGCCATTCAAGACCCTGGCCATGGCCTAGATAAGTGTCACTTTCCCGCTTAAGCCTGGCCTGGATATGGCGTTTAAGGTATAGGTTGATGCCGGCCATAGCTCCGACCACAATAACAATAAGAACACCGTATTCTAAAATCGCGTTAGCTTTTCTCACGGTCTTCGGCTCCTGAAATTCATACTATCACTGCGGTGCGATGAACTGGTAAACAACGAACCTTCGTAAGGGCCGCCTTCATAGCTAAAAGTAGTAGTAGTTTTACTCATATCACGGTTCTGCCTTGAATCAGCCCACTGTTCTTCATTAAAACTGTCTGCCGATTCTTTTAACTTTCCCTGCACACCGCGGTTTAAATAGACGTGCATAGTAACCAGGGTTACGACTGTTAAAGCAACCAAGCCGGCATATTCTAGAATCAATTGCCCTGATCTTTGGCTTACCTGTCTATGTTTAGCCTTCATAAACTACCTCTTAATCTCACGGCCAAGTTTGCTCTAAAGAAGCTACGCCCCGGTGAGAAGTTGTAGAAATCGAGCCGTGAGTATTGATAAAGGTCTTGGGAGAACCCCAGCCAGGTACAGTTATCTCAACCACACTAGTCCTGGCATGGACTTGTTCAACCGAATCAGTCACCCCATGGCCATACTGATCAGCAGTCTGATCGCTTGCTTCCTGAAGCTTACCTTGTATACCTCTAGTCAGATAGGCCTGGATTGCCAGAAAAGCAACTATCAGAAGGCTGATCAAAAAGCCATATTCTACCATTGCTTGAGCTTTTTTCATAGTTACCGCCGCTTAAACTAAAAAAACCCTGCCTAACTTATTCCCAGGTTTCCTGGTCCAGAGGGCCGACTTCCCGGAAACTGTTCATCTCCTGATGGCCGCCAGTTATATCAGTAGTAGTCGTACTATTTTTCCCACCGGTCGTGGTTTCTACGATGTTATCGTTACTCACATACATATTCTCTTCCCGGTAGGTTAAATTAGGCGAATACTGGTCTCCCATCTGGTCGCCGATGATCTGCATTCTTCCCTGGATGCTGCGTTTTAAATAGTTCTGCATAGCCAACAACGCCCCTACCACCACTGCTATAAGCAAGGCGTATTCTAAGGTACTCTGAGCTTTTCTTATCTTCATCAACACCTGTTACCTCCTTTTCTAGAAAACCCTAAAAGCCAAACTTACCGCTGCATATGAGATTCGTAATTGGCAGTCATGCTCTCATTGTAGATGTACGGCGTATCAGCTTCAACATTTTCAGTGAAGTAGCGGTTTGAGCTCTGGCCAGTAGTAGTCTTGGTGCCGCTTACGCCATCCCATTGATAAGTCGTTCCGCCGGTATCATCGACGAATTGGTTGGCAGCATCAAAAATCCTGGCCTGGATAGCTTTTTTCACATAGCTCTGTACTCCCATAGCCGCGCCGATAACCACCGCAAAAAGGATCGCGTATTCGGCTGTTGCTTGTGCTTTTCTTAACTTGATTAACATTTTTTACACCTCCTAACCTGTTAAACGTCTGTTATTCTACGGTCTCTTATTATTACTCTCATTGACCAACAGCAGAACTGCCGCCGCCGACTCTTGCCAGAAAATCTGAAGACTGGTCAGTGATGACCTGCGAAGAGTCGTTAAACATCTGCTCGACAGCTTTACTTAAAGGGCCGTCTTTCTTAGTGGCCGCAATCACCGCCACTATGATTGCTGAAAGTACAATGATGTACTCAAGGATGCTTTGTGCTCTCTTGCTCTTAACCATGGCTAAACCCTCCTTTAATTTTTATTATCTTATCCCGTTTAGGGGATCTCCGAATAACTCAAACTGAATATGCGCCATCCGGGTATCAATTGACCTAAAAACATAACTACTCATTATCAATAAGGATATGCAAACCAAAACGATTAGGGCTGCGTAATCCATAAAACTTTGGGCTTTGTGTTTCATAATCATTGTTCCTCAAAAGGATTAGGCACCTCATAAGTAATGACCTGACCCTGATAAGTACTGTCCAAGGTCTGCGGCAAAGACCCTTGTAGATAATCTTGCGTCTGATTAAGGCCGTTTTTTACTCCTGCTTTAAGAAAACCGGTACCGATATAAATTCCTACAACGATCATAGTTAAAAACAAAAGATATTCAACGATACTTTGAGTTTTTTTACTGTTAATCATATCTTCACCTATTAGCCTCATTCATCTCCTGGGCCAGGTGCCGGTCTCTTACAGTCAAAGCCCGCGAAAGATAAAAAGTGGTCGCGCCCATTGCTGCAGCCACTACCAGCACTATGGCTACATACTCTAAAATACTCTGAGATTTACTTAGCTTTATAATCATAGTTATTCCTAATCCTGATCCTGCAAACCAATAAACCAATCATCGCTAATTCCCTCGGTGCTATAGCTAACACCTTGGTTAACATAACTTACATCATCCTCAGTATACCCAGCTTGGTTTAATCCGAGGTATTCTCCAGTCAAACTGTTAAACTCGGTCTGGATGCCATCGGGAGCATAACTTTCACCCTCCAATAAATTAACACCCAGTTCAGTACCCTGGTTTTCATCCCAATATTGGCCCTCTTGACCAGCCAAACTGGCCTCCTGGTTATTATCCCAGGTTGAAGTTGCGTTTTCAGCCGCCGCTATCGTATCAATCGGGCTGGCGCCACCCAAACCCTCCTGCGCAACTCCCCAGTCAGCCGGTAATTCAGTTTCAGGCAAATCACCGGCACCTTCCAAAGCAGCACCCTGTAAGGTCTGATCAGTACCATAGCTGCTGACGTTTCCCACAGTCGATAAAACTGAGGCCTGGTTTATAGCTAAAAAAGTGCCAATACCGACAGTAGCAAAAACAAAGCTGGCGGCGATATATTCAAGAGCAGTTTGAGCTTTAATCGATTGAAATTTATCCTTTTTCATTTGCCTCTCCAAAATAAAAAACCGTCCTACCCAATTCTCTTCCGAGAGACTTTCGGCAGTCCGGTTATCCTGATAGTTGAAATTCCTAATCGCTAAATAGTCAGCGATTTTAGGACCCGTGACTTTGCAAACCCCCTAACCTCAGAGGTTGCCTTTTCGCTGCCTCCCTGTCGCCTATAATATACCATAAATTTTATAATGAATTCAAGAAAAACAGCGAAAAAACGAGAGTTTATGAAAGCGCTTTAAAGTAATGATTTCGTAAGGAATTAGAGAGGCAAAAAAATGACTTCTGAAGATATTTTTTATAAACTATTGATATAAAAACACTTATAAACTTTGTCGTTATTGAAGGAAAACCGGGCGGCCTTCCAGTTCAAAAGCAGCCTGGTTAAAGGCCTTTTTCAAAGCCCGAGGAGCCTGTTTTAGGGTAATTCTTAGACAATCTTTACAAAGGGAAAAATTTCCGGTTTTCCCTTTTGGCTCCCAGCCTTGAACGGTTTCTTTGAATAAAATGGAAAGAATTTGCCCAACTCTAATGAAATCAATTGTTTGTGTAAAAACAACCTTTTGGGGAAGCATTTTTGATAAATCCGGCTTTGCCGGCTTGGAAGAACCCTTGCCTTGAACCAGCTCAGTTTCCTTGAAAAAATCATCATAAATATACGGCCACCAGTAAAAATACCGGTTTAGAGAAGCTGGGATAAACTTTTTATCTCCGGACGGAAAAAATCCTAAAACTCCCCAAAAAACCGATGAATTCAAGCTACTTTTGATCCGAAAGTTATTTAAATTAATGGTTATGCCCTCCTGGGTAAGCCGGAAAGCAGCCGGGCTGGTAGTAAGAAATAGCTCACCTAATTCTCCATGAAGGAAACGCTTAAATCTCTGGGGTTTTTGGCTGACCACCGGGGGCATGAACAACTGCGGTGAGTAACCAAAGACAAGATAAACTAAAGGATTGGTTACTTTAAGCCTATCCAAAACCTCTCCGGCCGGCCCAAGAAGTTCGACCGCAGTCAAACCACTTTTTAAACCTCTGATGAAATTAAAGGCTGTGGCCGAAAGGTAATTAAAACTTTTGGTATAGCCGATGATCAAAACCTTATTCTCAAGCATTTTTTTAAACCTCTGCCGAAGGACTCTTAAGGAGGATGAGAAAGCTTCTGATTTTTGAGGTTTATCCCAAAAGGTTGCCAGACGCCCGTCAGAAAAGCCTTGAGAGCCGTTTTTAAAAATAAATCTCACTGCGCTGGCCGGCCGGAGTTGGTTTTTTAAACCCTCTAAACTCACAACCGGGCGCTTAGCCAGAAGGACCTGGTTAAAATAGTCGACTGATTTTCCGGAAATCTGCCGCAAACCGACTAAACGAAGAAATCCTTCCCGGCTTAAACTGATTTTCAGCTTCTTATCGATAAAAAAAGAAAGGCTGGCTAAAGTAATTATTTTTTTGAGTTGTTCGGGATTAAAATCCTTAAAATAAACTTTTAACTTTTCAGTTAAATAATCAAACAACCCGACCTGGCTGTCTAAAGCCCGCAGAAGCATGAGGCCGCAAGACTCGACTTTTCGGGCCTGGAAAGCTTCACTTTGGTTTTTCCGGCCAGGTTTTTCTTTTAAACCTTTCTCTTTCAATACTTTATGTATTAGGCTTTTTGAAAGGTTAATCTTGTATTGATCAGCCAAAATAACCGCTAGTTCACGGACTCCCGAACCAGAAAATTTCTTTTTCGCTTTCAGAATCGCTCTTTTTAACTCGGGAGTTAGTTTTTTCTTAGGCATGACTATTTGATTATACCAAATTTTTAA
>Ga0180009_10001888_pt1 | contig 24962 bp, 17 predicted proteins | sample OS_PC_MetaG_FD_123537 | JGI IMG/M metagenome (GOLD analysis project Ga0180009, IMG submission 123537) | Groundwater microbial communities from the Aspo Hard Rock Laboratory (HRL) deep subsurface site, Sweden - OS_PC_MetaG | ecosystem: Environmental > Aquatic > Deep subsurface > Groundwater...
ATGTAGTCCGCCCGATGCTCGTCGCCGACGAGGGTGGCGTGCTGGAGGTTGACCAGCCCCACCAGGCCGCTGATGGAGGTGGGCCCATAGGTCTCCACGGCGTATCCCGGAATGAGGGTGCGCGACACGTAGTAACCCACCAGCTCGAGCATCAGGTCGATGTTATCGATGAGGGCGTTCACCTCGGCATTGGGCGAAAGGTCTCCGGTGGCGGCCATGAAGTCGATAAGCCCCAGGGTGGCCATGGCGATCTCGTTGACGTCGCCGTTGAGGAGATCGGCGTTCTGCACCACGTCCAGGTTGTAGGCATAGGCGGCGTCCCGCTTGGCGGCGTGGGTGGGATCCCCGGACTCTTCGGCCCGCCAGGCGTAGAAAGCCAACCCATAAAAGGCGGCGTCGCCGTAGTCGTCCAGCCACTGCCCGTCCACGAGCGTAAACTCCTCTGCGTCGCCCTGCAGGGCCTCGTAGAACGCGGCGTGCTCGAAGGGAGGCAGCTCCTCGGGCTTGTTCCCCTCGCAGGCCAGCAGCCCCAACAGGGCGGCCAGGGCGGGGGCGGCGGCGGTGCGTACGGATTTCATAATGGGGTCCTCAAACGGTTATTCAGCGCGTAGAACGCCGGTCAGCGGATCTCTACTCGTCGAGCTCCAGGCGGTAGCCCACGCCCCTGACCGAGGTGATGCGGAAGGGCGACTTGCGCGTCCAGCGGAGCTTTCTTTTGAGACTGGAGACGAAGTTGTCCACCGTGCGCGGATCCACCACCAGGTCTTTGCCCCACACCTCGTCCAGGATATCGTCCCGGTGCATGGCGGTGGAGTGGCGGCGCAGCAACAGGCTGAGCAGATCGAACTCCGTGCGGGTGAGCGTGAGCTCCGCCCCGCTGGTGTCGGTGACGCGACGCGCGGCCAGATCCACGGTGAAGTCGCCGACGGTGAGCGTGCCCCCCGGGCGGGTGGCTTTTCGGCGGAGCAAGGCACGCACCCGGGCCAGGAGCTCGCGTAGCCGGTAGGGTTTGGCCAGGTAGTCGTCGGCCCCGACCTCGAAGCCGCGGAGCAGGTCGTCTTCCAGCGAGCGCGCCGTGAGCATGAGCACGGCGGCTTCGACGCCCGCGCCGCGCAGCTTCTCGCACAGGGTGTAGCCGTCGATGCCCGGCAGCATGATGTCCAGGATGAGCAGCTCGAAGCGGCGCTCGCCCACGACGACCAGGGCCTCCTCGCCGGTGGCCACGGCGTGGACCCGATAGCCCTCGTCTTCCAGGTTGTCCACCAGCCCGATGCGGAGGTTCTCGTCGTCTTCGACGATCAGGATGTCAGCGGGTTTGTCGGGCGCGTTGTCCGGCATTACTTCCTCCCGGGAAAGTCCAGCTCGAAGGTGGTTCCGTCGGGCCCGGTCTCGGCGATGCGAATGGTGCCGCCGTGCAGCTTCATGATCCGTCGGCACATGGCCAGGCCCAGCCCACTGCCGCGAACCCCGCGGCCTGTGGGGTCCGTCGGGCGGTAGAACTCGCCGAAGACCTTATCACGTTCAACCGTTGGGATCCCCACGCCGTTGTCCGAGACGCTGACCCGAAGTCTGTCGCCCCGCCGGGTGGCGCTAAAAGTGAGCACCACGGGGTCGCGATTGTTGTACAGGCAGCCGTTGCGACCGAGGTTGCCCAGCAGGAGTCGCACCAGCTCGGCGTCGCCCTGCAGGGTCACCCCGTCCACGGACTCGGTGCGCACCTGGACTTCGGCCGCGGTGGCCGCTTCGAGGTCCTGGGTCAGATCTTCCACCAGCTCGTCGAGCCGCACCGTGTGAGGTTTGATGATCCAGCGTCCCTTGTCGAGGCGGTTGAACGACAGGATGTTCTCCACCAGAAAGGTGAGCCCGTCCACGTCGCGCACGATGCGGCGCGGGTACTCCCGCACGTTCTCCTGTCCCGCGGTGCGTCGCTCCAGGGTCTCGGCCAGGAGTCGGATGGAGGCCAGGGGCGTGCGCAGCTCGTGGGACACCGAGGCCACGAAGTCGCTCTTGAGCTCGAGGAACCGGTGTTTGCGGTGTTGGAAGATCACGGCGAGGATCACGATGACCAGGGCCAGCAGGCCGCTGGCCACCGTCAGGAGGGTCTTGAGTCGATAGCGGCGGGAGATGTCCCGTTGCAGTCGTTTCCAGCGGGGGGACTCCACGCGCAGCGTGAAGGCGGTCACGGGCTGCGCCCCCGGGTCCGGCGCCGGCGCCGGAGCGGTGATGCGCTCGGACCGCGTCAGCAGTCGGAGGTGGCGCATGCGGACCGTGATGCGCATGAGCATCCGGGGCAGGTCCACGCGGACGCCCCTCAGGAGCGGTCCGTCGGCCTGCACGAAATACTGTCCCCCCAAAATGAGCGCGGAGTCCGAAAGCCCGGGCGGGACGCGCAAGGGGGCCCGCACCGGGGCCGTGGCCCGGGCGCGGAAATCGTCGTGGGTGACCCCGTGGGCCTGGCACAGGGCCAGCAGGCGCGTGCGCAGAAAGGCGAACTCCGGGGCGGTGAACCGCGATCGTTGCGCGAGCAGGCTGTGCTGCAGCGATTGCATGCGCTGTCCCCGACCCAGGGCGAATCCGTCCCGGAGCAGACGGCGCATGAGGGCGGGGTCGGGCTTGGAGCTGGCGCCAAAAAAGTCGAGCAGGGCAAGCATGTAGGGCAGGTCCCGGGTGGAGGTGATGACGAAGCTGGCGCGGTGGGTCAACAGGTCCCGGAAGGTGGCCTCCACTTCCGCGGTATCCCCCGCGACCACGGCGTTCATGAACCGCCGACGGAGCTTGAGCCGCTGGGCCCAGGGGGAGTCTGGCTCCGGGGCGGAGGGAAAAACGGAGGGATCTCTCAGCTGCATGTACAGCTTGTTGGCGACGGTGCCGGTGCCTTTGCGGTAGCGCACAAGACGGGGCAGTAGCTGCTCCTGTTGGTCGATGAGCAGCAGCCGGTCGGCGTCCAGCAGCGGATCGGCCAACGCTTTTTTCAGCACGGGGCGTGCGCCGGCCAGCTCCCGGCCGAGGTCCTCCCGCAGGGCCTGTCGGGCGTACTGTCGCAGGGCGTCCCGTTGGGCCCCGACGCCCGCCCGGGCCTGATCCCGCTCCCGGGCGAAGATGGATTGCAGAGTCGCCAATCCCCAGACCAGGGCCAAGAAGCCGGTGCCGAAGACGAGCAGGGTGGGGAGCAGACGACGGAGCATCGGTGTCGTTCGTTAACGTAACACGGGTACGTGGTCGAAGGTCATGCGTGACAGGGGCAGGCGCAGGGCGAATTTGTCGCCCCGCTTGTCCAGGCGTGCGGCGCGCCCCAGGAGCCCGCGCAGGGCGACCACGTCGGAGCGCTTGCCCAGGGGGCCACCGAGGGCCCGGAGCCGGGCGAGGATCCGGCCGTAGCCGAGGTTGCGGGCCCAGTAGGAGCCGCGCAGCTTCTCGGCGAAGGCCGCCACCAAGATGGCGAGCTGCGTCCCGGGGGTGCCCTTTGCAAAGGTGCGACGCACGGCGGTACGGGGCAGGGGTACCGCCAGACGCTGCTCCGTACGACCGCCGGGCAATTTGTATCGCACGCGCAGCTTGCCCAGCCCGCGCTTTGCATCGGTGGGCTTGAGCTTCACTTCGTACAGGGCGGTGACCGACTCCCCGGCGCCGAGCTCCCCGGCGGGGGTGCGGCGCTTGCGGAAGTCGCGTTCCTTGAGCATGCGGCTCTCATAGCCCAGCAGGCGGTACCGGGACACGGCGCGCTTGTCGAAGGTGACCTGCAGTTTCACGTCCTGGGCCACGAGCTGCATCGTGGAGGTGAGCCGCTCGACAAAAATGCGCTTGGCCTGGCTCAGGCGGTCCACGTAGTGATAGTTGCCCTGGGCGCCGCGCGCGAGCTGCTCCATGAGGCGGTCGTTGTAGTAGCCCATGCCAAAGCCTACCGCCGTAAGGCTCACGCCGTCGTCCACGTGCTTCTTCACCGCCTTGAGCACAGCCGCGGCGGAGGTCACGCCGCTGTTGCTCACCCCATCGGAGCACAGAATCACCCGCCGCGTATGACGGCGTGAGCCCTGGGCTGCGAGGCGGAAAGCCAGCTCCAGAGCGGCCTGGACGTTGGTGGCTCCCCGGGCTTTCAGGTCGGCGATGGCGCGGAGGATCTTGGCTTTGAGATCACCGCGGGTCGCGGGCAGCACGACCCGGGCGGTGCTGTCGAAGGCCACGATGGCCACCCGGTCGGTGCGCCGGAGCTGGCCCACCAGGAGCCGCAGCGCTTGTTTCACCAGATGCAGTCGACGCTGACGAACCATGGTGGCCGAGGCGTCGATGACAAACACCAGGTGGGCCGGTTTGCGCTGCCCCGTTTTCAGGGTGCGGCCTTGCACGCCGAGGCGCAGTACGTGGTAGCCCTTACGGTTGGGGGACGGCAGCACCTCCACGTGCACCTCGAGGGGGTGTTTTCCGCGGGGGGGCCGGTAGCCGTAGTCGAAGGCGTTGATGAACTCCTCCACCCGGATGGCCGCTTCGGGGGGCATGACGTTCCGCTGCAGGTAACCCCGGGCGAGGGCGAAGGAGGCCGTGTCCACGTCCGCGCCAAAAGTGGAGACGTGGGCCTCCTCGGTGTCGATGGTGGGGTTCACGCCCCAGTGTTTGAAGAACATGTGGGGGACCTTGCGGCCGGCCACCACGCGCAGGTCGGCGAAGTGGCGCCCCAGTGTCAAGCCGCCCGAACCCCCGGCGCTGGCCGGCGCCGGGAGAGGTTGGCGCGCGCCCATGGTCGAGGGCGTATCGGACGCGCCGCGCAGGGTGACCCCGGAGAAGCCCCGACGGGCCCGGGCCCGGCTCGGTTTTTTGGAGGTCGACGTGCGGTCGTCTTTGCCCGCCGATTCGAACGCGGGGGCCGTCATCTGGGCCTTTTTATCCCTGGTTTTGCCGGGCGCCCCTGCCGATTTCTGTTGCTCCCGCTTTTTTGCGCAGCCCGCCGCCAGGCCCAACCCCACCAACGCCAGGATCCCGAGTCGAAGCGGTTCCGAAACAACAATGCGACGTTTTTGCATGGCCTACCTCCTCGGACGGAAGCCTCGGCTCACCCGCCCATCCATAGGGTTACGCATGAGCCGGGCAAAGTCGTCATCCCACCGTCATGGGTGTATCATCGTTTCGTCACGATTCGCCAACATCGTTTGATACAATGGGCGGGCTGCGGACTTGACCCCCAAGAGGTGCTTCATGCGAACCTTCACGGCTATGCTGCTCGGCGCGCTGCTGATCCCGACGACCGGCTGCGACAAGGGCAAACCCGGCGACCCCGACGCGGGGATGGACTCGGCGGTGCCCAACTGCGAGGTGGACCCCCTCGATCCCGAGGCCTTGCTGCCGACCGGGCCGCATCCCGACGGCGGGTGGGTGCTCATCGGCGGCCGCCGGATCACGCCCGTGGGGGACCTCGTCGCCCTCGAAGGCTTCCCCCTGGGCCTCAAGCTGCTGCCCTCGGGAGATCACCTCATCGTCACGGAGTCGGGCTTTGACCTCCCCCACACCTGGTGGCTGGTGGACGCCTGGAATGGCGACATCCTCGCCACCGAGACCGTGGCCGAGCTCTTTTACGGCATCGAGGCCACGGCGGACGGCTCGCAGCTTTTCCTGGCCGGCGGCTCGGCGCACCGCGTGTGGGTTTACGACTTCGACGCCACCGCGGAGCTCGTCACCGAGGCCACGCACATCGACACGGGCACCGTGTTCCCCGGCAGCCTCGCGCTCACGCCCGACCAGGACGTGCTCCTGGTGGCGGACAACGAGGGGCGGGATGTCGTGGCCTACGAGGTCGCCACGGGCCTGGAGGTGAACCGGGTGCGCGTGGGGGACAATCCCTACCACATCACCCTGGACGCCGCGCGCGATCAGTTTGCCGTTTCCATCTGGTCCAGCGATGTCGTGACCTTTGTCGACCTGGCCTCCTTCGCGGTGCTGGGCGAGGTACAGACGGGCAAGAACCCCGAGTCCATGGTCATCGCCCCGTCCGGGGATCGGCTCTACGTGGCCAACTCCGACAGCGATACCTTCTCGGTGGTGGACCTCGCCACCCGCAGCCTCCTGGACACGGTCGCGGTGGACATCTGGTCCGCGTCCCTCCGGGGCATCAGCCCCAACCACCTGGCCGTCACTCCCGATGAAGAAAGCCTGTTGGTGAGCGCAGGCGGCACCAACTCCGTGGAGGTGTATGACCTGGTCAGCCTGGACCACGTGGGCTCCATTCCTACGGCCTGGTACCCCACGAGCCTCACGGTGTCCCCCGTCTCGGACGAGGTGTTCATCCTCAACGCCAAGGGCATTGGCGCCGGCGCCTCCACCGGCACCTCGGCGCGGCACCTCATGGCGGGCAACCTGCAGATCACGCCGCTGCCTTCGGACGCGGAATTGGCCGCCTACACCGCTGACGTACGCGCCAACAACGAGCGCATGAGGCGTGTCGAGCCCACGCTGACCTGCACGGATACGCCCGAGGTGTTTCCCGTGCCCGTGGTACCCGGTGGCCCCACCCCCATCGAGCACGTGATCCTGTTGGTGCGGGAGAACAAGACCTACGACTCGGAGCTTGGCGATCTGAACATGCCCGACGCCGACGGCGATCCCACGCTGGCGATCTTCGACGAGTGGATCACGCCGAACCTGCACGCCCTGGCCCGGGCCTTTACGAGCCACGACAACTACTTCACCAACGGCGAGGTGTCCCTGCAGGGACACCACTGGCTGACCTCCATCATGAACAACGACTTTTATGAAAAGACCGTGCCCGGCTCGTCGGGGGGCAGCGAGCGCTCCTTTGCCGGGTACTCCGGCGCGGTGGAGATCGGCTGGCCCGAAGGCGGGTTCATCTGGGGCTACCTCTCTGACATGGGCGTGGATTTCGTGAACTACGGTCAGGGGGATGGCGCCCTGGCGCACGATCTCGTGGGGCTCGACATGGACTTCCCGGGCATCGTCTACAGCCTTGCCGATCTGGACGTGTACAAGGCGTCCTACGTGGTGTCGCGCATCGAGGAGGGCTACATGCCCTCGTTTACTTTCTTGCTGCTGCCCAACAACCACACCGAGGGCAGCACCCCGGGCAAGCCGACGCCCCAGTCCATGATCGCGGACAACGACCAGGCCACGGGCATGATCGTCGACGCGGTCAGCCACAGCCCCTATTGGGATCGCACGGCGATCTTTATTGTAGAGGATGACGCCCTGCAGGGCGGCGACCACGTGGAGTCCCACCGCTCCATCTGCCTGGTGGTGAGCCCCTGGGCGAAGCGGGGGTACACCGGCCACGTGCATGCGGACATCCCCGCGGTGTGGGCCACCATCTGGCGTCTGCTGGGCGTGCCTCCCATGGGCATCTACGACGCCAACGCGGCCATTATGTTCGACGCCTTCACGTCCACGCCGGACTACACGCCCTACACGTACCTCGACCGGAATGTGCCCGAGCAGTTCAACATGCCAGACGCCTTCGGCGCCTGGGAGTCCATGCAAATGGACTTCTCGAGGCCCGACCAGGCCAAGGGGCTGCCGCGGTTGCTGTGGCGGGTGATGACCGGCACCGAACCGCCATGGCCCCAGCGCCGGACCCCGCCGGAGTTCAAGCTCGAGGAGGACAGGGACTGACTTTGGGTCCATATTGCCATGGTAAAACAGGGGGTCCCGGCGCCTCGGACGCAGGCTGGACAGCCGCGCGAGGTGGTGGTAATCCCTATCGGTCTGGACTGAGATGAGCCAGTGGGTAAAGAGATACCAAAAGTAGAAGCTGTGGCTGCCCGACGGGGCAGGGTGCTGCTGATTGTCGCGTTGCTGCTGTCGCTGGTGGGTGCGGGTGTGTCGGTGCGACTGACCGTGGTGTATCACCAGGCCAACGCGAGCTTCTCCCACAGGAGCTCCTGCGCCATCAATGCCCAGTGGGATTGTGATCACGTGGCCCGCAGCAAATACGCCCGGTTTGCCGGGGCGCCGACCTCCCTATGGGCGCTGCTGGGCTATCTGCTCATGGCGAGCTTCGCGGCTTGGGGTGCTTTCCGAAATGGGCCTCGGCATTGGCCCCTGGGGGTGCTTACCCTGCTGGTGGTTGGCGCCCTTGGGATGTCCACGTACCTTGCTTATGCGGCGGTGGTCATTCTGAAAAAGAAGTGTCTTTGGTGCACGGTGCTTTATGCCGTGAACATCGCGCTGCTGCTGACGCTTGTGGGCGCGTACATCCGGCGCGCCGTCGGGCCCATTCGCTCCATCGCGCAGGACACTACGTGGTTGCTGGATCACCAGGGCGTGCTCGGTCGGCTGGCGGGCAGCGGCGTTATCGGCTGCATGGTGATCCTGATCGTGGGACCGCAGCTCGGGCGACCGAGTCGGACCGTGAAACGGACCCCCCGGACCGAGACCCTCATCAAAAAAGTCGTGCCGCGTCCGGCGGGCAAAAATCCCAAACGCCCCCGGCCCGTGGAGCCGCCCGCCTGGGTAAAGGCCATGGTGACGCCCTCGACGCCCTTCCGGGGACCCCTCGACGCCGATCTCTATATCGTGGAGTTCTCCGACTATGAGTGCCCCTTTTGCCAGATGTCGAACAAGACCATGGAGAAGATCCTGGCCAAGTACGGCAAGCGTATCCGGTTGTACCACCGCCACTTTCCCCTGGACATGACCTGCTACAAGGCCATGAAGCAGCAGATGCATGCCCACGCCTGCTATGCTGCCCGGGCGGCGTTCTGTGCCGACCGACAGAACAAGTTCTGGGCGTTCCACGACGCGCAGTTCCGCCTGGGAGATCGCATCAGCAAGCGGACGATCATTGGCCTCGCCCGCAAGCAGGGGCTGGACATGAAGCGGTTCAACACCTGCGTGTCCGGCGCCCCGGCCAAAAAACAGATTCAGAGTGACCTCTCCAGCGGCGAGGGCCTGAAGATCGAGGGGACGCCGACCTTCTTCATGGGGGGGGCCATGATCAAGAAATTCTCTCCCCAGGGTCTGTCCCTGGAAATGTTCGACCGGCTCTTCACCCTGCTGGACAAGGCCAAGCGGCAGGCACGGGCCCTGGAAAAGCAGGCCCGCGCCCCTGCCATGCGACCGGCTCCGGTGCCGTCGAAACCCTGAGTGAGCCGCCCTTGCGCCTGGTCTTCACGAGCGACCTCCACGTCGAGTATCAACTGGAGGTCGTGGGCCTGGTGGCCGCTCGCGCCCGGGAGCTCGCCCCGGACGTGGTCGTGCTGGCCGGGGATGTCTGTCCCGACCTCCAGCGCCTGGAGCGATCCCTGCGGCTCATTGTCGAAGCGGCCGGCGCGCCGGTGCTCTATCTGGCGGGCAACCATGAGCTGTGGTGCGGTGGTCCGGAGGGCCACGGTCCCGACAGCCGCGAGCGCTACTTTGAGGTCATTCCCCGGCTCACCCGGCGGGCCGGGGCGGTGTCCCTGGGGGTGGAACCGCACGTCATTGGGGACGTGGGTTTTGTGGGTGTCACCGGCTGGTTTGACAACTCGCTCGCGGACCCGTCGCTGATGGACGTCATGTCCCCTGACCAAGACGGGGCCCGGCGTAGCGGTGAGCTCACCTGCGTAGACCGACAGCAGGTGCACTGGCCCGATGGGGACGGAGCGCCGCTGTCGGACGAGGCGCTGTGTGATGCCATGTGTGAGCTGCTGGGCAAGCAGCTCGACAAGGTCGCGGACCATTGCAGCCGAGTGGTTGTGGTGACGCACATGCTCCCAGACCGGGCTCTCCTGCCCGGGGCTGGCGCGCCCGGGTTGCGGTCCCGGGACGAGCGGGTCCAGGACGCTTTTATGGGCACGGCGCGTCTGGGGGCGGAGCTGTTGCGGCGGCCGGAAGTGGTGCGCGTCATCTGTGGTCACTACCACCACGCCGTGAGGGCGCTGCTTCCGGGACCCGGGGGGACGATCCCCTGCGAGGTGTCGCCGGTGGGTTATCCCCGGGAGTTCAAGCGATCTCTGGCCGGTCAGGTGAACCAGCGCGTGCGCCTGGTGGAGGTGTAGTCGCTGCCCAATGTCTGGGCACCGCGTGGGAACTGCCCAGAATGACAGATGCCACTTGGGACTTCGGGGCGTACGCCTGTCTTTGACGGGCCCCGGCGACGTTGACATCGCCGGGAGATTAATATGTTGTCTCCCTTGCGATTCATGGTGATAATGAGCATTCGGGAACCGCCCAGGAGACACCCATGAAGAGGTTTGCACGACGGGCCGCGCTGGCGGCAGTTTTTTGCACCTGCTGGTTGACGGCGTCCGCCGCAGAGGCGCAGTACGCGCCCTTTCAGCGGAGCTTCGAGACCAACCTGTTTGAGCCGGCCATTGGGCTGAAGCAGGGGTTCATGCTGGAGACCGCCCGGGTGCCAAAGCACCTGGGCTGGGGGGTTGGTGCCTACCTCGGCTACCAGAACAGCCCCATGTCCGTGTACCTGGTGGACGACAACAACAACCTCCAGGAAAACTACCCGCTCGTGGGCAGCCACTATACGGGCTACCTGTACGGCTTTCTGGGCGTGATTAACCGACTGCAGTTCTCCCTGGGGCTGCCGGTGTACGGACAGAACTCGCTCTCGGGCTGGACGAAACTGAAGAACGATCTGGTGGACGTTCTCTCACCCGAGGACTATCGCTCCAGAATCAACGGCGCAGTGGTGGGGGACCTGCGCGTTCACATCAAAGGCTACATTTACGGCGTCCAGAACAAGATGCACAACCTTGCCGCTTCGGTGACCTTCAAGCTGCCCATCTGGCACTGGGCGGTGGGGGACGACAAAGACAAGTTCATGGGCGAGCGGAGTGTGGCCATCTGGATGCGCCTCATTTATGAGCTTCGTTGGCGGGGTTTGACCGCCGCGGCGAACGTCGGGTTCCTGGCGCGGGCGGCGAAGACCACGTTCCTGTCCACGGAGTCAAACCACGAGTTCACCTACAGCGTGGGCGGCTTTTACAAGGTCGCCACCTTTGGCGACTGGCATCTGGACGTGCTCGCCGAGCTCAATGGTCGCACCGGGCTGACCACAGAGCTGGACGCCAACCCGCTGGAGATCGACGCGGGGGTGCGGTTCGGCCAGGCCAGTGGGCTCAGCCTCTGGCTGGGCGGGGGGGCTGGTCTCATCAAGGCCGTGGGGAGCCCCACCTTCCGGATCTTCCTCGGCGTGCAGTTCTCGCCGGACTTCACCGACTCCGACGGGGACGGAGTGCCTGACTACAAGGACAAGTGTCCCAATCAAAAAGAGGACATGGATGGCTTCGAGGATGACGACGGCTGTCCGGACCCCGACAATGACAAGGACGGGATCCCCGACGTACGGGACAAGTGTCCCAACGAGCCCGAAGATTTTGACGGGTTCCAAGACGAGGACGGCTGTCCGGACCCCGACAATGACGGCGACGGTGTGCCTGACAAGCAGGACAACTGCCCGTTGCACAAGGGGCCGGCCAAGACGAAGGGCTGCCCGGCCAACATGCTCGACCAGGACGGAGACGGCATCCCGGACCACAAGGACAAGTGCCCGACCCAGCCTGAGGACAAAGACGGGTTCCAAGACGATGACGGCTGCCCGGACCTGGACAACGACGGCGATGGCATCCCGGACGAGCACGACAAGTGCCCGAACGACGCCGAGGACAAAGACGGGTTCGAGGACGCCGACGGTTGCCCGGATCCCGACAACGACGGCGACGGCGTCTGTGACGACAACCCGGTCATCCAAAAGAACCTCAGCCGATATCGCCACATCTGCCACGGCGCGGACAAGTGCCCGAACGAGGCCGAGGAGATCAATGGCGTGAACGATCTGGACGGCTGCAAGGACAGCGGAACTCCCGGTGTGAAGCTGGATCTCAAGCCAGGGCCCGGCTATAAGGGTCGCTTCATTTTGGCGAAGCGGTTCAAGTTCGCCGATGACTACGGCAGCACGCTGTCGGCGGACAACAAAAAGGTGCTCAAGCAGCTCGCACACATTCTGCGCGTGGCGGCGGCTCGCCGGGTCATCAAGCAGGTGGCGATCATGGCCTTCACCGATTCCACCCAGTCCAACGACCGGTCCATCCAGGTGACCAAGGCCCAAGCCGAGGCCATCATGGCCTTCCTGGTGTCCGAGGGGACGAAGAAGAGCCGACTGGTGGCGGTGCCCGCGGGCAGAACCAATCCCATTTGTTCCAAAATCCCGCGGTCGCGACGACACCGCAAGCGATGCCACCGCCAGAATCGCCGGGTGAACTTCTTCATCCTCAAGTTGGGGAAGTGATCGTCCGACCCGCTTTTGAATGATTCCCACAGTCACCGTTTGGTAGGGGTGACAAACCTCTTCGGTCACGGTATGTAAGCAGCGAACACCGGATCAGGAGCACCGACCCATGTGCGGTATCTTCGGGGTCTACGGCCACCCAGAGGCTTCCAACATCACCTATTTGGGGCTGCACAGCTTGCAGCATCGGGGCCAGGAGTCCACCGGCATCGTCTGCGGCAACGGGCGGCAGCTCATCGCGTCGCGGCACATGGGGCACGTGGCCGATGTGTACACCGAGGACGTGTTGGCCAAGCTCACGGGTCAAAACGCCATCGGTCATGTGCGTTACTCCACGGCGGGTGCCAGCCACATCAAAAACGCTCAGCCCTTTGCGGTGGAGTATGCTTACGGCAGCGTGGCCATTGCTCACAACGGGAACCTGGTCAACGCGCTGCACCTGCGGGCGGACCTCGAGCACGCGGGGTCCATCTTCCAGTCCTCCATGGATACCGAGGTCATTGTGCACCTCATGGCGCGCAGTGCGGAGCCAACCCTCGCCGGACGGCTGGTGGAGGCTCTGGGGCAGGTTCAGGGAGCGTACTCCCTGGTGGTGCTCAGTCCTGGGCAGCTCATCGTGGTGCGAGATCCCCGGGGCATCCGACCCCTGGCCATGGGGCGGTCCCGGGGCGCCTATGTGTTTGCGTCCGAGAGCTGCGCCTTCGACCTGATCGAGGCGGAGTTCATCCGGGATGTGGCCCCGGGCGAGATGATCGTGGTGGACGACAGCGGGTTGCACTCCTCCCGTCCCTTTCCCGACGCGCCGTGTCGGCACTGTGCGTTCGAGTACGTGTACTTCGCGCGGCCGGACGCCATCCTGGACGGCCCGGGCGTGACCGATTGCCGGGAGCGCATGGGGCGCCGCCTCGCCCAGGAGCATCCAGTGGACGCGGATGTGGTGATCTGTGTCCCGGACAGCGGCATGACCGCCGCTATCGGTTACGCCGCGGAGTCGGGGCTGCCCTTCCGCATGGGGCTCATCCGGAGCCACTATGTAGGGCGCACCTTCATTGAGCCCCAGCAGTCCATCCGGCACTTCGGGGTGAAGCTCAAGTTGAACCCAGCCCGGCCCGTCATTGACGGCAAGCGCGTGGTGGTGGTGGACGACTCCATCGTTCGCGGGACCACCTCGCGTAAGATCATCGGCATGATCCGCGCGGTGGGAGCCCGGGAGGTGCATATGCGCATCAGCTGCCCGCCCACCCACTCCTCGTGTTTCTACGGCATCGACACGCCTACGCGCCGGGAGCTCATCGCGTCGAGCCACACGGTGGACGAAATCTGCCGGTATATCGGCGCCGACAGCCTCGGGTACCTGAGCAACGAGGGGATGTTGCGGTCAATCTCCCCCGAGGGCGACTCCCAGCATGGATTTTGCGACGCCTGCTTCACGGGCGACTATTCCATCGCGATCCCCGAACCGCCGGCCAAGCGCCCCGGCAGCCTTGTGGCGTCCTGAGAGCCGCGTTCCGCTTGACAACCGCTGGTTATGGCCGCATGTTCATACCCTCTGGAGCGCGAAAGAAGCCATCCTCCGGCGTCTGCCGAAAAGACTGCCGCGCAGCGACGCAAGAACCGCGCATCCGTGACGAACAATTGAGAGGGGTGCACCATTTGGGAGCGCACCGCACCTGAGACCGTAAACCAGGAGTCTTTTGTATGAGTGAGCAGAAGTATCGGGTCGTCATCGGCTTTGACCCCGAAAAAGAGTGTTACGTCGCGCGAGCGCCGGAGTTGGAGGAGTGCTCCGCCGAGGCAGACACGGCCGCGGCCGCGCTAACCGCCCTGAACGAGGAGATTGAAGCGCAGGTCGTCAATATCCGCGAAGCGGGCGGCAAGGTGCCAACGCCGATGGTGGAGGCGGACTTCAGCGGTGAGGTGACCCTCAAGATTTCCAAGACCATGCACCGCGAGCTGGCGTGGCTCGCGCGCTTGGAGGAGCTGCCCGAAGAGCAGATCGCCAGCGAGCTGTTCCAGGCGGCATTGAGCTATCGACTGTCCCAGAACCCCCGTCGGGGCAATCCCAACGCTCAGGGTGGCAATCGGCATGACTCTCAGGGGCGCCCGGGCGAGGGCCAGGGGCAGGGCGCTCCGGGTCGTGGCCGCAGTCGGGGTCGCCAGGGCGGCGGCCCGGGTCAGGGCCGTTACCATCAGATCATGGACGATCGGGCCAACTTCATCGAGTACGTTCGTGGTCTCGAGCAGAGCGGTGGCCAGCACTCCAAGGGCCCCCGTAAACGGCGTTAGCTCCTCACGTAGAAGTCCCTTTTGAAAGCTCGGCTAATTGATCCAGTGCTTGGCGCTGTTTAGGCGGCAGTGGGGCAGTGAATTCTGTAAGCTTTCCGTCGGCCGGGTGCGGCAGCGCCAGGCGATTTGCGTGTAGCAGCAGCCCACCGCTCCAGCCTGCCACCGACCCCCCGGCATAAAGCGCGTCGTCCACCAGCGGATGGCCGGCGTGGGCGAGGTGCGCGCGGACCTGATGACGTCGTCCGAAACGCGTGGAGACCTCCAGCAGGGCCGCAGCGCCGAAGCGTTCGAGGACCCAAAAGCTCGTGCTGGCCGGCTGTCCACGGCCGACCTTGATCCGGCGTTGTCCCCGGACCGAGGTGAGGGGAGCGTGTTCTTCGCCCTGGTCTGGTGGGGCCCCCGTCACCAGGGCGAGATATCCTTTGCTCACCCGGTGTGTGGTAAAGCACTCCCGGAGATGGCGATGAGCCGCGGGCGTGCGAGCGGCGATGAGCAGCCCGCTGGTGAGCCGGTCCAGTCGATGACACAGCCCCCCCTCCCGGGCGGGTCCGCCGGCAGTTAGACAGCGTGGATCCGCCCAGGCCAGATGGTTGGCCACGGTATCGGTTTCGTCTGGCGTGAGCGGATGGGTCGAGCGTCCGGCGGGCTTGTGCACGACGGTGAGGTAATCGTCCTGGAACACAATGGTGACGTCCGCGAGCTGGCAGGGACGAGGCGGCGCGTCCCGGGGCCGGGCCCGGGCGAGCATCTGAGCCGTGAGACGAAGCTGCACCACCTCTCCGGCGCGCATCGGCGTGGATTTCGCCGGCGGGGAGCTCGGGCTCCCGGTCAGGCGTATCGCACCTTCGGCGATGAGGCGGGCGGCTCCCTGGCGGCCGAGATCCGGCAGCCTCCGTACGAGCCACTGGTCCAGCCGCAGTCCGTCCTCTTCGGGGGAGACCGCGAGCACGCTCGGCCAAGGGTCTTTTGTCATTTGCGCGAGGGGCGGCTGTGCCGGGAGGTGCGGCGTCGACCTTTGGCCGGGCCCTTTTGGCGGTCAGATCGACCTCGGTGGAGGCGGCGGCGCTTGCGCGGGCGTCGATTGCGCCAGCGGCGATGCCCCCGGGTGCGGATGTACAGCACGAGCCGTTGGCCCGGCCGGAGCTTCGCGCCGCGGTTGATCTTGTTGTAGCGGGCGATGGCGCCGCGGGAGATGCCATGGCGGCGCGCCACCCGGTGCATGGTATCGCCGGAGCGGACCCGGTAGACCACGCGTCGCCGATGGTGGCGCGCGGCGTGGGCCACGTGGAAGGGCAGGGTGTTTACCGTGACCACCTGGATCGTGCTTGGATCCAGGAGTCGCACGCCGGTGGGGACCCGGTGGGCGGCCACGATGGCTCGCAGCACCATGCCGGGGATCAACTTTGCGTGGGCGGTGACCGCGTTCCAGGCGATCAGGTCGGTCACGCTTACGCCGAGGGCCCGCGCCACGGCCCGCAGCTCGTCCCCGGCCACCACCGGGTAGTAGATCGTCGTTTGCCCCGCGAGCGGGGACGGGTTGGAGGTCACGGCGATGAGGGTGCGCGGCGGGGCCGTGTGGACGCGCCGGCGGCGGGTGGCCGGGACGAGCAATTTTACGCCGGGGCGCACCTCGGGCCGGCTGCGGATCTGATTGATGCGGCGTAGCAGCCCGGCCGAGATGCCGTACTGCGCAGCGATGGACCCCACCGAGTCCCCATAGCGCACGCTGTATACCACCAGCTTTCGGCGGCCGGCACTGGAGCGTGCGGCGTTCCGGCGGTAGGTCAACAACGAGCCCTTGGGCAGGCGCAGCTCGTAGGCCTGACCCGGCGGAACGCGGTTTCGGCGCAGCTCCGGATTGAGCTCCCGAAGCGTTTTTGTGGAGACGGAGGCCAGCTTGGCCACGTGGTTCAGGCGGGTGCCCCCGGGTACATTCACCAGGGCGTACTCCCAGGCCGGCATCACGCCCCGGGGCTTGAGCCCGAAGTGCTTCAGATTGTTCGCCACCACGGCGATGGCGAAGAACTTGGGCACGTAGCCCATGGTTTCATAGGGGAGACCGGCCTCGTACTCACACAGACGCCAGTAGTCGTTGGTGTTGTATTTGCTCATGGCACGCCGCACGCCGTTGTAGCCGGCGTTGTAGGCCGCCAGGGCCAGCTCCCAGTTGCCGAAGCGCTTGTGCAGGTCCTTGAGATAGTACATGGCCGCTTCGGTGGAGCGCTCGGGATTGTAGCGTTCGTCCACCCAGAAGCTGCGTGGCAACCCGTAGGTCGAGCCGCCCGAGGGCATGAACTGCCACAGCCCCATGGCGCCCGCCCAGGACACCGTGGTGGGTTGGAAGCCGCTTTCGATCATGGCGATGTAGATCAGGTCCTGGGGCAGGTTGTGGCGACGCAGAGCCGCCGAAATATGCGCCCGAAAGCGATTCATGCGGCCCAGCCACCGGGCCAGCACGGCGCGGCCCACGTGGTTGGTGCGGTAGTAGGCCAGGTAGCGGTAGACCTGTGGCGAGAAGCGGATATGCACGTCTGGCAGCCGGATGCCCTGGAGCCAGGGCGGCATGGCGTAGCCCACTCCGGCGCGCAGGAGCGGCCGAACAGGGGGCGCGGGCGCGGCGGGACGGGGCGCCACCCGCCGGGGCCCGATCCGCGGCGCTGCTTTGGGTGTAGACCGAACCTGCGGGTCGAGGAACCGCACGGCCTCTCGATGCAGCTGGTAGCCCCCCCGCTCACGCAGCCCCTGCAACAGCATGGCCTGGCGGAAGTGCGCCGTGGAGACCCCGCGGATGTGGGCGCGCATGCGGTAGTTCATGTGCAGTGGGTAGCTTCGGCGGAGGACCTTGGGCTTGCGTTGGGTGGGAACCCGTGCAGCGGCGGCCCGTTCCAGACCCGCGCCTGCGCCAGCGGTAAAAATTAGCGCCAGGGCCCACATCGCTGTTCTGTTTGAATACATGGTCGCCTTTTGTCCTACATGTAGACGCTATCAGTGAAGCCCAGGGGAGGCAACTTTTTACGCAAAGGCGGGAAGGGCCTACAATCATTGGACGGATCAGGGCCCCATGGTATAGTGGCGGTCCATTATTCCAAGCGAGGTTGCGCCATGCCTGGCATCGGCGAGCTCATCATAATTCTGGTCATCATCCTTATCGTCTTCGGGGCGGGAAAGCTTCCCCAGATCGGCGACGCCCTGGGACGTTCCATCCGGAACTTCAAGCGCGCGTCGTCGGGTCAGGAAGAGGTGGAGGTGGGACCCACGGCCAAGGAGATCTCCGGGGCCGAGGCGGCGGCCGACGAGGACAAGCCGAGCGCTGGGGAGGATTCCAAAAAAGACGAGCCCGCCTGAAGCGCTGCGCCGCTCCCCTTAACGATCCCCGACTGTTGACTGATCCGCGTTAGGTTGAATCACCGGAATTTGTGGGGTCGTAGGTGGCCAGGAGTCGGCGGGCGGCCTTCTGGCGCACCGTGGGCAGGGCTGAATCGTTTGCAATTTCTGCCAGATGAGTCCTGTTCATAAACGGAAGCAGTCGCAGCGCCAATTCGTTGGGCACCCCCGGATTGAGCACCACCGAGCGCTTGACCGCATAGCGGCTGATCCACTTGGGGTTGGCCATGAGCTCGCGGATGACCTCGGGTTGGACCGGGCGACGGGCCGCCACCAGCACCACGTCGCGCTCGACGAGGCGCGGATTGCGCAGCAGCAGGCGGATGACCTGGGGCTCGGGGTCCCGCAGTAGCCGGTCGATGGCCACCCGGGGCGCAGCCCGGGCGAGTGATTTGCGCTCTCCCAGGGTCAGGTCGCGCCCACCGGGAAATCTCGGCGGTGGTGCCCCGAGAATCTCACGGTGGCGGTGCCCGGGCAGCAGCAGCGCGGCGGCCTCGCCCAGCTGGCCGGTCTTCAGCTCCCGGTACATTTCGCTGAGCAGCTCGTAACTCAGCCGCTCGTTGCGCAGCAGCTCCTCGAGCCCCCCCAGTGCCAGCTCGAAGGGCGGGCCCCCCTGCCGCCCCCGCTGCACGAAGGCTCCCACCAGGTTGCTCGCCTCGGACAGCGGCAGTCGGATGAGAATCTCGGCCAGGACGGCCCCGCGCATGGCCGGCTCGGCCAGGGCATGCAAACGCGTAGCGACCTCGAGCGCCTGTGCTTCGCCATCTTGGGAGCGAACACCAGGCTGGGAGCGGGCACCAGGCTCGGCCGGTAGCAGGTTCACCCGAAGTCCGGCGCCCTCGTCCCTCCCGTCTTCCATCGGCGTTTTAGTCCGTAATGCGCGTAGAACGCGACCGGTCGATGGCGACCTTGATCTTGTCCTTGCCGATCTCGTAGCGCTTGCCACAAAAGAGCAGGACCTGACATCGTTCCCCCTGGCCGGGGTTGAGCTGAACGTTGTAGGCCTCGCCCGTGGACTTGACTTTGAGGGCCCTGTGATAGCTCTTCCGGCTGACGATGGCGATGTCCTGGGGCGACAAGTGCAGCCCGCACGGAGCGTAGTTTTCACATTTTGCCTGGCCCGTGGGGTCCAGGATCTGCGCCTTGATGTTCACGTTGCGGTACTTGGCGCGTTCCGAGGCGTTGCTGACCTGGACCTCGACTTTGACGATCCAGGCGCGGTCATTGCGCTCGTAGAGGTCGTGCTTGAGATTGCTCAGCTGCAGGTTTCCCCAGGAGGGGGGCTTGGCCTTGGGCGGGTTCAACCGGGCGTAGATCAAGGTCCCAAGCAGCGAGAGCACGGTCACTCCGAGCACGATCCCAATGATCGCGATGATCTTGGCCGCGGGGCCCTTTTCCAGGGCGCGCTTCTCCTCCACCAGGAGCCCCTCGAACTCGGACAGGGACTCGTATTCCGGGGCCAGGGCGGTCATGGTGAAGGTCGTGGGCATGGAGAGCGGGGCGCTGTCCGCGGCGACGGCTCCGGTGAGGATGTCGTCGCCTTCGTCCAGATCGACGTCGACATCGATGTCGTCCTGTGCCAAGCCGGTCGCCGATTGGGCGGCTGCGAAAGCTTGCTGGGGAGGCGCAGCGGCGGACTGCTCAACAGGCACGCTCGTATCGTAGGGCGTGGGCGCCGGTGGTGGCAGATCCGAGACGGCGGGCCTCGGGGGGGCGGGCTTCGGGGGGGTGGCCGTCAGCACGGACAGCGGCGAGGGACGGGCGGGGGGCGTTTTGTCGTCGTCGTGCGGACCGTAGTCCATGAGCGTGTCCGACACGCTGTGGGCGGGGATGATGCCGTCTCCCATGGCCGCTGTGTAGGCCGCCGCGGCGGCAAGAATGGAGTCGTCCAGGACCACCGAGGGACCGCCGATGCCCTGGGGCAGCAGGTGCTCGAGCTTCGGATCGGCCTTGATGGCCAGGCCGCTTTGCTCCGTGGGCTGGACAAGGTCGTCCATGTCGACGATCTCGTCGTCTTGCAGAGCGGCTAACTCATCGCGGGTGATCTGCTCGGCCAGACCCTCCTCGGGAGCGCGACGCTTCCGTTGCTTTTGGGCCGCGGGCTCCGGGGACCCGATGGCGCCCGAGGCCGCGCCGATGGCGCCCGAGGCCGCGCCGATGGCGCCCGAGGTGGCTCCCTGCACACTACCCCGAGTGTCCTGAGCTGCGGGCTGCGGCTGCTTCTTTTTTTTATCCGTGCCGGCCTTCATGATGAAGACAAAGCGACACTTGGGGCAGCGGATCTTGACGCCCTTACGCGTGATGCGCTCATCCGGGACCATGAAGCGCGCCATGCAGGCTGGGCAGGGAAGGATCATGTAAACGGACCTCGCGAAGGAACTGTATGAATTATGATGATTAGCGCCTGGAAATCAACAATGCTTGAGTATCACTTCGCTTTTTTTTCGACAAGCGCAATGGCGAAATTGAGTCCATTCGTCGGTTGACGGACCGTCGCCAAGTGCGTAGCTTCTCCCAAGCCCCCGGCTGACCACTGTGTGAACCTTATGACCCGCACGCAGAACGCGAATTTCCGGTCGCTGCCAATTCTGGCCATCCTGGCTGTGGGAGCCTGTGGCCGGGCGGACGAGGCGCCCCGCAAAAAGGGGAACAACAGCGCCACCAGGGGGCCGACAGCGCCCATGACCAGCCGGTCTCGCACGCCGCCCCCCCCCCGGCGAAACCCCGGGCTTCGCCCCGCTGCTCGCCACGCGCCGGCGACCCTGGCCGTGGTCTTATCCCGAGGAGGAAGCGGTCGGCTCGGGACCTTTGTGGGCCCCGGGCCCCGTTCGCGGGAGCTACAGGCGCGCTATGGGGTGCGTTTGGCCCAGGAGGTGCACGCGTCGGCCGTGAGCGATGGTCGCGCGCTCTTTGTGGTGTCCACGCGGGGACTCGTGGTCGCCGCGCGCGTGTCCGACGGCGGGGTCCTTTGGTCTCATTCCACCCGGGCCGGGTCCATGGCTGCCCCGGGTCTGGGCGGCGGTCGCCTCTTTGTGGGGGACCGTACCGGGCGGGTGTGGTGCTTTGACGCGAAGACCGGCGCTGTGCGGTGGATAAGAAAGGTTGTGGGGGCGATCCGTACTGCGCCGCTGGTCCACGCGGGCCGGGTCGTCGTGGGGACCCTCGCCGGTCGGTTGCTCGCCCTGGATTCTGCCACCGGTGCCGTGCGCTGGGAGCTCAAGCAACAGCGACCCTTCGTGGGCGTGGCCGGCAGCCGGGATGGCAGCGTCGTGGTGGTGGCGTCCTTTGACCGGCGCGTTCGGCTGCTGGAGGCGTCCACGGGACGAGAGGTTTGGACCGCGATGATGACCAGCTCCAGCCACGTGGCCCCGGTGTTGACCGAGCGCTCAGTGTTCACCCTCTGCGCTTCTGGGGAGCTGATTCGGCTCGACCGGAAGACCGGTCAACAGGTCTGGAGTCGGCCCGCTCTCGGGTTTAAATCCTTTCCACCGACGGTGGCCGGGGGGCAGATCTACGTGGCCTCCCGTAAGCGGCTGCTGTATGCCCTGGACGTGATCACCGGCGAGACCCGCTGGGTCAAACCCCTGGTGGATCTCCCCAGCGCGGCCCCGGTGTTTGCGCGGGATACGCTCTTTCTGACCACCCTCGGACCCCGTCTGCTGGCCATCCGTGCCGACAACGGTGGCCACTACGTGGACCACGCCCTGCCCAGCCGTGTGGTCGCCGAGCCGCTCCCCCTCGATGATGGTCTGCTGCTGGTGGATCAGCGTGGCATCGCCACGCTCTACGTCAAAAAGTAAATAGGCGGGCGCGGCTAGAACCGCGCTTGTACGTACATCATGCCGCCCAACTTGATGGGGGACTCGAAGGAGAGGCGAGCGGTGCCGTTGGCCTCGGTGACGAGGTTGGTGAAGTTGTTGTCGAATTGGAACAGCACCATGGCGATGACGGACATCATCTCGGACAGGTCCCACTTGACGGTGAGCTTCGCCGCGAAGATGGGCACGGGCTCCTCGCCCTCGGGCATGATGGAGAAATCGCCCTCGTCCCGGATGACCAGGGTGCGGTTCCCGAGATTGAGCTGGGAGACACCAGACTCCACGGTGAGCTGGGTCTGCACCCGAGCGGGGATCTGCAGGCCAAAGCTGATTCCCAGGGTGAGATGGGAGCCGCGGAAGTTCCAGTCGGCGCCTGCGGCGATGAACAGCTCGGGCTGGGTGTTCACGTCCGCCGAAAGGGCCTGGTAGGGCACGAAGCTGGGCACGTTGAGCAGAATGAAAGGCACCGAGCGGACAAAACCGGTCACGTGCGCGCGCAGGCGACGCCATTTGATTTTGGCCGACACGGCGCCGGCGTACGCGAGCTGGAACATGGTCGTGGCGTAGCGGTCGGGATCCTCGAGGGTCTGCGCGATGAGGTTTCCCTCCACCGAGATGCGCCAGTGAAAGCCCCGTCCATAGGTCTCCTGCTTTGCCAATGAGGCCAAAAAGTCTGCGTCATTCCGGTAGAGCTTCAGGTCGGCGCTGATGCCGATTGGGAGCCCTTCGTACACGGCCACGCGGGCGGAGCCGCCGACGGTCTGAACGGGCTCGCCCCGCACGCCCGAGCGCGGATTCTCACCGGTCCAGAACATGCCGCCGGACACGTCGAAGCGGAAGCGCTTGTTGAAATCCATGCCGAAGCCGCCCAGGAAGCCGCCGAAGGTCTCGTTCTCGCGTCCCTCGGATTCGTCGCCACCGCCCTCGGGGGGGTTGGTGAGGATCCGCGCGGTCTTGCCGCCAAAAAAGACGTACATGGACTTGTACTTGACCAGGGCCTTTATACCCGGCGTCATGTTGCGGTACGCGCCCGGGAAGATCTTCGCCCCGCCCCAGGTCAGGTCATATAGGTAACCCACCCGGAAGCGGTCCGTGGAGGCGGGGAAGAGCACCAGCTCAAACTGCCCCTTCCGGGGCTCCTTTTTGTTGAAGGCGTAGGTGACGCGCAGATAGGTGCCGTCATCCTGCAGCGCGCCGTCGCGGCTGTCGGAGAAGTTGTACTTCAGGACGATGGCCGCCTCGGTGGTAAGCCCGTAGATAAAGCCCGGCAGCTTCTTGTACAGCACCAGGTGCAGCAGGTTCTCCCGGCCGGAATACTGGGTATCCAGGTTGTCGAAGAACAGCTCGTAGCCGGGCCGATTGCCAAAACCAAACTTGGGGCTGTCCACCATGGTTTGGCCGGCGTTGGCCAGGAAGTTATCGTCGCCGAGGGTGAAGGTGACGCGAGTGTCCAGAAAGTCCCCTGCCCGCGCGGCGGAGGGCGCAATCCCGAGTCCCAGCGTGAGCAGTAAGATGGTCAGGCGATGTCGATTCAACGGTCTCCTCCCAACACGTCGGGCCCGTTTCAAAGCTCGAAGTCGTTGTCGTCGCGCGGCTCCAGGGTCCACTGGGGCCGGCCGAAGTCCAGATGGCGTAGGGTGCCGGTGAGGCGGGTGATTTGCAGGCCCAGGTTCTCCTCGGGATCGAACTCGATCACCCCACGGGTGACCACATTGAGCTCCTGGCCGTCCTTGTTCACGCTCCACTGAAAGTAGGTCTGGTAGCTCTCGAGAACCACACAATCGATTTCGTCACCACAGTCGCTGCTGCAGTTCCACTCCTGAGTGCCACCGATGGCGCCGTTCCCATTGAGGTCGCAGCTCCGCAGCTCCGTGGCCAGGGTGGCGCCCGAGATGGTCACCAGCCCCGACTCCAGCCCCTCCATGGTGTGGTCATCGGTGAGCATGGCGGCGGTGAGCTCCGTGGGTGCGGGCAGCAAATCAGCGCAGCGTGGGACGCTTGGCTGGTTCGGATCCACGTCCACCACCCAAAATGGGTTCTTCATCTCGGTGAACCCCTGGAACTCTTCCACGGTGCCGGTGAGCTCCAGGAGGCAATCGCCCCGCAGGAGGCTCTCGGGGGTGTTGAAGTTGTACATGTACACGCTGGCAAAGGCGGTGCCGTCAGCGTTGCAGACGTCAGTGACGTAGAAGCCGTCCACCGTCAGCCCCGTGACCACGACGAGCTCCCGCTGGCGGCCCTGGTTGTCCACGCAGTCGGCCAGCGTGGGGACCTCGTCCCGGCTGTTGGCGTCCACGGTGACCCGGAAGCGGAACAGCGGCGACGGGAATCCGCCGAGGTCGAGCACGTTCTGGATGTCGGTGGCCTGTATGTCGTGGATGGTGGGATTTGCGAAGGTGACGGTGGGGCCGACGCCCGCCGCTCCGGTGCCGAGCTCGGGATCATCATCGTCCACGGCGAAGCATCCCGGTGCGGGGTATAGATCGAGACAGGCAGCGTCCAACACGTTTGCGGCTTTGGTGTAGCCGAAGTCCTCCACGAGCAGGGAGACCTCCCCGAAGGCCCGCGTAAACTCCAATGGGATGTCGAGGGCTTCGCCATTGACCACCGCCACCAGCTCCACCCGCCGGCCGTCCGGGAGCACGGGGTGGTCGTCCGAGAAGAGTCCGGAGGGCACCAGGGTGAGCGCCACGGTGCCGTTGAAGGACGTGTCCAGCGAGCCGTCGGCGCGGAGCGCACGTACCGAGGCTGTGCAGGGGATGGGCGTGGCGCTGTGATCGCAGGGCTCGGCGCCCTCGACGCCACAGCCGCTGTTAGCCGCGAAGGTGACCTCGAAGCTGACGGTGGTGGTGGGGAAGGAGTGGTGCTCAGTGCACCCTCCGAGCAGGGCCGCCGTCAAGGGAATCAGGGATAGAAGGGTCCGGGTTCGTATCATGACTTTTCCAACAGCGGGCCAGATCCTCTGTGGCCTGGCGGACAGCTATGTTGATGGACCCGCGGTTGGGTTGCAAGGGAAAAGCGGTACAGAAGGGGATGTGGTATGTTCCGGCCTTCATTCGTCCGGGAGGAGAATTGTGAAAAAGACCAAGATTGTGTGCACTCTGGGTCCGGCCTCCAGCTCACCTGAGGTGCTGGACAGGCTGATCCGCGCCGGCATGAACGTGGCCCGCCTGAATTTCTCTCATGGGACCCACGCGGGGCACCGCGAGACCTACAAAATGGTGCGGGAGGCCGCAGTCCGCGCGGGTCGGGAGGTG
>Ga0180009_10001889_pt1 | contig 24943 bp, 26 predicted proteins | sample OS_PC_MetaG_FD_123537 | JGI IMG/M metagenome (GOLD analysis project Ga0180009, IMG submission 123537) | Groundwater microbial communities from the Aspo Hard Rock Laboratory (HRL) deep subsurface site, Sweden - OS_PC_MetaG | ecosystem: Environmental > Aquatic > Deep subsurface > Groundwater...
AACGACCGGGATGTCTTAAACGGCAACCGGGTCTGCATCCTGGGCCAAAGCCTGGTCCGGGAACTGTTCGATGGTGAATCCGCGGTGGGCAAGGAGATCCGGATCAAAAACATCGCCTTTCGGGTGGTCGGCGTGCTGAGCCCCAAGGGCGCCAACATGATGGGCTTCGACCAGGACGATGTCATCCTCGCGCCCTGGACCACCATCAAATACCGGGTCACCGGCGCGAGCGCCTCCACCGCCAATCAGAGCGCCTCTGTTGCCAGCGACTCGGTGAATACCCTGTCCAATCTCTATCCCACGGCCCAGCGCAGCCTCTATCCGGAACGTTCCGCTGTCCAGCTGGCCAACAACCCCATGCCGGTGCGCTTTGCCAATATCGACCAGATCATGGTCGCAGCCAACAGCTCGGCGGAGATTCCCCTGGCCATTGAGCAGATCTCCGAGGTGCTCCGGGAGCGGCATCGCATCCGTGCCGACGAACCGGATGATTTCAACATCCGCGACATGGCCGAACTGACCCGCACCCTCTCCACCACCACCAAGCTGATGACCAACCTCTTGCTGGCCGTGGCCATGATCTCCCTGGTGGTGGGCGGGGTTGGGATCATGAACATCATGCTCGTCTCGGTTACCGAGCGAACGCGGGAGATCGGGCTGCGCATGGCCGTCGGCGCCCGGGGCCGCGACATTCTCCGCCAGTTTCTCGTCGAAGCCGTGGTCCTCTGCCTCACCGGCGGGGCCATGGGCATCGTCCTCGGGCACGGCGGCTCCCTGCTGGTCCGGTTCCTGTTCAAGTGGCCGGTGGAGACCTCGCCCGCGGCCATTGCCACCGCGGTGTTGGTTTCGGCCGGGGTGGGGATCATCTTCGGATTCTATCCGGCCTGGAAGGCCTCGCGGCTGGATCCCATCGAGGCTCTGCGTTATGAATAAGGTAATTGCCCAGCAGCACCGCATCTGCGTTGTCATCGGTCGGCTCATGTGCAACAGCACATTTCGCCGGCCTCTTCCTAGCATCTGCGGTGCTGCTGGGCAATTACCGTTCTGGGATTATCCTTATTCCCCTGCTTCGAGCTGAACAGTTACTGTATACAAGCAACCGGGCCAACCTCCCGGCACATCTTTATTATAAGGAGCATCCCCATGATCCCCAAACCATACCGAACCTCCCTGGCCCTCTGCCTCTGCCTGCCCCTCCTGGCCAGTTGCATGGTTGGCCCTGATTTTCAGCGCCCGGAAGCCAAGGTCTCCTCCCAGTGGCTGGGGCAAGCGCCCACAGCGGAACAAAACCTGGCCCAATGGTGGACGATCTTCAACGATCCCCAGCTTACCTCCCTGATAGAGCGGGGCATGCAGGCCAATCTGGACCTGCGCATGGCCCAAAGCCGCATCCGGCAAGCGCGCGCCTCCATGGGCATCGCCGGGGCGGACCTCGGCCCGACCGTGAACACCAATGCCTCGCTTACCCGCAGCCGGACTCCGGCATCTTCGACCCGGAGCGAGGTGACGACCTCCAATCTCTACCAGGCGGGATTTGACGCCGGCTGGGAGATCGATCTCTTCGGCGGCTTGCGGCGCGGAGTTGAAGCAGCGGGCGCGGATCTCGACGCGGCCATGGAAAACCGCAACGATCTGCTGGTGAGCCTGAGCGCCGAGGTGGCCAGCAATTACCTCAACCTGCGCTCCCTGCAGCAGCGGCTCGCCATTGCCAGAGAGAACCTCAAGGCCCAGGCCCACACCGCCGACCTGACCCGCCAGCGCTTCAACGTGGGCTTTGCCAGCAAACTCGATGTGGTGCGGGCGGAATCCCTGGCCGCCACCACGGCCGGACAGATCCCGCTGCTGGAGGCGCAGGTTCGGCAAACGATCTACAGCCTCAGCCTGCTGCTGGGCGGCGAACCGGCCGTCCTCTTGGCGGAACTGACCCCGGAGGCACCGTTGCCAGCGGCCCAGGCCACGGTGCCCGTGGGGCTGCCATCGGACCTGCTCCTGCGCAGGCCGGACATCCGCCGGGCGGTTGCGAAGATCCATGGAGCCACCGCCCGGATCGGGATGGCCAAGGCTGATCTCTTTCCCAAATTCACCATCTCCGGAGCCTTCGGCTACCAGAATACCAATTCCAATGCACTCTTCAACACCGCCAGCAGCTTCTGGTCCCTCGGCCCGGCCCTGAACTGGCCGCTCTTTGACATGGGCCGCACCCGCTCCAATCTGGAGCTGCAGAAGGCCATCCAGGAAGAAGAGCTTCTGGCCTATGAACAGACAGTACTCAATGCCCTACGGGAGGTGGAAAACGCCCTGATCGCCTCGACAAAGGAGGAGGAGCACCGCAAGTCCATGGCCCAGGCCGTGGCAGCCAACCGCACCGCGGTGGAACTGGCCACCGCCCTCTACACCGCGGGGCAAAACGATTTCCTCGCCGTGCTCGACGCCCAGCGCTCCCTCTACACCGCCGAGGATAGCCTGGCCCAATCCAGCCGCACCATGTCCACCAATCTGGTTGCCCTGTTCAAGGCGTTGGGCGGCGGTTGGCAGACGGAAAAGACCACTGTCAGCGATGGGTCGGGCTTGTAGAACCTCCACGTCATTCCGGCGAAGGCCGGAATCCAGCACTTATGAATTTCTGGACCCCGGCCTTCGCCGGGGTGATAATATTGTGATGTTTATGATGCACAGAAAAACCTCGGTGCGCATCCAGCCCCACCAGGCAGGCCGGCAGCTCCTCGATTTCGTCAGCCAACGCTTCACCTACCGGAACCGCGAGGAATGGCAAACGGAGCTGGCAGCCCACCGCTTTCTGCTCAACGATACCGAAGCGCGGGGTGATGCCATCCTGGCCCCGGACGACCTGCTCGTCTACCTGATGCCCGCCCTGGTGGAGCCGCCGGTTGACCCCAACTACACCGTACTCCACGAGGATGGCGACCTGCTGGTGATCGACAAGCCCGCCCCCCTGCCCTGCCATCCCGGCGGCCGCTTCTTCGCCCACACCCTCTGGGCCCTGCTCAAAGAAAAGCACAACCTAGCCGAGCCTAGGCTCGTCAACCGGCTGGATCGGGAGACCTCCGGCCTCATCCTGGTGGCCAAGAACAAGGCCGCAGCCCGCCTGTGCCAGGAGCAGTTTGCCCAGCACCGGGTGGAGAAGGTTTATCTCGTGGTGGTGGAAGGAGATTTCCCGGACACGCCAGGCACGGTGGAGGCCACGGGCTGGATGGGGGTGGACCCGGAGAGCGCGATCCGCAAAAAGATGCGGTTTTATCCCAAGCAATGCGCTGTGCCGCCCGGCGCCGTGGCATCCAGCACCCGGTTCCTGCGCATCTCCACCGCAAGCAACGCCAGCCTATCCCTGCTGGAAGTACGGCCGCACACCGGCCGCTGCCACCAGATCCGCGCCACCCTGTTACACCTGGGCTTTCCGGTGGTGGGCGACAAGCTCTATGGAGTGGACGAACAGCTTTTCCTCCGTTTCCAGGAAGATCGCCTCAGCGAAGCCGACCACGCCCGCCTCCGTCTCCCCCGTCAGGCCCTGCATGCTTCCAGCCTGCGCCTCAACCACCCGACAACCGGACAGATGCTGGAGTTTTCCGTGCCGTTGCCGTCGGCCATTGCCGCTTTGCTAACAGGACCGCAGGTCTGACGTTTTCCACGCTTGGCCATTTTTTTGCGGCCGGGTTGCGTTGGATTGTATTTAGTGTTCATCCGGAAACTCGTCTTTCCAGATGAACGCGGTAAGCTATCAGCTATCAGTTTTTAGCTTAACGTGCTTACTTTATTAAGTTTTTTTCTGAACCCTGATAGCTTACCGCTGATAGCATCCAGCAGGAAACATTGTTTCCGGAAGGACACTATTTACTTTTCTCCCGGCTTTCCATATTCTAAATCCTATCAGACAATATACCAAGAATAACCGGGCCCGATTCCAAGGTTGCAATCTTACTGCCATTCTGACGGCGAAAGCAGGGGGGGACATGAAAAAATCGACCACAATTTCCACCGCACTGAGCATCCTCGCATTAACTGTGTCTGGATGCGTCCTGGAAACCGTAACCATCAAACCGGACTCTAAAAGATTTTATTTTCCCACGTCCAAATCGGGCCACGCAACCATGCCGGAATCTCCCATAGGCATCCCATGCCCTGGCGCTTGTTTCGCAACCATGGGAACCAGTTGCACCGTTCAACTGCCATCGGACGATTCAACGATCGTTGGCTTTTCCCACAACTATGACCACGGCACCGAGCCTTGCCGATGCTGGGAATATGCAAACTGCGCATACAGGGGCTATGTGGGTTTTAATTTGTCAGCGCTGCACGGAAAAGGCATTGGCTCCGCGAATCTCAAATGGGATTCTTCAACACAAAAAAGTTATGGGGATACCGCCTCAAATGAAGGCACCTGCGTAAAAAAAGTTTTTATTGCCCTTGAGCCGTGGCAACAGAACACAACAACTCAAGGCGAGGATTTGAATGTTGACTGGCCAACGGGGAATGTCAATGTCAGTTCGACCGTCCGGGATTGGATGTCCGGCGCTCGCCCCAATCATGGCTTCTTTTTTGTAGGTCCGGATGAAAATGTTGCGGTGAAAAATAATGATAACTGCCTGACAATAATGGAGAATTTGCGCCTGGAGGTGCTCGTTTCAGAAAAGAAATAATCCATGTAAAACAGACCAGGCCCCGCGAACCTTCTGAGGCTACGCACAAAATGTCCTCCAGAAAGGGATGACGGGATATTCTTTTATACCGCCAAGGAAGAGGCCGGTATTCGCAACGACCCGGCAAAACAGACGACTGCCTTATTAAAAAAAGTTTTTGGCGCCAAATAGAAACAGGGATTCCCCCCCATGGCAAAACATCTCTGCCCCTGGTGGCTGGCCTATGCCTTTGACAATCCGTTGCGGCGGATCTTCCACAAGCCGGAGGAGATGTTTGCCCCGTACATCAGGGAAGGGATGACCGCCATCGACCTCGGCTGCGGCATGGGCTATTTCTCCATCTCCATGGCCAGGATGGTTGGCGAAACCGGCAAGGTTATTTCCGTTGATCTGCAACAACAGATGCTGGACACCCTGATGCAGCGCGCCAAACAAACAGGGGTCGCCGGCCGCATCACCCCCTTGCTCTGCGATGAGAACAACATCGGCAACCACGACGAAGTTGATTTCGCCCTGGCCTTCTGGATGGCTCATGAAACTCCGGATGAAAGACTCTTTTTCACGCAGGTCCAGACGATCCTCAAAAAAACGGGCACGCTCCTTCTGGCCGAACCCAAGCTCCATGTCACCGGAGATAACTTCCAAAAAATGTTGAACATCGCCCAAGAAACAGGGCTCAGACGTATTGGTTCGCCTCTCATCTCTTTGAGCCATGCGGCTCTGTTTGAAAAGCAATGATATACACCAAGCCCTGCCCCCCTTCCCCGGGTTGGCCCAGGTGAAGGACCAGACGGCGAAACATTCCTGGTATTCCGGTCCTCCCGCGATTCCTGCCTGATCAACCCCGCCTCGCCCAATCAGGCAACAAAGGATTCTCCGATCCTTCCCCTTTTCCTTATCTGTCGCGTGTCGCGGCCTTCCGTTTTTCTCCGCTCAACAGTTTCTGACTGGACCGGTCATTTTTTGATGGACCGCACTCCCCCCCCACGGGCGGCTGGCGGAGCATTTCCCGCCAACAGCCGCAGTTGACGCGGGTTGGTGCGAACAATCTCCCCGATGATTGCAATGGCATGGGAATTGCTGAACGCCAGGGGGAGAATCGCGGTTTTGTTTCCGGAGACAGGAACAATCACACTGAATTTTTTTTCAAGGGGCACACATAGAAATGATGCGATCAAAAAACCGAGGACGACATTGGGCGGGAATAGTTGCCGGGGGGCTGCTTCTGACCACGGCGGCATGGGCGCAGGCCATTGCGGCGGGAAGCGAACTCCTTCCCGCAGACTGCATAAAATGCCACGACCAGGCACCCCTGGATATTGCCAAGGCAGGGGGAGCGCACAAGGAAAAAATAAGCTGCGTGGACTGCCATGTCAGCCATCCTCCCAAATCCAAGGATATCATCCCGAAATGCAGTACCTGCCATGCCGACACCCCCCACTTCAAGTTGCCAGGGTGTGCCGGCTGCCACAGCAATCCGCATACTCCGCTGGTGGTGACGATTCCCTCGGGAATTACCGAGCCGTGCCTGAGTTGCCATAGCAAGCAAATGACCGAGTTGCAGCAGGAGGTCAGCAAGCACACCAACGTGGCCTGCTCCACCTGCCACCGGGAACGGCACGGCCTTATCCCCAACTGCACCGACTGTCATTCGCCCCATTCCGAAGGGCAGGCGCAGAAAGATTGCCTTACCTGCCACAAGGCCCACTCGCCGAAGAACGTCACCTACCCGGGAGATATTCCCTCCAAGAATTGCGCGGGATGCCATGCCGCAGCCTATGAAAAACTCAAAAAGAGCGCGGCCAAACATGCCAAGATGGAATGCGCCACCTGTCATCAGGAGAAACACAGGATGATCCTGCAGTGCCAGAACTGCCATGGCGCAAAACCGCACGCCTCGGCCATGCACCAGACTTTCCCGCAGTGCAGTCAGTGCCATGGGACGGCCCATGACCTGCACAAATAATTCGTCACCCATGCGGGGCATGATCGAAACATGCCCCGCATGGGTAGTCTTGCCAATAGTGGGGTTTTATTACAATCTTCAGAGGAGGAATGCATGGATTTCACAATCGTTAAACCGGACCAGACCCTTGATGTGAAGGGCATGTGTTGCCCTATGCCGCTGCTCAAAACCAAAAAGGCCATTGAGTCCATCGGTTCGGGCCAGATTCTGGAAGTTCACGGCACCGACCCCGGATCCAAAAATGACCTCCCCAACTGGTGTGCGCGCTGCGGCCATGAATTTTTGGGCAACAAGGAAAATGAAGGGGTTTTCACTTTTTATATCAAGAAGGCGTAGCCCCCCTGTTGTAGCTTGAGGCACAAAACACCCCCGGGCCTGAAAGCATGGGGGGCGGGTGGCGGTTCGTCCATTCCTGCCGGACGGGAGAGCATCGAATCTCCGAATGCCGCGCCTGCCCCTCTTTCCGTTCCCGAAAAAAAGACCTGCCCCTCTTCCTCCCGGCCGGATCACTCCGGCTCGCCCAATCCGAACAGGCTTCACACAGCGACCCCGCTCATCGCCGCATCCCCGCAGAAGCGGAGGCGCCTGCCGGCGGCTGCGATCTCCGCCTCAATGACTGACACGAAAATGTTTCGCCGTGCTTTCCTTCGTGCTGCTTCCCCTCCCGGAATTCTCCCTGCCCCCCCTTCAGCTCCGGTAAATACAGGAGTCGCGTGACGCTTTTTTTTGACTTCTCTTGTTTTTTCAACGATTGTATAGATACTGTTCGGATTTCATCAAGACACGCAACCCTATTTTTCAAGGAAAGGAGTTGAACACTATGAAACTCTCGCTTCGGACAAGGGTAATGGGTATCCCGCTGGCGCTGGTGGCGGCGTCCATCGTATCGCTGGTGGCGGTGTCCTTGTGGGTGGTGAACATCATGTGGCAAGCCGAGTTGCAGACCCTTGCCAAAAGCCAGGCAGGACTCACGGAAAAAAGCCTTGAGAGCCTCAAGAAGCAGTCCCTTGTTTTAGCGGGCTTCGCCGCCCAGGTCCCGGGCGTGCAGGAGGCCTATGAGCTGGCCCGGCAAGGCAATGAGGCCGAAGGCCGCGGGATGCTGCGCAAAAGTTTTGACCCCATCCATGAAGAACTCGCCAAAACCCTCGGTCTCAAGACCGTGGAAATCCATTTTCACCTCCCCCCGGCCAAGAGCTTTCTCCGCATCTGGCGCAAGCCGGGCGACCGGGACGGCGGCGATGATCTTTCCGCCTTCCGCAAAACCATTCTCAAGGCCAACAACGAAAAAACCCAGGTTTCCGGCCTCGAAGTGGGGGACCAGGGGTTTGCCATCCGCGGCGTCATTCCGATTACCGGTCCCAACGGCGAACATCTCGGCTCCGTGGAAGGATTGATGCCCATGGGCAAGGTGTTTGAAACCTCCAAGGCCCTTGAGACAGACAATGTGGCCATTTACCTGCTTTCCTCCCAATTGGATTTCGCCAAAAAAGCCAAGGAGCTGAATCCCCCCATTGTGGGCGACATGGCAAGGATATTCAGTTCCGTTGCCACCGAAACCGACCCGTTTGTCACGGAAGAAATACTCCAACGCGCGAAAACGGAAATCAGCATGGAGGAAAACGGCGGACGGCTCATAACCGCCATGCCCATTCTCGATTTCGCCGATGAGACCAAGGGGGTTCTGGTGTATGTCCGGGACGCCAGCCCCATGGTCAGTAAGATCCGCTATCTGCAATGGGGCTTAACCCTGGGCGGGATTGCCCTGGTTGCGCTGCTCTCGGTGCTGCTCTTCTTCTCCTCGGGCACAATCACCCGCCGGCTCAATCAAACCATCGACACCTTGGGCGAGGCCGGGGGCAACATGCTCTCCGCCGCCCAGGAGATCAACAGCACCAGCCATCAACTGGCAGAAGGAGCTTCAGAGCAGGCTGCCTCGCTTGAGGAAACCTCCTCGTCCCTTGAAGAAATGGCCTCGATGACCCTCCGCAATTCAGACAACGCCAGCCAAACGGAAACCCTGATGAAGGAGGCCAGCCGGACCATCAGCGAGGCAGGGGAATCCATGCAGCGCCTCACCGGTTCCATGCAGGATATATCCAAGGCCAGCGAGCAGACATCCAAGATCATCAAAACCATCGACGAAATTGCCTTTCAAACCAATCTCCTGGCGCTTAATGCGGCGGTGGAAGCGGCCCGGGCCGGCGAGGCCGGGGCCGGGTTCGCCGTTGTTGCGGACGAGGTAAGAAATCTCGCCATGCGCGCGGCGGAAGCAGCCAAAAATACCGCCACCCTCATCGAAGGGACTGTTGGCAAGGTCCAGACGGGATCGGAACTCGTTTCCAAAACCAATCAATCCTTCGCCGAGGTTTCCGAGGCTTCTGGCCGCATCAACCTTTTGATCAGCGAAATTGCCTCGGCCTCGAAAGAACAGGCCCATGGCATCAGCCAAATCAACAAGGCAATCGGGCATATAGACTCCGTCACCCAACAGAATGCCGCCAGCGCCGAGGAATCCGCCTCTTCTTCCGAAGTGCTCAGCGCACAGGCAGGCCGCGTGCAGGAGATTGTCGGTGGCCTTGCCGCCCTGGTTTCCGGAGAGGAGAGTCTTCAGTCCGCAGGGAGGGGAGAAGGACGGTCGGCGACCTCCTCGCAGCGGCCGCCCAACAAACAAAAACTGCTTGCCCGTGCACTGGCAAAACCCGCACCGGCGCCGGCAAACAAACCTTCTTCCGTCAAGGCCCTTCCCCAGCGGCAGGAAACGGGTGATGAATTCGAGGATTTTTAAGGTCCGCCGGGTTGGATCTTTCGCAAAATCCCTTGCCTCGCGGCAAGGGATTTTTTTTCGGTTGTTCCGCCACAGGCTCGGGAGATTCCATTCTTCCAGCGGCTTTCTCCCCCGCGCCGCCGGCATTTCCCTGCTTGTGCCGAGCAGGGTGCTAAAAAACTCGTTTTTCGACGCCCTGCGTGCGATCCAGGGATGGATCGCCGATTTCAACGTGTTCCAACTCGGTGAAATTGTGAGATCGGCCGGAATTCACTTCCGGCCGATCGTGGTTGAAAAAAGCCAGGACGGCTTTTTTCAACATCCTGCTAGAGATCCCGGTTTACTTTTCCTCTACTATTCCATACCCTATCAGGGTGAATGGCTCTGTGTGAAAATCAACCGCCAGCAAACCGGAGGGGCGCGAAAATGTTGTGTGCATGGCTGAATCGATGGCGGAGCTACCGCTTTGAGGATGAATGGGTTGTGGAAGCACCCATTGAAACGGTGTGGAACAGTCTTGTCAATGTGGAGAGTTGGCCCATTTGGTGGAAAGGATTGGAATTCTCATATTCCGCCGACAAACTTCCCCAGGGCATGGAGGGCAAACAGTACAAAACCGGTTGGAAAAGTCCGTTGCGCTACCGGCTCAAGATCAACGCCGTAATCAGGAAAGCCAGTAGTCACGCCTTGATCGTCGCCGACATTCACGGGGACATCACCGGGGTCTGCACCTGTCGCATCACGGAAGGCCGGGGAGAAACCCGAGGGTATTTTTTTCTTGATGTGCGAACAAACACCATCTGGATGAGCCTTTTCTCTCCATTCTTAAAACGGTTCTTTACCAGAAACCACAATCTGATCATGGCCACGGGCATGCATGGCTTTACGATGCACCTCGCACGGGGATCGGAGACCGCATGATCCGCCAATGCCCAGCGGCTTTTCTGCTCTGGAGTTTTTTGTTCATTGCCGCTCCTGCTTGGGGGGAAGAAGATCCTGTGCTTTCGGAAATGACAAAAAAATTCACTGCCTTGAGTAACTACACCACCCTTCTTGATTCGGAAGGAGACGGTGGGCGCAGTAAGATTGTGTACACCTACAAAAAACCCGGATTTATCCGGATGGATTTTATCCAGCCCCATCGGGGGGCAACGCTTGTTTTCAATCCCATCACACACAAGGCGACCCTGCGTCCCTTTGCACAATTGTTTTTCACCTTCAGCCTCGATCCTGGAAACCGGCTGATCACCGATGCAAAGGGCCATACCGTGGACCAATCCGACATCGGCGCGTTGCTCCGGTCCATGGCGGCAAGCGCCCGTGAAGGTTCCGTTACTCACCTGCCGCCTGAAACGCATGAGAATCTCGTCTGTCCGCGGCTTCGCGTAGAAGGCGCGAAAACAACATATTTTGTCTGGATTCATCCGGAACTTCTCCTGCCCATCAAGGTAGTCAAACTGTTCGCCGGCGGTGAAAAAGAAATTGTCTTCCTGCGGAACCTCAGCGTCGACGTCTCCCTTGACGACACGGCATTTACCCCGTGAACCACCCCATTTTCGCGAGTGGAGGAATGAACCATGCCCCGATTCGGCGCCCACATGTCCATCTCCGGCGGGATATCCCTGGCCTTCGACCGTTTGACCCAGGTGGAAGGCCAGGCGTTGCAGATTTTCACTGCCAACCAGCGGCAATGGCAGCCCAAGACGCCGAATCCTGCCGAGGTTGAGGCCTTCAAGGCCAGACGGCGGCAAATTCCCGGTATTCCGGTCGCCTCTCACGATTCCTACCTGATCAACCTCGCCTCGCCCAATCCGGAAACAACGGCCAAATCCATCGCCGCCTTCCGCGACGAGCTGCGCCGTTGCGCTGCGCTGGAAATCGAATATCTGGTTGTCCATCCCGGCTCCCATCTCGGCGAGGGGGTCGAAGCGGGATTGCGCAGATTCACCGCCAACCTGGACCGGACTCTGGCCGAGGCCGGCACCGGCGGTCAGGTCATGGTGCTGCTTGAGACCACCGCCGGCCAGGGCACCAATCTTGGAGCGAGCTTCGAGGAACTGGCCACGATCATCGCCGATTCCCACCATCCGGCGCAGTTGGGGGTCTGCTACGACACATGCCACACCTTTGCGGCCGGCTACGATATTCGCACCCCCAAGAAATATGCCGAGACCATGGCAATATTCGACCAGGTGCTCGGCCTGGAGCGGCTCCGGTTTTTCCATCTCAACGATGCCGGCAAAGGGTTGGGCAGCCGGATCGACCGCCACGCCCATATCGGCCAAGGAGAGATCACCGTGGAGGGCTTCCGCAACCTGGTCAATGACCCACGCTTCAGCAACCATCCCATGGTCCTGGAAACCCCCAAGTCTGAGGATCTCCACGAAGACCGGGAGAACCTCCGGCTGCTGCGGAGCCTTGTCAGGCAAGAGTCTTTGTAGAAGGGGCCATGGCGGCACTCTTTGTGCTGCTCGCCGTTGCCGTCTGGGACAGGGCGCTAAAAAAAGAAGGAAAGAATGAGGGAGCCGAAGCTGTGGTTGTCCGGTTGGCCGTCGAATTCCTTGGTGCGAAGCACCTGGGTCCAGGTCAGCTTGCACTGCTTGAAATAAAGGGCTGCTCCGCCTGCCAGATCGGCGACAACCGGTTTTTTGCTGACGCTGTGGCTGTGGGCGAAGGTATTGCCGTCAAGAAAGATATCCCGCAGCACGGCACGGGTGTTTACAGCGGCAAAAAGGTAGCCGCCCTGCTGCTGCCGTGCGGAAAAAGAGGTGTTCCCCGCCGGCCGGATCAGGCTGGCCCCGAAATCGTCGGGCAGGTTCCAACCCAAGCGGGTTTCAAAACCGGTATTGGCGTAAGTGGCGACATTGCCCAGGGAGCAGCCCAGATGGGAGATGGCATCCATGGCAAAGGCGCCGTTGCTGAAGAAGGGGGCAAGCTGCCATTTGCGTTCGTAAATAGCGGCCACCCCCGGCTCGTTTTTCAACTGATGCTCCCAGCCGTTTGGCCGTTGCAGGTCCCGGAGGTCGTGCACCGCCTTTTGCGTTTCATCGGCACAGGAACTCGGTCCGACCATGCCCAATTGCAGCTCGATGGTGTCCATCCACTCCTTGCTTCTGCTGTGGAATGCCGCGGCAAAATAGGTCCAGCCCGCATAGGGACGATCGTCCGCAATCAGATCGCTGCGAGAGATGTCGGCCGGGGTATAGATGTTCTGGCCGAGGGAGAACTCCACCTTGCGCTTCAAGGCCGGGTCGGGATCGTTGATAAAGGGCAGCCGGTAGATATATTCCAGGCTCCAGTCCGGCAGCTTGCCGCTTTCGACAAAGCGGAGCAGATCGGGAGAAATGAGGGAAATCTTGACGCCGTTGGTGTAGTTGCGGTCCGTGCCGGTAAAAAGATCGTTTTCAAAATAGAGATGCATGGTCCACGGCAATTGCGGTTCTTCTCCGGCCAGGGAGGGCGCCGGCGCAACAAGGCACAGGAAACACAGGGAAAGGGTGCGAAAAAAACCTAGGGGACCGAACCGGGAAAGGGACATGGCAGCCTCAGGGGGGACAACGGGGGAACAACCAAAAAGGGGGAAATGCGACCGTGGCCTTGTTCTGCCGCCATTTCCCCCTGCCGCAGGAGGCTAGAACAGGTAAATGAGGTACAGCGCCGCGGCAACGCAGATGAAAATGACGCCTACCTTGGCGGCAACATCCGGTTCATCGTGTCCGTATCCGTGCGGGTCGTCGTGGTGTTCGTCATGTCCACTCATGGTGCATTCCTCCTCGGGGGTGTTTTTTTATTTCTTCGGCAACGGGAAGCCGTCTGTGGCATACTGCGCAATAACACTGCGCGCAGCTTATAGTCTTTGCCGACTTTTTCAAGCATTAAATCGCGCCGGATTTTCGACGGATTTGGGTGGAACGATCGAGCAAAACCACAGACCTACCAGTGCCGCGGCGACAAGAAACCCTGGCCGCACACGCAGGGAAAAAATGCGGCCCATGCCCTGTGCCAGGGCTGCCATAAGGAAAAAAGGCAGGCCCCACCGGTTGCACCCAATGCCATCAAGAAAAGGCCAAGGCCCTCGAAGGCTGGTGATCATTTCCCAATTCCCGCAGCGGCGCGGGTCCTGAGCCACCGAAACTCGCTCCCCGGCCGGGCGGGACGGCATCCCTGCCCGAGCAATGCCTTCTTCGCAACAGGGATGTGGCAATTTTCCCCGGCCGCGGTATGATGGTCCTGCACTTTGGCGCTGCGCGATCGTACATTTCCATAGGACAGCCGGACTCCCGTCGCAAACGGCACAACACACAGGACCGAACCATGAATAAAATAACCCAGTATTTCCTGCAGGGCCTCCTTTTTCTCGTACCGGTGGTGGCCACACTCTATGTAATTTATATCATTTTTTCCAAGATCGACGGGCTGTTCCCCTTTGCTGTGCCCGGGCTCGGTTTTCTGCTCACCATCGGGCTCATCCTTGCCGTGGGCTTCGTGAGCTCCAACCTGCTGGCCAACAGCATCATGCTCCGCGTGGATCGGATCTTCGCCCGGATGCCGCTGGTGACCATGCTCTATACCTCCATCAAGGATCTGGTCGACGCCTTTGTCGGCGACAAGAAAAGCTTCAACAAGCCGGTTCTTGTCGCCCTTGATGCGGACAGCCGGATCAGCGTGCTGGGCTTCATCACCCGAGAAGATCTCAACAGCCTCGGGATTGTGGAGAGCGTCGCCGTCTACCTGCCCCAGTCGTACAACTTTGCCGCCAACCTGATCATCGTCGACCGGAGCCGAGTCTCCCTCCTCACCGCCAACCCGAAAGAGGTCATGAAATTCATAGTTTCCGGGGGCGTTTCCTCCTAGCAACCACGCCCATCTCACCATGCGGAAAAGAAGAGGCTTTCGGTTTTTTTCAAGACAGGGGGCAAGCCATTTTTTGCTTCCCGGCCGGGGGAGAAAGGAGTTGTTCCCCAATGCCGGCGGCGGCAAAAACAGATTTCTTTTGTCCTGCTGTTGCGTGATTTCTTGACATTCCGAAGCGCCCCCGCTGTAATAATCATGGGGAGATTTTCAGGCGTTTGCCGCGGGAAGAAGGCTGCGCCCTCCCGATTACTTCTATATTTTTTTTCAACGGCTCAGAAAGGAGGCTGCCATGTCCCCCAATGTGCTGGAAGAAACTCTCCGGGTCGAGCAGGAGGTTCAGGCGCGCATAGCCGCCGAGCAAAAGCGGGCCGAGCTCTGGAGAGAGGAACGGAAAGCCGCCCTGGCGCAAAAGATTGCGGCGGAGCAGCACGAGCTCTGCGCCCGGGAAGAAGAGGCGGAAGAGCGCCTCCGCCGGGATTTTGCGGAAAAGGCCAAGGCCCATCTGCGCCAGGCGGAAGAGCGGGCCGCTTTTCTTGAAGCCGCCGACGACTCCATCCTCAAGCCCCTGGTCCGCAAAGCACTCCTCACGACACTCCCCGAGCATGCGCCATGATCGTCCGGATGGCCAAAATAGCCGTCATTGGCCCCAAGGAGCTGCTCCTGGATGTTCTTGCCGCCATAGAACAGATGGGCCTTCTCCAGATAGACCAGGAAAGCAGTCCGGAGCAGCTCAGGGAACTTGCCCCGGCGCTGCAGAGCGTCACCCTTGACACCGGGGCCTTGGCCCAGCGCCTGCAATACGAAGAGCTGCGCCACAAGATCGAGGCGCTGCTGGCCTACCTTCCTTCCGCGACCGGCAGGGAATATTATCTGGATAATGCCGGCATCGCCCGGTTCTTGGCGGAGGTCATCGACAAGCACCTGGACAATCTGCGAAGTCTTGACCAAGAGCTCCGGCAGCTCGACCAGAGCCGCAAGGAGCTTGCGGAGGCCCAGCAGTTTCTGGAGGCGATCTCCCCCCTGTTTGCCGCCGAAAAGCAAACGACCCTCCTGGATCATATCGGAGTCTCCATCCGCGACCGCAAGGCGCTGGCCGAACTCAAGCGGCGCCTTGAGCAGGAGACCGGCCAGCCAATCTCCATCGACACCGTGGAAGGGGCGGAAGGCCGGTTGCTCGGGGTCATCACGGCGGAGCAGGAAGTTGCGAACCTCCTCCGGAAAAAACTGAGCGGCAATCTGATGCTGGAGCATGCGCTGCCCCAAGAGCTTGCCATCTTGCCGGTGTCTGAAAAAATCGTCGCTCTTGCCGAAAAACAGTCGGAACTTGCAGAAAGGCGGCACCGAATCCAGGCCGAGGTCGCAACCTTTTCCCAACGCTGGCAGGGAATCTACCGCCATGTGCGCAACTGGCTCATGGTCCAGCTCACCCTCCTCAATGCCACTGCCTCGGTCTACCAGAGCACGATGTGCTTTTTCATCTTCGGCTGGATCCCGGAGGATGCGGTGGGCTGTTTCAGCCGTAAGTTGCACGCAGAATTTGCCGGCAAGGTGACGGTTGAAGAAAAGGAGATCCTGGTGCGGGATCTTGACCGGGTGCCCACATCCCTGCATAATCCCGCTTATTTCCAGCCCTTTGAGATTTTCTCCCGGCTCTTGCCCGTGCCCCGCTACTCTTCCTGTGACCTCACCCCCTATATCGGGGTTTTCTTCCCGCTCTTTTTCGGAATGATGCTCGGGGATGTGGGGTATGGCCTGATTGTCTCCGGACTGGGGCTGGCGCTCCTTTGCCGCTGGCGACACCGGAAGCTGGTGCGCGACGCCGGAAAGATCATGGTGGTCTGCGGGGTGTATGCCATGATATTCGGGCTGCTGTATGGGGAGTTCCTCGGCGCGCTTGGCGCGGCCTGGCTCGGGCTCAAGCCCCTTTTGCTGGCCCGGCATGACACGATTCTGCCCATGGTGTATTTTTCCCTTGCCGCCGGGGTCGTCCACATCTCCCTGGCCCTTCTCCTCGGTGGCTTGAGCGCCCGCCGCAAAAAAGAACCCAGGGAGGCCGCCTTCAAATTCGTTAGCATCCTTTTCATCCTGTGCGTCTCCCTGCTCGGCGCCACCTATATCCTTCCCGTTGCCGGCCTGTGGCAACAGCCCCTGCTCACCGGGCTTTTCATCCTTGCCCCGGCGCTTCTCCTCACCGGCGGGTTGCTTGCTCCCCTGGAGGCGATCAAACATCTTGGAAACATCATCTCCTACGCCAGGATCATGGCCATCGGCCTTACCTCGGTGCTCCTCGCCTATGTTGCCAATCACCTTGCCGGCATGACCGGCAGCATCTGGCTGGGGGTTATCATCGGCATTCTGCTGCATGGCTTCAATGTGCTGCTGGGCATCTTCGCCCCCACGGTCCATGCCCTGCGGCTCCATTATGTCGAGTTCTTCAGCAAGACCATGGAAAAGGGCGGCCGGGCGTTCTCCCCCTTGGGGAAAAAGAACAACCAGTCGTAATCGTTCTGGAAAAGCCCACGCCGGTGCGGCAGGGCAACAGACAAAAGGAGGAGCGCTATGGATGGAGCAATTCCCTGGGACAGGATCGTAGTCCCCTTTGCGGCGGCGCTGGCCATGGGGCTGAGCGCTTTGGCCACGGCCTGGGCCCAGGCCAAGATAGGCGCTGCCGGAGCCGGAGCCCTGGCGGAAAAGCCGGAACTGACCGCGACGATCATCATTCTGGTGGCGATCCCGGAAACCATGGTGATTCTCGGTTTTGTAATCGCAGCCATGATTCTGTTGCATTAGGGGTTGCGGGATGCAGACGCTTTTCGAACATCTCCGCGCCCAGGGGGAAGAAAAGGTCCGTGCCGTCTGGGAGCAGGCGGAAGCCGAGGTGCAACGCCACACCGCGGAGGCGGAGACTGCCCTGGCCGAGGAAAGGAGGCGCTGCCGCCTGGAGGGGGAGCACGCCCTCCAGGAGCTTGGCCGCAGGCTGATGCGGGAAGCGGAAGAACAGGCCTGGCTGCTTCGGGCCAAGGCGGAAACAGCCCTGGCCGGGCGGCTTTACGATCTGGCCCGAGCGGAGTTGCCCTGGCTGCGGACGCACTGCGGCGACACGCTGCTCCCGGCCCTGGCCGCGGAGCTGCCCCAAGGAGATTGGGGGCTTGTCCGCGTCAGCGAAAACGAGATCGCCCAGGCCCGTGCGCTTTTCCCCACGGCGCTGGTCGAGGGAGACCCTCGGCTGGCCGGCGGCCTTGTCGCTCAATCCGCGGATGGCAAGATCTCGGTGTTCAACACCCTGGAAAAGCGGCTTGAACGCGCCTGGCCCCGGCTCCTGCCGGAATTTTTCCGGTCCCTGCACCAGGAGAAACCGCATGCTGCTTCGTAATCTGCCGCAGCCGGAATTTCCTTCCGGCTACCTGCTCCCGCGTCTGCTGGCGAGAAAAGCCGCCGGTGCTGCGGATGTTCAGGCCTGCCTCGAGGGTAAACAGCCTCTGCCCTGGGCCACGGCGCAAGACATAGCCGGGCGGTCCCAGGCGGAGCGAGTCTGGCTGTATCACCAGTTGAACAGCCGCTTGCGGCACAGCCTGGCCCCGGTGTTTCTTTTTTTTGAACTGAAACCCCTGGTGAATGGAGTGCGGCTCCGCAGGGCAAGGGCTTCGGCAGACGGGCTCGATTTTTCCCCGTCCCGCACCCTCCTTTGCCCGGAGCTGCAAAAACTCCTGCAGACAGAGGAAGAGGCGCCGGTCTTGACGAAACGGCTGGAGGCACTGCTCTGCGCCCGGCTTGCCCCTGGTTTTTCCGGCCTTGCCGCGGTGTATGCCGGACAGGGGATCGCAGCCTTTGAACGGCGGCTCTATGAACTTTTTTTTGCCCACCTGGGGTTGGTCGCTCCGGAGGCAGGGGTGCGTTCTTTCTTTAAAGATATCGTTGACCTGCGCAATATTCTCGCCCTTGCCAAGGCCCACTACTGGCAGGAGCCCATGACTTTCCTGGCCGGCGGCCATCTGGAGGCACAATGGGAAAAGGCTCTGGCTGAGCCGGAACGGGCAGGCAGGCTGCTTGCCACCCTTCACTGGGAGAGCGGCCTGCCGCAGGGGATTGCGGAGTTTTCCGGCCTGGAGGATTTCCTGCTGCGCCGCCAAGCCCTCATTTTACAGCGGCGGGCCCGAAGCAATACGGTGGCGCAGATCCTCCACTATCTCTGGCAGCAGGATCTCCTGGCCAGAAACAGGGGGCTCCTCTTCCATGGCCGGTTGGCCGGGGAAGAGCTGTGCAAGGCAAAGGTGATTCAATGAAACACATGGCCCTTCTAGTCCCCCCGGACGTGCACCCCGGCTTCGGCCTGGCCGGAATCCGCGCCCAGCAGTGCTCGCCCGCCGAGCTACTGCAGAGTGTCCGGGAATTGATGCAGGATGAGCGGGTGGGCGCCATTGCGGTGGAGGAAAGGCTGCTTGACCACACCAACAGGGAAGCCCTGCCGTTTCTGGAAAAAAACTGGTCCGGCCTGCTCATCGTCCTGCCCGCGCCGGATATTGGCGAGGTTGCCCGCGAAGATTACGCCATGCAGCTCATCAACAAGGCCATCGGCTACCATGTGAGGCTGGGCGGATGAAAGGCACCATTATCGGCATAACCGGCCCCACGGTCACGGTGGATCTGGCGGATCTCAAGCTCTACGACCGGCTCAAGGTGGGGCATGCCGGTTTGCAGGGCGAAGTGGTGCGGCTTGCCGGGGACCATGCGGTGGTGCAGGTGTATGAAGAAACCAAGGGCTTGGGGCTCGGCGAGCCTGCCCAACCCCTGGGGGTGCCCCTTTCCGCCCGGCTCGGCCCGGGCTTGATGGGCCAGGTGTACGACGGGCTGCAGCGGCCGCTGCCCCTGATGGGGGAAACCTTCGGCCCTTTTATCCGGCCGGGCTGCGATCTGCCCAGTCTGCCGGAGGACAAAGGCTGGCCGTTCACCCCCTTGAAAAAAGTGGGGGACCGGGTTGCTGTGGGAGAAGCCCTGGGTTTTGTCCGGGAAAATTCCTTTACGCATGCTCTCTTTTCCCAAGCCGGCGGGGTCATAACCGCCATTGCCCAGGGCGACATGGATTTGCGCCGCCCGGTGGCGGAACTTGACGATGGCAGGCTTCTCCATGCTGCCCAGGATTGGCCCATCCGCACCCCGAGGCCCTTTCGCCGGAAACTGCCGCCCACCTCGCCCTTGATCACCGGCCAACGGGTGATTGATTTCTTTTTCCCCCTCGCCCTGGGCGGCACCGCCATTATCCCCGGCGGGTTCGGCACCGGAAAAACCATTCTGGAGCAGACCATCGCCAAGCATGCGGCCGTTGATGTCGTGGTCTATGTGGGCTGCGGCGAGCGCGGCAACGAAATGGCGGAGATGCTCGAAGAGTTTGCTTCCTTGAGCGATCCCTGGTCCGGCCGACCCCTTGCCGAAAGAACCATCATGGTGGCCAACACCTCCAACATGTCGGTGGCGGCCCGGGAGGCCTCCATCTATACCGCGGTCACCATGGCGGAATATTACCGGGACATGGGCTGCCACGTCCTCCTTTTGGCGGACAGCATTTCCCGCTGGGCCGAGGCACTGCGCGAGGTATCCTCGGCCCTTGAGGAGATGCCCGGCGAAGAGGGCTACCCCACCTATCTTGCCTCGCGTCTTTCCGGATACTTCTCCCGGGCCGGGGTGGTGGAAACACTCAACGGCACAACCGGCTCCCTGAGCATGATTCTTTCCGTTTCCCCGCCGGGCGGCGACTTCAGCGAACCGACAACCCAGGCCTGCCTGCGGGCAAGCGGCGCCTTCTACATGCTGGATACCGCTCTGGCCCACCGCCGACACTTTCCTGCCATACACTGGGGACAGAGCTATTCCCTCTATGGGGAGGAGGTGGGCAGGCACTGCACCGAGGCCGTCTGCCGCCAATGGGTCGAGTTACGAAAAAAAAGCATGACCCTGCTGCAAAAGGAAGAGAAGCTGCGGGAGGTTTCCGAGATCGTGGGCGCCGAGGGGCTGCAGGACGAAGACCATTTTCTCCTCCATGCGGCTGACCGGATCCGGAGCCGCTTTCTCTGTCAGAATTCCTTCAGCGAGGATGCCTTTTCCGCCCCCGCGCAAACCGCCGAACTGATCGCTCTCCTTGTCCGGCAGTATGAGCAGGGAGCGGCGCGCCTGGCCCAGGGCGAGGATCTGGCCGTTCTTCTCCGGGAGATGCGCTGATGCGGCTTGCCGAATACCGATATTCCACGGTGCGGGGAATCCGCAGCCAGTTGCTTTTCGTTGGGCAGGTGGAGGCGGTTCGCATGGGGGAGGTGGTCCAGGTCATCGCCCCCGACGGCAGGGAGCTGGAAGGGGAGGTCCTGGCCGTGCATGCAAACGATGTCCTCATTCAGGTTTTCGGTGAGTGCCGGGGCCTTGATGTGCAGCACACCACCGTGGTCTTCGGCGATGCGATCAAGCAGACCCCCCTTTCGCCCACCATGTTGAACCGGGTGTTCAGCGGCTCCATGCACCCCCTGGACGAAAAGCCCATGTTTGTCCCTGAACGCTGGTGGCCGGCGGGCGGCTTCCCGCTCAACCCCACCCTCCGGGAGAGCCCGCGCGAGTTCATCGAAACGGGGATTTCCGCCATCGATGGCCTGGCGACCCTGGTCAAGGGCCAGAAACTGCCCATCTTTTCCTGTGCCGGGCTGCCCTCGCAGCAGATGGTGGCCGACATCCTCAAATATGCCCGGACGCCGCAGGGGAATTTTGTGGTGATCTTTGTGGCCCTGGGCCTCACCCACCATGAACATGCTTTTTACATGCGCATCCTGGAAGAGCTGGACACCCATTATGTGGCCATCATCAATCTGGCCGGGGATTCGGTGCTGGAGCGGCTGCTGGCTCCCAGATTCGGCCTGACCGTGGCCGAGTATTTCGCTTTCCAGCACGGCATGGATGCCCTGGCGGTGGTCACGGACATGACCAACTACTGCGACGCCCTGCGGGAAATCTCCTCGGCCCGGGAAGAGCTGCCCGGGCGGCGGGGCTATCCCGGCTACATGTATTCCGACCTGGCCCTGCTCTTTGAACGGGCCGGCCGCATCAAGGGCCGTCCCGGTTCCGTGACCATGCTGCCGGTGGTGACCATGCCCGAGGATGACATCACCCATCCCATCCCCGACCTGACCGGCTACATCACCGAGGGGCAGATTGTTTTGAGCCGCGAACTGCACCAGCAGGGGATCTATCCGCCGGTCGACGTTCTGCCGAGCCTTTCGAGACTGATGCAGCACGGCATAGGCCAGGGCTTGACCCGCAAAGACCATCGCCAGGTGGCCAATGATCTCTATCGGCAATACGCCCGGGGGAGCGACCTGAGAGGGTTGGCGGCAATTGTCGGCCGCGAGGGCATGACCGGGGCGGACCGGCGGATCCTTGATTTTTGCGAGGCCTTTGAAAAGGAATTCGTCCATCAGCAATCGGGCAGACGTCCGATTCTCGACTCTCTCGATCTCGGCCAGGAGCTGCTGGCCAGGTTCGGCCCGCCATGATGCACCCCAACCGCACCTATCTGCTGAGGCTGAAGGAAAAAAGAAAGATCATCGCCAACAGCCTCAATATCCTCAAAGCACGGCGCCAGGCCCTGGTGGTGGAGTTTCTCGCCTCGACCCGCCCCTTTCTCCTCAACCGCAAAAAAATCATGGCGCTTTACGGGCAGGCACGGCAGTATCTCGCGGTGAGTATGGGGCTGGAAGGAGAGTCGGCCGTTTCCGCCCTGACCGCGGTGAACCGGTATGATCCCGGCGTTGCGCTTGCAGAAAAAAACGTGCTGGGAGCACGCTACCGAACCGCTGAAATCCTTGAGCCCATTGTCCGCTCCGCCGCTGACCGCCAGTATGATTTCGGTCCCACCACCCCGCATCTTGAGGAGACTTTTTTCTCTTTTGAACAGGTGGTGAAGGAGCTCCTTGAGGCTGCCGGCCATGAGAGCAAGCTCAAGAATCTCGGGGCAGAGATCCAGAAAACCTCCAGGAAATTCCGGGTTCTTGAGGAGCGCATTCTGCCGGAGATGGCCGGCCGTATCCACTTGGTAAGCCAATACATCGGGGAGCGGGAGCGGGAGGATTTTTTCCGGCTGAAGCGTTTTAAAGACATGCGGCAAAAAAACAGGGGGGCCGGAGTGGCCCGGCCTTAGTCCTTGGCACAATGCATTTGCGCGGCAATCTTGGCGCCCGGATCACCGGCGCCCCATATTTTTTCTGGAATGGTGAGCGGCATGTGCCGATTCTGCACCCAACATGGAGAAGGGAAGAAATGGTACGAGAACATGGCCAACTACACGGCCGAGACGTTCCGCCAGGTCAATTCCGAGCAGAACCTCCTCCGCTTCCTGCGCGGCTTCAGCAAGTCGCTGCGGGACGATGTTGCTGCGGCCGCTCGCTGGCAGCGCCGCTTTCCGCGGATCTACCGCTTCATCGCCTATCCGCTTCTCTCCCGCAAGATGGAAAAGACCCACTTCGGCCAGATCGTGCCCCTGGAGGATGTGGAAGCGATCCTCTCGCAGATGGAGCACATCGTCCGGCTGCCCTGCGTCTGCCGCCGGGTCTCCCTGGGCACGGAAAAACGCTACTGCTTCGGGGTGGGCATGGACCTTACCCCGATCCTCGCCCAAGCGCCGGATTTCGCCGCCTTTGAGCACTGGACCAAGGAACAGGCCATCAGCTTCATCCGCCAGCTCGACCAGGAGGGCAAGACCCATAGCGTCTGGACCTTCAACACCCCGTTCATCGGGGCGATCTGCAACTGCGACCAGGACTGCATGGCCTACCGGGCCCAGATCACCCTGGGGGTGACGCGCACCATGTGGAAGGCTGAGTACGTGGCCGAGATCGACCCGCTGGCCTGCACCGGCTGCGCCCTCTGCCGCAAGCGCTGCTTTTTTGACGCCATCACCGTTGACCGCGACAACACAAAATGCCTGGTCGATGCCGCCGCCTGCTATGGCTGCGGGGTCTGCCGACCCGCCTGCCAGCACGGGGCCATCCGCCTTGTCGACCGTGCCACTGTGCCTGCCGCGGCCACGGACTGGTAGCGGTCAAAAAAGCAGGAAAGCCATTGCAGTATTTGCCCCTATTATTTATAAAGTAAAAGTGTTGTTTAATTGTGCAGATTTTTAGCAAACTTCAAGACAAGGAAGAATATCCATGCTGCAAAAAATGATCAAACCCATGAGTTTCTTTTTGGTGTTTTCCTTTCTTCTCCTCGACCTTTCCGTGCAGGCGGCACGGGCGCAGATGATCGACACCAACACCGTGATCGCGGCGCAGAAGCAGGACGCCAGCCGGGTGCGGGTTGCCGCCTTCCTGGGCCGCGACGATGTGCAACAGGTCATGGTGCAGCACGGCGTTGATGCAGTTGAGGCCCAGAAACGGGTGGCCAGCCTTTCCGATGCGGAGCTGGCAAAGATTTCCCAGGCCATGGACCAGTTGCCTGCAGGCGGCGACGGAATCGGGACGGTCATCGGCGCTGCGGTGTTGATCTTTCTCGTCTTGTTGATCACCGACATCCTCGGTTTTACCCATGTTTTTTCCTTTGTCAGGCCGCAACGCTAAGCGGAGGAGACAACAGTCGGGTTTCAGCCGGGCCGGCAATCGGATGATTGCCGGCCTGTTGTTTTTAGCGCTGTCCATGCTTCTCTCCGGCTGCGGCATCCTGTCGACGGAACGTCTGCCCCAGACGCCGGGCGGGCCTGCCAAGGCCATGGTTGCCAAGGTGCCCTTCTTTGCCCAGGAAGAATTGCAATGCGGCCCGGCCGCACTGGCCATGGCCCTTAACTGGAGCGGGGTTTCCATCCAGCCCGCCGAGCTCACCCCCGAAGTCTTCACCCCCGGCTTCCATGGCAGCCTGCAAAGCGGACTGATCGGCGCAACACGCAGGCATGGACGGCTCGCCTACCCCATCGCCGGCAGCGAGGCCCTGCTGGCCGAGGTCGCGGCCGGCCATCCTGTCATTGTCCTGGTCAATCTCGGCCTGTCCTGGTACCCAAAATGGCATTATGCCGTGGTGATCGGCTTTGACCAGGACCGCGATGAGGTGATCCTCCACTCGGGGCTCACGGCCAACGAGCATCTCAAATCCGGAGTTTTTCTGAATACCTGGCAACGCGGCGAGTACTGGGGGCTGTTGGTTCTGCCGCCGAACCGGCTGCCGAATACAGTTGAAGAAGGTGCTTGGCTTGAGGCTGTTGCCGGGCTGGAAAGGACCGGGCAATGGCGGGGGGCGGCAATCGGCTACGCCACGGCCTTAAAGCGATGGCCGCAGAGCTTTGGCGCCTTGATGGGCCTTGGCAACAGCCGCTACAGCCAGGACGATCTTGCCGGAGCAGCCGAGGCCTTTCGGAGGGCAACCCTGCTTGAACCCAAAAACGGCATCCCCTTCAACAACCTGGCCCAGGTTCTGAACAAACAGGGCAAGCGGAAAGAGGGGCTGGCCATGGCACAGCGGGCCGTGGAGCTTGGCGGCCCGCACCTTGACACCTTCCGGCAAACCCTGGAAGCAATCAAGGCACAGCCGCCACCCAAAAAAGGCCGCCGCAAAAAATAAAGGGAGCCTTGAAAAATTCAAGGCTCCTGTGCGGGGCAAGGACGCCCCGTCATTTTCAGCCACTTACGTTGCTGAAAATGTGAGAAAAGGCAAAACTTGTTTTGGTTTTGCGGCTTGAAAAAT
>Ga0180009_10001890_pt1 | contig 24937 bp, 21 predicted proteins | sample OS_PC_MetaG_FD_123537 | JGI IMG/M metagenome (GOLD analysis project Ga0180009, IMG submission 123537) | Groundwater microbial communities from the Aspo Hard Rock Laboratory (HRL) deep subsurface site, Sweden - OS_PC_MetaG | ecosystem: Environmental > Aquatic > Deep subsurface > Groundwater...
GTAACTACATCGCAATGCTGAACGGGACTCGATAATAAACCTTTTGCAATAAGTCCGGCAGGATGAGCCATATCGCACATCAAAAATGCGCCTACTTTATCTGCGATCTCTCTAAATTTTGCGAAATCCCAATCGCGCGAGTATGCGCTTGCGCCCGCGACAATAATTTTTGGTTTTTCTTTTTTTGCTAAATCTTCAATCAGATCATAATCAAGCAGTTCTGTTTCTTTATTTAATGTATAACCGACAGCATTATAAATTTTGCCGGAAAAATTTACAGGAGACCCGTGAGTTAAATGTCCGCCGTGATCAAGACTTAAACCTAAAATTTTATCGCCGGGATTAAGCAGTGTCATATAAACGGCCATATTTGCTTGCGAACCGCTATGAGGCTGAACGTTGGCGTATTCGGCGCCGAACAGTTTTTTTAATCTTTCTCTGGCAAGCTCTTCTGCCATATCAACATATTCGCATCCGCCGTAATATCTTTTACCTGGATATCCTTCGGCGTATTTGTTGGTAAGAACGGAACCGGCCGCCGCTAATACTGGCAGAGATACAAAATTTTCGGAAGCAATAAGTTCCAGGTTATTCTGCTGTCTGCTTAATTCAAGATTAGCGATATTTAATATTTCTTGATCTTTATTTAGGAAATTTAACATAGTTAGAGCTCAAAATTTTATTATGAATTAAGGGACAATTACAGTTCTGCCGATCCAGTCATAACATTTACCTTCGATTTTAATTTTTTCGCCGGATTTAATATTTCTAAAGAAAAAATCTTCCTGTTGAGGAACAGATTCTTTTAAGGCGTTCATTCTTTCACCTGCTGCGCCTGCGTTTTGTCCGCCTTTGCTTCTTGCAATTTTATATGTATCAACAGCCAGTTGATAAACAACTTTATCGATAAATTCAAATTTTGAACCGATGCAATTTCTTGCGGCTTGTTCATAAATCTGCGCTTCAACAAAATAAGGGAAGTCCCAATCCGGATCAATGTTGCTTGCTTTCTGCAAATATGATCTCGCGACCGAAAGCTGATCCATCTTTTTATAAACTAACGCTAAATTCGCGTAATTATCTCTATTGTCGGGCTGTAAACTAATTAACTTTTTGTATGCTGAAATAGTTTTATCAGTTTGATCTGTTTTATCATAAGCAGAAGAAAGCTGCATCCAGTAATTTATAACATCGGGAGATTTACCGACTAAGAATTCAAGCGCTTCAATTGCTCTTGTATATTCTTTATTCCTTAAACATAAGGAGGCGTACTTCCATGCTTTTTCAAGATTTTCTTTATCAAGTTCCCAAGCTCTTTTTGTAATATCCATTAGTTCTTCAGGATTTTCAGCAAGTGACTCAATCATTTGAATCCAGATTTCATTATTCGGATCCGCTTCGGAAAGATTTGAATACAGGTCCAAAGCAAGCAGTTTATATTCATTATCATCCGCGGCATTATCTTTATATAAGCGGCCTAATCTATCCTTATAAAAGGTAGGAGCATTTGGATCCATTTCGAAAGCTTTAACATATTCGGCTATAACTTCTGCAGCAGGTAAATCTTTCCAGATTTCCATAACAAAAGCTTTTTTAATTTGAAAATAAGGAGCTTTATCTTTATCTACTTCCATTGCCCTGTTATACAGATATATTGTTGTATCTGCAATAGTTAATTTCTGTTCTTCGGTTATATCGGTGCTATCATGCAGGTACCAAAGAATATCCTCCATTTTATGGAATGGTTTGAACTGGAGGAAATTTTCAGGTTTGCTGTGAACAATATTCCATCCGTGAGGTTCGGCGCTTGCATAATCTTTATTTTTATGATATTCATAAAAAAGGCTGAATTCGACCATTAGATTTAGACTATCAGCTTCCGCATAATTATTATCCGCGTGATTAGGAGTAGACGCAAACAATGAAGCGGAAAATGAAAGTAGTAAAAATAATATCATTGTAATTTTTAGGGTTTTCAATTTTAGTTTCCTTATTTTGTTTTACCTGTCAAATCTCTGGAACCAGAGTTCTCCAAAATTAATAGATACTGCAGCTTTATAAAAGTTTTCCTTGAACAAATTAGCGCCCGTTTCGCCTCTTACTCCGTATTGAAACGCGAAATCCAAAAAGTTGCCGATACCAATCGGAATCCCGAAACCGGCGTGTAAAGAATATTGTTCAATTCCAGTATTATTGATTTCATACTGAGTCTGTTCAAAACTTAGGCCACCTCTTAAAATAATCTGTTCCCAGAAAGTACCGCCGAATAATTTCTTTGCATTTCTGTATTCAAAACCTGCGCTGATTCTCTGTAAATCCTTCAAATTATAAGATTTTTGGCTGTTTTCTTCGAAATTGCTCCATGGCTGGTAAAGATAGTCGGCCATAATTAAGAAGCTTTCTTCAAGATTGAAACTAAATCCCGTACCAATTCTATAAGGAACCTTTGTATTAAAACTTCCTTTATTGTATACAGTTGTTCCGATAGAAGAAACAGTACTTAACGTAGAATCGGTTGTAAGGTCAGAAATGTAATTAAAATTCAAACCGAATCTTAAATCCTTAATAGAACTTGAACCAATAATTCCCGATAAATCATTTGAAATTAGTCCGAATGTACCGCCAAATCCGCGATAGGAATTTTCTCTTAAAAACTCGGCGTTTGTGCTTGATACCGCCTGGTTAAAATTAAATTTTGATGAGTATGACACATTTCCAGTATAATAATCTAAACTTGCGCCAATAATAAAGTCAAACGGAAGTTTATAGGAAGTACCTAAGAATATTTTTGAAATACCCCCATCTCCCTTATATATTTCGGTATAATCGCCTACGGCCGGATCATTCTGCACGTTTCTTACTTCATATTTAACATTAGTAACAGGTACAAGTCCTATTACAAGCGAAACGCCGTTATCATGATCGACGGGAAAACCGATTGTAAATCCGGAGAAGGTAGTCTGCGAATAGAAAGCGCTTTGACTGCCGTTATCGATACTGGCGCCGTTAAAGGTCATACCGGTTTCAATTCTTGTAATTCCCAAACGGTACCAGCTTGCGGGATTATAAGAACTGAGATTTTCGACATCTGAAACTGCGACGCCAAGTTCTCCGAATCCCATTCTTCTGGCAGAATATGTATTATAAAACTCACCCAAGCCTACACGAGTATATAAAGAACCGCCGGATGCAAAAATAAAAACAGGAATAAAAAGAAAAATAATTATATACTTTAGATATCTCATGTTGGTTTATCTTTTAGTGTATCTGATAGTTAATTTAGGTCTTAAAAGCTCATCATTATACTTATTGCCGTAAACGGCTACCCTGTTCATTGTATACTGCTCGTCGGGTAGGAAAACGTATAAACCTTGATTTTCCTTATCCTGATTCCATAATTGAACAAAAGGAGTAATATTGCCGCTGTACTTATTTCCAAGCGAATCTTTCTGCAGCGATTTTATTGATGTACCAACAAGAAGCTGTCTATTAGTACTGTCGGAATACATAATCAAATTTATTGTATTGGAAGCTACCGAACCGTTAATTGTTAGATTTGGATCAAAATAAAAATCGAGTACGGCATCAATAATAATTGAATTCTCAGGTACTGACGCAACATCAATATAATAATTTGCTCTTATAGGATATCCGCCCTGCAAATAAATATAGGATTCGTCATTAACGGGAATATTACCTTCAACAACATGCACATCTCTAATAGAGTAAAAGTTAAGTGTATCCAAACCTACGCCGGTTATATTTATTACAATTTTAGCGACCGGAATATTATCATATCCATCAACAACATTGCTTTCATGAAGAGAATAGAATCCGTACATACTGTTGTTTCCCGAAGGTTCAAACAACAATCCGTAATTCAGTTCCGAAGAATCCTTGATTCCGCTTACAAGCCAGTCATTGGCCATATCATTAGAAATATCAAAAGAAATAAGTGAATCATTTAATCCGGAAATTGTTCTTGAATCGGAAACATTCGGAAGTATATACTGATGAAGGGAATCTTTATTAAAAAAGGTTGAAGTCCATTCGTTATTAATTTTACTTACCTTAAATGAGGAAGCCGAAGCATTCTCGCCGCTGGTGTAGGAAGGTCTTAATTCAATCCATGCTTTTTCGACTGTTATTCTGCTGCTGTCGAAATAATCTACGATAGAATCCTCAACATTGCTTCTGAATTTAATAAGCATTGATGACTTAACACTTGAATTCTGCCCTACAAAAAGTCTGATTGAAGTACCCAGATTCCAAGTAGTATCGGTTGATCCGGCGTTGTAAAAATCAGATCTTTGAAGCATTGGCACTTCAAGACTGTTGATTTCTAAAAGTCCTAATTTATCCTCGTCGGGGATATTTTCAAGTCCAAGAGAAGTTGGTTCGTCTTCACAAGCGGTAAAGAAAAGAACGGAAACAAACAAAATAAAAACTGATTTTAATATATTCGATTTCAAACTTGCGCCCCGGCAAAATCATTATAAATAAAGTTAGTTGCGTCTAAAAAATTTGCAGCTACAAAATTGGGTGTTTTATTTTCATTTATCAAGATATTTATTTCTTCTTCAAAATTTCCTGATTTAATTAATACTGTTTTAATACCGGCGTTAAAACCGCATAAAACATCTGATGCTTTATCCCCTACAAAATAACATTTGCTTAAATCTAATTTTAATTCTTCGGCTGCGGTAAAGATCATTAAAGGAGAAGGCTTCCTGCATTTGCACTTCTCTTCATCATCAAAATCGGGGTGATAGGGACAATGATAAAATTTATCGATCCCCGTTCCTTCTTCTTTAAGCAGATCATTAATTTTTCTATTAACCGCCAATACGTCATTTTCCGTAATTTTTCCCCTAGTAATACCGGATTGATTTGAAATTACGACAATCTTAAAATTAAGTTCGTTTTTCAATTTGGAGATTCCCTGGGGAACACCGGGAAATAATTTAACAAGGTCTGGGTTACCTAAATAACCTGGATCGTAGTTAAGAGTATCATCTCTATCAAAAAATACAGCATGATGTAACATCAACAAATCAGCCGATTACTTTTTTATACAGATCAATATAATTCTTCGAAGAATTCATCCATGTAAAGTTAGACTTCATTCCCGTTTTCATTATCTTAATCCATGTTTTCTGATCATCTTTATAAATTTTTAATGCTCTGTTTATTTCTTTCATCATATCTGCCGCATTATACTTCTTAAATACGAATCCGTTCCCATTACCCGATTTTTCGTCAAAATTATCAACAGTATCGGCTAAGCCGCCAGTTTCCCTAACGACCGGAATAGTACCGTAAACCAGGCTGTACATCTGATTTAGTCCGCACGGTTCAAATTTAGAAGGCATAAGGAATATATCCGCGCCGGCTTCAATTAAATGCGCCAATTCATCGTCAAAACCAAGGTAGCACGAGAATTTGCCGCTATGTTTTATCACTTCGTTTTCAAAGAATTTATGATATTTCTTTTCGCCGGTTCCCAGCAGAACAAGATGAATATCGAGTTTCATAAGTTCCTTAAAGGCTTTTTCTACAAGATCGAAACCTTTCGAGTCATATAATCTTGATATCATTCCGATTACAGGCACATCCGGTTTATATTCAAATCCGAATTTTTCCGCCAGCGCTTTTTTATTTTGTGTTTTATCCTCAAGATTTTTAAGAGAATATTTTTTCGCGATTTTTTTATCTTTTTCTGGATTCCAAATAGCTGTATCAATTCCGTTTACAATACCGAACATATCTTTTTTTCTTTTTGCAAGCACATCAAGAAGACCCAAAGCGTATTCTTTATCGTTGCAAATTTCTTCTGCGTATTTTTCACTTACTGTATTTATACTGTCGGCGAATACTAAACCTGTTTTCATAAAATTGATTTTATTTTTATGAAGGATTCCCTCTTCGCTTTTATATTTTTCGGGCAGACCTGTTTTTTCAAAAGTCGATTTTGCGAATACGCCCTGATCCTGCAGGTTATGAATTGTAAACAGGGTTTTAACATTTTTAAATAATTCTTCTTCGCTGTGAAGGGTTTTTAAATAGGCCGGAATTAATCCGCACTGCCAATCGTTGCAATGAATTACATCGGGCACCCATCCGAGTTTAGTAATAAGTTCAAAAACAGAACGCGCGAGCAGAATAAATCTTTCGTCATTATCTGCAAATTCTTCCCCCGATAACGGATCGCTGTATAAGCTGTGCCGGCTGCCGAAGTACTCCTGATTATCTAAGAAATAAATCTGAACACGGGCTTTGGGACCCACCAAAAATGATGAACGCAATGAAAATACAACTTCCTTGCCGCCAATATTTGTAGTTAAATCTTTTAGTCTAACAACTTCATGAATCTTGTATTTACGCTCATCAATGGCGCCGTATTTCGGCACAACAATTCTTACTTGATGACCTTGTTCAAGAAGTATTTGAGGAAGTGCTGAAGAAACATCGGCTAGACCGCCTGTTTTAACAAATGGAACGACTTCTGAGGTAACAAAAAGTATCTTTAACTTTTTTGATGGAGGCATATTTCATATGTCCTATTATTTTGAGTCTAAATTTACAAAATTATTGACAATTTGACAAAAATATTCGCATATTAAATATCCTGTGTTTTTTAACTAAGAATCGCTCAATTATAGCTCTATAATATCCCAACACTTCTATCTATGAAAAAATTATTCAGAAATCCCGCTCAAATTGTTACGGTTAATACAAACGGAAAAAACTTCAAACGCGGAGATGAACTTTCCGATATTGAAGTTCTTGAAGGCAGATCCATAATTTCGGAATCCGGATTAATTAAAGAAATTATTCCCAACTCTAAAATTTCAAAATATAAATTCGACGAAGAAATTGACCTTAGCGGAAAGGTGTTAATGCCCGGACTGGTTGAGTGCCATACTCACACCGCGTATGCCGGATCAAGAGCCGGAGAGTTTAAGAAAAAATTAAGCGGCATAGGTTACGAAGAAATCGCTAAAAGCGGCGGAGGAATTAATACCACCGTAATGGCAGTCAGAAAAGCTTCGTTTGAAGAATTGGTAAGTATTATAAAACCAAGAATCGATTATTTTATTTCACAGGGAATTACCACGCTTGAAATAAAAAGCGGTTACGGATTAAGTTATTACGACGAAATAAAACTGCTGCAGGTAATTAATTTCTTAAATAACGAATACGCGATTGATATAATACCTACCTTTTTAGGCGCACACACTTTTCCGCCCGAATATAAAAACGACCATAACAAATATGTTGATATAATAGTTAACGAGCTTCTCCCCTTTATTGCCGAGAATAAACTTGCCCTGTTCTGCGACGCGTTTTGTGAAAAGACTGCTTTCTCGGCACAGCAGGTAATAAAAATATTTACCGAAGCTAAAAAACTAGGCTTAAAACTCAAACTGCATACAGAGCAGTTTAACAATATCGGCGGACTTGATGCTGCGATAGATCTAGGCGCACAAAGCGCTGATCATCTTGAAGTTATTGCCGAAGATGATTTAAATAAGTTCGCCGGAAATGAAACCGTCGCCGTACTGCTGCCGGGCGTATCTTTCTTTTTAGATTATGATTACGCTCCGGCCAGGAAACTGATTGATGCGGGAGCTATTGTAGCGCTTGCAACAGATTATAATCCCGGTTCTTCTCATATAGCAAACCTGAATTTAATAATGTCCCTTGCCGCCTTAAAGATGAAAATGACGATTGAAGAGACTATTTCGGCCGTAACAATTAATGCGGCCAAAGCGCTGGATGTTTCCGATAAAACAGGAAGTATTGAGCCCGGCAAAAAAGCAGATTTCTCCGTTTTTGATATTTCAGATTACTCTGAGATTGTTTATCAGGTTGGTAAAAACCTAAATTGTATGACGGTTAAGAACGGGAATGTTATCTACAAATCCGCGTAATTTTTTTGTTTTAATTCTTGTTTGGGTTTGTTTTTTTTCTGAATAAGGGTTGAGTTATGTGTTAGAAAGTGAATTTTAAAGATATAGATATAGATTAAGATTAAGATTTAGATTTAGATAAAGATGAAGACAAAATATAATATTTACATGTAAAATTAGTAATTGATATAAATATCTCCGACAGGCCAGCGGGCTTTTAGATTTAATGTGTCGGGATAATAAATAAACTCTTCAGATTTCTCAAACGGATTAATAGAGCCGTATGAATAATTACCGCTGGAATCGGCGTCATAAAAACTCCAGACTAAATATTGACCCGGAACAACTCTTTCAAAATTAAACTCATAATTATTGTTAACCGCTTGTTTATAATTTTTCTTTTTTATGTCGATGTTTTTTAGTTCAACATAAACTAATTTGGAATCATAAACAGAATTTACCTTACCAGAAGCGCCGGAAAATTGAAGAGAATTAATAGTCGAGAATTTATACGTGTATATTGAATCGATATAATTGCCCGCCGCGTCCTTGATTTTATTCAAATCAATCTTTATTTGGTATTCGCTCTTCTCGGATAATTTTGTTTTTGCTTTTACAATAAACGAAGCGTCGTCGTTTTTAATAATTTCCGTAGGATATGAATTATTTTTTAAATCATAAATTTTTGTTATGTCCTTTAACGACTCAACATTAAACGCGTCGTTAAAAATAAATTCGACATAGACATTATCAAAATCGGCAGACGAATTGTCATATTCCGTAATTTGTTTTATTAATTTCGGCGCGGTGGTATCCGGCCGGTCGCTTGCCGTAAATTTTGTCGCTTCTTCCGATAAAACATTCCCGAAATTATCGTGCAGATCTTTAACGAATAAAATATTCTCGTTTTCTATATTTAACGAATCATCAATTACAATAAAAATGTTTTTCGCTTTCGCTTCTCCTTTGTAAAGATACTTTGTTTCAAACTTTCTATTTGCTGTTGAATCAAAAATATAAAAATTGTCAGCAGGTAATTTAGAGGAATCCACGTACTCGCTGAACTCAATCATTATATGATAACTGTCGGTCATAGTAATATTATAAATATGAGGAAGGGTTGTATCCTCGCATGTCATCATAAAATCCAGGTTTGAGAATAATAAACTGCTGTCTGATATTGATACTATTTCAGAAGGGGCTGCGTAATGATCGTCTTCAATATTATATATAAAATCTTTAAAATCATCCCGCACCGCGAAAATTCTATAATCGCCGCTGCTTAAACCCAGAATTTTATAATTCCCTTTTTTACCGACTTGAGTAATATTACCGGGTTTATCGTTTAAAGGATCAGGAAAACTATCACCTGATTTTTTATAAGCGAAAATCATAATCCCATTAGGATTATTATCGTAAACATTGCCCTCTACAATTCCTTTATCAATTTTATTCCCGGTTGAGAAAGCGAAATTAAAAGCTTCCGCCATATTATTGGAGTTATTTAAATCCTTTACGTCGGAACCTATTGAAATATTATATGTGGTATTTTTTTTAAGCGAATCAATAAAATAAACAGTTAACGAAGTCCCGCTCCAATCCATGTCAATTCCTTTTTCAAGCGCGGGGGAAATAAATATAGCTTCTTTAACCGAACGTTTATCTACATATTCGGAGAAATTAATTTCAAAATAATTTTCGGTATAATTAGTCGTTCCGTTTAGCGGATAATGACTTTCAACAACGGGCGGAATCATATCGACTTCTCCTCCTGAAGGAGGAATTTGGCTGGCGCATTTAGCGGCAACTAAAAGCATAACAAAATATACCGCCGGTTTAATTATTTTTTTTATTTTGAATTTCTCCATTCTCTATATTTTCTCACATTCTGTTGATGTTCGGCTAAAGTTTTCGCGAAAGCATGATCGCCGTTTCCGGTAGCCATTAAAAAATAATAATCCCCTTCTTCGGGATACAATGCGGCAATTATCGCTTCCTTACCCGGATTATTTATAGGTCCGGGCGGAAGCCCGTAATATTTATACGTATTATACGGAGAATCAATTTCCAAATCTCTAAAATAAACCTTGTTGAATCTTTTTCTTCCCCGCAGCAGATATTGAACCGTTGGATCGGCCTGAAGTTTAATTCGTTTTTTTAATCTGTTATGATACACGCTTGAAATTTTCCCGAACTCGCTTATAACGTTCGACTCCGCGTCAATAATTGAAGCCATGGTTAAAACCTCATGCTGAGTCATTCCCAACTCCGTTATTCTTTTTTTTACGGAATCAGTAAAAAGAAGATCCATTTCCGATTCAAGTTTTATCAGTACGTCCTTTGCGTCAACGTCGTCATAAAAATAATATGTATCCGGAAGAAGATAACCTTCCAGGTTTTTTACGTTAAGATTTAGATTTTTAATAAATTCTCTGTCCGAGCTTAATTCCATAAACTTCGAAGAATCAATACCCAGTTCTTCCTTAAGAAGTTTAGCGAGATTATGCTGCCAAATTCCTTCCGGAATTGTAACAAGTTTTTGTGATTTAGGCTGTCCTTTCAGAAATAATTCAAGTAGATCAAAATAACTTTGTCCGTCAAGAATAACATACCTTCCTGCTTTGATTTTTTTATCAGTTCTTCTAAACAGCGCCGCGATTTTCATATTTGTCTTGCTCGGGATAACGCCTTTAACGTAAAGAGAATCGACTACATTGCTGAACACTGCGCCTTTTGGCACATCAAGATATATTTTTGAACGCTGATTATTATAATTGGGAGTGAAAAAAGTATAGAAAAATACTCCCAGGAAAAATCCGAAGAATGTAGAAATAAAATAAACATCTCTTTCTTTTATAAGATTAAATATTTTTTTTAATTCAAAATTCTTCAACAAGTTATTATCCGCGGATTAAGATTGATTTTAACAAAGCGTAAATATAACGAATAAATTTTACGGAATAAAAGCAGATTCCGGGAGGCCCGCATAAGCGTTATAATCTAAATCGAATTTTAATCCGTTATTATGCAGCATAACTCCGCGTTGGGCGATCATAGCGGCGTTATCGCCGCAGAATTGAAGGTCGGGTATATTAAGACTCTTTTTATATTTTGCGGATAATAAAACAAATCTTTCTCTTAAATATTTATTTGCCGCTACGCCGCCTACAATCGAAATAGAATTAACATTATAATTTTTTAACGCTCTTTCGGATTTTTGAATTAACGCGTCCACCGCCGCTTTCTGAAACGACGCTGCAATATCGGGAATTTTATCAATAGGTATATTGCCTGCATTTCCGAATTCTTTTTGTATGTATCTAAGCACGGAAGTTTTTAATCCGCTGAAAGAAAAATCAAATTCGTTTTTGCATTGCGATACAGGGAAATCAATAAAATCCGGGTTTCCCTTTTCGGCTTCTTCCTGGATTTTTATTCCGCCCGGATAACCAAGTCCGAGCATTTTAGCAGTTTTATCAAACGCTTCTCCGGCCGCGTCATCAATAGTGGAGCCGAGTTTTCTGATCGCAGTTTCGCTTTCAACAATCAGAAGTAATGTATGTCCCCCCGAAACGACAAGACATAAATACGGGTATTCAGGTTTTTCATCCATTAAGAACCCCGAATAAATATGTCCCTCAATATGATTAACGGGAACAAAAGGTTTATTAAGAGAATAAGAAAGACCTTTAGCGAAAGTTAATCCAACAAGAACGGCGCCAATTAATCCGGGTCCAGCCGTTGCGCATACCACATCAATTTCATCTTTTTTAATGCCGGCTTGATTTAATGCCTGTTTAAGAAGAGGCGCAATAATTTGGAGATGTGCCCGGCTTGAAAGTTCGGGCACAACTCCTCCGAAATCCTTATGAAAGTGCTGAGATGATATTAAATTAGCTTTTAATTTACCATCGCAAATAACAGCGGCGGAAGTTTCATCACAGGAGCTTTCAATTCCTACAATATTCATTTATCCAGACCAATCACGCTTTTAGCGATATAGAATGCGAGCTGGGGATTTTCCTGAAGTCTTCTTACGCTGTAAGCATACCAATGTTCGCCGTAAGGCACGTAAACTCTAATACGGTGACCGTCGTTTTTAATTTTATCCCTTAAATTTTCTTTAACGCCGTACAGCATCTGGAATTCATATTTGTTTTTATCGAGATTATAATCCTTAAGAAGTTTGTAAGATCCGTCGACCAAATAATCATCGTGAGTAGCAATTCCCACATAATTTCCGTCTTCGATCATTTGTTTTAGAATTGCCAGGAAATTATCCTGAACTTCGCGTCTATCCTTATACGCGATCTCTGCGGGTTCAACATAAATACCTTTGCATAATCTGTAGCTTGTCCCGTTCTTATTAAGTTTTATCACATCGTCCAGCGTTCTTTTAAGATAAGCCTGCACAACGATTCCAGTATTTCCGTGTTTTTCACGGAGTCTGTTAAATACGTCAATGGTAACCTGAGTTACAGAAGAATCTTCCATATCAATTCTTACAAAATTATCGAGCTCTTTAGCCTTGGTTATAATTTCATCAAGAAGATTATAACAGAAATCGGGATCGAGAGCTAAGCCAAGCTGCGTAGGTTTAATTGAAAGGTTGGCGTCAAGTTTGTTGTCATAAATTGTCTGTAAAGTTTCAATACATTCTTCCTTGGCGATTAAAGCTTCATTTTTGTTTTGAATTGATTCTCCCAGAACGTCCATCGTGGCCATAATTCCTTTAGCATTCAAATCCTTAACTGCGTTAACAGCATCCTGTAATGTTAATCCCGCGATATACTTTTTAGCAAAAAGATAAACAACTGATTTTGGCAATACTTTTACGAAAGATACAATCGACTTGTTTAGAATATTCACAACATTTCTCCGAAAATTTGATCATTAAAAATAAGGCGCGTCGACATCTAAAGCAAGGTAGGATGTGAAACTCTTTTGAAGAAGATTGAAAGATTGAAAGATTGAAAGATTGAAAGATTGAAAGATTGGATGACTTGTCCGCAGAAGGCGGATTGGATGACTTGTCCGCAGAAGGCGGATTGGATGACCTGTCCGCCGGAGGCGGATTGGATGATTGTTTGATTGAATGATTGGGAATATAATTCAATCATTCAATCAAACAATCAATCAGAATATTCAAATACTGAGAAACAAATTATGTTAATTACTACATTTAACTTTTAACGGTTGTCATTTCCATCTTATCCAAGAAATCAGGATCGAAATCCGCTCCGATGCCGGAAGCTTCGGGAAGTATCCATCTTTTGTTTTCGACGAATTTTATTCCGCCGATTACGGGGTCTTCTGTCAAAAGAAAGTTTGAATCAATATCGTAATAAACAATCATTCTGCTTGCCATAGCAAGGTGAGAGAGCGCGGTTAATCCGACTCGTGTTTCCATCATGCATCCAACCTGGCATTTAATATCCGAAGCTTCGGCAATAGCTAAAATTTTTAGCGCGTTAAATATGCCGCCGGATTTAGAGAGTTTTATATTAAAGAAATCGCAAGCGTCGTTTTTAACAAGTCTAATCGCGTCGCGGTGATCGAATACTGATTCATCGGCCATAATAGGAATAGGGCTTGACGCGGTAATTTTAGCCATTCCCTGTATGTCGTCTTTATGCAGAGGCTGTTCGGCGTATTCAACGTTATACTGTTCTATGCCGTTTAGAACCATCATCGCGTCGCTTAATATCCAGCCTTGATTGGCGTCAATTTTAATGGGTATTTCATTCCCTATCTTTTCTCGAATGGCTTTTATTCGATTTATATCTTCCGCTGGTTTTCTTCCGAGTTTAACCTTTATTTCCGTTATACCTTCATCGACAAGTTTTTTCGCTTTTTCGGCCATAATTTCGGGAGTATTAATTGTAACGGTTTTATCGATGATTAATTGTTTATCGTTGCAGCCGCCAAGGAATTTATACAAAGGCATTCCTGCGCATTTGGAAGCGATATCATAAAGAGCCATATCGAACGCGCTTTTGATGGCGTAGTTCCATGGAGTTACGGCGTTTATTTCATTAATTCTTTTTTCAATTTCAAGAGGATTTTTTCCGATAAGTATTTTTGAAAATATTTTTGCCATTTCGAAAGAAGTTTCCTGCGTCTCTCCTTGTAGCACTAGAATTGGGCTCGCCTCGCCAACGCCGGATATTTCTTTATCGGTATGAATTTTTACCGCGATGCATTTCGAATCCCATTGCGTTCCTACGGCAATAACAAACGGTTCATGCAGTTCAATGTTAAGTTTGTAAATGTCGATGTGCGTAATTTTAATTTCGTTTGATGTACTCATTTTTTTCTCCGAAAGATTACTAAAGTGTAAATATGAATATTTATAAAAATTACAAGATTTCAAGATTTCAAGATTACAAGATTACAAGATTACAAGATTACAAGATTACAAGATTTCAAGATTGAAAGATTCAAATATTTTTTGATTGATCGTTATATCCGATCATTTTAACTGCCCTCCCTCCCTCGACTTCGCCTGCCTGCCGGCAAGGCAAGCTCGGAATGACGTTGCACTGTCACACTGAGCGCAGTCGAAGTGTGAGCGTACTTGCCTGTGGCACACAGCGTCAAAGCATGAACGGACTTACTTGCCGACAGCCAACGTCGAAATGTGTTGCCGGAGTAGATTAGCCACCAATCCATTCCTCCAATCATTCAATCACCCAATCTTGCAATCTTGTAATCTGCAATCTGCAATCTGCAATCATTCAATCATCCATACATCCAATCTGCAATCTTGTAATCTGCAATCTGCAATCATTCAATCACCCAATCATGCAATCTTGCAATCTTGTAATCTTGTAATCTGCAATCTTGCTACAGTAATAAATTACTTTCCCGCCAAAAGCACGCTTGGATGAAATAAAAAATATCAGCTCATGCTTTCAAACAAGTTTAAAAAGAATTTAACCTTTGATTCGAGATCTTTGACAGTCGAATTATTATCGATTACAAAATCAGCGAAACCTCTTTTTTCTTTTTCAGATAATTGGTTTTCCATTCTCATTTCAACGTCTTCTTTTTCGACATTATCTCTTTTCATTACTCTTTCAATTCTAAGATTATCATCCGCGGTAACGAGCAGAACATAATCAAAAAGGTTTTCTAGGTTTGCTTCATAAACAAGCGCGGATTCAATAAATACAATCTTTTTCGACTTTAATATTTCTGCTGATTCCGATTCAATTTTTTTTATAGTTGGCGGATGAACAAAGGAGTTGATCTTTTTTACATTAGCCGGATCGCTAAAAACTTTCTCGGCAATATATTTTGTATCTAGTCCGTTTTCATTATATGATTCATTGCCGAAAGTTTTTATTATTTTGGATTTGACAGAATCGTCGGACATTAAAATTTCTTTCGCGATTTTATCTGCGCTTATAACATCATAACCAAGTTTTACGACATATTCACTTACAAGAGATTTCCCGGAACCGATTCCGCCCGTAATTGCAATTTTCATAACCGCTCCTATTAAAATAATTTCTATATTTCGTTGTGCCTGCCTGCCGGTAGGCAAATCTTCGTGACTTTGTGGCTATTTCACTTGCCACTAAGGCACAAAGGCACTAAGTAAAAAAACTCTTTGTGAATCTTTGTGCCTGCCGGTAGGCAAGTCTTCGTGACTTTGCGGCTAAGAAATTTTGCCACCAAGGCACTAAGTAATAAAAAACCCGGTAACAAATTAAGCTACCGGGCCATTAAAGTAAAAATATTTTTAGAATTTATTTAGCGTATGCGATTTTTCTCACTTCACGGATTACCGTAACCTTTATTTGTCCGGGGTATTCCATTTCTTCCTGAATTTTAGCGGCTATATCGTATGCAAGCTGATCGGAAAAATTATCATCAACCTTATCAGGTTCAACAACAACTCTAACTTCCCTGCCGGCTTGAATAGCGTAAGTTTTGGCGACGCCTTCGAATGATTTGGCGAGGTTTTCAAGATTCTCCAATCTTTTAACATAACCTTCGAGAGGTTCTCTTCTGGCGCCGGGACGCGCGCCGCTTATTGCGTCGGCAGCCTGCACAAGAGCAGCGATCGGATGTTCCATTTCAATATCTTCATGATGGGAGCCGATAGCATTAACAACAATTGGATGTTCTTTATATTTTTTAGCAAGATCATAACCTAAAAGGGCATGCGGACCTTCGACATTTCTATCAACAGTTTTTCCGATATCGTGCATTAGGCCTGCTTTTTTAGCAAGGTTAACATCGAGTCCGATTTCCGCGGCCATAATGCCTGTTAAATAAGCAACTTCAATACTATGCTGAAGAAGATTCTGTCCGTAGCTTGAGCGGTATTTCATTTTGCCAATATGTTTAACAAGTTCAATATTAACGCCGTGCAGATTAAGCTGAATTAATGTATTCTCCCCTTCGCGCGCAATTTCTTCCTCGAGCTCAGCTTCAACTTTCTGAACAACCTCTTCAATTCTAGCCGGGTGAATTCTTCCGTCGGAAATTAATCTTTCGAGAGAGATACGCGCTACTTCTCGTCTGAATTGATCGAAGCCTGAAAGTATAACCGCTTCGGGAGTATCGTCAACAATAACATCTATGCCGGTAGCGGCTTCAAATGCGCGGATATTTCTGCCTTCACGTCCGATGATACGGCCTTTCATTTCGTCATTCTGAATTTGAACAACGGATACGGTAGTTTCAACGCTGTGATCAACGGCGGTTCTTTGGATTGCCTGAACGACGATTTTCTGCGCTTCTTTTTTAGCGTCGACCTTAGCCTGATCTCTAACCTCTTTAACAAATTGAGAAGCGTCTGTTTTAGCTTTATCGATCATGTTTTCCATGAGCATTTTTTTCGCCTCGTCGGCAGTTAAAGCCGCGGTTTTTTCAAGGCGCACATTCTGTTCATAGATAAGCCGGTCGAGTTCCGCGTGTTTTTTATCGAGTACTTCTTTCTGTTCGGTTAATTTTTTATCAGCTTCTTTATTTTCTTTTTCTTTTCTTGTAACAAGGTCGAATTTCTTTTCTATATTTTCTTCCCTGCTGTCGAGCTGTTTTTCCGTAGCTTGAATTTTCTGTCTTTTCTGATTTACTTCGACATCAAATTCCTGTTTTTTACGCAGCCATTCGTCTTTAACTTCTAATAATTTTTCTTTTTTAAGATGTTTAGCTTCCTTATCAGCGTCTTCAATAATTTTTTTAGCTTTTTCTTCGGCAAGCGCGACATTGTTTTTACCGATTTTAGAATTTATAATCCAGCCTAAAAAGAACATCAGCACTGCAAGGCCGAGGGCAGCAATAATTAAAAAAATAGGATCTAATAACGACATAATTCCTCCATATAAGCCTATAGTATAAGTCCCAGCCGTCAGTTGTCGTCACCTGAAGAACTCTAGTTAAGACAATGCGGGGAATTGCCCAACGCTTTTTACTTCCAACGTTCCGATAAATCGGAATCCCTATTGCTAGGTACAAGGCCTGTAATACACGCTGCGAGTCAATAACCCTATCTTATATTGTTAGTTCTTCATTATGAATGAACTGACAGCATGGGTTAAAAACCTTATGATGGGGATGACATAGAATTGGATTCGTTTATAAGAAGCTTTATTTTTTTGATTTTATCAGTAGCTTGAATACTGAATTCCCTAAACCTATTTTTTTCAACAAATAATTCGTAAGCTATGTTGAGCGCCGCAATAATCGCGACAGTTTCTTTCGGTTGATCAGGTAATTCTTCCTGAGTCTCATTCATTACTTTACTAACATATTTTGCTAATTCAGCAGCTATTTCCTGATTATCAACTAATAATGAATATTCTTTATCAAAAATATTTACTTTTAGCTTCTTTTTTTCAGTCATAATTTGTCTAATCCATCATACGGGACAAAATGTTTAAGAGCGCAAATGATAATCAATTTTAGATATCAGATCGCCGATTTTATTCTTTAGTTCTTCTTTCTCCTCCGGGTCAAATGTTTCGCTTTTATTCTGCGCGCCATTTTCCTCGAAATGATTTAGTTTTGATTCGATTTCATGAAGTTTTAATTTAAGAACTTCATTTTCTTTATCAATACTTTTAACCTTATTAGAAAGATCCTTGTTTTCCTGCTGAAGGTCTTCATTCCTTTGAAGGAAGAGATATATCTGCTTTTCAAGAGCAGTTAATTCATCCGTAAAGAAATCGTATTTAGAAGATTCGGCCAAGTATTATCCTCTTAATAAAGCGTTGTGTCTTTTTTTAACAGTCTCAATAATATTCCAGAAATCTTTGTCGACTTCTTCTTCGGTAAGAGTTTTTCCCTCATCGTAAAAATCGAGCTGGTAAGCCAGACTTTTTTTATTCTCACCTAAACTGTCGCTTTCAAAGATATCAAATAACTTTATATTTTTCAATAATTTAGAACCGCTATTTTTAATAGTCGTTTCAACTTCCAGACTATCTATCTTTTTATCCAGTACAAAGGCGAAATCTCTAATTACCTTTGGATATTTAAGCAGTTCGGTAAATTTCTTAGCTAAAGGAATTATTTCCTTTAGTTTGGAAATATTAAAATCAAATATATAAACTTCATGCTCAATATCATATTCTTTAAGCAGCGGTTTAACAACCTTACCCCCCGCGCCCAAAGTTTCTTTTTTGAATAAAACTTCGTAAGTATATTCTAAATGAGCAATTTGAGAATTATTATAGGAATAGGAAATAAGATTGTCAAGATAAATATTTCTTATAAACTCTTCGGCGAAACCTTTCAAATCATAAAAATCATATTTTCTTTCTTTCTGATCCCATCCCACATTAATTGCATTGCCGGTTACGGCGAAAAGCAGATGCTCTTCTTCGGAAAAATCCGCGAAACTTTTAATTGGTCCATCGTTTAATTTTTGGAATACATGACCAATTTCAAATAGGCGCAGATTTTTCTCTTTAACCTTCAGGTTTCTTGATATGGTTGAAAGCATACCGTGCATTAATGAAGGTCTGGGATCGCTCATCTCCGAATTCTGCGGGTTCATTACGCTAACGGGATTTCCAAATTTTTTCGCGTTCAGGTCGTTCAGAAGCGAGTTGGTAATTATTTCATTAAAGCCGAGAGCGATAAATATATCTCTTATATTTCCGGTGAACTCCGACTGATCAACCTTTATATCAAGCGGAAGAATAATTTTTTCGATATTTGGAATTTTATCGTAACCGTATATACGCGCGACTTCTTCAATAAGATCTATTTCTCTTTCAATATCATGTCTGAACGGCGGCACTTGCACCAGCACGTCATTCTCATTCTGTTTAATAACTTTTAATTCGAGATTATTGAGTATTCTAATTACATCGTCTTTCGGAACATCGATACCGAGAATTTTTTCAATACGCGCGAATCTAAGCGTAACCTTTATGGGTTTTATTGGATTGGGATAAATATCTATTTCCCCTTCGGCTACCTTGCCGTTGCCAAGTTCCGCAATAAGCTGCGCCGCGCGGTTAGCCGCGTAAAGAGTGATATCGGGATTGCATCCGCGTTCGAATCTGTAGGAGGCGTCGGTTGAAAGCCCCAGGTGTTTGGCGGTCTTGCGCACTGACGAAGGATTAAAGTAAGCGCTTTCAATCAGAATATTTTTTGTCTTTTCGGTTACTTCGGAATTCTCTCCTCCCATAACGCCGGCTACGGCAACTGGTTTTTCACCGTCGCAAATCATAAGATCGCTGCTTTTTAATTTCCTTTTTTTGGAATCGAGCGTAACAAACGCGGAATTTTCTTCAGCGTTTTTAACAATGATTTTACTGCCAACAAGGAAATCGAGATCGAACGCGTGAAGAGGCTGACCTATTTCATGAAGCACAAAATTAGTAACATCCACCACATTATTAATTGGGCGGGCGCCGATAGCCTTTAAATATTTTTTAAGCCAAGTGGGAGATTCTTTAATTTCAACTCCGGTTACCACCTTTGCAGAATAACGGGGGCAGGCGTTTGTATTTTCAATTTCAATAGAAGCGTAACTCGATGCCGGTTTGGCATCTTCATTAATTTTTATTTCAGGCAGTTTTAATTCTTTATTATAAAGAGCGGCCAGGTCCCTAGCAATGCCGTAATGACTAAGCGCGTCCTGGCGGTTCGGAGTAACTGAGATTTCAAATATAACATCATCCATTAAAAGCGCTTCGGATACCGGTGTTCCCTCTTTAATATTATTATCAAGCACCATTATACCCGAATGATCGTCACCCAGCATTAATTCTTTTTCGCTGCATATCATTCCGTTTGAAACCTCGCCGCGCAGTTTAACTTTCGCGAGTTTCATACCGTTTGAAGGAATAACCGCGCCGGTTTTGGCGAATATAACTTTTTGTCCCGCCTCCACATTAGGCGCGCCGCATACGACTGACAAATCCTCAATGCCGTCGTTAACGAGGCAGACAGAGAGTTTATCGGCGTTGGGATGTTTTTTTTTCTCTTTAACGTATCCGACAACAATATTATCAAAAATCTTTTTCTGATCGGTTATCTCTTCTACCTCAAGTCCCGACGTAGAAAGTTTATGCTCAATTTCTTCGGGGCTTATACCATCGAGGTTAATATAATTTTTAAGCCAGTTTAATGATATTAACAATTTCTTTTCCTCTGTTTAGAATTGCTTTAAGAATCTTTTATCGTTATCGAAAAATACTCTAATATCGTCGATGCCGTATTTACGCATTGCTATTCTTTCAACGCCCATACCGAACGCGTAGCCTGTATAAATTTCCGGATCGATATTTACATTTTTAAGCACGTTTGGATCAACCATACCGCATCCTAATATTTCCATCCATCTTCCTTGCTTGCCTTCGGGGGTCCACCATATATCCACTTCCATACTGGGTTCGGTAAACGGGAAGAAACTGGGGCGGAACCTGAATTTAATATCCGCGCCGAAAAATTGTTTTAAGAAATAAACAAGGATTCCTTTAAGCTCGGCGAATGTTACATCGGTATCAACATACAGACCTTCTACCTGATGAAACAGGCAATAGCTTTTAGCGCTTATGGCTTCGTTTCTATAAACCTTGCCTGGCATAATTGCGCGCAGCGGTGGTTTTTTATTTTCCATTAATCTAATCTGCACCGGGGATGTATGCGTACGCAGAACGAATTCGGGAGTAACGAAAAAAGTATCCTGCATATCCCTTGCCGGGTGATCGGGAGGAAAATTAAGCGCGGTGAAATTATAAAAGTCCGATTCCAGTTCAGGTCCCTCGTAAACCGAAAAGCCGAGACCTTTAAATATGGACTTCATTTCATTAAGCGTCTGTGTAAGAATATGAGAAGTACCTATTTCTCTTACACGCGGCGGAATCGTAAGGTCGGCATAAGAGCCGGCGCCGTTTTCAGGGGCTTCAAATTTACTGATTACCTCGTCGAATTTAGACTGGCAGTTATTCTTAAGAATATTAAGTGTCTGGCCGTACTTAGGTTTTTCATCTTTGGAAAGGGTTTTAAATTCCTCGAACAATTCTGCGATGTTTCCTTTTCTTCCGAGGTATTTAATACGAATAATTTCGAGGTCGTCTAACGATTTAACATTCTGAATATCCTGATCAAAACCGGATTGAATTAAGTTTATTTTATCCAACATTTTATCTGCCCGAAAATTTAAAACAATACCCTCCGGGAAATATTGTTAAAATAAATTCCGGGAGGGTATAAAATCAGTTCATTGCAAATTTTACAACATCAGAAAAAGCCTGCGGATTTTCAGCTGCTAAGCTAGCGAGTACTTTTCTGTTAATATCAACGCCTTTTTTATTAAGGGCATTAATAAATCTGGAATATGTAGTACCGTTTAAACGAGCTGCGGCATTTATTCTGACAATCCAAAGTTTTCTGAAAACTCTCTTTTTTAATTTGCGGTCTCTGAAAGCGTGCAGAAGGCCTTTTTCAACATGGTTCTTAGCAATGGTATAAACATTGTGTCTTGAACCCCAATAGCCTTTAGCCATGCTTAATACTTTTCTTCTACGCGCGCGTGAAGCAACGTTATTCTTTGCTCTTGGCATTAGTTAGTCCTCTATCTTTATTGAATCATAATTTTTACTCTGTGTAAATCCGCATCACTTACCAAGGTGGATTTTCTCAGATTTCTTTTAGTCTTTGTAGATTTTTTAGTAAGAATATGAGCTTTATAAGCTTTACTTCTTTTTACTTTACCGGAGCCGGTTTTTTTGAACGACTTTGCCGCTCCTCTGTTGCTTTTCATTTTTGGCATTCTATCACCCGATTTGTATTATTTTATCTTTTAAAATTTTTCTTATTAACTTTTCTTTTTAATTTTTGTCGGCGCTAATATAGTACTCATAATTCTGCCTTCAAATTTAGGAGGCTGTTCAACTTTCGCGAACTCCTGCACCGCTTCAATAAATTTATTCAGTAATTCCAATCCGTGTTCTTTATAAGCTAATTCTCTACCTTTAAAAATAACGGCGACCTTAACCTTGTTTCCTTCTTCCAAAAATTTTTCAGCGTGTCTGGCTTTAAAATTAAAATCATGCGTATCGGTATTAGGATGAAGTCTGATTTCCTTTAATATAGTCACATGCTGTTTTTTCTTCTGTATTTTATCTCTTTTCTGCTGTTCGTACAGAAATTTACCGTGATCAATAATTTTGCACACAGGCGGTTTAGCCTGGGGTGCAATTTCAACAAGGTCCATTCCTCTTTCTTCTGCTTTCTTAAGTGCTTCTTTAACGGGTAAAACTCCAAGCTGTTCTCCGTCGGCGTCAATAACTCTAACTTCCGGAATACGTATTTCGTAATTTACCCTAAACTTATCTTGAGCGATATATAACCTCTCTTAGTTGTGAATAGTTTTATTGATAATTTCATCAAAAACCATATCCGAAAATTCGGATAAAGATTTGGTTCCGATGTCGCCCGACTTATGCTGTCTGATAGAAACAGAATTAGATTCTTTTTCTTTTTCTCCTACAATAAGCATAAACGGGACTTTATTAGTTTCCCAATCTCTGATTTTATAACCTAATTTTTCATTACGTCTGTCAACTTCAACCCTAATATTGTTCTTTTTCAGGAAATTTCCAACTTCTTCCGCATATACCAGGTAATTTTGTGAAACCGGAACAACGGCAGCCTGAACAGGTGCAAGCCATGTAGGGAAAGCTCCGCCGAAATGTTCGATCAGCACGCCCATAAATCTTTCAATGGAACCGAGCAGGGCTCTATGCACCATAAAAGGACGGTGTTCCTTGCCGTCTTCGCCGATATATGTCATATCAAAACGTTCGGGCAGATTAAAATCGAATTGAATAGTGCTCATCTGCCATTCGCGGTGAAGAGCGTCTTTAATTTTAATATCTATTTTGGGACCGTAGAATGCTCCGCCACCTTCGTCAAGTTCGTATTTAAGACCTTCCTTATCAAGCGCATTAATAAGGGACTTGGTAGCTTTATCCCATGTTTCATTTTCGCCTACCGCTTTTTCGGGTCGGGTTGCCACATAAAATTTAAGATCCTCAAAACCGAATGATTTCCACATAAACAAACTGAAGCGGATAACCTCAACTATTTCATCCTCGATTTGTTCCTGCGCGCAGAATATATGCGCGTCGTCCTGAGTAAATCCGCGTACGCGCAGAAGTCCGTGAAGCACCCCGCTTTTTTCGTATCTATAAACGGTACCCAGTTCCGCCCATCTTAAAGGAAGATCGCGGTATGAATGAAGCGCCGATTTATACATCATAATATGAAACGGGCAGTTCATCGGTTTAATATAATAATCGTTATCATCAACCTTCATAGGGGCGTACATATTTTCGCCGTAATTTTCGAGATGACCGCTGGTTTCCCAAAGCCATCCTTTACCTACGTGGGGCGAATACAATAATTCATACCCGTTTTTATAATGAGCGTCTCTCCAGAAATTTTCGATTTCATTACGAACGCGCGCTCCTTTGGGATGCCAGTAAATTAAACCGGGTCCGGCTTCTTCATGAACGCTGAAAAGGTTAAGCTGTTTTCCTAATTTTCTATGATCTCTTTTTTTAGCTTCTTCGAGCATAAAAAGATGATCTTCGAGCATTTTCTTTTTAGGGAAAGAAACGCCGTAAATTCTCTGTAATTGTTTATTCTTTTCGTCCCCTCTCCAATAAGATCCGGAAACGCTTAAGAGTTTAAAATATTTTATTGCGCCCGCGCTTGGTACATGAGGTCCGCGGCAAAGGTCGGTAAATTCACCTTCGTCGTATATACTAATGACCTGACCGTTTTCGTCCATCGCGTCTAAAAGCTCAAGTTTATAATTATCTCCTTTTTTATCAAAGAATTTTACGGCTTCATCTTTTGAAAGCTCTGTTCTTTTAAAAGGATTATTTTTGGAAGCGATATCCGACATTTTCTTTTCAATTTTACCAAGATCATCCTCGGTAAGCTGGGAATTAATATCTATATCATAATAGAATCCCCCTTCAACGGCGGGGCCGACACCGAATTTAGCTTCGGGGTATAATTCCTGAACAGCGTGAGCCATTAAATGGGAAGTAGAATGCCAGTATGTTTCCTGTCCGATAGGATCATTAAAGGTATGAATAGATAATTTCGAGTCGTTATTAATAGATCTATGCAGATCCCACAATTTATCATCCACTTTAGCGACAATTGCATCGGATGCTAATCTGCCTGAAATTGATTCAGCGACTTGATAAGGAGTAATACCGCTATCAAATTCTTTTACTGATCCGTCTGGTAATGTAATATTTATTTTATTCATGATCTTTACTTATAAAAAAAAACGGAGCCGGCTCCGATTGTTGTAGGTCCTATTCCGCTTCGCGGGATGACCTTCCTAAGTTATCAGGACGCTTAATCAGCCAGTTTTATAGAACTCTTTTTTCAAATTTCTACTTTTGTTGTGGGTTCTATCCCGCTTCGCGGGATGACCTCCCCGCCTCGGCGGGGCGCTCTAGTACTAATCGTTCTAGAACCAACCTATTTCAATCAAATATCTAAGCTCTTTTCACTTGTGGGTTCTA
>Ga0180009_10001891_pt1 | contig 24932 bp, 18 predicted proteins | sample OS_PC_MetaG_FD_123537 | JGI IMG/M metagenome (GOLD analysis project Ga0180009, IMG submission 123537) | Groundwater microbial communities from the Aspo Hard Rock Laboratory (HRL) deep subsurface site, Sweden - OS_PC_MetaG | ecosystem: Environmental > Aquatic > Deep subsurface > Groundwater...
CCCCGCTTGATGACGATTCTCGCCGAGAAGGGAGCGTCAGCGGGTTCACCCTCCCGCTGCACCGGTGAGATCGGCCCTATCGTCACCAGGCCCGTGATCCCGCTGTCCGTGGGCACGGGTGCGCATGAGACAAGAAGCAGCGTCCCCGCGAGGATGACCATGAAGGCGAGTATGCGCACTGTACATCTCCTTTCGTCCCTGGTAGATAGTATGACGCGGCGAGGCGCGCTTTGGTTCTCACAGCCGCGAGGATCGACCGAGAGGGGAATGAGCATGCGAATCGAGACTGAGCGCCTACTCCTCCGCACGCTCGACGAGGGAGACATCGACGCGCTGGTCGGTCTGTGGACCGATCCACAGGTGACTGCCTTCCTTGGCGGTCCCAGGAATCCCGAAGAACTGCGCCGCTCATTCTGCGAAGACCTGCGCGGGCAAGCCCCGCATCCGCACGATCTGTGGCCTGTCGTGGAGAAGTCTTCGGGTGATGTCGTCGGACATTGTGGCCTGCTCGCCAAAGAGGTCGATGGACTGCCGGAAGTCGAGCTTGTCTACATCTTGGCCGCCTCGGCCTGGGGCAAGGGCTACGCCACCGAGATCGGTCGCGCGTTGATGCAGTTTGCCTTCGAAGAGATGGGGCTGACGCGCCTGATATGTCTCATCATGCCGGGAAACGAGGCCTCGGGCCGCGTGGCTGCGCGGCTCGGGATGCGTAGCGAGGGTCTCACTGCCCGGCCGGGGAACCGGATGCTTCGGGTGTACGCGATCTCATCGGCGCTCATGGCCATGGACTGCCTGGAGGAGCGTGCGGCCGGCGGCGATCGCGGCTCGTTCGAGCGGGCGATGGCGAGGATTCGAGATACCGAGCCCGATGTTTGAGGCACCGCCGTACCCAGCCCGCGGGCGTGTTGGGCGTCAGGGTGAGTGCCCGCGGGTGTATTCTGTCGATACTAGCCATTGCGAAAGGAGGTAGCAGTGTCAGTCAAGACCGACAACCGAGTCAGACTGGGCGACGGATCAACCGTAGGGTACGCCGAATACGGCGATCAGGGGGGCAAGCCGGTGATGCACTTCCATGGTACGCCCAGTTCGCGCTTCGAAGCGGACAACCCCGACTTGAATGTGATCGCTGAGCGACTGCACGTGCGTTTCATCTCTCCCGACCGCCCCGGCATCGGGCTTTCGGACTGGAAGCCCTACACCGTCGCCAACTACCCCGACATGGTCGTGCAGTTGGCCGACGCGCTAGGCCTGGATCGCTTCGCCGTGACGGGGCTTTCCGGAGGCGGCCGGTTCGTCGCCGCGTGTGCCTGGAAGATCCCGCAACGATTGACCACCGCGATCATCGTGAGCGGTACGGCCCCCTTCGACCTGCCTGGTGTCAGAGAAACCCTGAGCAAGCAGGAGCGGCAAGAGTACGGCATGGCCAACAAGCTACCTTGGCTGTTCCGCCTGTTTCTCTGGAAGTTCGCGCGTGCCGCCCGCAAGAATCCAGAAAGCATCCATGCCATGTTCGCGAAGGCGGCGGATGCGGACAAGGCCGTGCTGACCCAGCCCGGGGTGAGGCGGGCGTTCGAGAACATGATCAAAGGGGCGTTTGAGCAAGGCACGCGCGCCGCGGCCTACGACTGGGCGATCATCGCGCGCCCATGGGGCTTCTCGCTGCGAGAGATCAAGATGCCCGTCCACATCTGGCACGGCGAGGCCGACACTCTCGTGTCCGTCGAGCACGCACGCATCTTGGCAGAGGCGATCCCAGATGCGCGCCCCAGGTTCTTCCCGAACGAAGGCCACCTACTGATCGTGAGTCATTTCGAGGAGTTGCTCGAGGTCGCAGCCGCCTGATCGAGGTGCGCTGCCGGCAACACGGGCGGAGGGTAGTCGGCGTCGTATTGCGGTCAGAAGCGGCTGGGTGTAAGCTCAGCCCAAAGCTACACTTCGCTAAAGGAGGGTCGGATGAGCCGAGGGCGGCTGGTTCACGTGGTGCTCCTTGCGGGTCTCCTGGGCATGTTCTTCGTTGGGTGTACTCCAATCTACGACATCGCGATCAAGGCACCCAGAACCGATACTGTGGTGGGCGAACACCTTCAGCTCCAGGCCGAGCTATACGGTCAAGTCCCAGGTATCGGGGACACTTCATGCGCCAGCACTGAATACGAGCTTGTGTCTCCGCAGCCCGCGCCGACGGAATACGCCTGGTCCGTCCGCCCGGCTGAGGGAGCGAGTGTCGACGCGCGCGGCCTCTTCCAGGCTACGGCTCCAGGCTGGTACTACGTGCGGTGCGAACTCGGTTCCCACGAAGCTTGGGAAGAAGATATGATCATCGTAACCGACGAGACGACAGTGACGACCGAGACGACCGAGGTGCCGGAGATCCAGCAGAGGGTCTACACCTCCGAACCGACCGGCCTCTGGGACAACCATAACGTCGGAGGCGTGCAGAACGGCGGGACGTCCCCGACCTTTGATCTGGTCGATCCAGTGTTGGTGACGTATCTCGAGACCTACCACTACAATGACAGTCAGGGCACGGCCGCGACCGGCGAGATCTCCCTGGAGTCCGCCGACGGCACGATCTACGGACCGTACCCGACCGAGGGGGCACCGGGCCAAGGCGACGTGCCCAATGCGTACTGGATCGCCAGACCCGATGTGGAGCTACCCGCCGGGTCGTACACGGTCATCGACTCGGAGCCGGCGACCTGGTCGCAGAATGCGGAGTCAGGCGGTGAGGGGATGGTCAGGATGATGGGAGTCGTGGGAGAGTAGTCGGCCTAGCTCCCGGCCAACGCCTCCAGCTTCCCGGCCAACGCCTCTGGGACTTCGATCTCGCCCGCGTCCCGAGCGGCGGCGGCCGTTTGTCGAGCCCGATCGCCGGGGATGGCAGGTCCGCTTCCCCCTCCCGCACCGGGTTGGGTGCGGATCTGCTCGCACATCCCCGAGACCTCGCTCTTGAAGCGATCCGGGTCGGTGAAGCTGGCGATATCGAACGCGAGCACCAGGCCTCCGTATTCCGGGGGGTGCCAGCCGGTGGTCTGACTGGTGCTCAGCAGGCTGCGGATCAGCGATCCGGTCAGGATCTCGACCAACATGGCGAGGCCGTAGCCCTTGAAGCCCCCGCCGATGGGGAGGAGGTTGGCCACGCCGTCGTCGTCGAGGGCGGCGGCTGCGTCAGTGGTGGGGAAGCCGCGCTGGTCGACTGCGACGCCGGGAGGTAGGGGCTCGCCACTCTTCTTGGCTTCGTCTATCTGGAAGTAGGGGATCTCGGTCATGGCCATGTCCAGCGTGATCGGCTCGCCGGTAGTGGGTACCGCATAGGCCAGCGGCAGAGTCCCGAACACCCCTCGGGTGCCGCCGAAGGGCACGGTGCACTCAGTGCCGCCGTCGAACATGGCGACGCCGATCAGGTCGCGCCGGGCCAGCCCGTCCGCCCAGGGACCGAGCGTGATCACCCCCGACGAGTTGCGGAAACCCACTGCGGCCATCCCGTTCTTGCGCGCCCGACGCTCGAGCTCGTCGTGCACGTACTTGATCTTGAGGGCAGGGGCCAATCCCTCGAAATCGAGAAGGAGCACGCTCTCCTTGTCCACATTCACCGTGAACTCGCGCTCCTCGCGCGCCGCCCAGACATCGAGATCGGCGACGGCATCTTCCAGCGGATTCATCCTCGGCGCCTTCTTCAGATGCGCTTCCAGCATGAGATCCGCGAAGTACGCCGCTTCGTCCTCGGGAACGAGTTTGGCGGCGGCTGTGCGCAGCCGCTGCTCGATGATGTCGATGCTCACCTTCACTCTGGCCTCCTTGGCGCCTTGGGCTTCGAACCTACCCAATCTATGCTCCAGGTCAACGGCATTGGGGGCCGATCGGGGAAAAGACCAGAATACTGGACGGCGCGAGGCCCAGTCTTGTCCAGCGAACGTGCGGGGCATAGTGTGTGGTCGAAGATCGTGAGGTCCGGAACCGCCGCCACGCGGGCGCTCCGCAGTGCCGCCGACCACATCCACAAGGAGCCTCCACATGGCCGGGAGTCTGCGAATAGAACCGCTCGCCTCGAGTGAGATCGACTCGATGTACGAGAAGTGCGTCCAGATCCTCGTCGACCACGGGGTGAAGGTCGAGCACGAAACGGCCCTGAAGACACTGGGGGCCGCCGGCGCGTTGGTGGACGCGGAGACCCACATGGTGCGCTTCTCGAGGGAGACCATCGAGTGGGCTCTGGCGCAGGTGCCGAAAGAGTTCGTCTACAAGGGCGGCGACGAGAAACACGACCTCCTCCTGCCGCACCCCGATCGGTCCTTCCACACCTCCACCTGCATCCAGTCGATGCTCTACCATGATCCCGCTACCGGCGGTTTTGCGGACGTGACGCACGACTCATACACCGAGTGGTGCCGACTGATCGAGCGCCTGGGCAACGTCGATATCTGCGCCATCCAGACTCCCATGGACGTGCCGGCCGAGACCGCCGACGTGCACGCGCTGAACATCCAACTGCAGAACACCTCGAAGCCGCTGGCGATCCTGGCGTACTGCCTCGAGAGCGTGCCCTACCTGTTCGAGTTGCTCCTTGCCCGGGCGGGGTCGACCGAAAGTCTGAGGGACCGGCCGCTGGCGGCCATCCACCCCACGGCTCTCTCGCCGCTCGTCTTCAAGGAGATGGACCTGGAGACGATCATCCTCGCCTGCAAGTACGGGGTGCCCATCGCTCCGGCTAGTCTCGTCATGTCGGGAGGCACCGGCCCCATCACCATCGCCGGCACGGCCGTTCTGGTGGCCACGGAGATCGTGGCCATGATCGTGATGGCTCAGCTGATCAGCCCCGGCCTCCCCGCCGTCCCCTGCGTGTACAACTACGGCTTGGACATGTCCACGGGCAACGCCCTGATGACCTCGCCCGAGAACCTCCTGGCCCAGGCGGTCGGCTCCCAGTTCGTCAAGGAAGCGTTCGGGCTGCCGGTGTGGACCTCGTCGATGGGTGGCGACTCCTACGTGTCCGACGGTCAGATGGTGGCCGGGAAGAACCTGCAATCGGCCATGTGCGCGATGGCGGGCACCGACATCAACTACGGAGCCGGGCGCCTGGGTGGCTCCAACCTGGCCAGCCCTGTGCAGTTGCTCATAGACGACCGCATGGTCGCCAACGTGAAGCGGGTGATCGCGGGGGTCGAGGTCAACGAGGACACCCTGGCTCTGGATGCGATACTCGCGGCCGGCTCGGGCGGCCACTATCTTAGGCAGCGACACACGCTCAACCACTGCCGCGACGCGGTGCGGCCGGACCTGTTCGTAGCGGAGCCGCTGGACACCTGGCAGGAGAAGGGCAGCAAGGACCTGTACGCGCGGGCTGTGGACTTGTACGAGGAGATGCGCCTGACGCTTGCTCCTTTGGAGCTTCCCGACGACGTGACACGCGAGATGGATGCCATCGTCAAGCGGGCCGACGAACACCTCGTTCCGTGAGAGGAGAACTAGTGCCGTTCGAAGAGATCAAACAGTCCATACTCGAGGGAGACGTGGATCGCACCCCGGATTTGGTGCGGACCGAGATGGAGGCCGGCACCGCCGCGGCCACGATCCTCAACGACGCCCTCACAGCGGCCATGGACGAAGCGGGGCGCAGGCTGAGCTCGGGTGAGATGTTCATCCCCGAGATACTGTTCGCCGCCGACGCGATGAAGGCCGGACTGGACGTGATCAGGCCCAGCCTCCTCGACGGCGAGGAGGGGGCCAAGGGCACCGTGGTCATCGGCGGAGTGAAGGGCGACTTCCACGACATCGGTAAGACGCTGGTGGCCTGGATGCTGGAAGGCGCGGGCTTCAAGGTGGTCGATCTGGGCGTGGACGTGGCAGGCGAGACCTTCATCGACACTGCGCGCGAGCACAACGCCGACATCATCGCCATGTCTACCCTGATGGTCACGACCATGCCGCTGCTGGGAGCCAACATCAAGGCGGCCAAGGCGGCGGGGCTCGACGTGAAGTTCGTTCTCGGCGGCGCGCCGGTGAACCAGTCGTACGCCGACAGATCCGATGCCGACGGGTATGCTTCCGATGCGCCCGGCGCTGTTGCCTTGGTGCGAGAACTCATAGGGTGAGAGGAGCGCGGCGATGACCGTACGCATCGATGGCGGCAGTCTCACGATAGAGGACGTGGTCCGCGTGGCCCGTGAGGGCGAGCTTGTGGAGGTCGCCGCCGAAGCGCGCCGCGAGATGGAGCGGGCGCGTGCGGTCATCGAGGAGGTGCTTGGCGGCGGCGCCGTCGTGTACGGCGTGAACACGGGGTTCGGCAAGTTCGCCGACGTGGTCATACCCGAAGACCAGCTCGACCTGCTCTCGAAGAATCTCATAGTGAGCTGCTGCACCGGCGTGGGTGACCCGTTCGCCGTCGAGGTGGTGCGGGCCATGCTCCTGCTGCGGGCCAACTCGCTGGCAAAGGGGAACTCCGGCGTGCGGCCGATTGTGGTCGATGGGCTCGTCGAGATGCTGAACAAGCGTATCCACCCCGTCGTGCCGCAGAAGGGCTCAGTGGGTTCCAGCGGAGATCTTGCCCCCCTCTCGCACCTGGCGGTGGTCATGCTGGGCGGCGGGAGAGCCTGGTACGAGGGCGAGTTGCTGCCCGGGGCCGTCGCCCTGGAGCGGGCCGGCATGCAGCCACTGCGCCTCAAGGCGAAGGAGGGGCTCTCGCTCTCCAACGGCACGCAGGCCATGACGGCCGTGGGCGCCCTCGCCGTGTACGACGCGGAGAGACTAGCCGACACGGCCGACATCGCGGGAGCCCTGTCGGCGGAGGCGCTGGAGGCGGTGCCGTTCGCGTTCGACGATCGCATACATGCGAGTCGCCCGCATTCGGGCCAGTTGACGACCGCGCGGAACCTGCGGAACTTGCTGCAAGGGAGTGAACTCATCGAAGGGGCCGACCACGGCCGCATACAAGACGCCTACGCTCTCCGGTGCATGCCGCAGGTGCACGGAGCTTCGCGGGACGCCATCGCCTACGTCAAGGGTGTGATCGAGACCGAGATCAACTCCGCCACCGACAACCCCCTGGTGTTCCCCGATGAGGGTGAGGTGCTCTCCGGCGGCAACTTCCACGGGCAACCAGTCGCTCTGGCGATGGACTTCCTGACCATAGCCCTGGCGGAACTGGCGAACATCTACGAACGCCGGACCGAGCGACTAATGAACCCGGCCCTGAGTGGCGGCCTTCCGGCGTTCTTCATCGAAGAGGGCGGCATCAACGACGGCTACATGGTGGCCCAGTACACGGCGGCGGCGCTGGTGAGCGAGAACAAGGTGCTCGCGCATCCCGCCTGCGTGGACTCGATCCCCACGTCGGCCAACCAGGAAGACCATGTCAGCATGGGCACGATATCGGCTCGACAGGCGCGGGAAGTGCTTGGCAACGTGGTGCACGTCGTGGCGATCGAGCTGATGTGTGCCTGTCAGGGAGTCGAGTTCCGCCCCCGGAAACCAGCGCCGCCATCCCGGCGGGTCTGCGCGCTGATCCGAGAGAAGGTCGCTCGGCTGGATGCCGATCGCGAGATGGACGGCGACATCGAGAACATCGCCGTGCTGATACGTGAGGGTCGCTTTCTGGAGGCGCTGGCGGATTAGGCGCTGGTCGCACCGACGCGGCGCCACTCCGAGGCTGTGCGGCGGCGCGGGGGCGCGGGGCGGACGCGCAACGTCGGGGGTGAGCGGCGGCGCCCGTCGGACGCGCCACTCCGAGGCTGTGCGGCGGCGCGGTTGGACGGGCCACTCCGAGGTGAACGGCAGGCCGGCGCGCCGCGTCGGATCTCAGACTGACTTCAGGCGGCGGGAGATCGCCGCGGCCACTCCCTCCGTGATGTTCATCGTGCGCGGTATCCCGAACTCCTCCATGCGCGCGGTCGGTCCGATCACGTTGATCACCGCCGGCGGGGCTCGCGCCTTCGATCGCCGCGGCAACCGCGGTGACCCCACTCAGGATCACATCCGAGACGCAGTGGGCGCTCGACGGATCGGCGAAAGCCTGCCCCGTCGCCGTGCCCTCCAGGGGGATGCGCCTCCCGACCCACTCCGCGAACCGCAGAGGGTAGCGGCTCTCGACCTGGTCCACATAGATGCCTTGGTCTGAATCGAGCACGATGAGATTGGCGGTCTCCATCACCGCGTCGCGCAGCTGGATGAGATGGGGTCTGGCGATGATGCGCAACCGATCCACCACTCCGACCCGTGAGGCGAGGCTCACCAGCTCCAGGCCGAGCGAGTAGGTGCCGTCGGGCTGGGGCTTGAGCAGATCATTCTGCTCCATCTGCGGGATGATGGCCGCTACGACGGCGGCCGGGAGGCCGGAGCGCTCAGCTATGGCCGGCGGTGCCAACGACAGGGCGGGGGAGTCGAACGCCTTCAGCACCGCGAGCGCGTGGATGAACAGTGGCTCGTCGGAGCCGAGTTCGAACAGGCGCGGCCCCATGGTCCATCCTCGCTTGTTGCTGTCGTAGGCGAGGTACCGCCGTTCGCGCAGGACGCCGAGCAGGTTGTACAGGCTCGACTTCGGGATGCCGCACGCGTCCACAAGCGTGCTCACCGAAGTGGGGTGGGTCCGCTGGCACAGGAACTCGAAGACGTCGAGTGCCCTCCCCACAGCACGCGCCGTGGTCACGCCGGTGGACCCGACCTCGTCGTTCATACCCAACTCCTTTTCCCCCAGGGATGAGAGGCAGCCCGTTTGACCCAGCATAACGGCGCGGCTCTCCAGGTCAAAGCACGGGAAAGGGGTTTCCCGTATTCTGGACGCAAGGCCGATTGTTGTTGACCCGGGAGGCGTGCGGGGTCAGTCTGGACCTAGCATGATGTCCGGGGTCCGCGAGGACCCCGTCACAGAACGAACACCGTCGACGATCCCACACCCGTCCACAGGAGGCGAACAGCTGATGGCTCAGCCGGAGATCCTATATTCGGTACACGCGCAACGGGGGCCGGAGCTCCGCTGCAAGGGGTGGAAGCAGGAGACCATCCTCAGGATGCTCGAGAACAACATGGAACTCGCAGAGAAGCCCGAGGAGCTGGTCATCTACGGGGGCATCGGGAAGTGCGCCCGAAACTGGGAGTCGTACCACGCCATCGTGGAGTCGCTCCTCGCACTCGAAGACGACGAGACCCTCGTGGTGCAGTCGGGCATGCCGGTCGCGATCTTCCAGACCCACAAGCTGGCGCCCCGCGTGGTGATGGCCAACACCAACATCATGAAGGCCGACTGGCCGACCTTCTACGACCTGCAGGACAAGAACCTCACCATGTTCGCCCAGTACACGGCGGGTCCGTGGGAGTACATCGGCACGCAGGGCGTGATCCAGGGCACCTTCGAGACTCTCTCGGCCATCGCCCGCAAGTGCTTCGATGATTCCCTCGTGGGCCGCATCCTCCTCACCGCGGGTGCGGGCGGGATGGGCGGCAACCAGACGCGGGCCATGACCATGCACGGCGGCGTGGGCATCGTGGTCGACGCCGACGAACGCGTCATCAAGAGGCGTATCGAGAAGAAGTTCACCGACGTGATGGTGGGCTCACTGGCCGAAGCGATCACCTTGGCTCAGGAGCATGCGGCCGCTCGGAAACCCTTGGGCATCGCCGTGGTCGGCAACGCGGCCGACCTGTTCGAGGAAGCTCTGGCCTCCGGCTTCCGTCCGGACATCGTCACGGAGATGTGCCCGTGTCACGATCCTATCTCGTACATCCCCTCGGGATACTCCCCGGAGGAGGCGGACGCCCTGCGGGCGGCCGACCGACCCCGCTACCTTGAGCTGGCCCGGGCGAGCATGATCCGCCAACTGCGCGCGATGAACGAGTTCTTCGCTCTGGGGGTGTCCACGTTCGAGTACGGCACGAGCATCCGCAAGGAGTGCCGGGACGCGGGCATGCCCAACGACGAGGCCATGACCATCCCCGGCTTCGTGGCCGAGTACATCCGCCCGCTCTTCTGCGAGGGTCGCGGCCCCTTCCGCTGGACCTGCGTCTCGGGTGAGGCGAGCGACCTGGCCCGGCTCGACGACCTGTGCATGGAGATGTTCAAGGACGATCTCCTCGTCACCCGGTGGATCAGTCTGGCTCGCGAGCACATCCCGATCGAGGCGCTCCCCGCCCGCATCTGCTACCTGGGCTTCGGCCAGCGCAAGGCGTTCGGCCTCGCGGTGAACGAATTGATCAAGAGGGGCGAGGTGAAGGGACCGGTCGCCTTCTCGCGCGACAACCTCGATTCCGGCTCCATCGTCAACCCGACGTTCGAGTCTGAGAACATGCTGGACGGCGGCGATCTCATCTCCGACTGGCCGATGCTGAACGGGCTGCTGAACGCGGTGGGCATGTGCGACCTCATCGCCCAGCAAGTCAACTACTCGATGGGCGAGGCGGTGCACACCGGGGTCACCATGATCGCCGACGGCACGGAAGAGGCCGACTTCAGGCTTTCCGTGTGCCTCACTGTCGATTCGGGCATCGGGATCGTGCGCCACGCGCAGGCCGGCTACGAGACCGCCCGGGAGGTGGCGAACGGCAAGGGCCCGCTGACCTCGGAGAGCATCAAGGTGCCCTTGTGGTGGACCCCCAAGGCCACCTTCGGGCCCAAGGATCTGGAGTGAGCCAGGCCGACCCCACCGGCGACTCCGCCCGCCCGCGGGCGGACCTCGTGATCAGGGACGCATCGCAGGTGCTCACCTGCGCCGGCGTTCCGTACGAGGTGGGGTTGCTCGAGAACGCCTGGATCGCCCTCGCCGGCGAGATCATCGCCGCCGTGGGCAGCCGGGAGGCGGTTGAAGCCGCCGTCGATTGCGCCGGCGCCGAGGTCATCGACGCCCGGGGCCGCGTCGTGGCTCCCGGCTTCGTCGATTCGCACACCCACCTGGTGTTCGGCGGGTCGCGCGTGGAGGAGTATGCGGCCAAGATGACCGCGAGCGATCCGGCGGCGGTGCGAGCGATGCTGGAGGAGAGGGGTCTGAAGACCGGCCCCATGGCCACCGTGGAGCGCACCCGCGCGTGCTCCGCGGCCGAGCTCTTGGATTCGGCGGCCGCTCGCCTGGCCGGGATGCTCGCGAGCGGCACGACCACCGTCGAGAGCAAGAGCGGCTACGGGCTCTCCACCGAGTCGGAGCTGCTGCTGCTCGAGACCAATCGGGCGCTTTGTCAGAGCAGCCCGGTGGACGTGCTCTCCACCTTCCTCGGCGCTCACGGTTTCCCGGAAGACATGGCGCGCGACGCCTATCTGGGATGCCTGATCGACGACATGATCCCCCGCGTCGCTGCCGCCGGTCTGGCCGAGTTCGCCGATGTGTGGTGCGACGACGGCTACTACACGGCGGCCGAGTCGCGCCGCATCCTCGTCGCGGCTCGCGAGGCGGGGATGGAGCCCAAGATTCACGCCGACGCCTACTCGTACATAGGCGCCTCCGACCTTGCCGCCGACATGGGGGCGGTCTCGGTGGACCATCTCAACTACACCCCGCGGTCGGTGATGGGTGCGCTTGCTGAGGCCGGCGTGGTGGGCGTGATCATGCCGGCCCTCGATTTCGCCGTGAAACACCCGCGTCCGTTCGACGCCCGGGCCATGATCGAGGAAGGCATGACTCTGGCCCTGGCCACAGACATCTGCCCGGGTTGCTGGGCGGAGTCGCAGCAGTTCGTCATGGCGCTGGCCTGCCGCAGCTACGCGATGAGTGCCTCGGAGGCGGTCTGGGCGGCCACCCGCGGAGGGGCGCATGCCCTTGGCCTTCATGATCGAGGCTCCGTCACGCCGGGGCAGTTGGCCGACCTGCAGATCTGGGGCGTCCCAACCTTTGAGCACGTGATCTACCGGCTGGGGGGGAACGTGGTGGACCAAGTTCTGAAGCGGGGGCGGGTCGTCGTCGACCGAGCACTCAAGGCCGGAGGCTAGAGGCATGGAGCGCGGTACGAACGACGGCGTGAACGACGGCGTGACCGAGCGGACCATCCTGGAGCGCATTATCGACTCCCGGGACCGCACCGTGGGAGGTGGCTCAGCGGCCGCGCTCGCCGGCGGCATGGCCGCCGGGCTCGCGGGCCTGGTAGCCCGGCTTTCCGAGAGCGGCGACTTCGGGCTGAGCTCCGAGCGCTGCCGGGCGCTCGCGGACGAGGTCGACGCGCTCGCCGCCCAGCTGCAGCAGGGCGCCTACGCCGACGCCGACGCGTACCGGGCGGTGGTAGATGCCTATCGTCTGCCCCACGACGACCCCGCGAGTGAGAGTTCGCGTGAGGCGGCCATCCAGCGGGCCATGGTGGGCGCGGCCACCGTGCCGCGCGACAACGCCCGGGCTGCACACCACGTGTGGGGACTGTGCATCGAACTGGAGGGGGCCTCGAACCCCAACGCCTCGTCGGACCTGGCTGTCGCGCTGCTGCTTGCGAAGACCGCCGTGATCGGCTGCGTGGCGAACATCGAGATCAACCTACCGCTCATCAAAGACCAGGCGACGGCGGACGAACTCCAGCGGGAGGCGACGAGTCTTCGCGGCTCTCTTGCCGCTCGCGCTCAGCTCGACCCGACAGAGGAGGGCCAGTGAAGAAGCTCATGTGCGTGCCCAACGTCAGCGAGGGCCGCGACGCGGCCAAGGTCGAACAGCTGGCCGACGTGATCAGACAGGACCCCAGCGTGAAGCTCGTGGACCTCTCGTCGGACGGTGACCACAATCGCTCGGTCTACTCGTATCTGGGCGATCCTGAGGCGGTTCTGGAGGCCACGAAGCGGCTCGCCGACCTGGTATTCGAACTCGTGGACATGAGCACGCACACCGGCAGCCACCCCCGCATGGGGGCCATCGACGTGGTGCCCTTCATCCTGGTAGGCTCCACCACCACGGAAGAGGCGGTGGAGATCGCTCGCAGGTTCGGCCGCTACGTGGGCGACAAGGGCATCCCGGTCTACTACTACGAGGACGCGGCCACCTCTTCGCAGCGAGCCAGCCTCGTGGACGTGCGCAAGGGAGAGTACGAAGGCTTGGCGGCGAAGCTCGAGGACCCCGCCTGGGCACCCGATGAAGGCCCCGCCGTCTTCAACCCGGCCACCGGCAGCGTCCAGGTGGCGGCGCGCTTCCCGCTCGTGGCCTTCAACGTGAACCTGCGCACCGACGACCTCGAGATCGCCACACGCATTGCCAAGGCGGTGCGCAACAAGGACGGCGGCTACCGGTACGTGCGGGGTATGGGCCTGGCTCTGGAGGGCACCGGCATGGTGCAGGTATCCATGAACCTAACCAACTACGAGGGCACCCCGATCCCCCGCGTACTCGAGACCATCCGTTCCGAGGCGGCCCGGCACGGTGTGGCGGTGGCCGGCGCCGAGCTCGTGGGTCCGGTGCCGATCCGGGCGCTCGAAGAGGTGGTGAAGCAGTACCTCCAGGTGCACGACTTCTCGGTGGGGCAGATCATCGAGATGAACATGTAGTCGGAGCGGGCGGGCGTCCGAAATGTGAGACACCTCATCATTATCGCTTGCTTTCGATCCGTTCATCTTGGAGGATGTGGCGCGTGGCCCGCTGGGCCATCGTGTTCATCACGCACGAGACGAGGGAGGGCGCATGAGCGACAAGGGTAGCGGTTCGCAACCGGGGTATCTCACCCGGAACATGACCCGGCGCGATCTGCTGAAGGGCGCAGCCGCCGTGGTCGTCGGGGCGACGTTCGGTCCGATGATAGCGGGCTGTGGCGGCAGTGAGACCACGACGACCACCGCCGGGGGCGTCGGGGCCGTCAAGATGGGCGGTCACCTGAGGGTCGCCGCCGGCGCAGGTTCTGCGAAGGAAGACCTCAACATCCACGGCCCGGCTCTGACCCCGCCCTCGATGGCCATGCGTTTCAACATGTACGACTCCTTGCTCGAGTTCGACCACGCGGGTGTGCTCGGCGTGGCCCTGGCGGAGATGCTGGACCCCAACGCCGACGGTACACAGTTCACCGTGAGGCTCAAGTCCGACCTGGTGTTCCACGATGGCTCAGCGGTCAACGCGGATGCCGTGGTGTACTCCTTCAACCGGATCCTCGATCCGGATAACCCAGGGTTGGCGGCGAAGCAGCTACGCGGACTCACGCCCAATGGCATCGTGAAGGTCGATGACCTCACGGTGCGCTTCGAGCTCGAGGTCGCGAACGCGATCTTCCCCGAAGCGCTTTCCGCCTACAGCGCGGGCATCGTCCCCGTTGGCTACGATCCCAAGGCCGGCGACGGCGCCATCGGCACCGGGCCCTTCATGCTGGCGAAGCCCGGCGACTTCCAGCCCGGCATCCAGGCCGTCTTGGTGAAGAACCCCAATTACTGGCGCCGGGACGGCGGCCCCTACGTCGATCAGCTCTCGATCATCGAGTTCGCCGACACCACCGCCCAGCTGAACGCCTTGCTCGGCGGCGCCGCCGACTACTGCCAGATGATCGCCGGGGCGCAGCGCGAGATCGCCACGGGCGCAGGCTTCTCTCTTCTCGAGGCCAAGACGGGCTCCTGGATCCCCTTCACGATGAACTGCATGGCGAAACCATTCGACGACGTACGGGTGCGCCAAGCCTTCCGGCTCATCGTCGACCGTCCCGAGATGATCGCCCAGGCGGCCGACGGCCTCCAGTGGGTCGGCAACGATATGTACGCTCCGTTCGACGCCGGCTATCCCGCCGACCTGCCACAGCGCGAGCAGGATCTGGAGAAGGCCAAGTCGCTCCTCAAGGAAGCCGGCCAAGAGGATCTCACCATCAAGCTCACCACGTCGACTTCCGTCAGCAGCGGCGCGCCCGCGGCGGCTACGGTGTTCGCGCAGCAGGCCAAGGGCGCCGGCGTGACCGTCCAGGTCGATGAGGTCACCGGCGACGTCTTCTGGGGCGACGAGTACCTCAAGTACCCGTTCGCCATGGATAACTGGGGCACGCGCGGCTACCTGGCCCAGGCCGGTTTCGGCTCGCTGCCCGGTGCGATCTACAACGAGACGCACTACGGGGAGATCAGTCCGAAGTACGTGTCGCTCGTCGAAGAGGCCTTCGGGACTGTCGACGACGCGAAGCGGAACGAACTGATCAAGGAAGCCGCGACCCTCGAGCACGAGGAAGGCGGCTACATCGTCTATGGGTTCGACATGCAGGTCGACGCCCACGCCGCCAACGTGCAGGGTGCGATGCCCGACTTCTCGGGTCTTGCGTCTGCCGCGGGGGGCTCCCGGTACCGCCTCGTCTCGCTTGCGTGACGGATCCGACCACTGTAGCGACGACGGCCGGCCGGCATCTTGCCGGCCGGCCGCTACTCTGAGTACCGCCCCATGCCTCCGCTGCTGAAGATACTGATCATGCGTCTGGGGCTCGGGGTATTGACCCTGCTCCTGGTGTCACTCGTGGTGTTCGCGGCAACCCAGGCGCTACCGGGTGACGCCGCCAAGGCTATCTTGGGGAAGGATTCCGCGGATACCGAGCGCTACGAGGCGCTGCGCAAACAACTCCGGCTCGACCGCCCCCTCGTGGAGCAGTACACGAACTGGCTGGGAGGGGTCGTCCGCGGCGACCTGGGCAGGTCGCTCGTGGGGGCGGGGGCGAACGTCACCGATCTCATCGGCGCCCGGGTGGTCAACTCGGCCATCTTGGTGCTTCTCGCCGCCTTGGTCAGCATCCCCATCTCCATACTGCTCGGGGCGCTCAGCGCCATCTGGCGCGACTCCAAGTTCGACAACGCGGTGAACATGACCAATCTCAGCTTGGCCTCTTTGCCCGAATTCGTGATCGGCATCCTCTTGGTGTTGGTCTTCGCGACGGCCGTCTTCAAGTGGCTGCCATCGGTGTCCAACGTGAACTCCCTCCTGCCGCTTGCTGGGCAGATGAAGCTCTTCGTGCTTCCCGTGATCACGCTGGCTCTGGCGGTCATACCCTACGTGAGCCGTATGCTGCGCGCGTCGACCGTCGAGGTACTCGAGAGCGAGTACGTCATGATGGCTCGCTTGAAGGGTGTCTCGGAGCCGCGGGTTCTGTGGCATCACGCCTTGCCGAACGCCATCGTTCCGACCATCCAGGTGATCGCCATCAACATCGCATGGCTGGCCGGGGGCATCGTCACGGTGGAGTACCTCTTCACCTTCCCGGGCGTCGGCGCCGGTCTCGTGGACGCGGTGGCGAACCGTGACATGCCTGTGGTGCAGGCGCTGGTGCTGCTGATGGCGGCGATCTACGTGCTTCTGAACCTGATGGCCGACATCTTCACGATCCTCATCAGTCCTCGTCTGCGGACGGGTCTCCGATGAGCCTGGAGCCCGAGGTGACTTCGGCCGAGGCTCCGATATCGGTGTCGCGCGCTCCGCGCCGCCGCGAGTGGGTGCAGACCCTGGTGGAGGCGTGGGCACTGCGGCGGACGAAGGTCGGCTTCGTCATATTCGTGATCCTGTTGATGATCGCTCTCTTCGGACGATTCGTCGCCCCCTATACGCCCACTGAGTTCGTGGGGCGCCCATTCTCGGATCCGTCGGCGGCATATTGGCTGGGCACGGACTTCCTGGGGCGCGACGTGCTTACGCGGGTGCTGCATGGCGGACTCAGCGTGTTCGTGCTCGGCATATCCGCGACCGTCATAGGGACGGTCTTCGGCGTGTCCCTCGGTCTGGTGGCGGGCTACGCTCGGCGCGCGGTGGATGAGGCCATCATGCGGGTGCTCGACGTGGTGCTGGCGTTCCCGTCGGTAGTACTCGCGATGTTGTTCGTCTCCATCCTCGGCCCGCGGCTGTGGCTGATCGTACTCATGGTGGGCGTCTCGCACATGCCCCGCATCGCACGGGTGACCCGTGCCGCCACGGTGGAAGTGGTCGCCCGCGACTTCGTCCGGGCGGCTGCGGCTGTGGGTGTGCCCCGGCGGAAGATCCTCCTCTACGAGGTGCTACCCAACATCAGCAGTCCCCTGCTGGTGGAGTTCGGACTGCGTCTCACCTACTCGATCATCATGATCGCTGCGTTGTCGTTCATCGGGTTCGGTATGCAACCGCCCGCCGCCGACTGGGGGCTCATGATCAACGAGAACCGCATCGCCATCATCACCCAGCCGTGGGTACTGCTGGCGCCGGTCTTGATGATCGGGGCGCTCACCATCAGCGCGAATCTCATGGCCGACGGCTTGTCGCGTGCCTTGGTCGGCATCGATCGGGATACGGCGCAGGCGTGAGCGGCGCGCGGACGGATATCGTCCTCACCGTCGAAGACCTTCGGGTGGTCCTCGATCCTTCCGGCATCGAGATCGACGACGGGGTCTCGTTCATCATCCACGAGGGCGAAGTGCTCGGCCTTGTGGGGGAGTCGGCTTCCGGCAAGACCACGGCGGCCACTTCGCTGCTCGCGTATCAGCGTCGCGGGGCCAAGGTTGCCGGCGGCCGCATAGACATCGCGGGAACGGACGTGCTCTCGCTTTCGCGCCCCGAGTTACGCAAGGTGCGCGGCGGTCTCATCTCCTACGTTCCGCAGGATGCCTCCGCCTCGCTCAACCCGGCGTTGCGTATCGGCGACCAGCTCCTGGAGATCCTCAACGAGCACTCGTTCGGCTCTTCGCAAGCCGAGCGGCAGGCCCGCCTCCTGGAGATGATGGACGAGGTGCTCCTGCCCAACGACAGAGCCTTCCTGCGCCGGTATCCGCACCAGCTGTCGGGCGGTCAGCAGCAACGTGTGGTCATCGCCATGGCCATGGCCAACCGCCCCAGGATCATCGTGCTCGACGAGCCCACGACGGCACTCGACGTGACCACCCAGGCGCACGTGCTCGAGACGGTCCGTCACCTCACCAGCTCGTATGGGGTATCGGCCTTGTACGTCACCCACGACTTGGCGGTGGTCTCGTGCCTGGTCGATCGCATCGCCATCATGTATGCGGGCAGGCTGGTGGAGATCGGTCCCAGGGCCGATCTGTTCACGGGCGCCTACCACCCCTACACCCGCAGATTGTTGGCTGCGATACCGGACATCCACGCCACCCGGCCGCCGCGCGGTATCCCGGGCAGCGCCCCGCGCCCCGGCAACCGGGTGGCCGGTTGCGCGTTCGCGCCGCGATGCGACTGTCGCATCGACAAGTGTGCGACTGAGTTGCCACCCTACGCGGGGCCCGACGCCGACCATCAAGTCTGCTGCTGGCGCTGGGAGGAGGTCGGGCAGGGCCTCTCGGTCATCGCGGGTGAGGAACTCGTGTTTCCGACGACCCGGGTGGAGGAGCCCTGCCGCTCGGTGAACAACGTGGTCGTGGATGTCCGCAACGTGACCGCGTTCTACCAGCGGAAGGAAGTGCTGCACGATGTGAGCACCACGTTGTGCGAGCATCGATGTCTGGCGCTGGTAGGCGAATCGGGCAGCGGCAAGACCACCTTGGCTCGATGCATCGCCGGGCTCCATCAATTCAAGATCGAGGGGGCCATCGAGTTCAACGGCAAGCCGCTGGCCCGCGAGACTCGCGGACGTACGAGCGCCGAGCGTCAGGCTATCCAGTACATCTTCCAGAGTCCGTACAGCTCCTTGAACCCCCGCAAGACCATCCGTCAACTGCTGGCCCAGCCGATCGACATCTTCTTCGACCTCGATCGCGACGGCACCGAGGAGCGGATGGTGCAGGTGCTGGAACAGGTCGCTCTCGAGTCGTCCCTCCTCAACCGGTATCCGGAACAGCTCTCGGGCGGCGAGCGGCAGAGGGTCGCCATCGCGCGTGCCTTGGTAGCCGAGCCTTCGGTACTCATCTGCGACGAGGTGACCTCATGGCTGGACGTGTCAGTGCAGGCAGCCATCATCGAACTCCTGGTGCACCTTCAGGGCGAGACCGGGGTGAGCATGCTGTTCGTGACACACAACCTGGCGCTCGTGAGGAGCATCGCCCAGGAGGTGGCCGTGATGCAGGACGGTCGTATCGTGGAGCATGGGGTCGTGGATGCCGTCCTCGACGATCCCCAGGCCGAGTACACGAGGCTCTTACTGGGCGACACGCCCACCATCCCCGCCGACTGCCGTATCTGATGCGAGGGGCGGCTCGGACGTGCGGCCCGCGGGTGTGATGCGCCGGCACGTGGCCATCGTGGGCAACGGTGCGGCGGCGATCAGCGCGCTCGAGACCTTCCGCACCCACGACCGGGACTCGAGGGTCACGGTCGCCTCCGCCGAGCCCTGCACGGCCTACTCCCGGGTGCTGCTCCCGTACTACCTGCGGCGCAAAGTGCCGTATCACCATCTGTTCATACGCGACGCCGCGTTCTACCGTGACTTTGACGCCGACCTACTCCTCGAGTCGGCGGTGGAGCGCGTGGACGTGGGCGCGAGACGCCTGGAATTCGCCGACGGCCGGAACCTCCCGTTCGATCGGCTCCTCCTCGCGCCCGGATCCAGCCCGGTGCGGCCGCCGATCCCCGGGTTGGAGGGACCGGAGGTCCAGCACCTGTGGCGCCTCGACGAAGCCGGACGGCTCGATCACCTGTTCCGTCAGGGCGCCCGCGCGCTGGTCATAGGCGCCGGCTTCGTCTCGCTGCAGGCTGTCTGGGCGGCTCGACAGCGAGGGCTGGTGGTGACCGTCATCGAACTAGCGGAGCGGATACTGCCCACGGTGCTCGACGACGCGGGGGCCCGCATCCTGCAGGAGTGCATCGTCGCCTCGGGCGTCGATCTTCACACGAACACGCGCACCGAGGGTCTGATGCGAGACGAGCGGGGGACTCTGCGGGTGTCTGTCGAGGGTCTTCCATCCTTCGCGGCCGACGTCGTGATCGTGGGCACGGGTGTGCGTCCGAACGACCATCTGCTCGCCGAGTGCGTGGAGCCCGCACAGCGGGGGATCACGGTGGACGACACGATGCAGACCGCGATAGATGGAGTCTACGCCGCCGGCGACGTGGCCAGAGGGCCCGTGGTGGGGGGCGGGCCGAGAACGGTCCACGCCCTGTGGCCCACAGCCGTGGAGCAGGGCAAGATCGCCGGAGCGAATCTGGCGGGGGCGCGGGCCACCTATGCTGGTAGTCTGAGCATGAACGTCACCAGCATGTTCGGGGTGACGGTTGCCTCTTTGGGCCGCTTCGCGGCCGAGGAGGGCGACACCGTGGTGCTGCGCGACGATCTGCCGGGCCTGCGCTACCTCAAGATCGTGGTGCGGGAAGGGGTGCCGGTGGGCGCCGTCGCGTTGGGCGGCGCCGCCGCGGCGACCGCGCTCGGATTCCTGCGTCCGTTCGTGCGCCAACGGGTGCCGGTAGCCGATATCGAGGCGGTGGTCACCGGCGAGCACGTGGCGGGAAGGATCGCGCGCGGCCGCGCGATCGGCCGGGTAGTGCCGGGAGGTTCCGGCTCATGACAAGAGAGAGGATCACGTGCGCATAGTTGCCGTAGACCCAGACTCGTGCGTTGCCTGTCGCAACTGCGAGTATACCTGCGCCTTTCAGCAGACCGGGGATTTCGACCGTGCACGTGCGCACATCCGTGTCGCCTACTACCCTGCGGAACGGGCCTGCGTGCCTTTCACCTGCATGCACTGTGCCGAGGCCTGGTGTATGGAGGTGTGCCCCGCGGGGGCCATCGCCCGGAACGAGGAGACCGGGGCGGTCGAGATCGACGCCGCCCGCTGCGCCGGGTGCAAGATGTGCCTGCTTGCCTGTCCCTTTGGGAACATCGGCTTCGATGAGGCCGATGGGGTGAGCGGTAAGTGCGACCTCTGCGGCGGCGATCCTCGCTGCGTCGGCTCCTGCATATCGGGTGCCCTAGAATACGTCGAAGTGGAAGACGCCTTCGCATTCCGTCGAGAGGCGCTCGACACGCGGCTCCGCCACGTCCTCCGGCTCGACAAGGGAAGGCCGTAGATGTCATCCGAACGTGAGATCCAGCAGACGCTGTGTCGCATGTGCGACGACCGGTGCGGCATCGATGTCCACCTGGAAGACGGGCGGATGGTCGATATCACGGGCAACAGGGCGCACGTCTGGAACAAGGGCAGGCTCTGCGTCAAGGCTCGGGCCGCGGTGGACATGGTCTATCATCCCGACCGGCTGCTCACCCCCCTCAAGCGTACGGCGGACGGATGGCAGGAGATCCCCCTCGCCCAGGCCCTGGACGAGATCGCCGAGCGGCTCGTAGAGATCAGAGAGCGCGACGGGGCCCGCAGCGTCAGCGTGTGGAAGGGTGAAGCGATCGGATTCGGTCAGCAGGAGGACATCGCCCGCCGCTTCATCCACGCCTTCGGAAGCCCGAACTATCTGTCCAACGATTCCATGTGCTATGCGGCGCGCTACTTCGGCTACAAGTTGGTCGACGGAGGGTGGCCCATCGCCGATCTGGAGAACGCCCGGGTCATCGTGATGTGGGGAGCGAACCCGCCGCATGCCCACCCCAACATGACGCAGTACATCACGGCCGCCCGCCGGAAGGGCGCGAAGCTGGTAGTGGTCGATCCGCGCCTGTCGGCGATAGCCCGACGTGCCGATGTCCATGCTCAGCCGCACCCGGGCACCGACGGGGCCCTGGCCTGGGGGCTGATGCGGGAACTGATCCGCACCGGCGCCTACGACAAGGAGTTCGTCGAGCGGCACACGGTAGGCTTTCCTGAGTTGTCGGCGTACGCCGCGACGTTCACTCCCGAGATGGTCGAGCAGGAGACCGGCGTCCCCGTCGCGACGGTGATCGAGGTGGCGGCGCTGATGGGAGACGCTGCGCCCCGAGTGGCGATGTACGTGGGGAACGGTCTCGAGCATCACGAGAACGGGGTCAACAACATCAGGGCGGTCGTCTCGCTCGACGCGCTGCTCGGCGCTGTGGACCGGGAGGGCGGGAACCGCTTCGTTGAGCCGGCGCCTCTCAGAACGCTCACGCTCTACGACGATGTTCCCCTGACGCACCTGGGACCCCTCGGCGCCGACCGCTTCCCGGTGCTCTACGACCTGCGCCAGGAGTGCCACACCATGACGGCCATGGGGGCCATCCTCGAGGGTGATCCCTACCCGCTGCGTGCCATGGTCTTGACCGGCGCAAACCCGCTGCTCACGAACCCCAACACGGAACGGGTGCGGCGGGCGTTCGAGGCGCTGGATCTGCTCGTGGTACGCGAACTCTTCATGACGGAGACCGCAGCTCTCGCCCACTACGTGCTGCCGGCTGCCTCCTTCCTCGAGCGGAGCGAACTGCACACCCACGCGAAGCACCAGGCCATCACGCTCACGTGTCGCGTCTGCGGCTTTCCCGAGGTGCAGGACGAGTACCAGTTCTGGCACGATCTCGCCCACCGGCTGGATATGGGAGCGTACTTCCCCTGGGACGATGAGACCGCCCTCAACAGGTGGCTCCTCGAGCCCTCGGGGCTGACTCTCGAGGAGTTGGAGGCGCATCCGGAAGGGGTGACGTACAGTCCTCTGACGACGGCGCCACTCGAGCGCGGACCGTTCGCGACCGCCTCGGGTAAGGTGGAGTTCGCCTCTCGGTACCTGAAGGACCTGGGCTACGACGAGCTTCCCACCTACAAGAGCCCGGAGTACAGGGGGACCCCCGACGACGAGTACCCGTTCGTCCTCGTCACCGGGGCGCGGAAGCTCCTCTACATGCACAGTCGCTTCCGGAACATCGCGCGCTTTCGCACCGCGGAGCCCGGGCCGGAGGTGGAGATGCATCCCGACGACGCCCGCGCCCTCGGAGTTGGAGAGGGCGATCTGGTCACGGTCACCTCGAGGGTCGGCAGCGTCACCATCCCGGTGCACGTCATGTCTCCCGCGGAGATCAGGCCGGGCGAGCTGCAGATCACTCACGGGTGGAGTGAGGCCAACGTCAACCTGCTCACTCACGACGACCGCTTCGACCCGATCAGCGGCTTCCCGCTGATGAAGTCGGTGGAGGTTCGGGTGGAGAAGGTCTAGGGTCTCGCCTCGGATAGCCCGCAGGTGCGGCGAGGGGGTCGTGCGGCCTGGGTGATCTCCGGAGGTCGCCAAGCGGCACATAATCCTCGCCCAGTATCCGAGACAGGGCGTCCCGCGCGGTGGCCCTTATCTCGGACGCCCTGCTAGAATGGGCGTACTTCACGATACATACGCATCGGCGGCCCGGCAGGGTGAGGGATTTGTGGCACATCGTGCATAACTACGACGGAAGCAGTCCGTCGTTCATCGACGTCAAGGTCCGTTGGCGCGCGCTTTGCGAGTGCTGGACCCACGAACCGCTCAGCGCAGTTTAGCCGCGCGGTGGCGTGTCGCCACCAGTCTTCCCGAGGCGGGATGTCGCTGATGTCTTCCGGACACTTTCTCCGTTCGTGACCGCGGCTTCCCGTCTTCTCCCCGGTTGACCCTCGGTAGGTTCCCCATGAACCTCCGGGGGAGGGGAAGTGCCGGATCGTATGTGAAGTGGAGAGCGGATGTCGGGTTTCGGAGATATCCTGCGCGTCGATCTGACGGGCGGGACAATTGAGCGCCACAAGCTTGATGAGCACACGGTAGACTCCGTGTTGCTGGGGCGCGGCTACAACTCGAGCCGTCTGCTTGACTCCTTGCGCAGCGACATCGATCCACTGTCGCCCGAGAACCCTCTGTTGATCACCTGTGGCCTGCTCACCGGGAGTGCCGCCCCCACGTCGGCCCGCGTGCATGTGGGCGCACGGTCACCCCAGACCGGGCTGCTCGGCAGTTCGAGCGTGGGGGGCAAGGTGGGCCCAGCCTTGCGGGGCAACGGCCTACAAGGGATAGAGGTCACCGGCTCGTCGCGCACCCCCGTGTACCTGTTCATCGATGGAGATACGGCCGAACTGCGTGACGCCTCGTTCCTCTGGGGTCTCGAGACCGCCGAGGCCGCGGCACGCATCATGGCGACGCACGACGACGATGGCCTGGTGATGTTTGTGATCGGGCCGGCCGGCGAGAAGCTGGTGCCGATCGCCTGCATCGTCACCCAACGCGGGCACGCCGCCGGCCGCACCGGCATGGGTGCGGTGATGGGCTCCAAGATGCTGAAGGCCGTAGTGGTGCGGCCACACAAGGAGAAGGCTCAGGCCGACCCGATCGTGCGGGCGGCCGTCAAGGACTACCTCGACAAGATCAAGGCCTCGCCCCGCTACGAGGACAAAGCGGCCCACGGTACCTCTTCCGCCGTGAACTGGACGAACGAGATGGGCATGCTGGGCACGCGCAACTACAGCCGGCCCATGTTCGACTCGGCCGCCGCCATCGACGGCACCAGCATGGACCGATACGTCGAGCGTTTCCGCTCTTGCGCGCGCTGCCCCGTGCACTGTAAGGCTGAGGTGAAGATCGAGAGTGGACCGTACGCGGGGCTCACCGGAGAGCGGCCCGACTTCGAGCCGATCGCCTCGTGGGGTTCGAAGAGCGGCCTGGAAGACCCGGAAGCGGTGATCTTCCTTCACAACCTCTGCGACCGGCTCGGCCTCGATTCTGTATCTGCCGGCAACGCGGTGGCATTCGGCATGGAGTTGTTCGAGAAGGGCATCATCACCACCAGCGACACCAACGGCCCGGAACTGGTCTGGGGTGACGTGGACGTGATGGAGAAGGTGGTGCGCGAGATGGCGGCCAGCGAGGGCATCGGCGGGGTGTTGGGCGCGGGCGTCCGCGAAGCCGCACGCCGGATCGGACGCGGAGCGGAGCGCTACGCTTTCCACGTGAAAGGTCTCGAACTCACCGCCTTCGACCCCCGCGGCGCGTCGGCCACGGGCTTGGGCTACGCCGTATCGAGCCGGGGCGGAGACTTCACCAGCGTCTACGCGCGTCACGAGTGGAGTCTCACCGAAGAGGAGGCCCTGGAGCGCTATGGCACCGTCGAGGCGGCCGACCGTCTCTCGCCGGTGGGGAAGGCCGAGATGGTGCGCAGAAGCATGGCCATCTGCGCAGTGCTCGACTCGATCGGTCTCTGCAAGATCCCCGCTCTGACTCTGGTGAACGAGTACGACCTGGTCATGGAGGCGCGGCTCGTGTCCACCATCACCGGCACCGAGATCACACCGG
>Ga0180009_10001892_pt1 | contig 24929 bp, 16 predicted proteins | sample OS_PC_MetaG_FD_123537 | JGI IMG/M metagenome (GOLD analysis project Ga0180009, IMG submission 123537) | Groundwater microbial communities from the Aspo Hard Rock Laboratory (HRL) deep subsurface site, Sweden - OS_PC_MetaG | ecosystem: Environmental > Aquatic > Deep subsurface > Groundwater...
GGAGCGTGGTCAGGTACTGGCGAAGCCGGGCAGCATCACCCCGCACACCCGATTTGAAGCCGAAGTATACGTGCTGAGCAAGGAAGAAGGCGGACGTCACACGCCGTTTCTGAAAGGCTACCGGCCGCAGTTTTACTTCCGCACCACCGACGTCACCGGCGCCGTGGACCTGCCTGAGGGCGTGGAGATGGTGATGCCGGGTGACAACATCCAGATGACGGTGGAACTGATTGCGCCGATCGCGATGGAAGACGGCGTGCGCTTTGCGATTCGTGAAGGCGGTCGTACCGTGGGCGCCGGCGTGGTCAGCAAGATCATCGCCTGAGGCGAGGATCTGCTGACTGACGGTCATCCATGACCATGGCCATTTGACAATGGGCAACAGAAGTCAGTCCACCTGAGTATAGGCGAGTAGCTCAACTGGCAGAGCAGCGGTCTCCAAAACCGCAGGTTGGGGGTTCGAGTCCCTCCTCGCCTGCCATCAGGTGGCCGCCAGGCGGCAGGACTGACATAACGCACAGCTCGGCAATACTGTCGAGCTTGCTGCGTTTTAGGCTGTTGCTGTGATAAGCCGGTGTCAGGCTGATGCCGACCGGTAAACTGGACAAGACTTAGAGACTTATGAAACAGACCGAAAAACAACAATCAGCGATGGACACAGTGCTTCTGGGCCTGTCCCTGCTGATACTGATCGGCAGCATTTTTGGCTTCTACTATTTCGAAGGCCAGGCGCTGCCGGTGGTGCGCGTTGTGGGTTTGTTTGCCGCCATTGCCATTGCCATCGTGGTGGCCGCGTTGACGGTCCAGGGTCGCGCCCTGCTGCAGTTCTTCCGCAATGCGGACATCGAGCGGCGCAAAGTGGTGTGGCCGACGCGACCGGAAACGGTGCAGACCACGCTGATGGTGCTGGTGGTGACGATCATCGTGGCGGCAATACTGTTCATGTTCGACAGCCTGCTCGGTGTCATTGTGCGCGCACTGATGTCGGGAGGCTGAGCCCATGGCAATGCGTTGGTATGTGGTACAGGCCTATTCCGGCTTCGAGAACACGGTACGCAAGTCCCTGCTTGAGCGCATTGAGCGCTCCGGGCTGAAAGACTGTTTCGAAGAAGTGCTGGTGCCCACGGAAGAAATCGTGGAAATGAAGCAGGGCCAGAAAAAGCGCACTGAGCGCAAGTTTTTCCCCGGCTATGTGCTGGTGAAAATGGACATGAACGACGACAGCTGGCACCTGGTCAAGGACGTGCCGAAAGTGCTGGGATTCATTGGCGGCACTTCGGATCGCCCGGCGCCGATCACCGATGCAGAGGCCAACGCCATTCTGCAGCGGGTGCAGGAAAGCGCGGACAAGCCGAAACCGAAGGTGCTGTTCGAACCGGGCGAGATGGTGCGTGTCACCGATGGCCCGTTCAACGATTTCAACGGTGTGGTAGAAGAAGTCAACTACGAAAAAAGCCGGCTGCGAGTGGCCGTGCTTATTTTCGGACGCTCCACACCGGTCGATCTGGAGTTTACCCAGGTTGAAAAGGCCTGAACAGGCCGCGACTGGATCGCACGCAACACTGAGTTAGAAACCCGTCGGCATTGTTGCCGGCAACATGTAACCGGGGAGTCAGCCACAGCTGACGCTTGCACCCACGAGGAGTTGAAATGGCAAAGAAGATTGACGGCTACATCAAGCTGCAAATACCAGCTGGTCAGGCCAACCCGAGTCCACCGGTCGGCCCTGCACTGGGTCAGAAAGGTGTCAACATCATGGAGTTCTGCAAGGCGTTCAATGCCGCCACGCAGGAAACCGAGCCAGGGCTGCCGCTGCCTGTGGTCATCACAGTGTACAGCGACCGCAGCTTCACCTTTGTCACCAAGACGCCACCGGCTGCTGTGCTGCTGAAAAAGGCCGCAGGCATCAAGAAAGGCAGTGGTGAGCCGAACACGGTCAAGGTTGGCAACGTGACCCGTGCCCAGTTGGAAGAGATTGCCCGGCAGAAAGAGCCCGATCTTTCCGCCAACGATCTGGAGGCTGCGGTGCGCACCATCGCCGGCAGCGCGCGCAGTATGGGCCTGACCGTGGAGGGCATGTAATCATGGCAACGAGCAAACGCAAGCAGGCCTGGGCCGACAAGGTACAGCGCGGCAAACCCTATCCGCTGGATGAAGCGCTGAAACTGATCAGGGAAACCGCCAGCGCGAAGTTTTCCGAATCCGTTGATGTGGCGATTCGTCTCGGTGTCGATGCGAAGAAATCCGATCAGGCCGTACGCGGCTCAACCGTGCTGCCGAACGGCACCGGCAAGACCGTGCGTGTCGCGGTGTTCGCCCAGAACGAGAATGCCGACAAGGCCCGTGAAGCCGGTGCAGACATCGTTGGTTTTGACGATCTCGCCGAGCAGATTCTCGGTGGCATGATGGACTTTGACGTGGTCATTGCCACCCCCGACGCCATGCGCGTGGTGGGCAAGCTGGGTCAGGTGCTGGGGCCGCGTGGATTGATGCCAAACCCCAAAGTCGGCACGGTGACCACCGATGTTGCCGGTGCGGTGAACAATGCCAAATCCGGTCAGATCCGTTATCGCACCGACAAGGCCGGCATCATTCACGGCTCCATCGGCAAGGTCGATTTCGAGCCGGATGCGCTGGCTGGCAATCTGCGTGCTTTGCTGCAGGACCTGGTCAAGGCCAAGCCGGCCTCTGCCAAAGGTCAGTATCTGCAGAAAGTGGCACTGTCCACCACGATGGGCCCGGGCATTACTGTCGACAACAGTACGCTGGGTCTGTAACGACGGTTTGTAGCGACAAATTAATTTTGCCGCTGAGCCACTGGTTCAGCAGCACGATGCCGGCATAGCCGGCGAGTCGGGCGCGTGTCTGGGAACAGACACAACCCCGTCCAAGACCGCAGGTTGCAAACGTTGCCGCTGCGGCAACCGATGCAGTAATCGCCAGGCAGTGATGCCTGATGGCCTGCGCAGATGGTGTTGCCCGCTAGACATGATTGATCATGCCACGGCCAGCACGTTAACGCGATAGCAATATCGCACAAGCTGGTGCCGGTGACGGCACCGATTTGACAGGAGGTAGCAAATGGCGCTCAACATTGAGCAGAAAAAGGCAGTGGTAGCGGATGTGGCCATGGCGGCTGCGTCAGCACACTCTGCGATTGCTGCCGAGTATCGCGGCATGACCGTTGCTGAACTGACCGCATTGCGTGACAAGGCGCGCAAGAGTGGGGTCATCATCAAGGTCGCCAAAAATACTCTGGTACGTCGCGCCATTGCGGACACTGACTTCGAGTGCATGTCGTCCGAACTGACCGGTCCATTGCTGTATGCATTTTCAATGGAAGATCCGGGTTCGGCGGCACGCATCGTCAAGGAGTTTACCAAGGACAACCCGAAACTGGTCACCCGACTGGTCGCCATCGGTGGCACTCTGCACGGCGCTGAAGAACTCGGCCGTCTGGCGGAAATGCCAACCCTGGACCAGGCACTGGCCATGTTGATGGGGGTCATGCGTGCTCCGATAGAGAAGTTTGTACGCACACTGGCAGAACCGCATACCAAGCTGGTTCGCGTGGTGGCTGCAGTTCGCGACAGCAAAGAGGCTGCCTAATCGTTGGCATGCAGGGTCGGTATCTGCGGATGCGGGCCAACGTGCTGCTGTAGTGTATTTTTTATTTATTTTTTGGAGATTTGACCAATGGCCGTTTCAAAAGAAGACATTCTTGAAACCATTTCAAACATGACCGTCATGGAGGTCGTAGACCTGATTGACGCCATGGAAGAGAAATTCGGTGTATCTGCTGCAGCCCCGGTTGCCGTGGCTGCTGCCGGCGCTGGCGGTGGTGAAGCCGCTGCTGCTGAAGAAAAGACCGAATTCGACGTCATTCTGGCTGGTTTCGGTGACAACAAGGTTGCCGTGATCAAGGCGGTACGCGGCATCACCGGACTTGGCCTGAAAGAAGCCAAGGACATGGTGGAAAGCGCACCGGCAGCTCTGAAGGAAGGCATCGAAAAAGCAGAAGCCGAGGAACTCAAGAAGCAGCTCGAAGAAGCTGGCGCTACTGTAGAGATCAAGTAATCATTGATTCTGCATTGGCTTTAGCAATCTGAAAGTCACAGGTTGGGCTGGGGACGCTGGCGTCTCCGGCCCGCTTGTGCTGTTGAGAAAAAGCTTAAAGCCAGCCGCGCGTGCTGCAGATCGACTGATCTCGGTTGCGCCCGGCAAGCATGGTGGCGATGACAGATGGTGTCCGGCCCTGGGGCCGGATCATGCAGGCATTCCGGCGTTGATTATCGCTGGATTGTGCCTCTTTGCCGACAGCGGGAACCGGCTTCCCGGCATGTCGGCAGACAGCGCAACACCGACATCTGCCAGCAAGACCAGAACACGGGTATGGCGACATACTGACAAACAATGGCAAACAAGGCAACCCCGACCGGTTGCCGTCGCGGCAGACGCGATCATCAAGCAGGTGGCACAGCATGACATATTCATTCACTGAAAAGAAACGTATACGCAAAGACTTCGGCCGCTATGAACGCGTCCTCGATGTCCCCTATCTGCTGGAAACCCAGATCAAATCATACAGCAAGTTTCTGCAGCTGGAATCGGGCGATACCGATCTCAGCGGCAACGGCCTGCATGGTGCCTTGTCATCGGTGTTTCCGATTGTCAGCTACAACAACAATGCCATGCTTGAATACGTCAGCTACCGGCTGGAAAAGCCGGTGTTCGATGTGCGTGAATGCCAGCAGCGTGGTGCCTCCTATGGTGCCGCACTGAAAGTGATGGTGCGGCTGGTCATTTTTGACAAGGACGCGCCGGCAAAAAACCGCAAGCCCAAACAGGTCAAGGAGCAGGAAGTGTACATGGGCGAAATTCCGCTCATGACCGAGAACGGCACCTTCATCGTCAACGGCACCGAGCGCGTCATCGTCAGTCAGATGCACCGCTCCCCTGGGGTGTTTTTTGATCACGACAAGGGCAAGAGCCATTCCTCCGGCAAGCTGCTGTTTTCTGCAAGGGTGATTCCCTATCGTGGCTCCTGGCTGGATTTTGAGTTCGACCCCAAAGACTGCATCTTTACCCGCATCGACCGTCGCCGCAAACTCCCGGTGACCATTCTGCTGCGCGCGCTGGGCATGCACACCCAGGAAATTCTGGAAACCTTTTTCGAGTTCACCACCATCACCCTGCGCAAGAAAGACATCAAGGTGGAAGTGGTGCCGGAACGCCTGCGCGGTGAAAACGCGCTCACCGACATTGCCACGAGCAATGGCGAGCTGATCGTCGCTGCCGGCAAGCGCATCACCATGCGTCATGTCAAACAGATGCAGGATGCCGGCATCAAATCGCTGGATCTGCCGTACGATTATCTGGTCGGCCGAATCATGGCGCGCGACATCGTCGACGAGGAAACCGGCGAGGTGATTTTTGCCGCCAACAGCGAGATCACCGATGAGGTGCTGGAAGCGCTGCGCGAACGCGATCTGAAGAAAATCGAGATCCTCTACGTGAATGATCTTGATCAGGGTCCCTACATGTCGGACACGCTGCGGCTGGATCCGACCCCCGGTGAGCTCGAAGCCCTGTACGAAATCTACAAGATGATGCGTCCGGGCGAACCGCCGAGCAAGGATGCCGCACAGAACCTGTTCAACAACCTGTTTTTCTCAGAAGATCGTTACGACCTGTCCACCGTCGGTCGCATGAAGTTCAATCGCCGTCTGGGACGTGAGGAAATTGAAGGTTCCGGTGTGCTGGATCGCGACGACATCATCGCGGTACTGAAGGAACTGATCAACATCCGCAACGGCCGGGGCAACGTCGACGACATTGATCACCTCGGCAATCGTCGTGTGCGCTCGGTGGGTGAAATGGCCGAGAACGCCTTCCGCATCGGTCTGGTGCGGGTCGAGCGGGCGGTGAAAGAGCGTCTGAATGTCGCCGAAAGCGAAGGGCTGGCCCCACAGGATCTGATCAATGCCAAGCCGGTGGCGGCATCGATGAAGGAGTTTTTCGGCTCCTCGCAGCTGTCCCAGTTCATGGACCAGAACAACCCGCTGTCGGAAGTCACCCACAAGCGCCGTGTTTCTGCACTGGGCCCGGGTGGTCTGACCCGCGAACGCGCCGGCTTTGAGGTGCGTGACGTGCATCCGACCCATTATGGCCGCGTCTGCCCGATCGAAACGCCGGAAGGCCCGAACATCGGTCTGATCAACTCGCTGGCGGTGTATGCACGCACCAACGACTATGGTTTCCTGGAAACCCCGTACCGGCGCGTCGTCAACGGCAAGATCACCGATGAGGTGCATTACCTGTCGGCAATCGAGGAAGGTGAGTTCGTCATCGCCCAGGCCAATGCCGAAGTGAACAAGCAGGGCAGGCTGACCGATGAAATGGTCACCTGTCGTTATCAGGGCGAATTCAATCTGCATGCAGTCACCGATGTCCAGTATATGGACGTGTCACCGCGTCAGATCGTGTCCGTGGCGGCCGCACTGGTGCCGTTTCTGGAGCATGATGATGCCAACCGCGCCCTCATGGGTTCGAACATGCAGCGCCAGGCAGTGCCGACACTGCGTGCCGAGAAGCCGCTGGTGGGCACCGGCATGGAGCGTGCGGTGGCGCGTGACTCCGGTACCGTGGTCAAAGCCGAACGCGGCGGCACCATCGATCAGATCGATGCCGGTCGTATCGTCGTGCGCGTCAACGATGATGAAACCCCGGTCGGTGATCCCGGTGTGGACATCTACAATCTGACCAAGTACACCCGTTCTAACCAGAACACCTGCATCAACCAGCGTCCGCTGGTGCGCGTGGGTGACCGCATCAGCGTAGGCGACATTCTCGCTGACGGCTCCTCCACCGACCTCGGTGAGCTGGCGCTGGGGCAGAATCTGCTGGTCGCGTTCATGCCGTGGAACGGCTACAACTTCGAGGATTCCATTCTGCTGTCGGAACGACTGGTCAAGGACGATCGACTGACCAGCATCCACATCGAAGAGCTGACCTGCGTGGCGCGTGACACCAAGCTTGGCTCGGAAGAAATCTCTGCCGACATTCCCAACGTCTCCGGCGCCAACCTGGGCCGGCTGGACGGCTCTGGCATTGTCTACATCGGTGCCGAGGTCAAGGCCGGTGACATCCTTGTCGGCAAGGTCACGCCCAAGGGCGAGACCCAGCTGACACCGGAAGAAAAACTGCTGCGTGCGATCTTTGGTGAAAAGGCGTCCGACGTCAAGGACACCTCTCTGCGGGTGCCGTCCGGTATGGACGGAACCGTGATCGATGTGCAGGTATTCACCCGTGACGGCGTGGAAAAGGATGCCCGTGCACTGTCCATCGAGCAGGATGAAATCGCCGAGGTGAAGAAAGATCTGAATGACCAGCTGCGCATCGTCGAGCAGGCCATTTTCGCCCGTCTGCGCAGCGCCCTGCTGGGCAAGGTGGCCGCCAAGGGCCCGAAAGGCCTGAAGAAAGGCAACAAGATCACCGCCGATTATCTGGACGGGCTGGGCCATGACGAGTGGTTCAAGCTGCGCATGGCCAACGATGATCTCAATGATCTGCTGGACAAGGCCGGCGACCAGCTGCAGTCGCAGCGCAAGAATTTTGAAGAGCGGCTGGAAGAAAAACGCCGCAAGATCACCCAGGGTGACGATCTCGCCCCGGGTGTGCTGAAGATGGTGAAGGTTTACCTGGCGGTCAGACGCCGCATCCAGCCCGGCGACAAGATGGCCGGACGGCACGGCAACAAGGGTGTGATTTCCATGATCGCACCGGAAGAAGACATGCCGTTCATGGCCGATGGCACGCCGGTTGATGTGGTGCTGAACCCGCTGGGTGTGCCATCACGCATGAACATCGGCCAGATCCTGGAAATCCATCTGGGCTGGGCGGCAGCCGGTCTGGGCAAGAAGATCGATGCCATGCTCAACGAGCAGCGCAAGCTGGCCGAATTGCGCCAGTACCTGTCTGACATCTACAACCATGACCGCGATGGCCGCGTGCTGCTGAGCGAGTTCAGCGACGATGAAGTGCTGGAAATGGCCAACAATCTGCGCCAGGGCGTACCCATGGCAACACCGGTTTTTGACGGTGCCGATGAAGCCGGTCTGAACCGCATGCTGGAGCTTGCCGAGCTGCCGCAGAGCGGCCAGACCACGCTGTATGACGGCCGTACCGGCAATGCATTTGACCGCCCGGTAACGGTGGGTTACATGTACATGCTCAAACTCAACCACCTGGTGGATGACAAGATGCATGCACGTTCCACCGGCCCGTATTCGCTGGTCACCCAGCAACCGCTGGGCGGCAAGGCACAGTTCGGCGGCCAGCGTTTCGGCGAAATGGAAGTGTGGGCGCTGGAAGCCTATGGCGCTGCCTACACCCTGCAGGAAATGCTGACGGTCAAGTCCGACGATGTTGACGGCCGCAACGAGATGTACAAGAACCTGGTTGCCGGCAACCACCAGATGTCTGCGGGTATGCCGGAATCGTTCAATGTGCTGCTGCGCGAAATCCGTTCGCTTGGCATCAACATTGAAACCATTGAATCCTGATCACGGAGGCTGCTGTGAAAGACCTAATACATTTTTTCAATCGCCAGCGTGAGCAGCAGGATTTTGACGCCATCAAAATCGGGCTGTCCTCACCGGAGCAGATCCGTTCCTGGTCGTATGGTGAAGTAAAGAAGCCTGAAACGATCAATTACCGCACCTTCAAACCGGAGCGCGACGGCCTGTTCTGCGCAGCCATTTTTGGTCCGATCAAGGATTATGAATGCCTCTGCGGCAAATACAAGCGCATGAAGCATCGTGGCGTGGTGTGTGAAAAATGCGGCACCGAAGTCACCCGCACCAAAGTGCGTCGTGAGCGCATGGGTCACATTGATCTGGCCAGCCCGGTGGCACACATCTGGTTCCTCAAGTCGCTGCCTTCGCGCATCGGCCTGCTGCTGGACATGACCCTGCGCGAGATCGAGCGGGTGCTCTATTTCGAGTCCTACATTGTGGTCGATCCGGGCATGACCGAACTGGAAAAAGGCACCATCCTGACCGAAGAGCAGTATCTGGAAGCCTACAGCGAGCACGCCGACGAGTTTGAAGTCAAGATGGGCGCGGAAGCGATCTATGAGCTGATCAAAAACATCGACCTGAACGCCGAACTCACCCGCCTGCGTGAGGAAATCGATGGCACGCGTTCGGAAACCAAACTCAAGCGCCTGACCAAGCGGCTCAAGCTGGTGGAATCGTTCCTGTCATCCGGCAATCGTCCGGAGCACATGATTTTGACCATTCTGCCGGTGCTGCCGCCGGACCTGCGGCCGCTGGTGCCGCTGGACGGTGGCCGCTTCGCGACCTCGGATCTGAACGATCTGTATCGCCGCGTGATCAACCGTAACAACCGCCTGCGCCGGCTGCTCGACCTGAGCGCGCCGGACATCATCGTGCGCAACGAAAAGCGCATGCTGCAGGAATCGGTCGATGCGTTGCTGGACAACGGTCGGCGCGGACGCGCCATCACCGGCTCCAACAAGCGACCGCTGAAATCGCTGGCCGACATGATCAAAGGCAAGCAGGGCCGTTTCCGTCAGAATCTGCTCGGCAAGCGCGTCGATTTTTCCGGTCGTTCGGTGATCGTGGTGGGGCCGACACTGAAACTGCATCAGTGTGGCCTGCCCAAGAAAATGGCGCTGGAACTGTTCAAGCCGTTTATTTTCTCCAAGCTGCAGCTGCGTGGCATCACCAGCACGATCAAGGCATCGAAAAAGCTGGTGGAGCAGGAAACCGCCGAAGTCTGGGACATTCTGGAACAGGTCATCCGCGAACATCCGGTGATGCTGAACCGTGCCCCGACGCTGCATCGTCTCGGCATCCAGGCGTTCGAGCCGGTACTGATCGAAGGCAAGGCGATCCAGCTGCATCCGCTGGTCTGTACCGCATTCAATGCCGACTTTGACGGCGACCAGATGGCGGTACATGTGCCGTTGTCGATTGAGGCACAGCTGGAAGCACGCGCGCTGATGATGTCGTCCAACAACATCCTCAGCCCGGCCAATGGCGAGCCCATCATCGTGCCGACCCAGGACGTGGTGCTGGGACTGTATTACATGACCCGTGAACTGGCCGGTGCCAAGGGCGAGGGCATGCTGTTCGCCGATGTCGATGAAGTGCATCGTGCCTACGAAAACCAGGCGGTGGCATTGCACGCTGCCATTCGCGTGCGCATCAAACAGTACCAACGTGCCGAGGACGGCAGTTGGGAGAGCCGGACGATGCTGGTGAAAACCACCGCCGGGCGTGCCCTGCTGTCGAACATCATGCCGAAAGGTCTGCCGTTTGAGCTGATCAACCAGATTCTGAAGAAAAAGCAGATCTCCCGGCTGATCAACAACTGCTACCGCACGCTGGGCCTGAAGGCCACCGCCGTGTTTGCCGACCAGTTGATGTACACCGGCTTCCACTACGCCACCAAAGCAGGCGTATCCATTGGCCTCAACGACCTGCACATCCCCAGTGAAAAGGAGCACATCCTGAAGCTGGCGGAGAAGGAAGTGCTGGATATCCAGAACCAGTATTCATCCGGTCTGGTTACCTCAGGCGAGCGCTACAACAAGGTGGTGGACATCTGGTCGCGCACCAACGAGCAGGTCGCGCAGGCGATGATGAAGCGCATCGGCAAGGAAAAGCGGGTTGATACCGACGGCAATGAGGTGGAGCAGGATTCGATGAATTCCGTCTACATCATGGCCGACTCCGGTGCCCGTGGTTCGGCCGCACAGATTCGCCAGCTGGCAGGCATGCGCGGACTCATGGCGAAGCCGGACGGCTCCATCATCGAGACCCCGATCACGGCGAATTTCCGCGAAGGCCTGAATGTACTGCAGTACTTCATCTCCACCCACGGCGCGCGCAAGGGTCTGGCCGATACCGCGCTGAAAACCGCCAACTCCGGTTATCTGACCCGGCGTCTCGTTGATGTGGCCCAAGACATGGTTATCACCGAGCATGACTGCGGCACCCGCCAGGGCATCACCATGACCTCCATCATCGAAGGTGGTGATGTGGTGGAGCCGCTGGGACAGCGCATACTCGGTCGTGTTACCGCCGAGGACATCATCAGTCGCGACAGCGATGACGTGATCTGCCCGGCCAGCACGCTGATTGATGAGGCCATGGTCGAGCTGCTGGAATCATCCGGCATCGACAAGGTGCTGGTGCGTTCAGCAATCACCTGTGAGGCCGAGTTTGGCGTCTGCGCACGCTGTTACGGACGAGATCTGGGCCGTGGTGACATGGTCAACATGGGTGAGGCGGTCGGCGTGGTGGCAGCACAGTCCATCGGTGAGCCGGGTACCCAGCTGACCATGCGTACTTTCCACATCGGTGGTGCCGCATCCAGAGCTGCCGCGGTGGACAATATCCGCGCCAAGTCGGATGGCCGTCTGCGCCTGCACAACGTGAAAACGGTCACCAACAGCGACAACAAGCTGGTCGCGGTATCGCGTTCCGGTGAGCTGTCGGTGATTGATGAACAGGGGCGCGAGCGGGAACGCTACAAGCTGGCTTATGGCGCCACCATCCATTTCAGTGAGGAAGACCGTATCAAGGCCGGTGATGTGCTGGCCAACTGGGATCCGCATACCCATCCGATCGTTGCCGAGGTTGCCGGTCGCATCCGTTTCGAGGACTTCGTTGACGGTGTCACCATGACCCAGGATGTGGATGAGATCACCGGCCTGTCCAGCATCGTCGTCACCGACCCGAAACAGCGTGGCGCTTCCGGCAAGGACCTGCGACCACTGGTGCGGCTGACCGACGGTCGTGGCAAGGACCTCAAGCTGCCCGGCACCGAAGTGCCGGCCCACTACATGCTGCCGGCCGGTGCGATCGTGTCGCTGGCGGACAAGGACAAGGTGGAAATCGGTGACGTGCTGGCGCGCATTCCGCAGGAGTCCAGCAAAACCCGTGACATCACCGGTGGTCTGCCACGTGTGGCGGATCTGTTCGAGGCACGCAAGCCGAAAGAACCGGCCATTCTTGCCGAAATCAGTGGCATTGTCTCGCTGGGCAAGGAAACCAAAGGCAAGCAGCGTATCGTCATCACTCCCAACAGTGGTGACAACTTCGAGCTGCTGGTGCCGAAATGGCGCCAGATGATCGTGTTCGAAGGCGAGCATGTGGAGAAGGGTGAGGTGCTGGTCGACGGCGAGCTAAACCCACAGGACATCCTCCGTCTGCTCGGTGTGGAGGCGATGGCCGCCTATGTGGTCAAGGAAATCCAGGACGTGTATCGGCTGCAGGGTGTGGGCATCAATGACAAGCACATTGAGGTCATCATCCGGCAGATGATGCGCAAGGCGCGCGTGCTGGATCCGGGTGAGACCACCCTGTTGCATGGTGAACAGCTGGAGCTGAGCAAACTGGAGGCAATCAACAAGCGTGCCATCAGCAACGATCAGCAGCCGGCGACCTACGAGCATCTGCTGCTGGGCATCACCAAGGCATCGCTGGCCACCGAGTCGTTCATTTCGGCGGCGTCGTTCCAGGAAACCACTCGTGTGCTCACCGAGGCGGCCGTGACCGGCACCGTGGATGATCTGCGCGGACTGAAGGAAAACGTCATCGTCGGCCGGCTGATTCCGGCCGGTACCGGTCTGGCCTATCATGCCGAGCGCAAGAAGCATCGTTTTGGTGATGCCGAGGCGGAAATGGCCGAGTACATGAACAAGTCCGACGCCGATGAGCTTGCTGCGGAGCAGGCCCTTGCCGCCGAAGAGTTGGCCGCCGAAGAGCTGGCCGCCGAAAAGATGGCAGCCGGCGAACTACAGCAGGATGAGCCCGAAGCGCAGGAACAGGTCGACGAATCGGTCTGATCAGCGGCCTGTGCCAGGCACAGGCCTCGTCACTGTCAGGCATGGGCCGGTCTCCGGTCCATGCTTTTTTTATGCCAGCTGGTATGAGACTGTTTGCACTGCGGTCGCTTGAAATACGTAGACTTTCATAGTAAATTGTCATGCATTGTTTCCAGCGAAGCGGATCATGAGAAAAGCAAACGATAAAAAATCACAGTCAGCGCCCCGTCCAACCCCGGCCGAACTGGCCATATTGCGGGTGTTGTGGGCACATCAGCCGGCCACCGTGCGCGAAGTGCATGAACTGCTCAACCCTGATGGTGGCGGCAACAGTTACACCACCACTCTGAAAATGTTGCAGATCATGACCGACAAGGGACTAGTGCAGCGTGATACCGGGCAGCGGGCACACATCTACCGCGCCAACTGCACCCAGCAGAACGAGCGGCGGGCATTTGTCACCGATCTGGCCAACCGTTTGTTCGATGGCTCCGCCACACAACTGGCATTGCAGGCGCTGGGTCAGTCAGGTCGGGTCGACCCGGATGAGCTGGCTGAAATCAAGAAACTGATCCAGCGCCTGGAAGCTGACTGAGCAGCAGGAGACTCAGGCGATGCTGGCAGACACACTGGCCTGGACACTGATCCACTTCCTCTGGCAGGGCGTGTTGATCGCTGCGTTGCTGCTGTTGGCTCTGTGGCTGGCACCGCAGGACGATGATGTGGCGCGCTCCAACCATCGCTATGGAGCAGCCATGCTGGCGCTGGCTTTGTTGTTGCTGGCACCGGTGCTGACATTTGCCTGGCAGTGGCTGGGGGATGGCAGCTCGGCTGCGATTGCAGCAGGGTCCACCGGCTTCGCGGTGCAGGCGGCCATAGACAGTGTAACCGGTTGGCAACTGCCACCCTTGATGCTGCGCTCCTTGCTGGCGCTGTGGGCGGCAGGGGTGAGCTGGTATGCCATGAAAATGCTGTTGGCATGGATTGCGCTGCAATACCTGCAACGCACCCAGGTGCATGCCACACCTGCCTGGCTGGCCAGTCAGGTGGCGACACTGGTCGAGCAGATGTCGATCAGCCGCCCGGTACGCATCATTGTCTCAGGTGTGATTCACACGCCAATGACCACAGGCTGGCTGCGACCGGTCATCCTGCTACCAGCCGCCCTGCTGACCAGCATGCAGATGGATCAGCTGCGTCTGCTGCTGGCCCACGAACTGGCCCACATCCGACGCCATGATTACCTGGTCAACATGGTGCAGAACATTGTGCGCATACTGTTCTTCTACCATCCTCTGGTGCATTGGGTTTGCAGCATTCTGGACGAAGAGCGGGAATTGTGCTGTGACCACATTGCCATGGCCTGTGCCGGCGACCGTCTGCAATATGCAAAAGCGTTGCTCAGTCTGCAGGATCAGCCGCACCCATTGCCGGCGCTGGCTGCCGCCAGCACCTGCAAGCATGCCCTGCTGCGGCGCATTCAGCGTATCCTCGGCGAGCCGGAAGTGGATTCGCCACATGATTTGCGGCAGCGGCCGCTGCTGTGTCTGACCAGCCTGCTGGTGAGCATGGCCGTGTTCATCTCCGGTTTCAGCAGCATCGAGCACAGTCGTGCGGCCATGCATGTGCTGCCTGAGCAGGCGCAAGAGCTCTTGCTGACACCATCGCAGCAGCAGGCTCGGCATCTGCTCGATGAGCTCTATCTGCGTGCCGCGCGCTTTGAGTATCCGCCGCGCAGTGCAAGTGACCAGCCGCGCCATATCGCAGATGGCTGGTCGGCTACAGCCAGCCAGCAAGCCCCAGTATCCGGCTATCCCATTGATCTGCAGACTGCATCCACACCGCAGCACCAAGAGCTGGATGCAGCGCCTGGCGAAGTGATGCCCAGCCTGGACAGTCTGCATCAGCAACACCTGCAGCGCCAGCAACTGGTTCGGGAGCTGGATCGGCATACCTTTAGGGGCGATGCAGGCAGGGCCGATGCAGCCAGTGTCAATTTTACCCAGGCATCGTTCAATGACATCAGCGCTCACGTTGAGCAGCTGTCCACGGCGCTGAACACAGACAATTATTCTCTGCGTGCCGACACATTGCCGGAGCCGGTGTATCAGGTTTCCCCGCAGTTGCCATCCAGGCTCTACGACGACGATGCCATCGTCATTGTCAATCTGATTTATAGCATTGATGCAGCGGGAAAGCCGGTGGACATACTGGTTGCCGCAGATTCAGACGATGTGCGAGCATTCGTCAATGCCGCGGAAAACGCCCTGCGTCAGTGGCAGTACCCCCCGGTATCAAAACAGCTGCAGCAGATGCGCATCAAGCAGCAGTTTGTGTTCATGCAAACGACTTCTGCATCGCGCTGTGTCACCGGCAGTCGTATCTGTGCCCGTGACAATTATGCCGTCGAACAGGTTTACATCAATACGGGTTCTGGTTGATCTCACAAGGTTTCCCCGCCGCGTTGTGGATGGCGCGACAGCAGTCTGCTTATCCTGCTATCCTATAGCGCTTTTTTCGCAATCACAGGCAGGCAGCCATTGAACTCGATCAGTACCCAGATTTACCCCGCCGGCATCCTCAATACGCTTTCGCAACAGGAAGTTGCCCGCCTTACCGACGCCAGTCTTGGCAAGCTTAATGAACGCATGCGCCGATGCGTGCTGGCAGTGCTCAACAGCGGTAACCCCAGTGATGACGCCGATCGCGTTCTGCAGCAGTTTCAGCATTTTCAGGTTGAGGTGGTGCCGGTCAATCGTGGCATCCGTCTGGACATCCAGAATGCACCGGCCACGGCTTTTGTCGATGGCAAGATCATTCGCGGTATCCGCGAACTGATGTCGGCGGTAATTCGTGATCTGATCTATTTTCATACCGAAATCGAGGGCAACCCGAACAACGATCTGACAGACAGCGATGGCATCACCAACGCCGTGTTCGAGATCATGCGCAATGCCAAGGCGTTCCGCCCGGAGGCCGATCCGGACGTGGTGGTGTGCTGGGGCGGTCATTCGATTTCCGGAGCGGAATACGATTACAGCAAGGAAGTCGGCTATCAACTCGGCCTGCGCGGCATGAACATCTGCACCGGCTGCGGTGCCGGCGCGATGAAAGGCCCGATGAAGGGCGCCACCATCGCGCACGCCAAGCAGAGAACATTGCCCGGTCGTTATCTGGGTTTGTCCGAACCTGGCATCATCGCTGTGGAATCACCCAATCCGATTGTCAATGAACTGGTCATCCTGCCGGACATCGAGAAGCGCCTGGAGGCGTTCGTGCGCACCGGTCATGCCATGCTGGTGTTTCCAGGTGGTGCCGGTACGGCGGAGGAGATCATGTTTCTGCTCGGCGTGCTGCTGCATCCCGATAACCGCGACATGCCCCTGCCGGTGGTGTTTACCGGGCCTGAATCGGCGCGTGAATACTTCGCCCACATCGACCGTTTTCTGACTTTTGCCATCGGTCCTGAAGTGCGTGACAAGTACCGCATCATCATCAATGACCCGGTGGCGGTGGCGCAGTTGATGAGCAGGGGGCTGGAAGAGGTCCGCGACTACCGTACCAAACACAATGATGCCTATTATTTCAACTGGTTGCTGAAGATCCCGCACCCATTGCAAATGCGCTTCAAGCCCACCCACGAGAACATGAACAGTCTCAATCTCAGTCGCGAGCGCCCGCAACACGAGTTGATCACCGATCTGCGCCGGGCGTTTTCCGGGATTGTCTCCGGCAACATCAAGCCGGATGGGGTGGCAGCGATCAGGGCTCAGGGCCCGTTTCAGATCCGTGGCGAGCGAGCGTTGATGAGTGCTGTGGATGAGCTGCTGGGTGCCTTCAATGCGCAGCAGCGCATGAAACTGCCCGGCAGTCATTACGAACCCTGTTACCGCATCGTAAGCTAGAGAATCTATGAACAACGCTTCGCGGAGCGCGTTTATTTCAGAAATTTTCTAGTATTTGCCGCCACGGCCGGCACGGCTCAGGTTGTCGCGACCGATCAGATCCTTGACATGGCGTATATGGATACCACGGGTGTATTTCACGCCGCGCTCATCGACCACACCGTCGACCTGTTCGGCCAGCTTTTGCTTGCGGCCGGGGGTCAGTTCCGGTTCACCGGCAAACGCAGCCGGATCGCTGAAATCAAAGTTTTCTATCCACTGTGCATGCTCGTCGGCAAGCCTGACGTTGCCTTCCAGCGGATACCGCAGCACATACTGATGATCGCTGCTGACCAGCACCGATTGCTTGCAACCCATCGGGTGGCCGACATATTCGCGCAAACCGGCGTCGTTGTTTTCCGCAGCGGCGAGAAACACCAGATATCTGGGGCCCTCATCACCAAGAAAGGTGCGCGGAAAGTAGCAGCTGTTTTCGCGCAGGCCTGACTCGCGCACCCGGATCAGTTCGCTGCCGACATCCTGCTTGTACGGGATCATGATGCGCAGATCGGCATAGCCGTCGATCTCGAATCCGCGCCGGTACTGGTATTGGGTCTGTTCCACCTGCACCAGCGCAACCAGATCCACGGCCGCTGCCAGATCGCTGATCTGCCATTGTGGTTGAGTGTCGGTCTGTTCGCCAGTCTGGCTATGGCCGGTCAGCTGCAACAGCAGCAGCATGGCGCAGAGCACATGCCGACAGGCGGATCCGCCGCGGTTGCGGATGCTGTCTGCAAGACGGCTGGTTATGGTAATCGGGGTTGGCATAAGCGATATCCAGGCGATGAGTTTACGCAGCCGTTGACCATGCCCTGGATGATTGGTTCGCCGGGTTGGGCGGTCACAGTGACAATGGCTGGTGCAGGCGGATGCTGCCGGATACGGCCGGGTTCGGGGCAAACGGCGCCAGCACGATCACTGTTGAGCCCATCAGAAAGCGGCCCATTTCGTCACCCTGTTCTAGTTGCACCGCCTGTCTCAGCACTTCCTGTTGCACAGCGGGCCCGTTGCGATGACCATAGCGTCCGTGCCAGACAGTGGCAATGCTGCCCACCATCATGGCCCCGACCAGCACCATCACCCAGGGACGCTGCTGGGCATCGGCAAACCAGCACACGACCCGCTCGTTGCGACAAAAAATGCCAGCCAGGGCAGTGGTGCTGGCTGGTGCGACGGAAAACAGCCGACCCGGCACATGGCAGCATTGCTGCAGCCGACCCGCCAGCGGCATGTGCACACGATGGTAATTGTGTGGTGCCAGATACAGCGTGTAATAGTGATGTCCGCTCAGGCTGCTGCTGAGCTCTTCCGGGCAGCCCAGCAACTGCGGCAATGGATACGTGATGTGCTTGGCCTGCAGCAACTGCTGGCTGGAGTCAATGCGGCCACAGGCACCGATGAGGCCGTCACAGGGGCTCAACAGCTGCTCGGCAGACCGCTGCAGCAAACGCGCGTCTGCGCGCAATGGCCGGCAGAAAAAATCGTTGAAACTGGCGAAATCGTTGGCCTCACTGGCCTCGGTTTCTTCCCAGTTCACCGCATAGGCCGAGCTGAACAGTCGGATCATGGTGTTTTTCAGCCAGCCGATGCGCGATTCGGCCAGCACACCGGCGACCCGCGTCAGCAGCATGGTCGGCAGCACAATTTGCAATCTTGCCAGCAGGGACTTGAACATCGCTTGGGGAGGGGCAGAGTATGTTGGCTATAATAAACCGCTCGCACCCGCATTGTGCACCAATCTTGCAATCCCCCGACTTGTGCTCGTAGTCACGTCGGATATTGCTGCCACCAGAGTCAACGTCAGATGTCCGCCAGCATTTCCTTGCATGCCTTGATTGCCACCATCGTCAAGCAATTTGAGCAGGCCGGGCTGGTGTTCGGCCACGGAACCGCGACTGCACACGACGAAGCCTGCTGGCTCGTTGCCCATGTGCTCGGTCTGGATGTAACCGCCACACTGCCTGATATGGCGCTGGACACCGCAGCACAGGCGGCGGTTGCCAGTGTGGTCGAGGCGCGGCTGGCACAGCGACAACCACTGGCCTATCTGCTGGGAGAAGCCTGGTTCTGTGGTTTGCCGTTTCGCGTCAATCAGCACACACTGGTGCCCAGATCGCCTCTGGCGGAACTGATCCACGAGCAGTTTCGCCCGTGGCTGGACGCCCGCGAGCACCAAACCCTGCTGGATATCGGTACCGGTTCCGGCTGTATCGCCATCGCCTGTGCCGTGCACATGCCCTGGCTTGAGGTCACCGGTTCTGATATCGATGCGGACGCCCTGAGCATGGCCGCAGAAAACGCCAGTCGGCATAGCGTGGCGCAGCGCTGCAACTGGTGCCTGGCGGACGTGTATGACGGCCTGCAGCAGCGCTTTGACATCATCATCAGCAACCCGCCCTATGTGCCGGATGCCGCGGCCGCGACCATGCCAGAGGAATACCGACATGAGCCTGCGCATGCACTCTACAGCGGCACCGACGGGCTGCAGCACGTGGCGCGCATACTGCTGCATGCCCGCGAGCATCTGAGCGCCGGTGGCATGCTGATCCTTGAACTGGGTGAGACCGCTGCCGAGCTGCAACAGCAGTTGCCCGAGCTGCCGTGGATATGGCCGGAGCTGGAACACGGCGGTGAAGGTGTGCTGCTCGCCGCTGCCGATGTGCTGCAGCGGCACGATCATGCTATAAAGCAGTGGTATCAACAACGTCTGCAGAGTTCCTGATCATGTCCAGCAATACCTTTGGCAAACTGTTTGCGGTCACCACATTCGGTGAGAGTCACGGCCCCGCAATCGGTTGCGTGATTGACGGCTGTCCACCGGGACTGCCGATTGACGCTGCCCGCATCGAGCAGGCGCTGAAGCGCCGGGCCACCGGCCGCAGCCGGCACACCTCGCAACGCCATGAGGCCGATGCCGTGGAAATTTTGTCCGGGGTGTTCGAAGGACACAGCACTGGTGCCCCGATCGCGCTGCTGGTGCGCAACACCGACGCGCGCAGCAAGGACTACACAAAAATCGCCGAACAGTTTCGTCCCGGGCATGCGGACTGGACCTATCACAAGAAATACGGTATCCGTGATTATCGCGGTGGTGGCCGTTCCTCGGCCCGTGAAACCACCATGCGCGTGGCCGCAGGTGTTATCGCCCGTGATTATCTGGCCACGCTGGGCATTCAGATTCGCGGTTACCTGGCACAGCTCGGCCCCATTCGCACCGACACCAGGCTGTTGCTGGACAGCGTCGATGACAACCCGTTTTTCTGCCCCGATCCGGAACGGGTGGCGGAACTGGAAACATTCATGGATCAGCTGCGCAAAAGCGGCGATTCTGTGGGAGCCCGGGTCAATGTCATCGCCAGCGGTGTTCCGGCCGGTCTGGGCGAGCCGGTGTATGGGAAGCTGGATGCCGAGATTGCTGCTGCGATGATGAGCATCAACGCGGTGAAAGGGGTAGAGATTGGTGCCGGTTTTGCTGCGGTGGAGCAGCCGGGCACCGTGCATCGGGACGAAATCACCCCGCAGGGTTTTCTCAGCAACCATGCCGGCGGCATACTGGGCGGCATTTCCAGTGGCCAGGATATTCTCGTCAGCATGGTGTACAAGCCCACCTCCAGTCTGCGGCTGCCGGGGCGAACGCTGAACACCGCAGGCGAAGAGGTGGACATCGTTACCACCGGCCGGCACGATCCCTGCGTCGGCATACGTGCCACACCGATCGCTGAGGCGATGCTTGCGCTGGTGCTCATGGACCAATACCTCAGACATCGTGCACAATGCGGCGATGTTGGTATAATCGGGCCAGATATATCCCAATAATACAGACATATAGAGTTAACTCTAAAAAACTTTCTCACTTTATCGACAAGACTGCAGGCGACCACAGACCAAGCCATGATCAAGCACATCAACATCGCCGTACTCGGTGCCACCGGACTGGTCGGAGAGACCATGCTGGAATTGCTGGCCGACCTGCAGCTGCCCGCAGCGCGGGTGTTTGCCCTGGCCAGTGCGGAGTCTCACGGCAAGCGCTTGCGTTATGGCAATGATAAGCTGGTCGTGTGCGCTGCCGACGATTTCGATTTCAGCACCGTGCAGGTGGTGCTGTGCTCCGCCGGCAGCGCGGTGGCCGCCGCCCTGGCACCCCGGGCGCAGGCGGCTGGTTGTCTGGTGATCGACAATTCTTCCGCTTTTCGCAACGATCCAGACAAACTGCTGCTGGTGCCGGAAATCAACGGCCACCTGCTTGATCAACTCACGCCTGGAGTCGGTGCCATAGTCGCCAACCCAAACTGTTCCACCATTCAGATGCTGATGGTGCTGGCACCGCTGCATCAGCAGTTCGGTCTGCGCCGCATCCATGTCAGCACCTATCAGGCGGTCTCCGGTGCGGGCCGGGCACCGATGGAAGATCTGGGTCGGCACAGCCTGGATCGACTGTCCCTGCGCGAACCGCACCCCCAGGCTGGCCAGCATTGCATGGCATTCGATCTGTGGCCGCAGATCGATACGCTGCAGGAGAATGGCTACAGCGGTGAGGAGATGAAAATGCTCAACGAGAGCCGCAAGATACTGGCCGCGCCGGATTTGCAGGTCAATGCAACCGCAGTGCGGGTGCCGGTGTTTAACGGCCATGCGATGACCGTGCACGCTCAATTCAGTGCCGCCGTGTCGCTGCAAGATGTGCACGCACTGCTGCAGCAGGCAGACGGCGTGCGGGTGATGGATCGACCCCAGGCCTGGCCGTCACCGGTGCAGGTCTCGGGCACTGACGAGGTCTGTGTCGGGCGTCTGCGCCATGATCTGGATGACCCCGCAGCCATCAACTGCTGGATCGTCGCCGACAACATCCGCAAGGGTGCAGCATTGAATGCCGTGCAGATTATGCAGCGCTGGCTGCAGCGTCCTGCGCTGCATGGCACCGCGACACAACGGCTGGCAACGGCATGACTGCGGCTCGGCGACAACACCACGGGATGGAAAACATGAACAGGCATGTCGGCCAGAACAGGCACTGCAGAGGGTCTTGCCGGTTGCAGCATTGGCTTGCACTGACCGTGCTGCTGTGGCTTAACGCTGCCACTGCGGCGCAGCTGGGTGCGCCCGAGATCAGGTCTTATCTGGGTGAGCCGCTGCAGGCCCGCATCGCGCTGGACAATGCCGACCAGGAGGTCATGGCAGCGGCCAAAACCAGTCTGGCGCCGCCGCTGGAGTGGGCCCGCCAGGGTGCCGGTGCCTATCCCGAAGCCCTGCAGCTCAGCGTGGCCATCGAACAGGATGAGGCCGGCTATTTTGTTGCTGTGCGTTCTGAACAGCCGGTCAATGAACCGGTCTTGCAACTGGTGGTGGATCTGCAACTGCCTGAACGCGAGTTGATCAGCAAGCCGTATATTCTGTTTCTTGATCCCAAACCCAGTCCGGGCGATCTCGCGCGCCGCAGCCTGGCCATGCGTCGATCCGAGCGCATTGCGACAGAATCCGGCAACACAGCAGACGCCGGCGCGGCGAACACGGCCGCAGCATCCGTGGCCCAGTCTGTGCCACAGCCGCGTGTGACCGGCAACGCGGGCGGTGATGGCAGCTATGGTCCGGTGCAGCCGGGTGAGACACTGTGGAGCATTGCCCAGCGCTATGCCGCCAGCACGCCGATGACTGCGCAACAGTGGTTGGTCGCGTTTCAGAATGCCAACCCGCAGGCGCTGCAGGACCCCGACAATGTCAACACATTGCGCAGCGGGGTGATGCTGAACATCCCGGACAGTCTGACCGTGGCAGGCATCACCCATTACGATGCTGTGGTCAGACTGCGCGAGCAGAACATGGCCTGGAGCAACAGCGGTGGTCGCCTGCAGCTGCTGGGCAACAACGCCGACGCTGGCGGGCGCAGCGCTGCCAATGACAGCGTGGCCGCATTGCGTATTGCGCGACTGCAGGAAGAGTTGCTGACCGTGAAGCGGGAAAATGCGGCGTTGCGGGAGCAGGTTGATCTGCTCAACACCGAGATCGATCTGCGTGATCAGGAAATCAGCAGTCTCAAGGCGGCATCGACCGCTGATGCCAATGATCCCGCTGCTGAATCGGGTCGGCTGGACTTGGACTATTCACTGAACAACGGTGCCAATCCGTCCGCGACCGGCAACAGCACAACCGTTGGATCGGATGGGCAAAGTGCGCCGGACAGTGCCCCGCGCAGCGACGATGACAGGCAGACAGACAGGACTGACCCGATGAATACCAATACCATGCAGGCCAACCCTCAGATTACGGACAAGGCTGCGACCAAGGCCGCCCTGGCCGCGCAAATGCCCGAGTCAGGCGCAACCTGGTTTCAGCAGATCGAATGGCTGCCGGACTCGCTCAGTGGTTTGGTGCTGTTTGCGGCATTGCTGGTGTTGATGCTGGCCGCCCTGTACTGGGCGTTGCGCTCCATGTTCAGCCGCAGCAGTGATGATTCCGAATATCAGAACATGCTTAACGAGCTGAACCGCCATCGGCAGCAACCCGGCGAGTCCGAGACCAGCGACTCTGAGATCATTGGGCCTAATGAGACCAGTGGGCCTGAGACCAGTGAGCCTGACTCGCCTGTGTCTGCAAGCAGTGCCGAACAGGGCACTGTGGGCGCGGCGGCATTGGCCCGCGGTGATGAACACAGACTGGAGGCAGCGTTGCAGGGACAGTCTGCAGCAGATGAACTGCCTGCATCCAGGCTTGCAGCTGACACTGACTCGGCACAGTCCGGGCGCGATTCTGCGGCGACTGCAGCAGTCGAGCAATTCACCGCTGAGCAGCCGGATAGCTTGCCGGAAGCTGCGGTATCGGAGCATGCAGAGCAGGGCTCTGACGATACTGAAGCTGCGCGTGACGACGACTGGCGTGAACAGATCAACGCCATCATGGATGAGATGGACGTCGATAACACAGACGCCGAAGCGCACGCAAATGTGCAGCCGCAATCGCCGCAGGATGACCACGCCGCAGAGCATGCCTGGACTGCCACTGGCCATGTTTTCGGCCAGGATGTCGACCAGGATGACGGTCAGGAAAGCGACCAGGCCGGTAGTGACCACGTCGGTGACGATCAGTCTGATGCTGCCTGGAGCGAGCCCACGCGCAGTGATGGCCATACTCCGGATGACAATGCGTCGGATCAGCCATTGGTTCCGGGCGGGCTTGCGGCTGAGCCGTTCCCGCAGGACCAGCAGGGCAGTGCGGTGGTTGCTCCTGAGTCAGCCGTCGCCGATCAGCACAGTGACGATTTCGATGTCGATCTGGCCAGTGAAGAGGCCGCAGATAGCATGGCAGACGCGACTGAGGATGCGGCAGAACAGGATAAGGCAGCGGATGAGTTGCTGGCACCACTCAAGTTTGAGCTGGCCAGTGAGTCGGCTGCTGCTGAGCCTGACGGTTCTACCGACAGCGAGGACCTAAGCGACGACAGCTATGACGATTGGCGCAGCACGAGCAGCGCAGAGGTCGCCATCACTGCGCCGCTGGCCTTCGACACTGCCAGCCTGAGTGCAGCGGCAGACCGCGATGTCGAAGCAGAGTCAGGCAGCGAAGATGATTTGGCCTCAGCAGACACCGAAGCTGAGTCTGCGGCCAGTTCAGCATCGTCGGGCGATGAACTGCTACCCCCACTGTCGTTTGATGCCTTTGCCGCCGATCTGGATGCAGAGCATGATGCGGAGCAAACTGATCAGCCAGCCGCGGCAGCCACCACAGCGACAGCGACCGCTTCGGTGGAGAGCATGGAAAGCAATTTCGATCCATTTGCCGAAAGCATTCCCGACCCGCAGGCAAACCTTGATGACGACTGGTTGCAGCAACAAGAGGACACTGGCGCCGCTCAGGATTCCGCGCTGACGCCAGACCCCATACCATCGCAGGCCGATAGCAGTGAACCAACCGTGCTGTCAGAGGCTGAAGCAGTGGACGATGAAGACGCTGCTGCCACCACCGCGCGCTGGCCGATTGACTCTGTTTCTGCTGTAGACTCTGACTCTGAATCCTCTGACTCTGAAGCCTCTGACTCTGAAGCCTCTGACTCTGAAGCCTCTGACTCTGAAGCCTCTGACTCTGAAGCCTCTGACTCTGAAGCCTCTGACTCTGAAGCCTCTGACTCTGAAGCC
>Ga0180009_10001893_pt1 | contig 24928 bp, 22 predicted proteins | sample OS_PC_MetaG_FD_123537 | JGI IMG/M metagenome (GOLD analysis project Ga0180009, IMG submission 123537) | Groundwater microbial communities from the Aspo Hard Rock Laboratory (HRL) deep subsurface site, Sweden - OS_PC_MetaG | ecosystem: Environmental > Aquatic > Deep subsurface > Groundwater...
CCAGGATCAGGTTCTCCACGACGATCGTGAACTCGTAGTTCGCGAAATCCAGGGGAATCGGCGGCGTCGCGGGCGCAGCGTCGTACACGATGCTGTGCATGGTCAGGGTCCCGCCCGTTCCGGCGGGCAGGAGGGCCTGACCGTTGAAATCGAACAGCTGCTGGGCCTGGACGGCCACCGGAAGCGAAGCCAGCGCCAGGACGGCCAGCAGGATCTTTACCGTGAATCTCATGTTGCAACCTCCAGATGTCACAAGCCCCCCGCGGAGCGATGCAAACCTCAATTGTTGAAGAGCGCCTTGACCGAACCCCAGCTTGCGGATTCCGAGGACACGGCCGCGTCGATCTCGAAGACGCCGTCGATCTGGAGGTCATAGCCCTGCGGAATCTGGGCGCCGGCATCCAGGGTGAAGGCCCCGCCCCACGTGTACACGCAGTCGGAGCAGACATCGTCGATGATCGATCCCGCCAGGCCGTCGAGGGTTCCCTCGAAGGAACCGTAGCTGCCGCTGGGATCGAAGAAGAGGGTGAAGGCCGTGAACGCGCCACGGAAGAACAGGCTGCCCTCGGTGAAGGAACCGGGCGCGGTCGCATTGGGGGGGTTGACGCCCCAATCGGCGTTCCGGGTGGGATCCTGGTAGATCTCCAGGTAGCCGCCGGCATAGTTGATCATGGTGTTGCCGAAGAAATCGGCCTCGCCGCCGCTGACCAGGCCGTAGACGTGGAAGGTCAGTTCATCGGTGCCGAGATCGACCCCGAAGGCGGGATCGACGTAGTCGGCGACGCTGACGATGACCAGTTCGTCGCCCGCATCGCTCGGCAGGATCCCGCCGGTTTCCCAGGCATAGCCCAGGTAATCGACCGAATAGACCTGTCCCAGCGCAGGAACCGCAAACAGGGCCGGAAGCAAGGCGCCCACCAGCACCTTAGGAACAAAGGCTCTTTTCATCGTCGTACCCCCAGGATCCAGGCCGCATCATGGGCCGGGATCGTCCGTTGTGATTCCCATCATCTCCGGCACCCTTGCCATCAATTTTGAATCGTCTGTGAAGAATCCTACGCCATTTCCAGAACGATTTCAACAATATTAGGAACTTTTCCTAAATGACATGGACTGGAAAATGACGCCACATATCAAAAAGGGGCCCCGAACCTGGTCGGGGCCCCTGCGCTTCAAGCCTCGCCGGGCGGCTAGCGACTGAAGAGAGCCTTCACGGATCCCCAGCTGGTGGCCTCGTCATCGACGATGGGCTCCTGCGGTTCGACCTTCCCATCCCAGGCCTCATCGAAGCCGGGTTCCACCGAATCGGCCCGGTTGATCGTTCCCGACAGGAAGGCCCAGCCGTCCTGGTCCTCGGGGGCGATGTCGTCCAGACGGGTCCCGCCGGTCCAGTCCACGGTGCCCAGGACGGAGCCCAGGGACGACGTGAACATGGTCCGATTCAGGCTGACCAGGCTGCCCACCAGGATGGCGGTGCCGTCGGTGAAGGTCCCGGTGTTGGCGTAATCCGCCGCCGTGGCGTCATCCTGGTAGATGATCACGGTGCCCCCGGCGTAGGCCTGGGGATTCCCGTCGGTCACCAGTTCGAGCCCGGTCACCACCAGGGTGAACTCGAAGTTGGCGAAATCCAGGGGGATGGGCGGAACGGCCGGAGAAGCGTCGAACATCCGGCTGTACATGGTCAGGTCGGATCCCACCATGTCGGGCAGGTCGGTCTGGCCGTTGAAATCGAACAGCTGCTGGGCCTGGGCGGTCATGGGAACCACGACCGAGGCAGCGGCGACCAGCAGAACCAAGATCCTCGTCTTCATGCTTTATTCCTCCCGGAATCTCCCAGGCCTGTCACGGCCCAGGCTGATCTTCCTAGTTGTTGAACAGGGCCTTGACGGATCCCCAGTTGCTGGTGTCGCTGGAAACGGCGGCGTCGATCTGGAACACGCCGTCGATCTGGAGGTGATAACCGCCGGGAATCTGGGCCCCGGCGTCGCGGGTGAACGATCCCCCCCAGGAATAGACGCAATCGGCACAGCTGCCGTCGATCATCGTCCCGCCCAGGGCGTCCAGGGAGCCCTCGAAGGCCCCGTTGCCGTCGGGCGTGAAGAAGAGCGTGAAGTCGTTGAACGAGCCCTGGAAGAAGAGGCTCCCGTCGGAGAAGGTCCCCGGCGAGGTGGCGTTGGGAGGATTGACGCCCCAGTCGGCGTTCTTGCTGGCATCCTGGTAGATCTCGAGGAAACCGCCGGTATAGGCCACCACGGTGTTGCCGCCGGAGCTGAACTGACCGGTGCTGATCAGGCCGTAGACGTGGAAGGTCAGCTCATCCGCGCCGAGATCGACCCCGAACTCCGCATCGACCCAGTCGGCGATGGCGGCGACCACCAGTTCATCCCCCGGATCGCTGGGGAAGATGCCTCCGGTCTCGTACCCGAACCCGATGTAATCGATGGACGCGACCTGGGCGAAAGCCGGCACGGACAGCACCGCTGCCAGGACCAACCCCAGGGACATTCCCTTCTTGATCAAACTTACCATGGTGTGACCCCCAGAAGATTTTGGTGTTCAATTCCGATGATTCGTGTCCGCTTTGCGCGATCACAAACCGGTGCCTTGCGAATTGTTTCCGGAATTCCCCGGGTCTTACCCGATTTTCATGGGCTTGACCGGGAAATGTTATCAGGAATTTTTCCTGGTGGATTGCTCTGCGTCCCCTGGCGCTGCGAATACATTCAATGCAATCAGTTTACCGAAAAAACGATGGAATGTCAACCGGGTTTTCCCATCCGGAATGACTTTGAGCATAATAAAAATTCACCAGAAAGGTCAATTATATTCAGGGGCATCATCGGAATCCGACATTTGATCCTGGCAATATCCCTTCCGCGTGGGATATTGGGGGAGTCCAAGGGAGGACCGCATGAACTGGAAACGATCGAGGCCTTTCCTGGGAGCCGGGCTGGGCGCCGCAGCAGGCTTCCTCGCCAACCGCTGGATCGCCTGCAACGGGGGCGGCTGAAGCCTCACCTCCAACCCGGTCCTGATGGTCCTGATGGGCGGGGCCTTCGGCTGGAGCCTCCTCTCCGGCGGAGAGGAAAAGAGCGATGATTCGCGTTCCTGATGTGGTAGGATCCGGGCTTGCGATGCTCGCACCGGATACCCGATTCTTCCGTGCCCAGAGGTAGGGAAATGAAGAAAGTCTACATCTGCCCCCACTGCGACGCCGTCCTCAACCCGAGCGTGAAGATCCTCCTCACCATCGGGTGCAGGAAGAACAGGGGGCTCATCCTGCTCAGTCCCCAGCCCGGCAACTTCAAGTTCATCTGCGACGAGAAGATCGAGGATTGCCTGAAGACCGGCGAGGCCGTGAAGTTCAGTTGCCCGGTCTGCCACGAGGATCTGACCTCCCCCAGCAACAAGAACTTCGCGCGGTTGACCCTGGTGGTCCCGGGAGCCAAGAACAAGTTCGTGGAGTTCAGCCGGGTCTACGGCCAGCATGCGACCTTCGTGATCAGCGAGGACGAGGTCATGGCCTTCGGCGAGGACGTCGACAACCTGGGCAAGACCAATTTCTTCGGAGCCTGAGGATCAGACTCCCGCACCCGTCCCCTGGGGCAGTTCCCGGCCGCGGAAGTTGACCATCCCGTTGTGGGCCAGCTGCCATTCGCCGAAGACCAGGCGGGGGACCTCGCAGAAGCAATCGCTGCACTTGGCCTTCCCGTGGACCTGATGGTCGTGCCGGCGCGCCTGCCGCAGAGCCCCCTTGGGCAGCAGGATCCTGCCGCTTTCGTACAGTTCCAGGAACATGGCCCGCAGGGTCCTGTTCTCCCGGCGCCAATCCTCGAGCGCCTTCTTCAGGACCTCGACCAGCTCCGGCGGGCGACCCTTCTCGATGAACCGGTCCATGTGGGCGTTGAACGCCTCGTACGATGCGGCTGTCTTCGTGAACTGGACCCCGTATTCCTCGAGGTGGGGGCAGAATCCCTGCAACATGGTGACCTCCTGCCCCCTTTGTCGGCAGAATGCTTCCTTGATTTACCTTCCAGAACGAAAATCGGATGCTTTTAATCTTCTATATGTCATCAATTTGTCACGAAATTTCTTGATTATACTCTCGGGCTGGGTGAATTTTGAGGCAGGGTTAATGATTTCACAGCGCCCCGACCCGGGCCCTGGCAGGGGGAAAGCGACGGATCGGGGGCTTCACACGGAGGCAACGTCCATGCGCCGAGTTTCGATTCTCCAGACCATCCTGGCCCTGGTCCTGGCCGCCGCCTGCGGTCAGGCCCTCGCCCTGAACGTGGTCCCCGACCACCAGGACATCGAAGGCCCCTTCGAAAACGGCCCCGCCGTGACCGCGGTCTGCCTGGAATGCCATGACGACGCCGCCCACGACTTCATGAAGACGTCCCACTGGACCTGGATGCCCCTGCAGGACGTCGTGGGCAAGGGCCAGGTCCCCCTCGGCAAGAAGAACGCCCTGAACAATTTCTGCATCGCCCTGGATTCCAACTGGCCGCGGTGCACCAGCTGCCATGCGGGTTACGGCTGGAAGGACGCATCCTTCGACTTCGACAATCCGGAGAACATCGACTGCCTGGTCTGCCATGACCAGACCGGCTCCTACCGGAAGTTCCCCACCGGCGCCGGCCATCCCGTCTACGAGCCCACCGAGTGGGAGGGCAAGATCTGGGAGCCCCTGGACCTGGCCAGCATCGCCCGCAGCGCCGGAATGCCCAGCCGCGAGAACTGCGGCGCCTGCCACTTCTACGGCGGCGGCGGCAACAACGTCAAGCACGGCGACCTGGAAAAAGCCCTGGGCGAACCCCCGCTGGCCATCGACGTCCACATGAGCCCCGAAGGCCAGGACTTCACCTGCCAGGAGTGCCACACCACCACCGACCACGACATCGCCGGCAACGCCATGTTCGATTCGCCCGGAGGCAGCAACCACCTGGAGTGCACCAGCTGCCACGGCGAGGATCTGCACGCCAAGCGGATCCTGAACTGGCACAACAAGACCGTGGCCTGCCAGACCTGCCACATCCCCCAGTTCGCCCGCGCCAACCCTACCAAGACCTGGTGGGACTGGTCCACCGCCGGACAGAACATCGAAGCGACCGAGGATGAATTCGGGATGCCCACCTACGACATCAAGAAGGGCTCCTTCAAGTGGGAGAAGAACGTCGTTCCCACCTACGCGTGGTACAACGGCGTCAGCGGCCAGTACATCCTGGGCGACGCCATGAACCCCGACGGCGTGACCCACCTGAACTGGCTCCAGGGCAACCGCCTCGACCCCAAGGCCAAGATCTACCCGTTCAAGGTCATGCGCGGCAAGCAGCCCTACGACAAGCAGGCCCGGATCCTGGCCGTGCCCAAGCTCTTCGGCAAGACCGGCTACTGGAAGAACGGATGGGACTGGGACAGCGCCATGAAGCAGGGCATGGAGGCTGTCGGCCTGGAGTACGGCGGCGAGTACGGCTTCGCCGAGACCTCGGCCTACTGGAAGATCAACCACATGGTCGCTCCCGCCCAGTATGCCCTGAAGTGCGTCGACTGCCATCCCAGGGAAGGGACCGGGCGGATGGACTGGCAGGCGCTGGGGTACGAGGGGGATCCGGACAAGAAGCGCGGGGTTTCGCGGTATGAGTTGAAGAACGCCTACTCCGATGTGAACCAGGACTGAGGCCGCGGGGGATGCCTGACAGGATCCCCGGAGATACAAACGAAGGCCCCCTGTCAGGGCGATTCGAGCGGAGGTGGCCCTCCGGGTCGCGACGGCGCTTGCCCATTGGGCTGGGGCGGGCCTGGTGCATGCGTGATTCCGGAGCGACTACCTGCCTTTCGGAGCGACGGGATCACGCATGCACCAGGCCCCCGAAGGTCAAAGGGCAAAGCCGTTTCACGCATGCACCAGGCCCCCGAAGGTCAAAGGGCAAAGCCGACGGGATCAGGTATGACCCCCATCCCGGATCCGGTCACAAGGCGAAGGAATCCTTCAGGCCCGGAACGGTTACCTCCGCCCCCGTCGCCTGGCGAATGAGCCCCGCCAGGTGGCTCGACTGCTCCTGTTCCCCGTGGACGATGAAGACCCGTTTCGGAGGCCGGGGCGCCGTCCCCACCCAGCGCATCAGCTCGTTCATGTCGGCGTGGCTGCTGAGCCCCTCGATGGTGGCCACCTTGGCGTGGACCGGCACGTTCTGGCCGTGCATGCGCAGGTGGGCGGCGCCGTCCTGCAGCGACCGGCCGCGCGTGCCCTGCGCCTGATAGCCCGACAGCAGGATCAGGTTGTGGTGGTCGGGCAGGCGCCGGATCAGGTGGTGGAGGATACGCCCGCCGGTCATCATGCCGCTGGCCGCGATGATCACCCGCGGCCCCTTCAGGGTGTTGAGCTGCTTGGATTCGTGGACAGTGCGGTGCAGCTTCACGTTGCGGGGGAACAGGCGGCTGCGGTCGTCGGCGGTGACGTCCTCGTCCAGGTTGTCGTCGTAGAGGTGGCGCGAGTAGATCTGCGTCGCGTCGATGGCCATGGGGCTGTCGATGTGGATGGGGATTTCCGCCAGATCGCCCTGGGTCATCAGGCGGCGCAGGATCAGCCCGACCAGCTGGGTGCGTCCGACCGCGAACGCGGGAATGAGGATGACCCCCCGCTTGTGCACCGTCCGCCTGAACTCCTCGCCGATCTGCTCGAGGACCGGTTCGTGGTCATGGGTGCGGTTGCCGTAGGTCGATTCGATGATCAGGACGTCGCAGGCGGGCAACGGTTCGGGATCCAGGTGCAGAGGCACGTTGTAGCGGCCCACGTCCCCGCTGAAGACCACCGTCAACTCGCCCGGATTCACGGTGTCGGGCCGGTCTGTCTTGATACGGAACTCCACGAAACCGGCGCCGAGGATGTGCCCGGAGTTGTGGTAGCGCATCCGCATCCCATCCGAACACGTGATCCAGCGCTGGAACGGCTCGGGGCGGACCAGTTTCAGCGCCTTCAGGGCATCCACCGACGTGTAGAGCGGTTCGGCGGGATCGTGCTTGGAGAACCCCTTCTTGTTGGCCCAGGCCGCGTCTTCCTCCTGCAGGTGCGCCGAATCCATGAGCATCAGTTCCAGCAGCTCGGCGGTGGGCTCGGTGCAGTGAACCGGTCCCTTGAACCCGTACTGCAGAAGGCGCGGCGTGTAACCGGTGTGGTCGATGTGGGCGTGGGTCAGGACCACCCGGTCGAGGAAGCCCGGTTCGAAGCCCGGGTCGTCCCAGTTCATTCGCCGCAGCTGTTTCAGACCCTGGAACAGTCCGCAATCGATGAGGACGCGCTGTCCGGCGGCTTCCAGGAGGTGCCGCGATCCGGTGACGGTGCCGGCGGCGCCGTGGAAGGTCAGTTGCATGAGGGGATCCCTTCGCTGGTCATGGAGATCGGGCCATATCATCCAGGATGGCTGACGGTTCTGCAACCGTCGTGTCTTCGAGGTACCGGGCTAGGCGGTTCCACCCGGAGACCCGGACTGCCCCGTCCCCGGTTCGTCGGGCGCCATGGCCTCCCAGGCCTTGCGGGATTGGAGCGCGTGGTTGGCGCGCGCGGGTTCGGCGACGATTTCGAAGTCCGGCATGACCAGGGCGGTCAGCGTTCCCCCGCGGCAGCAACCGGTGTCCAGGGCGAACAGTCGGCGGGGTACGAGCTCGACCTGCGGGTAGACGAGGTGGCCCATGCAGACCGGACGCGGGTCGCTCCACTCGTTGATCCACAGGGGGACACCGGCGGGATCCTGCTCGATCCAGTCGTCGGGGCCTCCCACGGCGCAGGTGTGGATGGGATCCTGTTCAGCGAGGGAAACGGCCGGATCCAGCCGCGCGTGCGTCACCACCACGTCGGGCGTGGCGATCACCGCGGGACGGTCGAGGAGCCAGCGGGCCCAATCCTTCCACTGTTCGCGGGGCAACTGCGACAGGGCGTGCTGCTGCGACCAGGCGGCCGGACCGTTCTCCAGCACGTGGCAGGCCAGCAGCCGCTCATGGTTGCCCAGGGCGCTGTGTGCGTTCGGGGTCTCGCGGAAAAAGCGGGCGACTCGCCAGGTGTCGGGGCCGCGATCGACGAGGTCCCCGACGCACAGCACCAGGTCGTCGGCGCCGAAGCCCAGGCGATCCAGGAGCGCGGCGAACTCGTCCCAGCAGCCGTGGATGTCGCCGACCACGATGGTGCGGCCGCGGGGGCGGACGAGTTCGAGGACATTGCTGCAGATCATCGATTCCTCTCCTGAAGCGGCTCCTTTCCGGAGGATAACTCGCAACGGCAACAAAGAACAGCCCCCCTTGCGCGGGGGGCTGTTCCCTCATCCCGGGATGGAGCCGGACTAATCCTCCACGTCCTCCGTCACCATCACCTTGATCTCCGTCTTGCCGTCCTCCATGCGGACCTCGACCTCGGCGTCGTCCGCGCCCTGCTCCGCCAGCTGGGCGAGGATCTGGTCCCGGATCTCCTCCTCGGTGGCCCCGTCCACTTCCATCTGGAAGATCTCCCGCTTCCACTTGTCCACCAGGGATTCCTCGATGGTGCCGGTCAGGGCCTCGGCGGTGATCGCAGCGTCGGCCAGGGCGGGAATCTCCCGGCGCAGGTCGGCGATCAGCTGCTCGCCCTCGAGATCCTGGCCCCAGATCATCAGATCGAAGGCGGTGCGGCCGTCCGTGAACTCCTGGATGTTGATGTTGAGATTCTCGATGCCGGGCACCGTGGCGAAGAACTCGCCGAGCTGGGCGTCGATCTCGGCAACGGATGCGGCCTTGTCCGTCAGGCCGATGCTGACCTTCTGGCCCATCTCGAGCTGGGTTTTCGTGGACGTCGAGCAGGCGCCGACGCTGAGGATGGCCATGGCCAGCATGGCCATGGCGAAACGACCGGTGCGCGTGTAGGGACTGAGCAGCATGAGCCACCTCCGATGGCGGGGATACCGTTGACGATAGCGGGCGGTGAGCTCGGACTGCAGCGCGACGCGATGGTGGTCGGACAGACCGGATCCCCCGCCGCCCCTCGCGGAGCCCCGGTGAAGATCCTGCAGCCTGCGTTCTAGTCCGTCGCCGTGCATGTCTTGCCTCCCTTGCCCGCCGGATTCACGTCGCCTCGCCATTGTTCCCTCAGCTTCCGCGTGGCCCGGGCGAAACGCTGCTTGACGGCGTCCTCGCTCAGGTCCAGCACCCCGGCCACGTCCTTCAGGGCCAGGCCCTGGCCGTAGCGCAGCTCGAACATCTCCCGGATCTCCGCCGGCTGCATCTCCAGCAGCCGGGCCAGCCTGGCCAGATCCTCGTCCGCCACCAGGACCGAAAGGGCATCCGGGACCGGGGACGGCAGCACCTCCGCCATGCCGTCCACGTCCCCCACCGACCGCCGGGCGCCCCCGTGGGCGGCCTGGCGCCGGGCGCGGTCGATGACCGCGTTTCGGGCCAGGGCCAGGGTCCAGCCGAGCACGCTCCCGCGCCGGCCGTCGAACCGGTCCATGCCCGCCAGGAAGCGCTGGAAGACAAGGGACACGACGTCCTCGGCGTCCTCGCGATTCCTGACCCGGCCGGTGACGTAAGCCGTCACCGGGGCGTACAGCTCCTGGTAGAGCCTGGTGAAGGAGTCCTCGTGACCGCGCCGGGCCAGCCGGAGCAGGATCCCGTGCCTGCGGTCACGCCACGCGGTTCTCAGGTTCAATGACACGTCCTCGCAAGAAAATCGGCGCCGATCGCTTGCCCGCTCCGGGCCGGCGCAGATGCCCGGCCCGGTGGCGACAGGGTAGAATACGCAGGGGGCGGATGCCGGTGACAAGGAAAAGACCCCGGCTCGCAGGGAGCCGGGGTCCGTCCCGGTGTGTGGTCAGGCTGGTACCGGGGCATTACATCGAGGCGACCTTCTTCTCGGCGCTGGCGACCTTCTTGTCGAAGTCGGCCTTCAGACCGGCGGCGTCCTTGCCGCAGCAGCCCTTGCCGGCGTCGAGGGCCTCGGCGCAGCACTTGTGCATGTCGGCCTTCACGGCGACGGCGGCCTTGTGGCCGGCGACCTTCTGGGCGAAGTCGGCCTTCAGACCGGCGGCGTCCTTGCCGCAGCAGCCGTTGCCGGCGGCCATGGCCTCGGAGCAACACTCGTGCATGGCGGCCTTGACGGCGTCACAGGCAGCCTTGTCAGGGCAGGCGGCAGCCTTGGTGGCACAGGCAGCGGCCTTGTCGGCACAGGCGCCCGTGGCGGAGGCTTCCATGGCGGTCGCACCGGCCTTGTCCGCGCAGGCGGCAGCCTTGTCGGCGCAGGCGCCCTTGGCCGAAGCTTCCATGGCGGTGGCGCCGGCCTTGTCGGCGCAGGCGCCCTTGGCCGAAGCTTCCATGGCCGAGGCCTTGGCCTTGTCGGCGCAGGCGCCCTTGGCGGCGGCCTTCTTGGCTCCGCAGTCGTCCCCCGCCATGGCCAGGGTGGCGGACAGGGCGAGGATGGCCAGCATGGCGATCAGGGTGGTCGTGGTGCGCTTCATTGCAGTTTCCTTTCAGCCCGGCAACGAGAGCGCCGGGCGATGAAATCAAGGGAACGGTCCCGTTGGTTCTCCGTGTCGGTGGCTACGGATTCAAGTCATACCAAAATACTATAGTATTGGTTCCGGAATTGTCCATACCCTTGTGGGAAATTTATTGAAAACCCGTTTCAGTGGCCCAGGATCTTCAGGAACCGATGCAGGAATCCCTTGGCGTTCAACTCGATCCCCTCATTTCCGCTCTGGGCGCCGGCCCAGGCCTCCAGGGCCGCCCGGTTGGCCTTGGCCCGGTCCTCGGCCAGCCTGGCCAGGGATTCGGGGACCTCCGGATGCAAGCCCAGGAGGACCTTGAAGGCCTCAGGGCCGATCTCGATCAACTCGGCCCCCTCGGGCAGGGTGATCTCCGCCGAGCGGGGAACTCCCAGCATCAGGCTCATCTCGCCCACCAGGGCCCCCGGCCCCAGATCGAAGGCGGCGATCTCCTGGCCCTGATCGTTGCGGACCCGCCCGGAAAGCTGCCCACTCACCACCAGGAAGCAGGAATCGCCCGGATCCCCCTGGCGGCACAGGGTCTCCCCCCGGGTGTACAGGACTCGGCGCACGTGAGGGGCGAGTTCCCCCAGATGCTCCCGCGTCAACAGCGGCGCGCCCTGGAGATCGGTCACCAGGGTGCGGACGAGGTCGCTGCCGGCCAGCAGCTCGGTGATGCGGCTCAGCTCGGCAGCCGGCGCGGGCTTGCGTCCCTGCGTCTGGACCACCTCCATGAAGTCGTACAGCAGCTTGTCGGACATGGGGAAGGGGATCTCGATGCCCCGCCGCTTGAACTTGTACCAGATCATCCGGTTGACGTGACCCTCGATGACCAGCCTGCGGTGGTACTCCTTCGACCAGAACCGCAGCACGTAGTTGATGCCGTAATCCTGGTAGGCGGTGACGAAGGCGTCCGGGGGGGGATTGCGCAGGACCTCGGGCACCTCGAGCGCCGCCTCGACCAGGGCGGCGATCACCGCATCGGGGGCATCGGCGTAGCTGGCCCCCACGTTGACCTGATGGCGGCGGGTGGAATTGGGCCGCACCATGTTGTGGATGACGGCGTCGGCCACCTTGCTGTTGGGCACGATGATCATGTGGCCGTCGTTGGTCCGCACCCGGGTCTCACGCCAGTTGGTCTCGACGACCTTGCCCATGGTCTCGCCCAGGTCGATCCAGTCGCCCGGGACCATGGACCGCGAGATGTGCAGTGACATGCCCGCCAGCAGGTTCCCCAGCACGCCCTGCAAGGCGAAGCCGACCACGGCCGTGATCAGGGCGGTGGATGCCAGCAGGGGCCCGATGTTCAGCCCGAGCTCGATGCTCAGGACTCCGAAGGCCAGGGCCAGGATCAGCAGGAGCCTCAGGATGTCCAGCAGCAGATCCGGGACCGGGAAGTTCCGCCCGCGGGAGGCGTAGACCAGGTGGAGGATGCCCTCGACCAGCAGGATCAGCCCCACTCCCAGCCAGAACAGCAGCCAGGCCGAGACGTGGTTGCCGTGGCCGTCCAGCCAGGCCGCAGCCTGCGGGAACAGCCCGGCGGCCCGTTCGGCCCCGAAGGACAGGACCAGCACGAAGACGGGCAGGGTCAGGTAGGCCAGCAGTGTCCCCAGGTTGCGGGGTCGACCCCGGCTCCCGTGTTCGGTGCGCGACTTCCGGTGGAACACCGAGGCGAACCCCGCCCCGAGCAGCCACACGGCCGCCATGATTCCCAGCTCGATGATCAACGGTGCATACTGGTTCATCCGCCGAGATCCTCCTCGTCCCCTTGCCTTGCGAGGGCGGCCGTGAAGGCGTACCCCCTCTGCGCCACGTGGTCCTGCAGATCGGCCGCCAGGCGGTCGAGCCGCTCGTCGTCATGATCCGGATCGTGGTGGATGACGAGCACTCGGCCCGCCCCGGCCGCCTCGCCCGCGGCCGCCACCTCCTCGTACGAACTGTGTCCCCAGCCCCTGCGGTCGGGGGCGTTCCGGGGCGTCAGGTGCCCGTCCATCAACAGCAGATCCACCGCCGCCGGGGTCCGGCAGAAGGCCGCGAAATCCCTCCGGGCGGACGCGTCCATCGCAGCCCACTCGACGTCCGTGGCGAACACGAGGGACCACTTCGTGGCCGGCTCATCGATGCGATACGCCAGGCTCCCCCCCGGATGCGCCACCGGAAAGCTGCTGATCCGCAGGCCGCCCCAGACGATCGGCGCCGGGTCGCCCTCGGTGAAGGCGACGTCCGCAGGGGCGTCCACGAGGCTCAGGGGCCAGTAGGGCGGGCCGACGAGACCGCACGCCGCCTCCCGGCTGCCGGGCGGGCCGAGGACCGCGATCCTGCGCCCCGCCTGCCAGAGCGGCCCGAAGCCGGGCAGGCCCTGCAGGTGGTCGAGGTGCAGGTGCGTCAGCAGCAGCAGGACGTCCTGGCCGGGTCCCCCGAGGCGCGGCTCGATGGCCGCCAGTCCCGATCCGGCGTCGATGACCACGGCTTCGCCCGCCCGGCCCGTGACCAGGACGCTGGTGGTGTCGCCGCCGTAGCGCGCCACCTGCGGTCCGGTGACCGGGCGCGACCCGCGCACTCCTGCGAGGAACAGCTTCATCGGACCTACTTCCCCTTGAGGCTCCAGACCGCAGCGAAGGCTTCCGGCTCGTCCGCCTCCGACTGCAGGCGTTCGGCCCAGGCGGCCGCTGCAGGATCCGCAGCCGGGCCGGAGCCAAGCCCGGCGAACAACGGCAAGGCGTCCTGAGGACGGCCCCCGCGGCACAGCTCCAGGGCCCGGGCGTACTCGGGCCAGTGACCCGGGGCCTGATCGCCGGCAAGGCCGGTGATCTCGGCGACCGTCACCGCGGTCTGGCGGCCGACGACCTGCAGGTCGCCGAGTTCGCGCGAGATGACGGCCCCGGCGGCCGCCGCGACCGTCGCCTGCGACGCCATCACCGCGGTCCCGAACACCTTGTTGGCGCCTTCCAGCCGGGAGGCCAGGTTGGCCGCGTCGCCCAGCACGGTGTAGTCGAACCGGTCCTGCGAGCCCATGTTGCCCACGGTCACCGGCCCGGTGTGCAGGCCGATGCGCATGTGGAGGTCGACCCCGAAGCGCACCTTGAACCCGGCGCGGCGATCGGCCAGCCGGCGCTGGCAGAGAACCGCCGTGCGGCAGGCCCGCGCGGCATGGTCCGGCTGGTCCAGCGGCGCGTTCCAGAAGGCGATGATCGCATCCCCCTCGTATTTGTCCAGCGTGCCCTGCTCCTGCAGGATGATGTCGGTCATGTCGGACAGGTACTCGTTCAGCAGGACCACCAGATCCTTCGGGTCGAGCTTCTCGCTGATGCCGGTGAACCCGGCCAGGTCGGAGAAGAAGATGGTCAGCTCGCGCCTCTCGCCGCCGAGTTGCAGCTTGTCGGGATCCTCCATGATCGCCGCGATGACCGCGGGGCTGAGGTAGTGTCCGAAGGCCTGGCTGATGAAGCGCTTCTTGCGGCCCTCGGTGGACCAGGCCAGGACCAGGGCCCCGGCCATGGCCAGGACCTGTCCCCCGAGCCCCGGAACCACCGGCCACCACCGCCCGGCCGCCGCCTGCGCCCAGGCCCAGACCAGCAGGATCGCCACACCTCCCAGCAGAACCAGGCCGGTCTGCCACGACCTGCGGGCGCTGAGCAACAGCCAGGCCGCGAGCGCGGCCAGCAGCGCGTGCACCAGGGCCGCCGCGGCCGGCGGGGTCCCGGCGATGAACCCGTCGGTCATCAGGTCGGCCAGCACCGTGGCGTGGACGGTCACCCCCGGGGCCACGCGACTGAGGGGTGTCGGCCTCAGATCCAGGAGCCCCGGCGCGCTGAACCCGAACAGCACGTGCCGCCCCCGCAGCGACGCAGGGTCGAGAGTAGGCTCGGCTCCCTCCATCATCTGCAGGTAGGACTGGATCACCGCCGCGGCGCCGTACTGGGGCCAGGCCCGGTCGGGCGCCACGTACCGCAGGACCGGCCGGGGCGGCCTGAAGCCGAGAACCGGATCCCCCTCGGCGGCGACCGACGTCAGACCGGCCGCCCCCCCGGGCCGCGCGAGCTCGAACTGGGCGAAACCCAGCGAGGGGATGCGGCGATCGAGGAGATCGGGATCCGGAGAGAGGCGGAAAAGGGAAGCGCGTCGGAAGATCCCGTCGGCGTCCGGAACGTCCGACACGTTGCCCAGCACGGCGGCGGCCGCCGCCACCTCGGGGATGGGCAGGGTGATGGGCGACGGCGCAGGTCCGTCGCCGCCGGCCCGGTCGAGGGCGGTCCTCGCCGATGCCTCGTGAACGAACAGGGCTCCGACGAAGGGACCGAAGTCGGCCATGGCCTCGGCCAGGGCCTCGTCGTCGGCCATGCCGTAGACCGAAGGTTCGGTGAACAGGACGTCGAAGGCCAGGGTGGCGGCGCCCGCCTGCTTGCAGAACCCGATGACCGCCCCGTAGACCTCGCGCGGCCACGGCCAGGACCAGCCGCTTGTCTCCTGGCCCCAGTCCAGGCTCGCCTGGTCGAGCAGGATGACCGCCAGGGAATCCGCTGCGAACTCGGCCGTCCGCGAATCGGTCCCCGCGGTGAGGCGGACCCGCCAGTCCCAGGTCACGTTCTCGGCCCGCTCCAGCGCCCCGGACCACCACAGCAGGCAGGCCAGGGCCGTCGCTCCCAGACCCAGGAGCGCCCCCTGGCCCGCCTTGCTCCGCAGGGGGGTCATGACCCGGCGAGCAGTCCGCCCACCGCCCCGATGAACCTCTGGTGACGCGCAGCCGGTTCGGCCGCCGCCGGCGCCTTGGTCATCAGGGGCTGGATGTCGGCGATCCGGTCGCCCGGGTCGGGATGGGTCTTGGCGAAATCGAGCCCGCCGGGCTCGAGCCGCTCCTTCATGCGGGTCAGCATCGTGACCAACGCGCGCGGGTCGTAGCCCACCCGCTCCAGGATGGCCACCGCCGCCCGGTCGGCTTCCTGTTCCAGGCCGCGGGAGTACCCGCTGGTGACCAGGGTCCCGGTGATGTCGCTGATGCTGCCCTCGTAGGCCTCGACCAGGTTCTTGAGGTCCTGCCCGCCGAACTGGCGCGCACCCTCGGCCGCCAGGACCGTCAAGGTGCCGGTCAGCCGGCTGTTCTTGATGGCCCGCAGGCCGTGCTTGCCCTGGATGTGCCCGATCTCGTGGGCAAGGACCGCGGCCAGTTCGTCCTCGGTCCCGCACAGCCGGACCATGCCCCGGGTGACCAGGATCAGGCCGCCGGGCGCGGCGAAGGCGTTGATCTCGTCCGAATCCAGCAGCAGGAAGTGGTACCCGCCGAAGGTCTCCGGGCGGTCCGAAGCCATGGCCAGGGTCTGGCCCAGGCGGTTCAGGTAGGCGTTGGCCGCTGCATCGTCCAGGGCCCGCTGGTCGGTCAGCAGGTTGGCGGCCACGGCGCGGCCCAGGTAGTACTCCTGCTCGGGCGTGATGTCGGTGAAGGTCTTCTCCACCGCGTCGATGCTGCGGTTCAGGGACTGGGCCTGGTCCTCGGTGATGGCCCCGGTCCCCTGGCCCACCTGGGTGGCCATCTTGGCCACCGAGGCGCAGCCGGCCGCCAGGGCGGCCAGGGCCAGGATCAGAAGGACGGTCCGGATCGTCGTGCCGAAGGTCTTCATGTCAGTTCCCCCCTTCGGTTCCGACGGAGCCTTCGGCGAGGAAGGCGGCTGCCTGCTGGGGGCTGATCACGAACTTCTCCATGCGGTCGACCCAGGTGAAGTCGACTTCCCTGTTCTCCTTGCGGTATTCCTCCTCGACCTGGGAGTTGAATCCCTTGCCGGCGAGGGCGACCTCGTCGCCGCCGGCGCCCGTCCCGACCGGTGCGTCCCCCGCCTTCATGACCACGACCTTGGGGGTCAGGGCCGATTCGTGGATCCAGCCTTCCTTGCCCGACCCGGACACCTTGACCCAGGCCCCCTGCCGGGCCACCACGTCCACCCGTGTCCCGTACGCGACCTCGCCGGTCAGCGCCCCCAGGAACGAGGCCTTGGCCCGGAGCTGGCCGGTCTTGACCTGGACGCTCATCTTCTCCCCGGCCCCCAGGGCCAGGGCGCCGATCGCCACCAGGACCAGGGCCATGAGCAGCATGGTCCCGCCCGTTCTCCCCCTGCGCACAACATCCATGGAATTCCTCCTCGCCATGCTCGCCGGGGTCCTGCTTGTCGCCCTCGTGGCGACGGCGTCCGCCGACGGGAAATACCCCTACCGCGGAGATCATCCCGGTGTCAAGACCATTGAAACCTACGACCTGGTCCAGGGCCTGGAAAGCGATGAATTCGTGGTCACACCGCAGACGTCTCCCTCGTAAGCCTGCCATGAAACCGGATCGCACCGACGGGAGGGTGTCATGCACGAATACGAGAGCAACCTCGAGCGCCGGACCGATCCGGCCCTGAAACATTATCTCCGCACCATCGGACGGTATCCCCTGCTGAGCCGCGAGCAGGAGCAGGACCTGGCGAGGCGCATCCGCGGTGGCGACGGCGAGGCCCTCGACGCCATGGTCAACGCCAACCTGCGGTTCGTGGTCAGCGTGGCGAAGCGGTACCTGGGCCGGGGCCTGAGCACCATGGACCTGATCGCCGAGGGAAACGTCGGCCTGATCACCGCAGCCCGCAGGTTCGACGAGCGGCGCGATTCGCGGTTCATCACCTACGCGGTCTGGTGGGTCCGCCAGGCCATCCTCACCGCCCTGCAGGAGAAGACCCGCACGGTGCGGCTCCCCGCCAACCGGGCTCGCGACGCCGTGAAGATCGCCGCGCTCGAAAGGCGGATGAACCAGTCCGCCATGGGCGAAACCCAGGACCTCGATCTCGCCCGTGAACTGGGCCTCGACCCCCTGGTCATCGGCAGGATCCGGGCGGCCGGACGGCCCAACCTCTCCCTGGACGACCAGGGCGACGGCGAGAGCCCCACCCTCGCCGAGACTCTGGCCGACCCCGGCGCCGCCGTCCCCCTGACCGAGCTGGAGAACCAGGGCCTGGAAGAGCACCTGGCTGCCGCCATGGCCGAGCTGGACCAGCGGGAACGGGGAGTCCTGGCGAGCTACTTCGGGCTGGGCCAGGAACCCTCACAGTCCCTGGAGTCGATCGGGCAGAGGTTGCGCCTGTCACGGGAGCGGGTGCGCCAGATCCGCAACCGGGCCATGCGAAAGCTGAGGGAAGGGACGCGGGGGGAGATCCTGGGAGAGCTGGCGAGGGGGTGAGGGCAGGCGGAGTGGGGGAAAAAACCTGCCGGGTGTCCTTGGCTCGTCACGAGGGGGATCGGAACATCGCTGGACATGCGCCGGCAGGTTGTACTCTTACGGGGCCAACATGCGAAAGGGGCAAAAGGCCGGTCGGTCGTTTCCGGAGCGACCACCTGCTGGGCGGGGGGGCATGTTACCCGCTCCATCAGCATGGCCCCACCGGTCTTGGTCTGAGCCGGGATCCACTTGGCGACCAGGTGAATAAGGAATCCCTCTCGCAGTTCCAGTCCAAGACACGACCGAGACCGGCCCTTTACCACGAACCAGCCGACGGGATTGTCGACAGTTCGAAAGGAATGAAACGATAATCCCCGCCCTGCCGCCTGAGGGACAGGTTAAGAAAACCTTAAGACGGCCAGGATGTTTCCAAACTGTTTGGTATCAATGAATTAAAAAACCGGAAAAATCAGGGCGGACCGCCCTTTCAGCGGGCGAAACCCGGAATCCACATCAGATCGGCCTCCACTTTCCGGGTATGGGGATACAGGAAGGCCCTCCCTGTGGGGGCCGCGGCGATGCCTTCGCCTGCCCATCCCGGCAAATCCGTCACCAGGGTGGATGCCAGCGTTTCGGTGTCCGTCAGGGCCAGGTAGGCCAGGCCCGAGGCCCTCATGACCCAGACCACCTGGCCGCCGCTGATCCGCCAGCTGTCCCGGCGGGCCGCATCGATCTCCGGAATGACCAGCTGCGGATCCCCTTCGGGATCGCCGCCGGGCCCGAGGGCCACCCGCCACAGGCCGCGGACCCCCGGTCGGCTGAAGTAGAGATGACGGCCGTCGGGGGAGAACTCCCCCTGGACCGCGGCGAGTCCGGGTGGCAGGAAGTCCACCGGGCCCGCCTCTCCTGGCGCGTTTTCGAGGGACGCCCGCAGCAGGCGCCAGCCGCGGTCCGTGGGCCCGGCGAGCAGAACGCCTCGGCCGTCAGGCGTCCAGGCCGAAAACCGGAGGTTGGCGCCGGCTGCGGTGAGTTCGCGCGGGGCGCCTCCGCGGGCGTCGCAGACGGCCGCCTGCAACCGGCCGCCGCGCAGGAGGTTGCAGCCGATGCGGGTCCCGTCGGGAGACCAGCGGGGACGGGTGACCGCCTCGGCGGCGAGGTCGGTCAGTCTGGTCAGGTCGGCGCCGGTGGAATCGGCCAGCCAGATCTCCGGAGCGCCCGACCGGGCGGAAACGAAGGCCACCCGGCCGCCGTCGGGGCTGAAGTCGGCCTCGAACTCCCAGCGGGTCGAAGGGGCGAAAGGCCGGCTTTCCAGGCGCCAGGGGGATGATTCCAGCACCTTGACGCACCACAGGTCGCGGTCCATGACCAGCTGTTCGAAGACCAGATCCCCCGAGCTGCGGCTCAGGTGGGGATTCCAGGCCATCCCCTCCCCGACCGTCAGGGGCAGGGGCTCGCCGCGTTCCCAGGACACGGTCCACAGGGAGAATTCTCCCGCAGGGGCCGCGCCGAAGACGATGGACCGGCCGTCGGGACTCCAGGCCAGCCCGCCCAGGACGCCCAGCCCCTCGGCCAGCCGCCTGGGGGGTCCCTCGGGATCCGGCCAGGACGACCCCATCAGGACGCCCCCGCCGCCGGGGTCGGAAGCGACCCAGGCCAGCTTCGACCCGTCGGGAGACACCCGAGGCATGGTGGCCCGTCCGGGGCCGAAGCGTTCGGGATCGAGCACGGTCGTGGTCAGGGATGGCAGGTCCAGGGTCGTCAGGACGGGAATCCCCTCCAGCGTGTCCAGGGCGGAGTACACCAGACCGTGCCCGTCGGAACTCCAGTCCAACCCCTCGATCAGGCCGGCCGAATCCGTCAATTCCCGCACCGGTCCGCCCAGGGAGGGGATGGTGCACAGGGTCGCCCTGCGGCCCCCTCCCCCCTGGACGTAGGCGATGGTCTGCCCGTCGGGTGACCAGGCCGGCCAGGCCACCCATCCCTCCTCATCGGTCAACCGGAGCGGGGTCTCCGAGTTCTGCTGCTTGATGAACAGGCTGGTCGCCGGACCCTCGGTCTCGGGTCCCGACCAGGCGAAGGCCACCCTGAGCCCGTCCGGGGACAGGGCCGGGTGGCGCTCCCGCCCGGTGTAGGCGGTCAGGGGCCGGACATCCTCGGGGGAAGAGGCGGGGACGGGATCGCCCGTGTCCTCCCTCCGGCCACCCAGCCACCAGTTCACCGCCACGGCCGTGATCACCACGATGATCACCGCGCCGAGGGGAATCGGCCCCGGGCGTCTTCTCCGGGGAGGTGGGGGCTCCCCCCCGACCGGGGAGGAGGGAATGACCGGGGCGTCCAGGGCGGGGGCGTTCGGAATGTCCGGGGCGTTCCCGGCCTCGTCACCCGACGCTTCGGGTGGATCGCTTGCGGCATCGTTCCCCGCGGCCGTCACCGGGGCGATCAGCCGGTAGCCGTGATGGCGGATGGTCTCGATGTACCGGGGTTCGCGCGCCTGGTCGCCGAAGATCCGGCGAAGTTCCGAAATGGCCCGGGTCAGGTTCTCTTCGCCCACGATCTGGTCGCCCCAGACCTCATCCAGGATGTCGTTGCGGGACACCACCCGGCCCGGAGTGCGGGACAGGGCCAGCAGCACCTGCATGACCCGCGGTTCCACCTGGACCTCCCCCTCCGGACCGCAGATGCGGTTCAGATCCGGCTGGACGAGCCGGCCGTCCACGCGAAAGGACGGTGCGAAATTCCGGGGACGGTTCATGGATCCTTCCGGCGCCAGGGATGGATGGGACGGGTTGGAATGTACGGACAAGCGGTGACCCTTTCAACCACCGCTTGTGATCCACCCATGCTTCGGGAATAATCCCGTCCAGAAAGGAGGTCGGCCTCTTGAACCTGCCGATCGACATCCTCGCGCGTGCCGGGACGGGCCTGGACCACGCCCGCTACCTGGAACTGCTGGCCGAACGGGCCGCCGCCCCCACCGAGGGCCTCGCTCCCGAGGACGCGGAAAGGGTGGAATACACGCGGCTGAATCTGCACCGGTCCCTGCGGATCGAGCGCACCTGGAAGCCCTCGCCCCGGCTCGCCGGACTGGTGGCCGGCCTGCCCACCCCCCAGACCTGGCTGGTCCTGACGGAGCCCTGGTGCGGGGATTCGGCCCAGTGCCTGCCCCACATCGCGGCCCTGGCCGCCCTGAACCCCGGCGTCACCCTGTCGATCCTGCCGCGGGACGACAACCTCGACGTCATGGACCTGTTCCTCACCGACGGCAAGCGCAGCATCCCCGTCCTGATCGCCCTCGATGACCGCGGCGGGGTCATCTTCCGGTGGGGACCGCGGCCGGCCGCCGCCCAGGAGGTCTTCGCCGCCGCCAAGGCCGAGGGGCTGGAGAAACCGGCCATCCTGGAGAAGCTCCACCTGTTCTACGGCAGGAACCGCGGGCGGGCCCTGGAGGACGAGTTCATCACCATCCTGTCCGGCCTGGCGGGGAAGGGCTGACCATGTTCCAGGGCGCCGGCGCCACCTGCATCCTGCACAGGGATCCCCGCTGGCTGGTGGTGAACAAGCCGTGCGGCATGGCCACCCACGCCGCGAGCCCCGGGGAACTCGGCGTGGTCGAATGGCTGGAACTTCATCTGGGAATCGCGGCCCAGGTCGTCTCCAGACTGGACCGCGAGACCAGCGGGGCCCTGCTGCTGGCCCTGGACGGCGCCGCCTCGGCCGAGGCCCAGGCCATCCACGAGCGGGGCGAAGCCCGCAAAGTGTACGAATTCCTGGCGGCGGCCGACTCCCGCGACCTCGGCCTGCCGGATGCCTGGACCCGGGACGATCCCCTGGACAGCAAGGCGGCTGCGACCCGCTTCTTCCGGCTGGGTCCCGCCGCCAGGGCCGCCGGATCCGGAGCAGCCCCTCCCATCCGCTACCGGGCGGAGATCACCCGCGGCCGCAGGCACCAGATCCGCCGCCACGCCGCCGCCTCCGGGGTGCCCCTGCTGGGGGATCAGGAATACGGCGGCGAGCCCTTTCCCCGCCTCTGCCTGCATTGCCTCCAGGTGGAATGGCCGGGCATCCCTGCACCCGTCGTCGCGCCCCTGCCCCCGGCCCTGAGCCTGCTGTTCGAGGGGGGATCCGGGAGTCTGGACCTGGCCCTCTGCCGGGACCGCCGGGGGGTCTGGCCGGCCTCGGTGACCGACGCCCACCGGATCGTGCACCGGGATGAGATCTCAGGGCTGCCCGCTTCGGTCGAGATCTTCGGACCCTGGTTCAACGCCGTCTGGTACGACGAGGCGCAGCCCCTCGCCGAGGCGCACAGCCGGCTCGGCCCCCTGCTCGACGAGATCTCCGCCATCTGGGCGATGCGCGGCGGGGTCCTGCGCGCCCACAGCCGCAATCCCCACGGGGAGGGCCTGGCTGCCGAACGCCTGGTGATCGGGGATCCGCCGCCGCCGGTCTTCCAGGTGACTGAGCACGGCCTGGCCTTCCGGATCGACCTGCTGAAGACCCAGCACACCGGGTTGTTCCTGGACCAGCGCGACACCCGGCGGCGGCTGGCCCTGGCCGCGGCCGGCAAGCGGGTCGCCAACCTCTTCGCGTTCACCTGCTCGTTCTCGGTGATGGCCGCCGCCGAGCGGGCCGAGGTGGTCTTCTCCGTGGACACGGCCCGTCCCTGCCTCAACACCGGCAAGGCCAACTTCAAGCTGAACGGCCTGGAGGAAAGCGGAATCGGGAAGTTCATCCAGGAGGACGCCCGCAAGTGGCTGAAGCGTCAGCTGCGCAGGAAGGCCGAACTGGGCGATGCCTATCCCGCCTTCGACCTGGTTGTCTGCGATCCCCCGGTCTTCGCATCGAGCAGGGACGGTGGGAAGTTTTCCCTGGAGGACGAGTGGCCCCTGCTGGCTGCCGCGGTCGCCGCGATCCTGGCGCCCTCCGGAACCGCCTTCTTCGCCAACAACCACCGCGGCGGCGACCACGCCGTCTACCGCCGCGCCCTGGAGGCCTGCTTCGGCGAGGTGATCGACCTGCGGCCTCCCCTCGACTTCCCCGTCCGGACGGGCCGGCCCCACCACGTCCGCACGTTCGCGGTCCGGCTTCCTCGTCCGGCCTGAGGACGATCCGACCCGGTTAGCCGCATTCCGGTCCGCCTAGTCCTGGTCCACGAGCCCCATCTCCAGGATGCTGGTCATGGGATCGTAGGTGGCCTCGAGGTCGGACCGGTAGGGTTCGAGGGACTCGCGGATGCGGTCGGGCAGCGCGGTTTCCCAGGGCAGGCGCAGGTATTCCGTCCGCATGGCGTCGGCCTCGGCGGCCAGCCGGTCGCGCCAGTCCGCCTCGTCGGGGGTGAGCGCACCCCGGGCCTCGAGTGCGGCCAGCTGGTTGCCGAGGATCTCCCGCTGGACCCGGTTGACCATCCGGCGCAGGTCGCGGGCGCGTTCCCGCCTGACCTCCTCCTCGTCCTTCCCGCCCCCGGTACCCTTCCAGCCGAACTGCACCTCCCGGTCCCCCTCGTCATCGGAGTGGATGGCGAACCCCGGGCCGTCGGCCGGATCCTTCCCCAGCAACCCGAAGTAGGCGAGACAGTAGATGTACTGGTACTCGCCCACGCCCATCCCCGCATCCAGCACGGCCCGGTTGCGCTCGGCCATGTAGTCCATGATCGACGGCACGAGCATGAAACCGGCCTTGGTCTTTTCCAGGAAGCTCGGGCCGTCCTTCCCGTCCAGGGCGAGGAAGATGGCCGAGACCTCCTCCCGCAGGGGCGTCATCCTGTCGCGGATCTCCAGGAAGGCTTCCATGCGGTCGGGAGGGATCCGCCCGGATGGATCAGGTACGAAATCGCCGGGTCGCCCGAATTCCTCGTTCAGGGTGGCGAATTCGGCCTCCAGCGAATCGGCCTTGTCGATGATCTTCCTGACCCCGAAGTAACCGCAGGTGCCCACGGCGCCGAGAACGATGAGGATCAGACCGCAGCCGATGCCGCAACCGGTGAGCCATTTCCTGGTGGTGCTGGACATGCGCCCGTCTCCCGTTCGTGTGGGTTCCGCCCCATCCCCGTTGTACGGTTTCCGGGGATTCGGGTTGCCGAAGTCGGCGGTAGCACCGAATATATCGTGACGAATCCAGGACTGGAACAACCGATCCGCGAAAGGCGGGTGTCCGTACCCATGGCGCAGCAGTACATCTTTACCATGCAGGGCCTGAAGAAGGTCGTCCCCCCCAACCGGGAAATCCTCAAGGGCATCTGGCTTTCCTTCTTTCCCGGGGCCAAGATCGGCGTCATCGGCCTGAACGGGGCCGGCAAGAGCACGCTCCTGAAGATCATGGCCGGCGTCGACCAGGACTTCATCGGCGAGGCCAAACCCGACCCGTCCATCAAGGTCGGTTACCTGCCCCAGGAACCCTCCCTCGACTCCTCCCTTGACGTCAAGGGCAACATCGAGCTGGCTGTGGCCGGCCTGAAGGGCAAGCTCGAACGCTTCAACGAGATCAGCATGAAGATGTGCGAGCCCATGGACGACGACGAGATGAACAAGCTCATGGAGGAGATGGGCAAGCTGCAGGACCAGATCGACGCCGCCGGCGGCTGGGACCTGGACCGGCACCTGGAGATCGCCATGGACGCCCTGCGCTGCCCCCCGGGGGACCAGGACGTCGCCACCCTGTCCGGCGGCGAGGTCCGGCGCGTGGCCCTGTGCCGCCTGCTGCTCGAGAAGCCCGACCTGCTGCTGCTGGACGAGCCCACCAACCATCTGGACGCCGAGTCGGTGGCCTGGCTCGAGCGCCACCTGCGCGAGTACGAAGGCACCGTGGTGCTGGTGACCCACGACCGGTACTTCCTGGACAACGTCACCGGCTGGATCCTCGAGCTGGACATGGGCAAGGGCATCCCCTGGGAGGGCAACTACTCCTCCTGGTTGAAGCAGAAGCAGGCCCGCATCCTCGAGGAGGAGAAGAAGGACAGCAAGCGGCTTAAGACCATCGAGCGCGAGCTCGAGTGGATCAGCGCCAGCCCCAAGGCCCGCCAGAAGAAGAGCAAGGCCCGCGTCAGCCAGTACGAACAGCTGGTCAGCCAGGAGCGCGAGATGCGCCGCAGCGCGGCCCAGATCCGCATCCCCGACGGCCCGCGGCTGGGCGGGGTGGTGGTTCGCGCCGAGAAGCTGCGCAAGGGTTACGGGGACAGGCTGCTCTTCGACGACCTGAGCTTCCACCTGCCGCCGGGCGCCATCGTGGGCGTCGTCGGCCCCAACGGCGC
>Ga0180009_10001894_pt1 | contig 24908 bp, 25 predicted proteins | sample OS_PC_MetaG_FD_123537 | JGI IMG/M metagenome (GOLD analysis project Ga0180009, IMG submission 123537) | Groundwater microbial communities from the Aspo Hard Rock Laboratory (HRL) deep subsurface site, Sweden - OS_PC_MetaG | ecosystem: Environmental > Aquatic > Deep subsurface > Groundwater...
CGCGCGACAGTGGCCATCTTGAACCGACTGAAATAGCAGACGAATTGGAATGGCAGGCTCAGGAACATTCTCATGAGGCAACAACACGCGCGTTCGGGAACATGTCTGGATGAGGCAATACGAGCGATCATCCTAAATGACGTCGCGCAGGAAACGGTCCGCATGACCTTAGGCGCGAATACGTCCTTCAAGGCGGACCAGGAAATCCTCGATCTTGCGATCGTGCCAAGTCTCGGTGTGCCCGTGCTCGTGGAAGCCGACATGGCCGCCACTGCGCGCAACAACGATCTCCACGTGTGGTGATGCCGGCTGCCGCAGCTCAAGATAGGGCCGCACCGGAATCCAGGGATCATTCATGGCGTGCAGCAACAGCGTCGGCATGGAGATCGACGCCAAGTGGCGGGCGCCGGCCGTACGCGCGTAATAGTCCTCCGCGTCACGAAATCCGTTGCGGGGCGCCACCCACCGGTCATCGAACGCATAGACCGAGCGTGCCTCTGTGATGGCCTCGCGCTCGGCTGATGCCAGTCCGGGCGAGGCCAGCACATCCTGCTTCATTCGCCGCAACAGCCAGCGATGATAGAGAGCGTTTCTCGGCGCCATGATGCGCTGGCAGGCCTCACCCGGCTCGATTGGCGCTGAGACGACGGCGGCGCCGACGAGATGCTCTCCGACAGGAATAGTCCCAAGAAGGTTGAGGAGGATGTTGCCGCCGAGCGAATAGCCGACGGCAAACACCCCGTTCCGAACGTCCTCCTCGTTGAGCCCCGCGAGCACGTTCTGGAGATCCGGTGCGCAGCCCGCGTGATAGTAGCCGTTGGCCAGCTTCCGACCTGGGCCGGCGCCACGAAGGTTGAGCCGCAGAACCCGCCGGCCGCGCATCAGATGATACCGGGCCGACCGGCGCACATAAGTGCTGTCCTCGCAGCCGGTGAGACCATGGATGAGCACAATGAGCGGCGTGCCTGGAGCGGGGTGCACCGGCTGCTCGAGGCGCCCCATCAAGCGGTCACCAGTCCCGTCCGAGGTCGGAAACAAGCGCGTTACCGTCGTCGAAGGCAGGGGCTGCTGTCCTGCCAGCAGGTGATTGCGCAGTGTCTGCAAATCGCCGCCCCACCAGGGCGCGCGTTCGCAGAAGGCCGCCCCCTCGGCAGGCTTCGATCTGGAAAGGGAACGCGCGACGGTCACCGACATTGAGTGCGCCCTGGCTATGCCGTCGCCGCAGCTGTTGCGGACTTGGCCATTGGTTTGAACATCCGTCGATAGGCTCCCGGTGTCAGGCCGGTCGAGCGCTTAAACAGGCGCCGGAAGAAGGCTGGATTCTCGTACCCGACTGTCTCGGCGATCTCGTCCGCCGAGAGCTCGCCATTCTCAAGCATGCGCTTCGCCTCTTCGATGCGGAGGTTCTGCGCATGCGCCATCAAGGTCGTGCCTGTGGCCGCCTTGAACCGACGCTTCAGGCTGCGCTCTGGGATGCCACACGCCTCGACGACGGCTGCGACGGCGTGCGCCTCGCGAAAATGTTCGCCAAGCCATGTCTCAGCCCGACGGACGACGGAGTCGGCGTGAGGCTGTCGACGCACGAGGCTGGCAAAGGGCAGCTGCCCCTCGCCGTGCCATTTGAGCAGATAGACCTTGGCGATGCGCAGCGCCTCTCCCGGACTGCAGTGTCTGGCGATGATATGGAGCGCGAGATCGTGCCATGAGGTTGTGCCGCCGGCTGTCACGATCCGTCCGGCTGCATCCGCGATGACGAGGTTGGGCTCCGGATTGAAGCGAACGGCGGGAAAGCATGTACGGAACAGTTCCTGATAGCCCCAGTGCGAGGTGGCCTCGCGCCCGTCGAGGAGCCCTGTTGCAGCGAGCAGGATCGATCCGGAGCAGGCCGTGTAGACCGTGCTGCCTTGCCGATAGCAGCGCCGTATCCAGTCCTTCACCTCAGGATAACGGTCCCCCATGTCGTCGGTCGGAGCAAGCCAAAGCTCCGGCAAGATGATGATCTCCGGGCGCCTCGTTTCTTCAAGACTAATGTCGGGGCTCACAGGAATGCCGTTTCCGCAACGGAATGGGCGCTTCTTCGGCGCGACGATGCGAGGGGCTATCAGCCGATGCCCTGGCTCCTCGCCGGTCAGCTCCCGCCAGAGCGTCCCGGTTGCCGCCAAGACGTCCACCATGCCGTAGAGCGCAGACCCGGCGGTCTCGGGCAGCGCCAGGATCAGGGCGTCGATGGGAGAACGAGAGCGATTGTTCATGGCGACACCGATGTTGGCACGAACGGACTGTTTTTGGCAAAACCCACTCTGATGCTTCAGCACCTCTGACCGTAGTTTGCAACTCGCCGGCGCACCTCAGCAACCCGCTGAAGCCGGCAGATCGCAAACCCGACGGAAGGAGAACGACCATGACCGCCCAGCTTGCTGTCGCCGAGAAAGCAACTTACCTCAACGGACTCAATGTTCAGGCCGCTGTCGATACGATCGCTGCTCTGAAAGCCGACAAGAGCCTTGCCAAGTTCCAGTTTCGGGCGCGCAACACCTGGATCAGCGGCGGCGAGAACCGCTCCACGATCCGGGACTTCTATGGTGCGGGCCAGGAGGACTCGTCGCGCACGGCGTCGTTCGAATTCACCAACGGCGAGCCACCGGTCCTGCTCGGCAACAATGAGGGCGCCAATCCGGTCGAGTTCCTGCTGCACGCGCTTGCAGGATGCGTGACGACAACCTTCGTCCTTCATGCCATGGCGCGCGGCATCACGATCAAGGAACTGTCGACAGAGCTCAAGGGGAACATCGACCTTCAAGGCCTCCTCGGCCTCGATGACAGCGTCCCTGCCGGCTACGAGCAGATCGATATCAAGATGAACGTGAAAGCCGATTGCTCCGACGAAGAGCTCGATGCCCTGCTGGCCTATGCCCAGAAGCATTCTCCCACCTGTAACACCGTCTGCCGGCCCGTGCCCGTCGTCATTCAACGGGTCTCAGCCTGATCGGATGCGACCGACGGACGAGCAGCGCCCGCTCGGAAGTCGAGCGGGCGGCCACCTATCCGGCCCACCTCTGCCGCAATCGGAGAACCACCAATCGAGGAACACGACCAAGACTGAACATCTACCCGAGCAACGCACGGTGATCATTGCAGGTCCCGGTCGCATGGATCCACTTTCACATGCCGATGATGTCAATGATCTTGTCAGGACCCACCTTTGGGCGCAGATCACGGGGAAATTACCAGCTAGCGGATCGGCGGTATTGGCGAGTTATGCATGGTCCGGCCACGAACGCACCGGACATTGTGAGGTCCCATCGTGAGGGCTGAGAATACATGAGCACCAGCCCATTCACGATCCGGATTGCAGCCTCCTCAGACGCTTGCGGGGTCAGCGATCTCCTGAAGACAAGCTACGGGGAGCTTCTGGCCGGGCACTACGAATTGGCACTTCTCGCCCGTGCGTTGCCGCTCATCTCGAGGGCCAACCCGGCTCTCCTCAATTCCGGCAGGTATTTCGTCGCGCATGACGGCGAAAATCGCATCGTGGGATGCGGGGGATGGTCGCTCGATCGGCCCGGTACCGGAGAGCTGGAAGGCGGGCTCGCGCACGTCAGACACTTTGCGACGCATCCGAGCTGGGTCCGGCGGGGTGTCGCAAAGGCGCTGCTGTTGCGCTGCATTCGAGATGCGGACGCGCATGGTGCCCGGGCCATAGAAGCGTTCTCGACCCTGGCGGCAGTGGATTTCTACGCTGCGCTGGGGTTCGAGGTCATTCAGGAAACGAAGGTCGAACTGACGCCAGGGCTCGCGTTTCCCTCGGTTCGCATGAGAAGATCAATATCCTCCGCATGAGTAGGCGATCTCTCGGTGCACCATAGTGGCAGTGCAGTAAGAACCCTCGCCAATCCAGCCTGAGATACCCAATGCCAACGATCACAGGTCACGTCTTCATCGCAACCAGCCTCGATGGGTACATCGCCCGGGATGACGGCGATATCGGTTGGCTCCACAGCATCCCGACCGAGGGCGAGGACCACGGCTATCAGGATTTCATGGCGCGTGTGGACGGCCTGATCATGGGCCGTGAGACCTTCCGGAAGGTCCTCGAATTCGAGACTTGGCCGTACAGCAAGCCTGTGGTGGTGATGAGCCAATCGTTGCGGCAAGAAGATGTCCCATCAAGGCTCTCCGAAACGGTGCACGTCAGTGACCAACCGCCTGATCCCCTGATGCAAAGCCTGTCCGTGAAGGGATGGAAGCGCGCCTATGTCGACGGCGGCCAAGTCATTCAATCCTTCATGAAGGCGGGACTGATCGAGGACCTGATCATCACGCGCATTCCAATACTGCTGGGTCGGGGGCGACCCTTGTTCGGCCCGTTGTCGCGCGATGTTCGGCTCGACCATATCAAGACCACGACGTTTCCTTCCGGTCTGGTCCAGTCGACGTATCGAGTTCGATCCAATCCTTGAATGCGTTGGCGATCCCGCCAAGCAATCGGTCCAACGAATGGAATGCCACCAAAAGCTAACGTCAGGGACAAAAGGCAACTCATTAATAAATCAGAGCTTTTCACCGTCAAAACCTTGCCAGATGGGAGCCTTTGAACTATGTTATCGGGGCCTGGAGTGAGGCGCAGGAGGGATCGGCTGGCGCCCATGTGGGAGAGCCGAAGGCCCGCGTGATGCGATATCCTGTGGGGTAGCTCCAAAGTGAGGGCGTGACGCCCGATGGGTTCGAGGTAGTGCATGAGCGATCGCCTCGAGACTGCATCGAGGAGTCGCGCCCATTCTGACCGCAGGCTCCGTCTTCAAGCAGGAGCCTGACATGGCTGAAATCGCCATCACCTACCAGCCGCCGGCCGCGTTGAGGCCGCGCAAATCCAACCCTCGGACGCACTCCAAGGCCCAGCTGAAGCAGATTGCGGATTCGATCCGCACCTTCGGTTTCACGAACCCGGTCCTCGTCGACGAGGAGAACCGGCTGATCGCCGGACACGGGCGTCTTGAGGCCGCTCAGCAGATTGGTTTGGAGTCGATCCCGACGGTCTGCCTCGCTGGCATGACCGAGGCCCAGATCCGCGCCTACGTCATCGCGGACAACCGCCTCGCGGAAAATGCGGGCTGGGATCCCGAGCTGCTGGCCATCGAGCTGCAGTACCTCGCCGACCTCGACCTTGATTTCGACGTCACGATCACGGGCTTTTCGATGCCTGAGATCGACGTCCTGATTGGCGGCCTCGACGCGGCGGCTCAAAAGCCCGACCCGGCCGATGCCGTCCCTGAGATCGCCGGGCCGGCGGTAACGCGTCTCGGCGACATCTGGCAGATCGGTCCGCATCGCTTGATCTGCGGCGACGCCACCGCGCCCGAGACCTACGCGCGGCTCCTTGAGGGCGAGACCGCGCAAATGGTCTTTACGGACCCCCCTTATAACGTGCCGATCGCTGGGCACGTCTCAGGGCTTGGCAAGGTCAAGCACCGGGAATTCGCCAGTGCCTCGGGCGAGATGTCCGAGGCCGAGTTCACCGCCTTTCTGCGTTCCGTCTTCGGCAACCTCGCCGCGGCGTCCGGCGATGGCGCCATCCACTTCGTGGCCATGGACTGGCGGCACATGCGCGAGGTCCTTGACGCTGCCGATGGCGTCTATAGCGCGCTCAAGAACCTCTGCGTCTGGTCGAAGACGAACGGTGGCATGGGCTCGCTCTATCGCAGCCAGCATGAGCTGTTCTTCGTCTTCAAGTCTGGGACGGCGGCGCACATCAACAACGTCGAGCTCGGCAAGCATGGTCGATACCGGACGAACGTCTGGACCTATGCCGGCGTCAATTCGTTCGGCCCAAGCCGCGACGACGAGCTCGCCATGCATCCGACCGTCAAGCCGATCGCGCTTGTCGTCGACGCGATCCTCGATTGCTCGCGCAGAAAGGGCATCGTCCTCGACGCGTTCGCCGGCTCAGGGACGACCCTCGTCGCGGCTCATAAGACCGGTCGCCGCGGCTACGGGATCGAACTCGATCCGCTTTATTGTGACGTCATCCTGCAGCGGCTGGCAAAACTCGCCAAGCTGGACGCCGTCCTCGTCGAAACCGGCCAGACATTCCAGGCCGTTGCCGAGGAGCGCAGCCCGGCCGTCGAAGCCGATACCCCTGCGCCTGGAATGACCGATGCAGCGTCCCGGGAGGCCGCCGAATGACCAGCGACATTCCAGCAAAGGATAAGGCTGCGACGACTGCGGCCGGTGCACCGGCCAAGCGCCGCAGGAAGCGGCTGCCGAGCCCGAAGAAGCGGGCCGAGCGCCAAGGCCTTGTCGATATCGGCGCAATCCTCAACGAACCGCTCGAGGTCCTGAAAAACGGCAAGGTCGGGAAGATGTCGGCGCTCGAGGTCGCGATCCGTCGCCAAGTGAAGAAGGCGCTGACGGAAAAGAGCCTGCCGGCGGTGATGGCCGTCATCCAGATCGCGATCGCTCATGATCTTGTCGCGGCCCCGCCGAGGGTGGCCGAAGGCGGCGTTTTCGTCGTCCCCAAGTGGGTCTCCGACGAAGATCAGCACCGCATCTTCGCTGAGTACGAAGATCGCAGCATGAAGTTTATCATCGACATTCTGAGGCCGTACTATGAGCAACAGCAAGGCTGACAAGCCAGAGCACGCGAAGGGCGAAGTTGGCTACGGCAAGCCGCCCGTCGAGTACCGCTTCCAGCCCGGCAAGTCCGGCAACCCGGGCGGACGGCCGAAGGGCGCCAACGGACGCCGGGCAACCGTCAAGCGCGTCTTGATGGAGAAGCATCGCGCCGATCCTGCGGGAACGGGCAAGCCGAAGCAGTACCCGGCGATCGAACTTGTGCTCATCCTCCTGAAGCAGCTTGCCGCCAGCGGGGACCAACGTGCGTTCAAGGCCTTCACCGATCTTGAGAAGAAGTTTGGCCCCGTTGACATGGACGGGAAGAAGGTCGGCTACCTGGTCGTGCCGGAGGAGCTGGCAGAAGAGGAATGGATGGCGAAATATTCGCCGAAAGAGCCGCCGCCCGGGGATATTGAGACATTCGACTAGCAGCAGTGCCAAGCGCACAACCGGAACTGCCACGCTGAACCGCGATCGATCAAGAGCTCTACGGATCTCATGGAGGAACGCTGGAACCTCTCTAACTCGGGCTCGTAACGCTTAGAAGTTTCTCTTCCAGTTCGGCGATCCTCTTCCTTAGCGGTCGGCTCCTACGACCCTCGCGCGACCGAGGACCTTCAAGCGAGTGCGGTTCGGATAGTCCATCAGAAACAGAGAGACGCGATCATCCGTTTTGAGGTTTCCAACTGATACGTACTGCCGGTTGCCCGAAAAATCCGCGAACCCGAGGGTCTTCTCATCGAGCACCCGAAGGAAGCCCTTCGGTCCGCCGCGATGCTGGACGTAAGGCCAGCCGGTCTCGCTGACAGTGGCCATATAGAAGCTGTCGCGCTCAGCGATGAATTGAGCTTCGCTTGGGCCGAGCCGGACGTTGAAGTCGACGTCGCCGCCTTCGCGCCGGGCGTAGCCAGAGCGGCTTCCCATGGCCTGCTGCACGGATTTCACGGTGTCCGTGAATGCGATCTCGGCAAACTTATGTCCCATGCGTCATCTCCTGCAGCGTAGTCTGTGACCTTGGTGCCCGACGGCGCCTTACAGGCCCAGATCTGACAATCCGGGGTGGTCGGCAGGCCGCGGTCCCTGCGGCCAATGGAACTTGCGATCGGCTTCCTTGATGGGCAGATCGTTGATGCTTGCGAAGCGCAAGCGCATGAGGCCGTGTTCGTCGAATTCCCAGTTCTCGTTCCCATAAGAGCGGAACCAGTTGCCCGCGTCGTCGCGCCATTCGTAGGCGAAACGGACCGCGATGCGGTTGTCGGCGAACGCCCAGAGTTCCTTGATCAACCGGTAGTCGAGCTCTCGCCCCCACTTGCGTTCGAGGAAACCGTTGATCTGTACGCGACCAACTGGGAACTCCGCCCGGTTCCGCCAGCGACTGTCGACGGTATAGGCGCGTGACACGCGATCGGGGTCTCGCGTGTTCCAGGCGTCTTCTGCCATACGGACCTTCCGGATCGCAGTCTCGCGCGTGAATGGCGGCAGCGGAGGTCTCGTCTCGGTCTCGGTCTCGGTCATTGTCCCGTCTCCGGAGCTCTAGTTTCAAAATTTCGCAGGGTCGGGTCTTGTAGTGAGGCAATTATCCATCGTTCCCCCTCGACCTCAGCTGGAACAACCGGTTCCGCGGCGCGGGATCGTATGAGGGATCTGCGCGAGACGGATGACATGGGTTGTACTTCTCCTATCGCAGACTCGAGTGCTCTCTCGGGCCTGCGTTGCTGAGACCTAGGTCGCTGAATGTCTGTGTCCGGTCGCGGTCAGGCCGCTGCCCGGCGACGCTCGATGACCGGGAAGTCGATCTCGGTGCCGGCGACCTCGTTGACGTAGTTCGTCAGCGTGTTGAGTGCGACGTGGGCGATGATTTCAACGATCTCGCCGTCCTCGAATCCAGCCCTCCTGACGGGTCTCAACCGCGGCTTCGGTGACGTGTCCGCGATTTTCCACGACCGAAACAGCGAACTTCACCGCCGCATCCGCCTTGGGGTCGTTCGAGGCGCCATTGCGGTTGGCCGAGATTTCGGTGTCGTCGAGCTTGGCGACGTTTCGGGCTAGGTAGGTATGGACAGAGAGGCAGTAGCCACACCCGTTCACCTCGGCGACCGCGAGCGCGATCCGCTCTCTTGTCTGTGCGGAAAGCTGGCCCTTCGAAAGCGCGCTGTTCAATCCGAAATAGCCTTCGAGCGCAGCTGGGCTGTTGGCAATTACCCGAAACAGGTTCGGAACGCTCCCAAGCTGCTTCTTGGCACTCTCGAGCAGCGGCTGGGATGCCGCCGGGGCGGCCTCGATGGACGGCAGAGTCTGGATGCGGCTCATGATCATCTCCTTGGTTCTTGGCCGGTGCTTGGTCGACCTGGCCATCTGGTGAGACTGGAGATAGTGCATTCCAATCTTGAGGCATATCCGGCAAAATCGAGAGGTCACGTTCCAGAATTTGAGAGGCAGCCATGGATCGGTTCGAGTCGATGTCGGCGTTCGTTGCCGTCGCCGAGGCTGGCGGATTTTCAGCAGCGTCACGGGCTCTTGGGATGCCGCTTGCAACAATCAGCAGGAAGGTGGCGGAGCTCGAGGAAGCCTTGGGCGCGCAGCTCCTGGTGCGATCAAATAAGTCCGTGTCGTTGACGGACATTGGCAGGGAATACTTCGAGAGCAGCCGTCGGCTGTTGGAAGATCTGGCCGAAATCGAGCGAGGCGCTTCGGGTGCCTATAGCACCCCGAAAGGCCTGCTTGTCGTCTCCGCCCCGGTTGCCCTGGGCCGTCTGCATCTGTCGCCGATCCTGATCGACTTCCTGCGGGCTTATCCAGAGATCGATGTCGAACTCCGGCTGAGCGACCGATATGCAGATCTCTTCGAGGATCGGATCGACGTTGCGCTGCGGGTGGGCGAGTTGGCAGATAGCAGCATGATCGCGGTGCGTGCCGGAGAGGTGCGTCGTGTGGTTTGCGCAAGTCCCGCCTATCTCGCCAGAATGCCCGGGCCGTCACATCCCCGCGACCTGGCTCAACACGACTGCATCACGATGGTGCCGCTGGAGAACGCCAAGGAATGGTCCTTCAAGATTGGCAATCGGTTCGAGAAGTTCTTCCTCCACTCCCGGTTGGTCGTGACCACTGCGGAAACGGCGGCCGATGCTGCCGTTGCCGGTCTCGGCGTCACCCGCTTGTTCTGCTATCAAGTCGCGTCCGCGATTATGGAGAAGCGCCTGCAGCTCCTCCTCCGCAAGTTCGAGGCGGAGCCTGCACCGGTGCAGTTTGTATATCCCGGCGGGCGTCGCATTCCGCAAAAGCTACGGGCCTTTCTCGATTATGTGCAGCCGCGGCTGAAATCGAGACTCGTCTTCGAGACGTGATGTCACAGGGAGGCACGCTTAGAGTTGCCGTCCAAGAAGGCTCAGGTTGCCGATGTGCGTGGAAGCCGACGAGGGCGTCACGAGCCGTCCGCCGCTCATTCCTGACGAGTGAGCGCACCCATAGTGAGATCTGATGTCATGAGCGACCGATCTGATTGGCCAAGACATGATTTTCGGCGCGCGGTGCTGGCCGGTCTCGCCTACTTCGCGATCGTATTCGCTGCCGGCTTCGCGCTTGGTGCAATCCGGGTCGTTCTGCTGATCCCGAGGATCGGTGAGACCGTCGCTGTGCTCATAGAGCTTCCGGTCATCCTGACAGTCGCCTGGATCGCCAGCAGATGGCTGGTGACAAAGTTTGATGTGCCGCGCCAATCAGGGCCGCGCCTCTTGATGGGCGGCGCAGCATTCCTGACTTTGATGTGTGCCGAACTCGGTCTATCGATGCTCGCGTTCGGGCGTACTGTTGTCGATCACCTCGATCAGTATCACACAATACACGGATTGCTGGGACTTGCGGGCCAAGTGATGTTCGGTCTTTTTCCTCTCATCACCGCACATTTTCGCCGAGCTTGCCCTTCTGGCCGACGGTGTTCACCACCTCGCGCAGAATATCGGCATCCTCGAATTTCTCGACGTCGCGCGAGGGATCTCGCTGGCGCAGCTCGCGCTTGAAGGCGTCGATCTCTTCGGATGCGATCTTCTTGTAGCTGTCGGAGATCGCGTCACCGGATTCCAGCTGAGCGCTATCGATCAGGATCGTCCGCCGCCGACCGAGCGGCTTGCCTTCAACGACGTTTGAGAACAGCGGCAGGTTGCCGACGCGCCAGACCTGCTTTTCCTCATCGGCGTCCGGGTGGGTGCAGTGGCCCGCGATCCATTCGTCGACCATCTTCGACGTCGTGGTGTTGTTACAAAAGAAGATGTAGACGGGCGGAGTCTCGGCCTTCTTCTCGCGCCAGACCTCGTCGGTTTTTTCATAGTCGCGGTAGAGCGCGAACAGCGCGGCTTCGAGCTGCGCCGGCATCTGGGCGGCGGCCATTGCTCCCCCAGTGCGCCGGCCGCGCCGCGAGAGATCGGAGCGCACGTGCTTGTAGACATGCCGAAAGATCGGCTCTGGGCGGCGTCTAACTATACCGCAGTAGCGCGTACGAAGACGAGACGATCCCCTTGTCCCCAGGGAATGAGGATAAATTGTCAGATATAGGTGGGTGCGGAGCCTCCGAAAACCGCTGGACTTCACCGGCACGGCAAGCGTTGCTGGTGTCGTGTCGGGGTCGGCGTCGTGAAGGACGCCGGCCAGCAACCTCGCCGGAACCGCGGGGATTCAGGTCGTGCAGGCATCGCGATAGGCGCGGTGCCAGACCTGGAGCACCAAAATGACCGCGAAATCCCGCAAACCCTCCAAGCCTGCCAACCCGACTGCGAAGGGTCTTGCTGCGAGCAAGAGACCGGCAGCGACCAAGAACACCCGCCGGGCCAAAGCACCCGAGTGTGCTCCCGCTACCGTCGGCACGAGCAAACAGCAGCGGTGCCTTGATCTCCTCGCCCGCCGCGATGGCGCGACCCTTGCGGAACTGATGACGGCAACCGAATGGCAGCCGCACAGCGTGCGCGGTTTCCTGTCCGGCACCGTGAAGAAGAAGCTCGGCTTGGCACTCAATTCGTCACGCGACGCGGATGGCACCCGGCGCTATGCGCTGGAGCGGCCCACGAGGGGGCAGTGATGAGCAACTCGCGAATTGAGGGCGAGATCGCCCGAGAGCTGACCGGTCTCGCAGAACTTGATCTCGACGGGCTGCGGCGGCGATGGCGGCGTCTGACCGGCCGCCCGCCACCCGAGCACATCACAAAGCAACTTCTGAGCCGGCTGATCGCGTATCGCATTCAGGCCAATGCCTTCGGCGATCTCGACGGCCAGAGCATCAAGCTGCTGCGCCGGATTGCCGAACAGCAAACCAAGGGCAAGGCCGGCACTGGTGTCCCGACACTGGAGAGCCTGAACGTTTCTTCTCGCACCGCGAAGTCTCTCGCACCGGGAACCATCATCGGCCGCGAGCACGGCGGCACGATGCATCACGTCATGGTGCTCGCCGACGGCTTTGCCTGGAACGGAACCACTTACCGGAGCCTGTCCGAAGTTGCCTTCGCCATCACTGGCACGCGATGGAACGGCCCGCGCTTCTTCGGCCTCAGAACAGGCGACAAGAAAGGCGTGGGCACGCAAAAGTACGGCTCGCAATGACGGCGCCACATCCCAAGCCCTTGCGCTGCGCCGTCTACACCCGGGTCTCGACAGACGCCGGACTCGAGCAGGACTTCAACTCGCTCGAAGCGCAACGCGAGGCTTGCGAAGCCTACATCAAAAGCCAGACTCACGAAGGGTGGCGTCTCATCAAGGCGCGGTTCGATGACGGCGGCTTCTCGGGCGGCAACATGGAACGGCCCGCGCTGCAGGCTCTGCTCGACGAGATCCGCGAGCGTCGGCTCGACATCGTGGTGGTCTACAAGGTCGATCGGCTGACGCGATCTCTGGCGGATTTCGCAAAGCTGGTCGAACTGTTCGATACGCACGGCGTCTCGTTCGTCTCGGTCACGCAATCGTTCAACACGACCACATCGATGGGGCGTCTGACGCTCAATGTGCTCCTGTCGTTTGCCCAGTTCGAGCGCGAGGTCACGGGCGAGCGCATCCGCGACAAGATCGCGGCTTCCAAGAAGAAGGGCATGTGGATGGGCGGCGTCGTGCCGCTCGGGTACATGGTCAAGGACCGCAAGCTCGTCGTCGTGCCCGAAGAAGCAGAAACGGTGCGACTTGTTTTCGATCGCTATCGCGAGCTACGCTCACTCCCCGCCTTGCAGCGAGACTTGCGCGAGCGCGGAGTCGTGACACGGCGAAGAACGCTGGCGACCGGCCGAGAGATTGGCGGGATCCCGTTCCTGGTCGGCGCACTCGTCTCTCTCGTGCGCAACCGCACCTACCTCGGCGAGATCAACCATCGCGGCAAAAGCTATCCCGGCGAGCACGAAGCGATTGTTGAGAAGGACATGTTCAACGCGGTCCAGGAGATCCTGGACGCCAATCGCAAGGGGCATCGCGAGCATTGGCGAAGATCCGAAGCGCTTCTGATTGGCAAGTTGTTCGACGACCGCGGCAATCGCATGACGCCGAGCTACGCAATGAAAGGCGGGGTGCGCTACCGCTACTACGTTTCGGCAGCGCTTGCGCAGGGAAACAAAGCGGAGGCCGGGTCGGTCAATCGGGTCGCCGCCCAGGACATCGAGGATCGCGTCCTCACCGCGCTTCGGAAAACTGGGATCCTGGACGATGTCGCGGGAGATCTGCGTGAGACCATCCAGGACGTCGTCGATCGGATCACGGTTTCAAACTCCGGGATCTCGATCACGTTTCTGGCCCAAGCGAACGCGAATGACGCCACTGAGCCGATCCAGCTTGCCTGGACGCCACCCAATCACCGGCGGCGGCGCTCTATGACGGCTCCGGACGGTGAACGGGAGCCGACCGCGCCGCCGAGCCGATCCCGTATCCGCGCCGAGGCTCGCGCCAGACTGCTGACCTCAACGGCGACCGGGCGCGTTTGGCTCGATCAACTGGTTCAAGGCGAAGTCCCCGACCTCGCTGCGATTGCCGCACGCGAAAACCGAAGCGAACGATCCGTTCGGATGATCCTGTCGCTCGCATTCCTCGCGCCGGATATCGTCAAGGCCGCGATCGACGGCACTCTGCCCCGCGGCACCGGCCTCTCGACCTTGACGGATCTGCCAATGGACTGGGCCGAGCAGCGGAAGGTTGTCGGGTTAGTCCGGAGTGCCAGCAGAACCGAAGATTGAACACAAGAGGCGACGTCGATGTGGGTGCGACCGACGTCGCGACGGGCGCCACCCACCACATCCGGAATCTGATAGACTGCTTCCAGCCATCACGAGGGTAGGGTGCATCAGACTGCACTGCCTTCCCAGGTCATCATGCGGTCGAAACAGCAATGAGCGGCAAACCAACAGAGTCGAAACGGGTCCGCCGCCTCCGCGACGGGATCATCAAAGTCGTTCCGCGATTTCCGAACGACAAGGCGTCGAAAGAGAAGCTTGAGCAGATGTCGGTCGCAAACTTGCTGATCGTATTCCTGAGCTGGCAAATGCGCTTCGTCAGGCAAGGGAAGCGCACGATCGCGATCAGGCAAAGCGCCAGTAAAGACCCTCAGTGGAAATTGCTCAAACCCCAGATTACGCAATTCCTGAAGAAGGTGGAGAGCGGCGATGACTTGAGCCCGCACCTCTCGCTGGGAGCTTGGCGCGAAGGCTATACGCCAGCAACGCAGCGGATCGGCGCAGCGGTCGACCGGTGGGCTGATAAGGACTTCCTCCTGAACGTGATGGGCTTTCATCACTTCCATCTGGGTACGAAGCTCGAGAAGAAGGGGTTCGTCGAACGGACTGATAAGGTGCTGTTCGCGTTCATCACGCGGACGACGTTCGATGTCCTCGGGATCTTCGATCACTCCGTGTTCGAAAACCAGGACCCAACGGCCATGCCGGCGGAGCGCACTCGGTTGTGGCAACTGTACAATGAATTTTTAGCCAAGCAGGCACCTCCCGGCTCATACATCATTGCGAACATGATCTCACTATCGGGTCATCAGACCGGAATCGTTATGCTGGCGCAGCGGTACGCGCGTTGGATCAAAGAGCTCGATCCGAAACTCGTTGACCGAGAGTTCTTGGCAAAGAATTTCTATACGGATGGTCTGCCCAAGAAGCCTAAGCTGGAGTGGGCTTTCCAGAACCTCGATCTGTTGCTCGCGGATGAAACTAACAAGGCGTATTTCCTGATCCAGCGAGCGCCCTATTAGGCTGCGAGGCATGTGAACCTAGGCGGTCGCTGCCGTCTCAATGAAGAATGCCATCGGCACACTGGGCAGGTGCCTCTCGGAGCTCGACATGAGAAGCAGCCGGTTCACGGTGTTGTCCTGAATGCCACCATGGGGAGCAACACATGACATTCGTCCGCGTTTGACGTTGGTACGGGCCTTGCCGATCGCGTCCTGCACCGCCGCATGGACCTTGTGAAAGCGTGAGTTGAGGTGGGCCTCAACGTTTGGCTTTGATCCTCGCGCTTCAATGTTGGAAAGGTACTTGAAGGCACTGGCTATGAGAGCCGGGTAGCCAGTGAATTTCTCGTTGAAGGCAAAATCCACAATCGCGGACGTGTCCTGTGGGAATGCAAATGGAGACGATGCGATGCTGGCCGTAAGGTCACTCAGGCAGCCTGCTTGCCGGCGGATGGCTCTCCCGACTTCGGCCCAGCGAAAGGGATCGTCGGTCACGATGCATGCCCCGGTCGCTTGCGCCAGGTACATCGTCATCTCGAAGTTCGGCGCAAGCTTCATCACGTTGAGCTGGCCGCCTTCCTTACCTCCCTCCAGCGTTCCTTCCTGCAACACGGCAAGCGGGTCCTGCTCTTTGAGCGCCTCGAACCCCGCCAGAACTTTGTCTATGCCGGCGTCGTCCAACTCCGGCGACATCCGCTTGACTTGCCTCCGCATTGCATCTGGCGACAGCGCCATGATGCTTCGCTGGAAATCCTGCTTCGCCAGCTCTTGCATGCGTTTGTCTTGACGCAGGTTGACAGGAATACTTCCTGCTCGCGACTGCGCCATGTGCATCATCTGGTCACGCAGATGCAGGTCGAAGTTGCACGGGTCAGGAACAAGGTTGACCGATCCGGCGTCCACGAGTGGCATGACGTTTAGGAAGAACATCACGGTCTTTAGGAATTCCTGCCGGTAGGACTTTGGGTTCTCGACAGGACTAAAGTCCTTCTTCACAGTGCCGGCGTGCAGGAACGGGTGCTCGATGAGCAACTCACCGAAGTAGAGTGATGCCCCAAGCGCAAACTCGGCGATGGCGATCGGATGAATGGCCCCCGTGTAGATCGCCCGGCAAGCTCCGTCCGGTTTTGGCAGAAGCTTGAGGAGGTCTGTCTCGCGCGGCCATAAGCCTTCGTACAGGAGATAGATCTTGCTGATCTGGTCGTCCGTCAGATCGCGCCGGATCTGTGTCCAACTTTTCCCTGTGTTGAAGCCCAGAACGTTCGCGATCCCGTTGTACAGCATGAGGTTGCGTTCGCGGATGCTCGGCTCATCCCAGGCCGGGCGCAGTGCGATCGGTTTGGTGCTGCAGCAGACCTTGAACGCGCGGGCCGATCCGCATCCACACGAATCACGGGGCCGCAAGGGCTTGGCGGGCGGGTCTTTGCGCAAGAAGTCGCGTTGCTTTTCGGTTCTGCCAAACTCGTCCTGGTAGTGCACGTGGCCGTCGTTGAACTTGGCGAACATCTCCCCGCCGAAGTGCCAAAGCTCGTCCTTGGGCGGCACGAGCGTCGCTGCGATGTCGCGCCATGGCTCGGTGACCGTGCGCTCGGGATAGAGCCATTCCTTGTGGCCAGCGGCAATGTAGCGAGACGCGCGAGCCTTCAGAATGAAGTTGATCCCGGTCACCTCGTGATCGCTGAGCTTGCGCGTGCGGATGAACGCATCTGTCCTGACCATCGAATTGCGAAAATTCCGCGCAAATGTCCGCTTGTCGAGCGGTCCGACCGACGGGTCGCGTGCATACTCGAGGTTGGTGAGGATCAGGCAGTAGTCGCGAGTGAGGGGAAAGATCGTTTGCGACGCCTTGAGCGCGATCGAGGGATCATGCGGATAGGTGCAGCCCTGGGCATCCGGGGCAATGGCGTGGTTGTAAATCGTGATCGGGTGGTCGCTGACGATGAACTTAACGCTGGCGTTCTCAGCCGAGACGATCTCGCGTACGCCTTCGGTCCAGATCGTGCAGTGCATCATCCTAATGCCCTGCATCTCCATCATCAGCTCATTCTGTGTGAGTCGAGGATATTGGGCCTTCAACCAGTCGAGACCCTTGGGGGTCCGGATCTTCTGGATGTCGATGAACTCGAACAGGGTCTGGAAGTGACGGTGCCACTCACTGATATCGGCGCCGGCAAAAGCTTTGTTAGCTTTGGAACCGCGCGTATCGATGTTGCCAAAGAGCCTGCGCTCGATCTCGTCGTTGACGGAAGTTCCGAAGAACGTGGAATAAAGATCGAGCTGCCGGAAAGCGCGCGACGTTGGCGCATCGAAGAGCGACTTGCCGACGATCACACGACCATCATCGAGGACCTTCCTGGGTGGCCGCATGTCGAGATAGGCCAGCGTATTTTGGCCGGGCTCGAAAAAGCCCTCCTGGTACCACTGTGGTACGTAGTGATTGTTTCTCGTCGTGGACATTCGGTTGAAGACTGTGGTTGATCGCACTCGTGGACCCAATTATGCGGCACGCGAAGCCGGCCCCCGGTTGTTAGGGTCCGAAACAAGCTTTCATGTTACGAGATTCGTTCTTGTCGCCCCATCAAGCCGATGCCGAGGACCTGCGCACCGTCAACCCGCTCTCTGACCCTCAGTCGGCAGCGGCGAGTGTCAGGTGAATACTGTCTCAGCACACTGTAACCAAACGTGCTGGTCCGCGGGTCGGCTTATTCGTCGTATCCAGATACAGCTTTCAACAAGGTCGCTATCCGCCGCATACCGCGGGCCGACGTCTGTAAACTACGCCAAGGGGCCACCGGGTGCCGGCCCCCAAGTTCACTTTCGAACCGGTCTCGGTGAGGCTGCGAACGCGGTCTCTGCGGCGGGGCCGTGGTCAGCGCGCGGAAAGGGAATTTTCGAGGACAGAGACTTCGGGTGCGTAGGCGTACTACGGGGCGCCAATCTCGGCCTAGAGACGGGTATGTGGTGGGCTGGCCGGCCGGCAACCTCGTGAGTTCACGAGGGTTTTCGCAAAGCAGCCGGAAAACGGCATATCGACCGAAACTGGTTGGTGGAGCTGAGGGGAATCGAACCCCTGACCTCTTGCATGCCATGCAAGCGCTCTCCCAACTGAGCTACAGCCCCTAATTCCAGGCGTTGGGAACAGTACGGCGCGGAGGCGGCAGCCTAACACGACATTGGCTCACCGACACAAGCTTGCGCAGTGTGTACCAAGGAAGAGTAGACGTTAAGCCAGCCCGAACCAACTGAGACCGCGTTGATTAAGGTCTGGCGTCGCGAACTGCAAGCGCAAATTTCGCATCCGCGGCAGTTCGCACGGGAAATCAGGTCTCTTCGCTCTCGCCGTCGGCAATGCCCGGGATGATGTCGACGACGTTGCCTTCGTCGTCTTCCTCGTCTTCGAGGAACGTGTCGTCATCCTCCTCGTCGTCATCGGGGATGGCGTCAACGGCTTCGATGTCGGCGAGTTCCCCGTCGACGACCTCCACCTCTTCGGTTTCAGCCTGGGGCTTGGGCCGCTTGACATCCTTCGGCTTGACGTCGTCGGAGATTACCGCACCAGGTGGCGCATGAGCGATGACGTATTCCGCCTCGCAGTTCGGGCAAAGGATCGGATCGCGGTTCAGGTCGTAGAAGCGGGCGCCGCAGTCGTCGTTCTGGCAGGTCCGTTTCGTACCGCGGGCGTCGGCGGTTCCCATGGGTCTGATAAGCCTCTTTTGGTTCCGTGGAGAAATTGATCGCCGCCCTCTGCCACACAGCACGCCCGCTGTCAAAACCAGATCTTCGCGAAGTTGCCCGGCACGCCGAAGAGCCGGCGCTAAAACCACAGCCAACAGGCTGCCATTGACAGGCCGGCCTGCGCATTGCTGTAAGACCGTGGGGCGGCGGTCCAAGGCCCGCCTTGCCGTCGCATTCGGCGCCCTACGTCCCGTTCAATGCCCGCCGCCACTGTCAAGAAAGAGCCAAGGTCCGTGTCGCATCCCCCTTCGAAGCCGCTTGTCGCGAGCAAATCCAACCCTTTGCAGGGCCGCCTCACGGTGCCTGGGGACAAGTCGATATCGCACAGGGCGTTGCTGCTCGGCGCGCTCAGCCTCGGAAAAACGCGAATCAGCGGACTTCTCGAGGCAGAAGACGTGCTCAACACCGCCAAATCGGTGAGCGCGCTTGGGGCTCCGGCCGCAAAGACCGGCGAAACCTGGGAGGTGACGGGACGCGGTGTCGGTGGACTGCGCCAACCCGACGGTCCGCTCGATTTCGGCAATTCCGGCACAGGCACCCGCTTGATGATGGGCGTTCTGGCGGGTCACGACTTTCCCGCCGAACTGGTCGGCGACGCCTCGCTGTCGCGGCGGCCGATGGCCCGGGTGCTCGATCCGCTAAAGTCCATGGGTCTCGAAGTCGACGGCGACAACGCAGACCGTCTGCCGCTGACGCTGCGCGGCATGGCCGATCTCGTGCCGATCGAATATGAACTTCCCGTTGCCTCCGCGCAGGTCAAATCGGCGATCCTCCTGGCCGGACTGCACGCCGCCGGAAAGACAACCGTCATCGAAGCCGAACCCACCCGCGACCATACCGAGCGTATGCTGCGCTTTTTCGGCGCTGAAGTCACTGCAACCCCGGACGAAAAGGGGCGCACCCGTATCACGGTCACCGGCAACCCGGTCCTGCAGGGCCGCGACGTCAAAGTGCCCGCCGACCCGTCGTCAGCGGCGTTCCTGATCGCGGCGGCGGTCATCGTGCCGGGCTCCGATGTCGCCGTCGAGGGCGTCCTCGTCAACCCCACGCGGACCGGCTTTTACCTGACTCTGTGCGAGATGGGCGCCGACCTGACGTTTGAAAACGAACGCGAAGAGGGCGGCGAGCCGGTCGCCGATATCCGTGCCCGTCATAGCGCGCTGAAAGGCGTCAGCGTCCCGCCTGAACGTGCACCCTCGATGATTGACGAGTATCCGGTCCTGGCCTGCGTCGCAGCTTTTGCTGCCGGCGATACGGTGATGCACGGCCTTGGCGAACTGCGCGTCAAGGAAAGCGACCGCCTCGCGGCCACTGCAGCCGGCCTCGAAGCCAACGGTGTGTCGACCCGCATCGAAGGCGACACCCTCACCGTTTACGGCGGCAGCGGCAACGTGAAGGGCGCCGGCACGGTTGCAACCCACCTCGATCACCGCATCGCCATGGCCTTCCTGACCATGGGGCTAGCCTCAGAAAACCCCGTCACCGTCGACGACACCGCCATGATCGCAACGAGCTTCCCCGAGTTCGTCGGGCTGATGCAGGGGCTCGGCGCTATTTTAGGTCCGGCTGCTGGAGCATCCGGATGATCATTGCCATCGACGGACCGGCTGCATCGGGAAAAGGCACGCTCGCCCGCAGGATCGCCGATCACTTCGGCCTGCCCTGTCTCGACACCGGGCTGCTGTACCGGGCCGTTGCCCGCGACGTGCTGGCCGGCGGCTTCCGCCTCGACGATACCTGGGCTGTGGTCGCTTTCGCGCGCTGCCTCGATCCGGCGACCCTCGACGACGAGGGGCTGCGCGCGCCCGGTGTCGGGGAAGCCGCCTCGAGGGTGGCCGGCATTCCCGAAGTCAGGTCGGCGCTTCTCGAATACCAGCGCGCATTCGCCCGAAGGCGGCCCGGCGCCGTTCTCGACGGTCGCGACATCGGTACCGTCGTCTGTCCGGACGCCGACGCCAAAATCTTCGTGACGGCGACTCCAGAAGAGCGCGCCCGCCGCCGCCACCTGGAGCGTCAGGCTCAGGGCGAACCGGTCACCTACGAGCAGATCCTCGATCTCATTCGCAATCGGGACGCCCGCGATTCGGGCCGCGACAGCGCTCCGATGCGCCGCGCCGACGATGCCGACTTGCTCGATACGACGGAAATGGGTATAGAGGCCGCATTCGACGCTGCGGTCGGATTGATCTTGAGGAAGACCAGCCAATAGGGTGCGCGACCTGTCGCGGGCCTAAATTCGCATTGGCGGCATGGCCATCGCTGCAGCAACCGATCTCAAATCAATCTCATCCGAGTGCCGACTTCGGCGCAGAGAATGCTCGTTTGCGAGCATCCCGGGCGCCAACTGGCACATATGCGTCGCGATCCGGCACGGCCGTCGCGCCGCGCCGCAACACTAATCCGCTCAAGGAGCATATGTCCCGCATGTCGCAATCTGAAATGTCGAAAGACTACTCCCCGACTCACGAAGATTTCGCAGCACTTCTCGCCGAAAGCCTCGCCAAGGAAGACGTCTACGAGGGTAGCGTCGTCACCGGCCGGATCGTCGGCATCGAGAAGGATCTGGCGATCATCGACGTCGGACTGAAGATGGAAGGCCGTGTGCCGCTGCGCGAGTTCTCGGTCGGCGAGACCGTCGATCCGAACCTTAAGGTCGGCGACGAGGTCGAAGTCTACCTCGAGCGCATTGAGAATGCCCGCGGCGAAGCCGTGCTCAGCCGCGAGAAGGCCCGCCGCGAGGAAAGCTGGACGCGCCTTGAGAAGCAGCACGAAGCCGGCGAGAAGGTGACAGGCGTCATCTTCAACCGCGTCAAGGGCGGCTTCACCGTCGATCTCGACGGCGCTGTAGCCTTCCTGCCAGGCTCCCAGGTCGACATCCGCCCCGTGCGCGACATCGGCCCGCTGATGCACCAGCCGCAGCCCTTCCAGATCCTCAAGATGGACCGCCGCCGCGGCAACATCGTCGTCTCCCGCCGCTCGGTCCTCGAAGAGACGCGTGCCGAACAGCGCGCCGACATCGTCGCCCGCCTCGGCGAAGGCCAGGTCATCGACGGCGTCGTCAAGAACATCACCGACTACGGTGCGTTTATCGATCTCGGCGGGATCGACGGCCTGCTGCATGTCACCGACATGGCCTGGCGCCGCGTCAATCATCCTTCCGAGATCCTCAACGTCGGCGATACGGTGAAGGTGCAGATCATCCGCATCAATCCCGATACGCAGCGCATTTCGCTCGGCATGAAGCAGCTGCAGTCCGACCCTTGGGAAGCCATCGAAGCCAAGTACCCGATCGGCGGGCGCTTCACCGGCACGGTCACGAACATCGCCGATTACGGTGCGTTCGTTGAGCTCGAGCCCGGCGTCGAAGGTCTCATCCACGTCTCCGAAATGAGCTGGACCAAGAAGAACGTTCATCCGGGCAAGATCGTCTCGACCAGCCAGGAAGTCGAAGTCCAGATCCTCGAGGTGGATCCCAACAAGCGTCGCATCTCGCTTGGCCTCAAGCAGGTCCAGGACAACCCCTGGGAAGCTTTCCTCGCCCAGCATCCGCGCGGCTCGACCGTCGAAGGGCCGATCCGCAACATCACCGAGTTCGGCCTTTTCATCGGGCTCGAGGGTGGCGTCGACGGCATGGTCCACCTCTCCGATCTCGATTGGAACCGGCCCGGCGACGAAGCCATCAAGGATTACAAGAAGGGCGACAACGTCCAGGCCGTCGTCCTCGACGTCGACAGCACCAAGGAACGCATCTCGCTCGGCATCAAGCAGGCCTCAGGCGATCCAGCTGAGACCATCGGCGGCTTCAAGCGCAGCGAAGTCGTGACCTGCGAAGTCATCGCGGTTCAGGAAAACGGCATCGAGGTCAAGGTCGGCGACACCGAGCTGACGACCTTCATCAAGCGTTCCGATCTCTCCCGCGACCGTTCCGAGCAGCGCCCCGAACGCTATAACGTCGGCGACAAGATTGACGCCGCCGTCGTCAGCCTCGACAAGGCTACCCGACGCATCACGGTCTCCGTCAAGGCGTTGGAAATCGCCGAGGAGAAACAGGCCGTCAAGCAGTATGGCTCCACCGATTCAGGGGCTTCGCTCGGTGACATCCTCGGAGCTGCGATGAAGCGCGTTACGGGCGATGCCGGCGAGGGCGACGCCGATTCCGAAAACGCATCGGAAGAGGAAAAAAGCGAAAGCTGATCGGATCCGGGCGTACGCCGGACGGGACCAGTTAAAAAGATCGTTGGACGCGCCGGGTTTTCCCGGCGCGTTCGTCGTTTCTGGCCCCGACACCGGCCCGTCGCGACCGGTTCCTTCCGGCCGCGGCGGCGCCGATAACGTGCCGGTTACCACTGCAGCCGCGTTAAGCAATGTCGCTCGAAAGTCGCTGCGCGACCCGTCCCCATTGCTGGCGGCCCAATACTTGCCTAGCTTGTCTGTGAATTTAGGGCTTCGCTAACGTTGTTTGTCCGCCACAACTCGGCAAAGCGCCGCCGCTCGGCCGGATGCAGCCAGGATGGGGCGGGCGGACGTCCGCGACTGGCACACCCGGCCTCATCAATTCGGCCCCGTTTGGGATTTTGGAGACGACCATGACACTCGACGTCGATACCCTCCTCGACCGCCGCCGCCTGCGGCGCAAGGTTACGACCTGGCGCGTCCTCGCCGTCGTCGCCGCATTGCTGGCCGTCGGATTTCTGATCTCGACCGGCGATGAAGTCACCGGTTTCCTGGCGCCCAAGCAGATCGCCAGGGTCTCGATCACCGGCACAATTCTAGAGGACCGAGCGCAGCTCAAGATGCTCGACGAGATCGCCGAGGCCGAGAACGTCGAAGCTCTCATCGTCTACGTCAATAGCCCCGGCGGCACCACGACCGGCGGCGAAGCGCTCTACGACGGCCTGCGCCGGATTGCCGAAAAGAAGCCGGTTGTGGCCCAGTTTGGCACAGTGGCAGCATCCGCCGGCTATATCGTCGGGCTGGCGAGCGATCATATCGTGTCGCGCGGCAATACCATCACCGGCTCGGTTGGCGTCATCTTCCAATGGCCCCAGGTCACCGACCTGCTCGAAAAAGTCGGGGTGCAGATGAAGACGGTCAAGAGCGGCGCGTTGAAGGCGGAGCCGAATCCATTCACGATTCCGAGCCCGGAAGCCCTTGAAGTCACTGGCGAAATGGTCGCCGACGGGTTTGCCTGGTTCCACAGCCTGGTGGAATCCCGCCGGGGCATCAAGATTACCGACGTTCCGGGCCTCAAGGAAGGCCGCATCTTCTCGGGCCGTCAGGCCAAGGATTATCGCCTCGTCGACGAAATCGGCGGTGAGCCGGAAGTGTTGGCCTGGCTTGAAAAAGAGCGCGGCGTGACCGCCGATTTGAAGGTGATCGACTGGAAACCGAGCGAGCCGGGGCAATGGGGATTATCGGCGATGTCCTCCGAAATCGCCCGTAGCATCGCGGTTGGCGGCGCTGCCGGCCTCAGTGAGGCGATCACTTCGAGCGGAATTTCGCTGCTTTCGCTTGACGGCTTGGTCTCCGTTTGGCACCCTCGCGAAAATTGAGTAATTACAACGACTTTGTCTTCCGGAGGCGGCGGTGATCAAGTCGGAATTGATCCAGCGGATAGCAGCAGCGAACCCGCATCTCTACCATCGCGATGTCGAGCGCATCGTAAACGTGATCTTCGATGAGATCGTCGATGCGTTGGCGCGCGGCGATCGCGTTGAATTGCGAGGCTTTGGCGCGTTCACGGTCAAGCACCGGCCGGCGCGCGAAGGTCGCAATCCACGTACCGGCGAGCCGGTGCCGGTCGAAGAAAAGTTCGTGCCGTTCTTCAAGACCGGCAAGGAGCTTCGCGAGCGGCTGAATTCCCAGCGCAAATGAACGGCTAACTTGCGCTAAGCCATCGAGCCGGAAGCGGCAGGCTTCGTGCGCCGGCAGTTGCAAAGGTGGGCGTTGTCCCGGTAGACCAAGTAGACCCCATTAGAGCAGGTAGACAGAAGTGCTGAAACGTATCGTCACCCTCCTCGTTGCGTTCCCCGTCGCGATCCTGCTGGTCGCCCTTGCCGTGATCAACCGGCACGAGGTGCGCATGGTGCTCGATCCCTTCAAGCCGCAGGCGCCGTCGCTGGCAATCGACCTGCCGTTCTACTTCTACCTGTTCGGCTCGATGTTCATCGGCATCGTCGTCGGCGGCGTCGCGGTGTGGCTGGGCCAGGGCCGGTGGCGCCAAACGGCCCGCGTAAGGGCGCAGGAAGTGCGTCGCTGGCAGGCGGAAGCCGACCGCCTCGCACATGAGCGCGATGCAGAGGTGGTCCGCACGGGTGGAACGGGCGGCGGCAAAACTCTGGCGCTCGCCCACCGGTGAAACCTAACGCCG
>Ga0180009_10001895_pt1 | contig 24904 bp, 20 predicted proteins | sample OS_PC_MetaG_FD_123537 | JGI IMG/M metagenome (GOLD analysis project Ga0180009, IMG submission 123537) | Groundwater microbial communities from the Aspo Hard Rock Laboratory (HRL) deep subsurface site, Sweden - OS_PC_MetaG | ecosystem: Environmental > Aquatic > Deep subsurface > Groundwater...
AAAGGTGCTACGATTGCCGGCTCACCGGCGTGTATATGCGTGTTAGCCGTGTTGCACGCACCGGCGCAGTGAAGAAAGCACAAGGCGGACACATGGGAAAACTATTCAGGTTCGGGGTCTCTTTGGAAAAGTCCCTGCTTGACAGGTTTGACAAACTTATCGGAAGAGAAAATTATACCAACCGTTCGGAAGCAATCAGGGATTTAATCAGGCAGGAGTTTGTCCGGAAACAGTGGGCCGAAAGGGGAAACGTCGCGGGGGCAATCACTCTCGTTTATGACCACCACAAAAGAGAATTGTTGGAAACCCTCACACACATCCAGCACGATTATCAAAAAATCATCATTTCAACGCAGCACGTCCACCTGGACCACCAGAACTGCCTGGAAATAATCGCCGTTAGGGGCAGGGCGACGGACGTGCAGTTACTTGCGGACACATTAAAATCAATAAAAGGGGTAAAGCACGGAACTTTAAGCATGTCAACCACGGGCAGGGAAATGTTTTAGGTAACGGGACATGCGCAGGCCCGTAATATTTTTTTGCCGTTCGGTGGCACGAATTGTAAAATAGTAACAAAAAAGGAGGTAGAGGTATGCATATCAGCGAAGGTGTACTGCCCGTTGGCTGGGCGGTTGTGTGGTATTCCGTGTCAGTTCCCTTCCTTGTCGCCGGCTTAAGCGAAATACAAAGGAAGAAAAAGGCGAATCCGATGTACGTAGTTCTTGCCAGTATCGCCGGCAGCGCTGTTTTTGTATTTTCCCTTTTTCCCGTCCCCATACCGATAGTAGGGACATGTTCGCATCCTGCCGGGACAGGGCTCTCAACCCTGCTGTTGGGACCTTTTGTGAGCATCGTGGTTGCATTTTCCGCCCTGTTGATTCAGGCGCTGTTTCTTGCCCACGGCGGTATTTCTACGCTCGGGGCGAATACAGTCGCCATGGGTATCGTCGGCTCGTTTTCCGCTTTTCTCTTTTATAAATTGGCCAGAGGACTCAAACTCCCGATATTTGTATCCGCTTTAATTGCGGGAGCCGCAGCGGATATATTTACGTATTTAACGACTTCCGTCATACTGGCGCTTGCATTACACGGCACAACCCCGGTTTCAACGGTTGCGGGAAGTATTTTTATCGCCTTTCTGCCGACCCAAATTCCGCTGGCTGTCCTTGAGGGTCTGGTAATCGCAGGTATAATTGTGTACGTAAAAAAGAACAGGCCCGATATACTTGAAAATACGGGCATAGTGAGGTGAAAAAATGAAACGTTTAATCTTCGTTTTTGCGGTTATATTCGTAATGGCGGCGGGATTGTTGGGCTTGTGCGTCGCAGCTGCCGAAGAGGAAGGCGCCTGGCCCGGTGTGGACGTGGCGGTGGTAGGAAAATACGCCGAAAAATACGGCCGGCCTCCGCGCCCCCCGCTGATTAACGTAGAGGGGGATGCGCTGCTGTTTGCCTTCACGCTTGCAGGCACGGTAAGCGGTTTTATATTCGGTTACAACTGGCGTAAACTTTTTTCAAAATAAGGAATCTTACGGGCAATACGGACTGAACGTAACAAAGATATGGAGGCTGTAGTGAGCGGTACGCTGGGAATTGCCGGGGCTATCGTTGCCCTTTTGGTTTTTGGTATTAAAACGGGGTTCGGTATGGCGGCTATAATTTATAATAAAGATTTTCACATCAGAAAAAAATTATTACTTATATCCGGGATACTCCTGATTCATGTTATTCTCTTTGCCTGTATCTATGCCCTGTTGACGCATTTTTACCCGTCGCATTATTTGAACCGTCTGCCGGTAAGGTTACGTTCCGGCATGACAATGTATCTGGTGATTGCCGCGGGACTTTTTATCTGGGGAATAGCGCTGCTTTTTCAACGCCGGCAGAAAACGCCCTTTTTCGTTTTACCCTGTCCGGTTTGGGTGGCGACGATTTTTTTTGCTGTTTTTCTGGCACATAGCGCGTTCCCGTTTTCGTTGTTTTTTACCGCGGTGGTTCCATTTGGAATTTTTATTGGCATTTCTCTGGTAACCATAATGGCGCTTTCCCCTTTTCGTAAAAGAATTGAGGCAGTAAGTCCTGATTTTGTCGGTCTGGTAATGGGTGCAGGCGCAATTTATTTTTTTCTTACGGCTGGTATTGCCCCCGTTTACCGGGAATCCGTGGAGGTGTACCGGATAGTATCTCAAAGCGGTAACGAGAATCCGGCTGTCAGATCAATTTTAATCTTCATAATGGCGTTTATTGTTCTTTTTGGTATCGGTTTTTTAAAACGGCACAGAAAAATAAATTTTTCAGGGAAGGAGTAAATTTATGAATCTGCTAGGATTATTGCAAACGATTATTTACACCATTTCTTCAGGACTTCTTTACCCGGTAATGGCACTTCTGGTCGTTCTGTTTGTTTGGATGGTTGTTTTTGCCGGGGGATTTTTTGCCGAATGGCTGGGGAGGAAACGCATTAAGAGGAACGTGGACATTGCGCAGTATCTGGGTCAGATTCAAAGAGAGCAAAAATTGCCGGAGAACGTAAAGATGCATCTGCCCCCGCAGGTTAATGTTTACGTTGAGAAACTCGTCGCTCTTTTAAAGGAAAACGACGATTTTCTGCAGGAAAAAGTGGAGGCCTTAATTCAGGAAAAGGAAATGGAGTTGTCCAAAGAGGTGGACCGTATCCGGTTGGTCGTCCGCGTCGGGCCAAGCCTTGGCCTTATGGGAACACTGATTCCCATGGGGACGGGGCTGGCGGCTCTAAGCCGTGGCGATATGGTTGCAATAACGTCCAGTCTTATCATTGCTTTTACGACTACCGTAGTGGGTTTAGCCCTGGGCATCCTCGCCCATTTTTTTACCACCGTAAAAAACAGGTGGGTACAGGAGGATATCAGGAACATTGAATTGATTACCGGAGCGATGACCAGGAGTATAAAATGAGATATTTAAAGAAACGGCGTTTTTTCAGGGACGCAGGAGAGGATGACGACCCCATGAGCGGGGTTGCCAACCTTTTTGACGTCGGGCTGGTTTTTATCGTCGGGTTGTTCCTTGCCCTGATGACCGTTTACCGCATTATGGACTTTTTCTCGGAAACCAGCGAAATTACCATTATGAAGAAGAATAAAGACGGGCGAATGGAAATTATCTCCAAAAAGGGCAGAGCCATCAGTGTGGAAAGGGTTACCGATAAGAAGATAGGCGGAGAAGAAGGTGTCCGGCTGGGGACGGCATATCAGTTGAAAGACGGGAGAATGGTTTATGTGCCGGATGAATAAGCGGTGGTTTATCCTTGGCCTTCTTTTTGCGGCGGTACCGGTTTATTCCTCCTCTGGCAAAGATAAAGTAAAAATTACCCTCCTCGTCGGTGAATCCGATTCCTATAAAGTAAGCCGTGGAATTTCCGATGCCGCCGGAATCCCGGCAGTGGACGAAAAGTACGATTTTCATCTTTACACCATCCGTGACATCAAAGAAGGAAAGGTTACCCGCGGGGTCGTTGCCCGCTCCGGAATCCTGCTCATAGACACGATGTATTCCGAGGTCACCGGTTATGCCTTAAAGAATGCCGATTTCAAAACTACCGGGGTTTACAGCGTGCGCGAAAGAGGCAATGAGATGACAACAGAAGCAGATAAAATCATATTTGACCCACGGTTAAAAGAGTATTATCTGACCCCCGGCAGGGAAAACGTAAAAAACCTGCTCCTTTTCCTTCTCAATCGCGAGTACGGAGTTGACGTAAGTTTTGGGAAACCCTTAACCCTTCCGGAGGAATTTTTTTTCCACCCCCGGGCCGGGAAAGTCTTTAATACCTTTGACGAATATTTGGACTGGTATAAAAAACGGGGGCATTATAAAAAAAGAGGTTTCTGGGTAGGGGTGGCGGATTATTCGTCCTACGCCGACCCACAAAATACCGACAAGGTTGTAAGTATGCTGATATCCTCTCTGGAAAAAAATAATATCAATGTCCTGGCCGGAGCCGCCCACCCCTCCAGGCCGGAAGATCTCTTTTTTGACGAGAGCGGTAAGAGCCGCGTGGATATCATCTGCGGGCTGTGTTTTAAGATGAGTGCCACGGCTACGGAGGAGACCGGCAGGAAATTTATGAAGTTGGGCGTGCCGGTCCTCAACCCGGGCAGGGTTCAGAGTACAATTTCTGAATGGAGAGAGTCGCCCCTGGGGTTAAGCCCGTCGGAAATCAGCTGGCAGATATGCGTGCCTGAATTCAACGGACTTATTGAGCCGTCGGTCCTGGGCGGCAGGGTAATGCTGGAAGATAAACGCACCGGCAAGGCGGTTTACGACACTGCCCCCATTAAAGAACACGTTGAATTTTTCGTTAAACGCATAAAGGCCTGGATGAATCTGCGGACAAAACAAAATAAGGATAAGAAAATCGCCATTATCTATTGGAACCACCCGCCCGGCAAACAGAACGTCGGGGCAAGTTACCTTAACGTTTTTAGAAGCATTGAAGGCATTTTAAAAAGGATGAGTGAAGAGGGCTATAATACAGGGAAGAGTTTTCCCACGGAAGAAGAAATTAAAACTCTTGTTTTAAAAAGCGGGTGCAATACCTGTTCGTTCGTCCCGGGCGGTATTGAAGATTTGCTCAGAAGCGGCGGGGTTATCCGTTGGCCGTTGCAGGATTATTTAAAATTTTATAACGGGCTCAATCCGGAGTACCGCAAAAAGGTGGAGGAACAATGGGGAAAGCCTGGGGAGTCGGGCATTATGTTCAGGGACGGTGAATTCGTTATGCCGTGCATCACCATGGGGAACGTAATACTTATGCCACAGCCGACAAGAGGATGGGGCGAAGACCATGTGAAAAATTACCATTCTTCTGCGGTCTGGCCGCACCATCAGTACACAGCATTTTACCTCTGGCTGAAGAATGAATTCAGTGCCGACGCAATTATTTCGCTGGGAAAACACGGGACGCACGAATGGCTTCCGGGAAAACAGGCGGGCCTAAGCCAGTCCTGCCCCCCGGAGGTACTAATTCAGGATTTGCCGAATATCTATCCGTATATCGTAGATAACGTTGGAGAAGGAATACAGGCAAAACGTCGCGGACGCGGTGTAATCATAGACCATCTTATCCCGGTTCTGAAAGAGGCGGGGGCATATCACGAATACCGTGAATTAGCCGTTTTGATTGATGAATACAATGATACCGTACCACGCAGTAAAGAGTTAGCGGAACAGAAATTTAACAGGATAAAAGTTCTGGTGAAAAAACTCGGACTGGACAAAGACCTCCTCCTGAAGGAGATAAACGAAAAATCCGTAGAGAAAATTGAACATTACCTGCTTGAGTTGCAGGAGATAAACGTACCTTATGGACTGCACACTTACGGCGTATCCCCGCGGGGGGAGGCCCTTACACAATTCAGCCGGCTCATTAAGGAAAGGAATGAAGATATTCCATTAAACGAAATCAAAGAGAAATTAGCCCTCTGTCATCTGGAGATGGACCGGCTCATTGCTGCCATGGAAGGCAGATACGTCCCCGCAGGTGAAGGTAACGACCCATTAAGGAACCCGGATGCCATTCCTACGGGCAGGAATTTTTATGGCTTTGACCCGGCAAAGATACCTTCAAAAGATGCCTACGCACTGGGTAAAAAACAGGCCAAAGAGATAATCCGGAAATACCTTGAAGAAAACGGGAAGTATCCGGATAAGATAGGGCTCATCCTGTGGGCCACGGAGATTCACCGCAATGAGGGAGCCCAGCCGGGCACCGCCCTTTATCTTTTGGGTATGAAACCCGTGTGGGATAAGAATAACCGGGTTGTCGGTACCGAACCCATTCCCGGTAAACTTCTTGGCAGACCCAGGATAGACGTGCATCTGCAGGTGTCCGGGCTTTTCCGGGATTCCTTCCCAAACGTTATACTCCTCCTGGACGAAGCCGTGCGTCAGGCGGCCCGAATGAAGGATGTAGAAAACTTTATTGCCAGACACAGCCGGAAAATAAAGACATATCTTACTGAAAAGGGTTACAGCGGGGAAACCGCAGAGGAGTTAAGTCATACCCGCATCTTCAGCGAAGAGCCCGGCACCTATAGGACGAAGTTACAGGAACTGGTTCCGGACAGCGGCATCTGGAAAAACGACGAAGAAATTGCCGACGTGTTCATCCGTAACGTTTCTTTTGCCTACGGCAGGGACCACTGGGGGGTTCCACTGGAGAGCGTCTATAAGAAAGGCATTGAGGACGTAAAGGTAACCATGCACACCCTTTCCTCCAATCTTTACGGGGTAATGGATAACGACGACGTCTTTGCTTATCTGGGGGGGCTCTCTCTGGCAGTTAAAAGAGTGGCAGGCGGATATCCTGACGTTGTGATATCCGAGCAAAAAGGTGCTGGTGCCGGCCGCATTGAGGACGTTGAACGTGCCATCGGGAAAGAGATGGCTGCCCGGTATCTGAATCCGCGGTGGATTGAAGGGATGATGAAAGAAGATTATGCCGGCGCAAGGGAGATGTTTAAGTTTCTGGAATATATGTGGGGTTGGCAGGTAACTACTCCTTTTGCCGTTAATGAATCCATGTGGGAACGCGTCTATGAGGTTTACGTTGAGGATAAATACGGCCTCGGGATAGGGGAATTTTTTGATAAAGCCAACCCCTGGGCGCTTCAGTCCATGAAAGCCAGGATGCTTGAAGCAATACGCAGGGATTACTGGGATGCCCCGGATAAAGTCAAAAAGCGTCTGGCCATGGAATATGTGGCAGGTGTTATTGAAAAAGTGGTTGCCTGTTACGGGCAGCTCTGCAGTAACCCGGATCTGAACAGGATGGTATCGGGGCTGCTTTCTCCTGAAATGGCAAAACAATTCAGGGCGGTTGTCTCTGCGGAAAGGAATATTGAAGGATATGAAATGGTTGAGGAGAGGAAGGAAGAGACAAAACCGCTTTCCTCCGGGGCGGAATGGGCAGTAATAATAATTGTTTTCATTTTTATCGGATTACTTGTTGCAGGGTGGTTGCAAAGAGAATGGGTGGAATGGCGAGAGTATAGGGGGTGATGCCGAGGTGAAAGGCAAAGATAAAAAGCAACCCCGCTAAACGGTTGAGGAGTAGCGGGGCGCCGGTGCTTAAGTGTCCCGATAAATCGGAATGAGAACCCAAGCCCATAGGAATTATACTAAATTTGCGGGCTAAAAACAAGTGTAAAGGAGAACATAAAAAATGTTAAGAAAAAATAAATTGCAAATTTTGACAGTAGGAATTTTGTTGATTGGTTTAGTTCAGGTTGGTTTAGCAGAAGAAACCGTACCAACTTACAAATTAGGTGAGATAGTTGTTACTGCAACAAAGTCAGAAAAAACCCTGATGGATGCACCGGGAAGTGTAAGTGTAGTTAAAAAGGATGAAATTGAAAAAAGAAATGTGAAGGATGTGGATGAAGCAATCAGAATGGTGACCGGGGTTTATGACCGGAAGCGGAAAGGTTTTGCCGATACAATGCCTTCTATAAACATTCGTGGTATTTACGGGACAGACAGAAACTTAATTTTGATTGATGGTCAGCCGGTATCGGAACATGTCTGGAGAAGATTTCCTCTTGAATTGGTGGAAAGAATAGAGGTTGTAAAGGGTCCATTCTCCTCTCTCTATGGTGAAGGTGCAATGGGTGGGGTTGTAAATGTAATTACTAAAAAGCCAAAGGAAAAACTGGAACTGAAATTGAATACAGGCATAGAAACATTTAACAGCCGGAACTATGAAATGCTCTGTTCCGGCAAGTTAAAAGGTTGGTTCTATTCTGCTTCAGCAAGAAAAAGACAGACCGACGGTTATCCGAGTGTACTAACAGTAAAAAGTGCAACAACGCAAACCACAAAACCTACCGCTGGTACTGAAGTAACTGGTTGGGAAGAAACAACTGATAAGAAGGGAAGCGAAAGATTTCTCATCGGTGATGCTGGAGATAATTACTATAACGATATTTCTTACAATACGAAACTTGGCTATGAGTTTTCTTCTGTTTCCAGAGTTCAATTGGACTTCACCCGGACCGACTATGAATACGGGTATAAAAACGGGAAAAGTTATCTTCTGGATACTATCACAGGGAATGTAGTCAACAAAGGTGATGTATTTTTTTATGACAGTGAAGAAAAAAAGTGGAAAGTTGTAAAAAACATATCTGAAACGGACTTTGAAAGCAGTTATGGCGGGAATGTTATTGACTTGCTTAATTTTTCAGGAGAAACAAAAATCAGCGATATTTCACTAAAGAGTTATTTAAGTTATGACAAAAACGATTACTGGTGGGTTCAACCATCTCTTACTGCTGCTTATATTCAACCAAGTTGGGGTGAAAAAACAAGAGGAGAATTGTTAGCCAGTAAACCACTTCCATTAGAGCAGATATTGACAGTTGGAATAGAATTAAGAGAAAGCAAAGATGAAGGTGAGTATTATAATCTTACTGATTGGAAAGATAAAAATACCAGGACCGATTTAACACAAGAGCGAAGAGGAAAAACATCTATTTTGGGATTGTACCTGCAGGATGAGATAGGTCTGTTTGAACCGTTTACTATTTATCTTGGCGGAAGATATGACAAGTGGCAGGCATCTGAGGGATACAATTTCATTATAAAAAACGGGTCAACAACTACTTGGACTTTTGACAAACGGGATATTGATTGTTTCAGTCCGAGGATTTCTCTCGTGTATAAAGTCAGTGAAGATACAAGAGCACGGTTTTCAATCGGGCGGGCATTTCGTGGACCAACTTCTTATGATATGTATCGTGGCTGGGAGTATATTTCTGCTGGTAAAAGAATGGCAACTTTATCTAATCCGGATTTAAATCCTGAAAAGATTACTTCTGGTGAAGTTGGTATTGAACAGGTATTTGCAGAGAAGACATCAATCAAGGTGGCTTATTTTCACAACAGGATGAATGACTATATCTATACAAAAACATTCACCGAAGATGAAGTAAAAGAATATGGTCAACTGCATTATGGTACCACTAGTTACTACAGTGAAATCAGTCAAAAGCAAAACATTGCCGAGGCAAAAAGTGAAGGTTTGGAATTGGATATAAGAACAAAACTGTCAAAAAATCTTGATGTATTCGCTAATAGCACTGTAATGATGACGAAGGTGTTAAAAAATCCAGCGATGAAGACATCGGAAGGGAAAAAACTTCCCAGTATACCAGAAATGACTTACAATTTCGGGCTGGACTGGACACTGGCTGGTCTTGAAGCAGGTATCGTTGGTCGTTATGTAGGAAAAGTATATGGCGACGATAACTCGGATATTGCAACTGGTGTTTATGGTGGATATGACCCATATTTTGTGGTTGACACAAAAATTTCTTACAGTCGGGAGATCGCCGGATTTTCTCCAAAACTTTCTCTTACCTGCGACAACATTTTTGATGAAGAGTACTATCAGTACTATAAATCACCAGGGAGAACATTTAGTGTTAACCTGAGTATTGGCAGAAAGTTCTAATGGATAAAAAGAACTGGCTCTGGATTTCAATTTTTGTTGTTTGTGCATTTGGGATAAGTTTTGTCCTGAGTAAAACAGCAAAGAGAATTACAGGGGAGAGGGACATATATCTCTCCCCCTGCCCCATCAGGATTGTTTCTATTGATTATTATTCAACAGAAATTTTATGCGACCTCGGTGTGGTTGATAAAATTGTTGCTATCGGTAAATTAAAAAAAGAAAGTCCATACTATCAAATTCTTAAAAGTAAACCACCTGTTGGTGGTGATATGACAAATGTCAATCTGGAACTTCTGCTTGGTTTTAAGCCAGATTTAGTTTTCTGCTGGAAAGGTCAGTCGGATATTTTGAAAGAGAGAGGATTAAATATTTTTCCTGTCGGCACATATGATGTTGAAGGAATAATGAAGTTAGTTAAAGATATTGGTGCGATAGTTGGGAAGGAAAAAGAGGCGAAAAAAATTGTTTCAAATATGCAGACAAGGATAAATGTAGTCGCAGAATTTATTCTGCAAAAATTAAAAAAAATTAAGTCCCGACCTTTAGTTTATTTTGAGGCACATTCATTAGGTAAAAGCAGAAGTTCCGGCTCACTTACCCATGATTTAATCACAAGAGCCGGCGGAATAAATATTGCCGGGAGTGAACCGGTTGCTTTCCCGCTTCTTTCACAGGAGTTTATAATTACAAAAAACCCGGATGTAATTATTGTGGAGGACTACGGTGCAACACCTGAAGAAATAAAAAAAAGGGATGGCTGGAAAAATATCAAAGCAGTGAAGAATAACCGAATTTTTGTAAGCCCTGGATATTTTACCGGATATACACCCCGTTGCCTTGATGGATTGGAGCAGTATGCGAAGTGGTTTTATCCCGAACAGTAGCGGTGCGATTTATCGCACAAGATAGTGTAGCGGTTTGATTTATCAAACAATATGAAAAAGAAACTAATTTTACTATTTCTCACTGCAGGACTTATCCTAACATTACTGTTAACTCTAACTCTCGGACCTGTTCATATTACAGTGAAAACTGTAATAAAAATATTGCTTTCTAATATTTTTGATATTCCCCGGACCTGGCCTGACAATTTTGAGCAGATTATACTTAATGTCCGATTGCCAAGAATATTATTAGGTATGTTAGTAGGAAGTGCTTTAAGTATTTCCGGCTGTGCGATGCAGTCAATTTTCAGAAATCCAATGGCTTCACCTTATGTCTTAGGTGTTTCTTCCGGGGGGGCTTTTGGTTCTTCAGTAGTTATTGTTTTAGGAGCACCCCAGGTCTTAATAATGCCGGTTGCATTTTTCTTTTCGCTGCTTGCTGTTTTTCTTGTTTATTATTTAGCAAAAACAGGAACAAAAATTCCAGTAGAGACACTGCTTTTAGCCGGCATTGCTCTTTCTCTTTTCTTTTCTGCACTTACATCCTTTATTCAATATGTGGCAGCGGAAGGACAACTTCGCGAGATTATCTTCTGGCTTATGGGAGGGCTGTGGGCAAGTAACTGGAATAAGGTTTTAACAAGTTTTCCTATTATATTTTCGGGTACAATATGTCTTGTATTTTTCTATCGGGAATTAAACATACTTTTAATTGGTGAAGAACAAGCGCAGGATGTAGGTGTGGAAGTGGAAACTGCAAGAAAAATTATTCTTGTTTTAGCAGCACTTGTAACAGCAACTGCAGTGGCGGTATCAGGAATTATTGGATTTGTGGGCTTGATTATTCCCCATATAATGAGAATCATTATTGGGACCGACCACCGTTTCCTTCTTCCGGCATCCTGTATTTGCGGCAGCATATTTCTGGTCTGGGTTGATACTTTTGCTCGCACATTAATTTCACCCACCGAACTTCCGGTAGGGATAATCACTGCTTTAATCGGTGTTCCATTTTTTCTTTTTTTATTAAAAAGAAGAAAAAGATTGAGCGGCTTTTGATATGAAATTAAAAATTTTGGATTTAAGTTTTTCTTATGACAATGTAAAAACATTAAAAAACATTTCTCTAAATGTAGAAGGTGGAGAAATTTTAGGAATTATTGGTCCTAATGGTTCCGGCAAGACCACGCTCCTTAAATGTATAAACAGAAAATTGAGACCAGAAACCGGAGCGGTCTTGATTGCCGATAAAGATATTCTGAAATTTAGTCGTAAAGAAATAGCTAAAAATATAGGCGTAGTTCCTCAGATTTCCTTTATTTCCTTTCCTTTCACTGTTTTTGATATTGTTATGATGGGTAGATATTCACATCAGTTAAGGTTTAAAAAAGAAACAGAAAAGGATACATCTATTATTTGGCGTTCTCTGGAAATTACTGGTATTAAACATTTATCTGAAAGACCCATAACTGAAATTTCAGGGGGTGAATACCAGAGAGTAATTATTGCCCGGGCATTGGCTCAACAACCAAAAATTCTTCTTTTAGATGAACCGACTTTACATTTAGATATAAACCATCAATTAGAAATACTGGATTTAGTTTGTAATCTTGCCCGTAAAGAAAAATTAGCAGTGGTTATGGTTTTGCATGATCTCAATATGGCTGCTCGTTTCAGCGATAAGTTATTGCTTCTGGAAAAAGGGAAAGTTTACGGTGCTGATTTTGTTCAGAATGTTTTAACCTGCGAAAATATAGAAAAGGTTTTTCAGGTAAAGGTGAAGATATCGCATGATTCAGAGACAAATATATTAAATGTTAGCCCTCTTTATGTTATCCCTCCTTCGGTAATTAAGAATTAAACTATGGAAATTTTTATTCAGATATTATTCAAAACAATAAACTGTGCTTTACCGGTATTAGGGGTGATGTTCATCGGTCTTTTTGGTGCTGAGGTTTCACTGCAATTGGGTTTAATGAAGAAATTTGAACCATTGAACAGACCACTGATAAAAATTTCTCATCTTCCACCGGAAGCGGGTCTCGGCTTAGTTGCCGGTATTGGTTCAACACTGGCAGCTAACAGCATGCTTGCCGGATTTCATAAAGATAAGCGAATAAGCGATAAAGAAGTGATTCTTTCTTCACTTCTTAGTTCAACCCCTGTTTATATCAAAGAGACATTTACATATCAGTTGCCTGTAGTTTTCCCTGTCCTCGGAGTGTTTGTCGGAATGGCACACCTTTTAATTTTCTGGTTTTCAGGATTAGTAAAACTTTTTCTTATAATTCTTGTTGGAAGAAAAATTCTTCCTGCCCGATCAATAGATAGCCCGATGGACTGTCCTGATGATAAAAAGCATCTTTCAAATAATTTTAAACAGATTATCAAAAGAGCATTTAAGAATCAAATGAAACCGTTTATGAAAATTGTCTTTATTTATATTTCAATAACTTTTATTATTCTACTTTTATCTCACTTTGGAATATTGAAAATTATTGAGTCGCAGGTTACTCCTTTAACCTCCTGTATCAATCTTCCGTCAAATATAGTTACGCCTGTGGCCACTTATATTATTCATCCTATTGCGGGAATATCTTCAATGGGAACATTGCTTCGTCAGGGAGAAATAACAAATTACCAGACAATCGTAGCTTTGCTTTTAGGCAGTTTAATTTTACTGCCTGTTTTATCGCTTCGTGGACTTTTACCAAAATATATTTCTCTTTTTGGTTTTCGGATTGGAACTATAATTATTTTAATTTCTACGGGAGTAAGCGTTTTTGTCCGGGGAATAATTCTTTTAATTTTAATCTATCTCGGAGGTTATTGTGGATAAGCCGTGGTTTGGATATTACTATAGAACACAAGAGCGAAAGAGCACCAGAGCACAAGAAAAAGTTGGGATATTTTTTCCGCGTTCTTTGTTAATTAAAAATGATTTGGAACTAATAGATTTATTGATAAAAAAACTTGAAGAAAAAAACATTTTGCCGGTGGCTGTCTTTGCACAAAAAAAGGAATACGGAGGAAAGGACTGTCCCGGCCTGGAAGCAGGACTTAAATTATTAAAAGGGGTGGATTTGATTATTAACTGTGAATCATCTTTTCTTATTCAACATGCGATTGGAAAAGAAAATGAAGAAACCATTCTGGATAAAATCGGGGTTCCGATTATTCAGACGGTATATTCCAGCTCAAGAACAGAAAAAGAATGGGAAGAAAGTCCTCAGGGAATAAGTCCAACTAACCAGATTTACTGGGTGGCCCACCCTGAATTTAACGGAGCAATAGAGCCGATTGTTGTGGCGGCAAAAGAAAGTAGCGGTCGGATGCATCCGACGAAGAGTGCACAAGAGGATACATATGGCAGGAGAAAACCAATAGAAGAAAGAGTTGAATTTCTAATAGACAGAATTAGTGCATGGTTAAAACTATACAATCTTCCGGTAAATAAAAGAAAAGTTACATTTCTCTTGCATAACAATCCCTGTGCGGGGGTAGAGACATCAGTTGGTGGCGGGTCAGGACTTGATACTTTAGAGAGTGTAGTCAGAATGATGAAGGAGATGCAGAAAAAGGGTTACAATGTAATAAAGTGCCCTGAAACAGGCAAAGAGTTAATTGACCTCATTATGAATAAAAAAGCAATCAGTGAATTTCGCTGGACCACCGTGGAGGAAATAGTAAAAAAGGGTGGTGTAGTAGAATTTATCACAATGGATAAATATAATCAATGGTTAAATAAACTTTCCCATAATGTTCGGGAAAAAATGGTTAAGGATTGGGGCGAACCACCGGGAAAGAGTATGGTTCATAATGGAAATCTTGTTGTCACCGGCCTTAAATTCGGGAACATACATATTCTGGCAGAACCCAAAAGGGGCTGCTATGGTGCAAAGTGCGACGGGGAGGTATGTAAAATTCTTCATGACCCAAAAATTGCCCCGACCCACCAATGTCTTGCTACATATAAATGGGCGCAGGAAAATTCTGATATGATTATTTCAGTGGGAACACATGGATATATTGAATTTCTTCCGGGTAAATCAGTTGGAATGAGTGCGGAATGTTTTCCTGAAATTATTACGGGCACAAAACCCCATCTTTATATTTATACAATTAAGAATCCTGCAGAAGGTATTCTTGCAAAACGCAGAGCATATGCGGTAATAATTGACCATATGATTCCGGCGATGAAAAAGTTTGAAAGTTATGGAGAACTTACTGAGATTGAAGAACTTCTTGAACAATACCAGAAAACAATAGATTTAGATGAGCATCAAAGAGGCGAAGTTATCCTGGACGAAATTATTAAATTATCGCAGAAAAATAATTTAATTGTTCAAGACGATTCTGCCGCCGCCCCTCAACAGATAATTAAGATTTTACATGAAAAGATAGAACTGATAAAAAGTTCAAAAATAAATATCGGGATGCATATTTTAAGTAAAGTTCCAATAAAGAAAGGAAAAGAAGGTTTATATTCATGTATCATAGAACATACCAAAATAAGGAAAAATAAATTTTTTGAGAAATTAGAAATGATAAAAAGAGAAATACCGCAGGTTCTTGCGGGAATAGAAAAAAAACACATACAACCAGGACCCGCCGGACTTATAACCCGGGGTAAAATAGAAGTGCTGCCAACAGGAAGGAATTTTTATTGTCTTGACCCTCGCACTATACCTACCAAAGCTGCCTGGCAGGTGGGTATCAAAATGGCGGAAGGATTGTTAAATAAATACCTTAAAGAAGAAGACAGATATCCAGAAAATATCGGAATGGTTTTATGGAGTATAGATGCCTATCGTGCCGATGGAGAACAAATTTCGCAGATTTTATATCTTCTTGGAGCGAGACCTATCTGGGCAGAAACAGGTGTTGTTAAGGGAACGGAGATTATTCCATTAAAGGAGTTAAAAAGACCTCGGATAGATGTAACTATCAGAACAAGCGGTATTTTTCGTGATACTCTTCCGCATCTGTTTGAACTGTTGGATGAAACAATACAGAAAATTGCCTCACTGAATGAACCAAAAAAGATGAATTTTATAAAAAAGCATGTTCTTGAATATATTGAAAAACATAATTGTAACGGTCGCATTCATGCGACAAAAGATACATCCGAATCTTGGCGGCAGGCCACCTATCGTCTTTTCTGTGCACAACCCGGCACTTATGGTAATGGGGTTAAACTGATGATTGCTGCCAGCGCATGGAAGACAATGAAGGACTTGGGTGAAATATATATTGAAAGAGGCGGCTATGCTTATGGTAGGGAAATTTTTGGTCAGGTTGCCTGTGAAGAATATGCGCACAGGTTAAGTTCAGTTCAGGCGGTCTTTCATAAATTGGAAACGGATGAGACAGACCCGCTCGGCTGTTGTTTTTATGATTTTCAGGGTGGAATGTATTCAGCGGTTAAATCACTCTCAGGAAATAGTCCAAAGGTTTTATGGGGAGATACCCGCGACCCCCAAAAACCTCAAACAAGAGATATGAAAGATGAAATAGAAAGAGCGGTACGAACACGATTATTAAATCCTGAATGGATTGAAGGAATGAAAAGACATGGATATAAAGGTGCAGGCGATATGGCACATAAAGTTGTGGCGGTCTATGGTTGGGACGCCTCAGCAGAGGTTGTAGATGACTGGATATTTGACGATTTGACAAAAAAATATGTGCTTGACAAGGAAATGAGAAAATTTTTTGAAGATAACAACCCCTGGGCATTAGAAGAAATTTCAAGAAGACTTTTAGAAGCAGAAAAAAGAGGTGTCTGGAAAGCAGACCCACAGGTGTTAAAAGAATTACAGGACAATTATCTTGAAATTGAAAGTTGGATGGAAGAAAAAATGGGAGATGCTGAAGGAGAATATCAGGGTGGTAATGTTGATATATTAACCAAAGTAGAAGTTGAAGGATGGACAGAAAAGACACATTTTAATATAGACGATTTTTTACTGTACAAGCCCCCCCGTTTTGATTCGCTTTTGCGAATGCAAAACGAATCAGGGGGGCAAGAAAAGTCATTGCCGAAGGCGATTTTCTTGAAAACAGGAGGCAAAAAATGAGCTGCAGAAAAACAATATTTCCATTCACAGCGATTGTCGGTCAGGAAAAGATGAAGAAGGCACTTATATTAAATGCAATCAATTCTCTTTTAGGCGGTGTCTTAATTCGTGGAGAGAAAGGAACCGCTAAATCTACTGCAGCACGTTCTTTAGCCGATTTATTACCTGAAATAGATGTCGTAGAAGACTGTCCCTTTGGATGTAATCCACATAACATTTATGAGATGTGTGTAAAATGTAGAGAAAGATTTGAAAAAGGAGAAAAATTACCTGTTGTTAAAAGAAAAATAAAGGTCGTTGACTTACCACTGGGGGCAACAGAGGACAGGGTACTGGGAACACTGGATATAGAAAAAGCAATAAAAAAAGGAGAAAAAGATTTTGAACCAGGTCTTCTGGCAAAAGTAAACCGTGGAATATTATATGTTGATGAAGTGAATCTGCTTGATGACCATCTTGTAGATATTCTTCTTGATGCAGCAGCAATGGGTGTAAACATTGTGGAAAGAGAGGGCGTTTCTTATTCACATCCGGCTAAATTTATTTTGGTAGGTACAATGAACCCCGAAGAAGGAGAGTTGCGGCCGCAGCTTTTGGACAGATTCGGGCTCTGTGTTGAAGTTCACGGATTGACTGACCCCGAGAAAAGGGCAGAGGTGGTAAAAAGATGTATAGAATACGAGAAATCACCACACGAATTTGAAAAGAAATGGGAACAGGAACAGATAAACTTACGGGAAACAATTATTAAAGCACAGGATATTTTCCCTTATGTGATTTATTCTAATGATATTTTAAAACTTGTAACACAGATTGCAATTGATATGGGAGTGGATGGTCACAGGGCTGATATTGCTATGATAAAAACAGCCCAGACAATAGCCGCGTATCATCAGAGAAAAGAAGTGACCGAAGAAGATGTTAAAGAAGCAGCAGAACTTGTATTACCGCACAGGATGAGAAAAAAACCATTTCAACAGCCACAACCTAACCAGGAAAAAATAGAACAATCAATCAAAAAGCAAAAAGAAGAAAAACATCAGCACAAAAACACAAAATCACCGACACAAGATAGCGAACAACAAAACGAAAAGAATAACAACAAATCGCCAGAATCCAATACATCGCAGGAAGTTAATTTTGAAACAGGAAAAACATTTTCTGTGAAAAAATTACAACAGGAAAAGGATAGAATAATAAGGAACATTTCAGGTAGAAGAAGCAATACAAAAACCAATTCAAAATCCGGTCGTTATGTGCGTAGTAAAATTCCAGAGCACAGGAGCACAAGTGCACAAGTGCATAAGTTTAATGATATTGCTTTTGATGCTACTTTGCGGGCAGCAGCGCCTTATCAAATCAGTCGACAGTCCATAGTCAACAGTCCACAGAATGAAAACTGTGGACTAATTATAGAGCCACAGGATATTCGTCAGAGAGTAAGAGAAAAGAAAACGGGCAATGCAATTATTTTTGTAGTTGACTCTTCGGGTTCAATGGGAGCAAACGAGAGAATGACAGAAACAAAAGGAGCAATACTTTCACTTCTGATTGATGCTTACCAGAAAAGGGACAGAGTTGGTTTTGTAGCTTTTAAAGGCGATAAAGCAGAGATATTGTTACCATTAACATCAAGTATTGAACTGGCAAAGAAACGACTTGAAGAATTACCCACCGGCGGAAAAACTCCTTTATCCAAAGGATTATTGACCGGTTATGAGTTATTTCAAAATGAATTAAGAAAAACACCCAATGTTAAACCTCTGCTGGTTCTGATTACAGATGGAAAAGCCAATGTCGGTATAGGTAAAGAAAATATTTTTGAAGAAGTCAAAAATATTGCAGGTAAAATTAAAAAATCAGGTATCAACTCAATAGTAATTGATACAGAGTCCAGTTTTATCAGTTTTAATAAATCGCTGGAGATTGCTGATGCGCTTGGAGGAAAGTATTATAGATTAGAAGATTTAACGGTAAATAATATCGTCAAAACAGTGGAAGAATTTATCAAAACCTGAAAGGAAGGTGAAAATTTATGTTTGAATTTTTCTTAAAAGGCGGGATTTTAATGTGGCCGATTTTGTTGTGTTCGGTGATTGCAATCACAATTATACTTGAGCGTTTCTATTATCTTAGAAAATCGGAAACTGATATTTCTAATTTTTTACTTGGGCTGAAAAACTTTGTGAATGAAAAAAAGTTAACTCAGGCAGAACTGGAAAAAAGAATTGCTCTGATGGGTTCACAGCAGGTTCGTGAATGGGAGAAGAATTTGAGAGGTTTAGCAACTATTGCTAATGTTGCTCCCTTACTGGGGTTGCTGGGCACAGTTTTCGGAATGATTAGAGCATTTATGAAGATTCAGCAGTTAGGCGGACAGGTAGATGCAAGTGTTTTGTCAGGCGGTATCTGGGAAGCACTGCTTACAACCGCTGCCGGCTTAACCGTGGCAATTCCTGTTCTAATTGCTTATCATTATTTTGAAGGTAAAGTTGATAATTATTCAAGTCAACTTAAAAATTCTGTTGGTGAATATTTAGAATCATTAAGTGGGGAAGAAAGTGGAATTTGAAGGTAGGAAAAAAGTTAGGTTATTCTTGAATATAACTCCCTTGATTGATGTGGTATTTTTACTTTTAATCATTTTTATGCTTTCTTCGCATTTTGTCAAACCACAGGGAATTAAAATAAACTTACCAAAAGCACAGACATCGCAGCCGGAAACGGAGAAGTGTATTATTATATTTATTTCTCAGGACAATAAAATTTATTTAGACCACAAGCCCGTGAATATAAAAAATCTGTATGAGCAATTGAATAGCAAAATAGAAAAAATAGCAGAAAAGAAAGTTGTTCTCAAAGCCGATAAAAAAATTTCTCTGGGTTTAGCGGTAGAAGTAATAGATATTGCCCGTCAGTCAAAAGTTGAGAATTTAGTAATTTCTACAGAGCTGACAGAATTAAAAGAAAAATAATGTTAGAAAATAAAATAACCGGAATTAGTTTTTTTCTTTCTTTAACAGCGCATCTTTTGTTTTTATCCCTGCCGGCAATAAATTCACTGACTTCATATAAATTATCTCCGATGAAGATAGAAGTCAAAACAGAAAAGTATGCATCTCTACCCAAGATAAACCACACAGGTGATGAGAAAAAAATCAAAGAAGTCACAGAAGAATCTAAACAGATTGAACCACTTCATAAACTTCAACCCGAAGAAGTAGTAATGGAAGCACCCCTTAAAGAACTGATTGAAGAAAAAGTAGAAGCGATTGACCCTAACCAAGAGGCAATGCTTCGCTTTCAGGATATAGTCAAACAGAAGATTGAAGAAAAAAAAGAATATCCTGCAGAAGCAAGAGGGCAAGGAATAGAAGGTATAGTTTATCTCAGATTTACAATTCTATCAGATGGACAAACAGATAAAATTAAAATAATAAAATCTTCAGGATATAAAATATTAGACCAATCAGCAGTTAATACTGTAAGAAAAGCTAACCTCTTCCCACCTCTGCCAGAAGAACTGAATATACCTTGTGTTCAGATACAAGTGAATCTCGTTTATACCTTAAAATAAATTTGGTTTTAGGGGGATTCCACCTTTGTGATAAATCAATCTTACAAATACAGCGGGTGACCCCCGCCCCAAAAACTGAGCCACTTGAAATTAGAGTTTAGAAGTGGTAAAATAAGCCAGAGGGGGTAAGGGGAAAAAACAAAAGAGATGGTGGCTAAAGCACTAAAAGATGGCGGACTTACGGGTTATGAACAGAGACAGCCATAATTTACTTATTCAAAATCGCCTTTACTGAATTCACACCAATAAATAGCGCTCCGTAGAGACACATCACTGTTGCAGATGTTGGCAAATCCCAGAAATAGGAGAGGAATGTTCCGACGATAACCGAAAGAACTGCAAAAGAAACGGATGATATAAAAATATATTCCAGTTTATTAAAAATGGACAAAGATACCAGCGGGGGAATTATCAGTGAGCCGAAAACAAAAATTATACCTCCTGTACGCATTGATAATGCAATGACAACGCCGATGGATATGTACAGCAGGAATTCATAAAGATTTGTTTTGAGTCCCACCGTAGATGCAGTTTCCCTGTCAAATGACACAAATAAAAATTCCTTGGCAAGGGCTATGTGCAGGGTAAATACGATTATGGACAGCACAAGCAGTGTCCATATATCAGATGTTGTAGTATATAGAATATTTCCCCCTATTAAGTCAATCCCCGCTGATTCAATTGCAGGATTCTTTACAATAAGTAGCACGCCGACTGCCGATGCCATTGCATAAACAAAACCGACCAAACTTTCATTTGTATATGACTCACTTCTATAGGGCTTCCAGAAGAAAATTGTTCCCAGAAGAACTGATATGAGTGACACAACATCTGTTTTCCATCCGAGAAAAAGCCCGAGCGCCACGCCAAGTGCTGCAATTTCAGAAAGCGCCAGTCCTATAAAGACAATTCTCCTGAGTATAATGTATATACCAAGGTAAGCACACAGCCCGCCAATTATAACACCTGAAATCAGGGCGTATCTGAAAAATGTTTCATTGAGTATTTCCATTTATATCCTCTGGGACAATATATTTCTTGTTATGTATTGTGCCTATTTTTACAGGATATTCATAAATTTGGGTTAGCATTTCTTCTGAAAAAATTTCTTCAAGTGAATACATCGCTGCTTTTTTATCTTTCAGAAAGATTATTTTGTGCGCATAGTTGAGAATTGTAAGCAAAAGGTGACTCACCACGATTACTGTAATGCCAAGTTCGGAGTGAATTTTTTGCACCAGTTTCAATATTTGTTCTGTGCCTTTTATATCCAGATCATTGGTCGGTTCGTCCAGCAACAGAAGATTCGGTTCTGAAGCAAGTGCCCTTGCAACGAGCACTCTCTGTCTCTGTCCCCCGGAGAGTTCACGATAGAGTTTATTTTTTAGGTCGTAAATACCTGTCACTGTTAGCACTTCTTCAACTTTGTTTTCGTCCCCGGGTTCTGGAAATTTTAAAGGACCTATCTTCCCATACCTGCCCATCATAACAATCTCTTTAACAGTGAATGGAAAGATGGTATCCAGATATTGTCTCTGTATTACATATCCAATCTTTATGTCCGGTTCACGGAAGATTTCACCCCTTTGTGGTTTCAATGAATTATTTATTGCCTTCAACACTGTTGTTTTTCCCGAGCCGTTCTGTCCGATTATACCGACAAAATCATTTTTCTGAATAGTGAAATTCAGTTTTTCCAGGACAACATTCCTGCCATAACCAAGATAGACATCTTTGAAGGTCATCATAGACCATTTTACCTCTCAATGAACCCCGTTTTTATCCCTACCCCATAAATAGTGTTTTATACCCTTCAGGACAGGAATAAACGGGGTGCAACAAACAGTATTATTAATGCCCCGTCCTTATTATTAATGCCCCATCCTTTAGGACATGAAAGGGGTTCACTTTTTCAGCGTTTCAATTATTGTATCCACGGTGTATTCAATATTTTCTATAAAAGTTGTTTTATTTTTTATTCCCCCACAGTAGATTGCAACAGTTATTTCTTTTATTCCCGTCCGTTCACTTACAAACTTTATTGGTTTCCTTGGATAGTAGGGTTCAGCCAGTATGAATCGGACATTTTCTTTTTTTATTGTGTCTATCAGTTTTGAAAGATGTGCTGGAGACGGAGGAATTCCCGGTTTTGGTTCCAGTGCTCCGACTATGTTGAACCCGAATGTGTCAGCAAAATATAGCCAGGATTCATGGAAAATGATAAAGTTTGTGCCGTGGAATTCAGATGTTTTTTGTTTGAGTTTATTAAAAGTTTCTTCAAGTTTTAACAGGTATTCGTTTTTATTTTTTTCATAATATTCCGCATTTTCAGAATCAACCCGCACAAGACCTCTGTATATGTTTTCTACAGCATTTTTAGCGTTTTCTAAAGTATATAAATATCCACAGGCGCCAAAGGGATGCACATCTCCCATTCTTTTGTCAACCCTGCTGCCAACGGGAACGGCCATTGCGTGACATCCATCCGCCATATCTATGTAGCCCGTTGCCCCGAAGAAAATATTTGGATTTCTGGCGGCATCAACCAGAGAAGCAAGCCATGCATCAAAGGTTAGTCCGTAGACAACCAGTACATCCGCTTTTTTCAGTTTGATGACTTCCGACGGTCTCGGCTCAAAAAAATGGAAATCATATTGACCATTGTGAATAGAATAGACACTAACCTTTTCACCACCAATTTGTTTAACAAAATCAGCCGCATCCAGCGTGGTTGTAACAACATTTATTTTATTATCCGCCAAACTACAAACAGAAAACACTGCAAGGCACAAAAATGCACCTGTAATTAAATTCAATATCCTTTTCATTTTAATTTTCCTCCTTGGCACTGTGGCCCTTTAACTGGAATCATATCAGTCCTCTAATCTGTGTGCGTGGGGACCCAGACCCCAGCTAATCTGTAAGAAAAACATATTCTCTTTTTCCCCGCTTTGTTCATTTCCTACAAACTTGTAATGTCCTCTCATATAAACAGAGTGTGAAAGATATCTGGTTGCAAAAAAACTGCCCGCCCAGTCTTCTATTTTGTTTTCATCTGAGAATAACCCGTCATAGCGGCTTCCTATTTCATAATATTGGTTGAATGAGAAAACAACCAGGGAATAAAAACCCGAGGTTATTTTTTGATTTGTAGTTTTTGTCCAGATATACTCATTCTGTAGTTTTAGTCGCCTGTAAACAAAACCAGGCCATTGGTATTTGTACGTGAATTCAATGTTTTCAATTGTATTACCATCCCCCTCATCCCAGGCGCGGCTGTATCCCGCAATAGATTTTATCCAGGGCAGGTCAACCGAAACACGGGAATTGTAGACCCTCCTGTTCCCGTCCCACAACACCAAAGCATGCGGGCAAAGAGGTTTTCCATTCAGCATACTGAAACTTGTTTTAAAGTAAATATCAAAAGGGTTTGGAACCAAAAAACTCAAGTTTACGCCGTCGTCTCCCCACGAATGGTGGCCGAAAAAGTGTTCCAAAACAAGCGGGGAATCTGAAAACGGGTAATGGTGAAGATGGAACCGGTTGATATTACCGAAGTCAACAAGTTTTCGTCCCGCAATTATCTGAAGTCCGAGTGGCATATCCAGAAACGAAATAAACGCCTCTTCCAGTTCAATTTCCGTGGCCGGGCCGCCGGTAGAATAATCCTGGTCAAGCGCCAGAATAACATCTCCTCTTATTCCCGGATGTAAATAACCGCCGAGAGCGAATTCAACTGCACTTAACAGAAGTTTATTTTTCGCATTGTCGTCTTTTTCCCTGAATAAACCCCGAATATCTACTATAAAACTTAAATCAGGATTCATAATTCCCCCAAAGGAGCCAAGCGGGGTGCTGCCCTGTATTGTCCTGGTTGTTGTTTGTGAGTTGGTTATTTGAACAGACATTACAAGTAATATGAGTGGTATTATCCATCTGTTTCTTTTATAAATAGTGTACAAATATAGTATCTGGTTCATAATATTCTCCTTTAATAGTGACCTTTGCATATACAGTGAATACATTTCTGATGACGGAAAGATTGTATCCATTATTTTGGTGAACATCAATAAGATATAAAGTAAGGTCTTTAAAAAACTATTGGATTATACAGGCAGAAAGATAGGAGGGGCACGCTGCGGGGGAAAAACATCCGTCCTATATGATGATATAGAAACACCTGCAAGTGAGACACATATATGGTCTGGCAGGGTAGGTACTGCTACGGGGTTTTGATAGTGCATCAATTTTAATTTTTGTTGGAGAGTACAGATTGGGCATGGTGAATGAACATGATGTTCATTCAGATAGACAGTATCTTTTGGAATGAGTGATGGTAAGATAGGGTGGTTGTGCGAGGAAAACGAAAACGCCACAATCAAAAAATAGATTACGACTATCAGGGCTCTCATAATTTTATTATACAATAATTATTGTATTTTGTCAATATGTTTTCCAAAATTTTTATCGCCCTGTCAACATCTGTTCTGTCGGTTATGAGGGGAGGCAGAAATCTCAGGACATTTCCCTGCGTGCAGTTGATTATTAACCCGGCAAGGGCGCACTCATTAACAATCTTGTTGCCGGGTTGCTGGCTGATGCCCGGGGACGTGTCATTGCGAGGCGCAGCCGAAGCAATCTCTTCGTCCAGTGAGCCGCTGTCCGTTGGCCCATCAAGCAACTCCATCCCGAGCATGAACCCCGCACCCCGCACCTCTTTTATAATTTCAGGAAATTTGTTTTTTAGTTTAATCAACGTCCCGGCAAAATATTTTCCTGTCTCGGAAACATTTCTTAACAGGGCGTCATCACTTATCAGTTTGATGGTTTCTATTGCGGCGGCGCAACTTACGAGGTTCCCGCCGAA
>Ga0180009_10001896_pt1 | contig 24901 bp, 27 predicted proteins | sample OS_PC_MetaG_FD_123537 | JGI IMG/M metagenome (GOLD analysis project Ga0180009, IMG submission 123537) | Groundwater microbial communities from the Aspo Hard Rock Laboratory (HRL) deep subsurface site, Sweden - OS_PC_MetaG | ecosystem: Environmental > Aquatic > Deep subsurface > Groundwater...
CGCTACCTATTATATTGTTGCCCCTTCGGAAGCCAGTTCCAACTTAGCCCGTTTTGACGGGGTACAATACGGACTTAGAGTGAAAAATAAGGATAAGGCTTCTAGCATCAGTCCGTTAATCGATATGTACATGAAAACCCGCGGTGCGGGATTTGGCAAAGAGGCAAAAAGAAGAGTGATACTTGGCACCTATTCTTTATCCAGCGGGTATTACGATGCCTATTATATTAAAGCATTAAAAGTAAGGACTAAAATTCTAGAGGATTTTAATAAGGCGTTTAAGAAATTTGATTGTATCATTACCCCTACCTCTCCTACCGGCGCTTTTAAACTGGGGGAAAGAATGGGCGATCCTTTATCAATGTATCTTTCGGATATTTTTACGATTTCAGCAAACCTGGCAGGTATCCCGGCTTTATCTATCCCCTGCGGATTCACAAAAAAGAATTTGCCTGTAGGATTACAAATACTCGGCAAGCCGTTTGATGAACAGATGCTGTTCAGGGTTGCTTATGCCTATCAACAAAATACAGATTGGCACAACCAAACGCCAAAATTATAATAGGTTATGAAATACGAAACCGTAATCGGATTAGAGGTTCATGTACAATTAGATACAAATACCAAGGCGTTTTGCGGCTGCAGCATTGAATTCGGCAAGCCTGCAAACACGCAAACATGCCCGGTATGCCTGGGGTTGCCCGGGGTATTGCCTGTATTAAACGAAAAATTCCTGCAGTCTGCTGTACGGGTAGCCGTAGCCTTAAATTGCACGGTGGCTAACCACTTAAAATTCGACCGCAAACATTACTATTACCCTGATTTGCCAAAGAATTACCAGATATCACAGTATGATAACCCCCTGGCTGCCAACGGATATTTGGAAATAGATATAGAAAACAAAAAGAATAAAATCCGTATCTTGCGCGTACACATGGAAGAAGACGCCGGTAAATTGATACACACGGACAATGCCAGCCTGGTCGATTTTAATCGTAGCGGAACCCCGCTTTTGGAGATCGTCAGCGAGCCGGATATCTCCTCTGCCGAGCAAGCGTATGAATATCTTACCCAATTAAAAAGCATCCTTGAGTACCTAGAGGTTTCAGATTGCGATATGGAAAAAGGCAGCCTGCGTTGCGATGCCAATATATCCCTGCGGCCCCAAGGGCAAACAAAGCTGGGCACAAAAACCGAAGTTAAAAACATGAACTCATTTAAAGGTGTGCGGGATGCCTTAAATTACGAAATATCCCGTCAGCAAAAACAGCTGCAGAAAGGTGAAGCAATAATTCAAGAAACACGGTTATGGAACGAAGAAAAGCAAAAGACATTTTCCATGCGCGGCAAGGAAGAAGCCCACGATTACCGTTACTTCCCAGACCCGGACCTTGTTCCCTTTATAATTGACGCCAAAACAATAGAAAAGGCCCGGCAGGATTTACCGGAATTACCCCAGGCAAAAAAAGCGCGTTTTGGGAAAGAATACAAATTAACCGATTATGATGCCAGTATTATCACTGCTAACCAGCATACGGCTAACTACTACGAACAGGCCGCCAAACAAGATCCGTCATTGGCAAAGCCGCTCTGTAATTGGCTTATGGGTGATATCGCAAACTATATAAATACTAATCACATCGAGATGAAAAAATTAAAAGAAATATTGCCTGTAAAAAAATTAGTGGATATGCTAAAATTAATTGATAATAATACAATAAGCGGTAAGATTGCCAAACAGATTTTGCCGGAAATATTAGAATCCGGCAAGGATGCATCAACAATTATCCAAGAAAAAAATCTAAGCCAGATATCTGATTCTGACCAGTTAGAATCGATTGTGGAACAAGTCATCAATGAAAATGAAAAAGTTGTGGATGAGTTTAAAAACGGCAAGGATAAAGCCCTCATGTTCCTGGTTGGTCAAATAATGAAAAAAACTCGCGGTAAAGCAAACCCGCAGCTTGTGAATTCAATCATAAGAAAAAAATTGTCTACGTAGAAGGAGGTAAAAATGTCGCTTAAAAAAATCGGTTTATTTAATTTGATATGTTTGGCTACGGTATTAATTTTCCACGAACCTGCTTGCGCCCTTCCTAAATCCGGCAAGGATGATTTATACAAACAAATCGAAATATTTTCTGATGCCATAACCGCTGTTCAGCATGAGTATGTAGAAGGTGTTGAGCCAAAAGACATAATCTACGGGGCCTTAAAAGGCATGCTCTCCTCGCTTGATGCCTATAGCCAATTCATGGATCCTGATTCGTTCAAAGAGTTACAGGTTGAAACAGAAGGAGAATTCGGCGGCCTAGGCATTGAGATAACCATTCGCGATAATCTTTTGACCATCATCGCGCCTTTAGACGGGACCCCAGCTGACATTGCCGGCCTTAGGGCTTTAGACCGCATCGTAAAGATTGAAGGAGAGATAACTAAAGACATAACCTTAAATGATGCCGTAAAAAAACTACGCGGTAAGCCCGGATCCTCGGTTAACCTGACCATATTACGTGAGAACGAAGATGAACTGAAAGATTTTAATATCGTACGCGATATCATCAAGATCAAATCCGTAAGAAAAGCTGAAATCTTAGAAGATAATATCGGTTATATCAAGCTGACCGATTTTTCAGAAAAAACAAAAAGCGATTTAGATAACGCCTTGAAAACCTTAGAGCAAGAAGGTATGGATAGTCTTATCTTCGATCTACGCAATAACCCGGGTGGATTACTCATTTCTTCAATTGAAACCGTAAGCGAATTCCTGCCGACAGGAAAACTTGTTGTTTATACCAAAGGCCGCGATAAACAACAAAACGTCGAATACCGGGCCAAGGGCAAAACAAACTTTAAAGATATCCCGTTAATTGTTCTGATCAACAGCGGTTCGGCTTCGGCTTCTGAAATCGTGGCCGGCGCAATTCAGGATCATAAACGCGGCATAATTTTAGGCACAACATCTTTTGGCAAGGGTTCGGTGCAAACGGTTATTCCTTTGCGCGATGGCTCTGCCCTGCGATTAACCACGGCGAAATATTACACGCCATCCGGCAGAACGATAAGCGAAAACGGCGTTGAACCTGATGTCACCGTTAAATGGGAAGAATTTAAAGCCGATAAAGAAGAAGGTACGAAAAAAGATGTATTTGAGGATATAAAACAGGTAAAAAAGGAAGAAAAACCCAAGGATGAAAAAGAAGAACAAAACCAACAACCAAAGCAAGAAAAAGAACAAAAAGAAAAAGAAAAAGAAAAACCGGAAAATGAGATGCTCAAGAAAGATAATCAGCTGCGGGCGGCAGTCAACTTAATGCATGGGATAAAAATATACCGAAACACCCAAAATACAAAAAAAGAAGAATAAACAGGCAATCGCATTATCGCAAGATATCGGTAAATTTTAGTTAAAAACTATAAAGCTAAACCGCTTTTTTGCCCACAAAAAAGATGCATAATTCCAAAATAATTCTTACTATCTTCATTGTCTTTTTTATCGGCATCATGTTGTTTTTTCTTATCTTCAAAAAGAATGATTATTCACCGCTTGCTTACGAGTGTGATAAAATCCTGCTTGATATCTTAACCGAAAACAATATTAACGTCAAAACCCCGTTAGCAGAAACTCACTATAAAACCAATACCCTCTGGACAAAATCTGAGATTATCGAAAAAGAATTCCAAATCCCGCCCACACATGTTTTAGAAAGAATTAAAGAGACAATTATAAAAAATAGCGACCTGGCAAAATTCAGTGCCGGAAAGATTCAGTCAAAAAAGAACAATAAAGAAGAAGTTTTAACTTTTGAATTTTATTTTAAAAAGTTAAAGATATACAAGCTAACCCTCAAAAAGAAAATAATAAAAAGTAAGATTGCCCTTGTTCTTGACGATTGGGGTTATAATAAAAAGGTTTTTGATGCTTCCTTGGACATAACCGTTCCTATAACCTATGCGATACTGCCCAATCTTCCCTATTCAGCGGAAATGGCCAGCCGGTTAAATAAACTTGGACACGAATTCATCCTTCATTTACCCATGGAACCTAAAGAAATTACAGCCGCACCGTTAGAGGAAAATACCATTCTTGTCTCAATGAACAAGGAAGAAATCCTTACGATTCTGCAAAACGATATCGCCCATCTACCGGGATTAAAAGGAATAAATAATCATATGGGCTCCAAGGCTACCGAAGACGAATACCTTATGGATATCGTGCTTGATGAAACCAAACAAAATAAACTCTACTTTCTCGATAGTTATACGGGGGCTAAATCTATAGTCGAAAAGATTGCTGAAAATAAAAACGTCCCGTTCCTAAAGCGGGATGTATTTATCGATATAAAAGACACTAAAGAATCAATTAAACGGCAATTGCTTGAAGCAAAGAAGATATCCGAAACCACAGGAGAAGCAGTAGCTATCGGGCATGCAAAATATCTGACCATACTCATGCTTAAAGAAATAATTCCTCAATTTAAAAAAGAAGGCATAGAATTTGTATATCTATCTGACTTTCTCGATAAACCTTATCCGGAAAAAACAGAAAAACTAAACCAAGCCTGGTGATCTTAAAAAAGGGGCCTTATGTTAATATTAGGCATTGAAACTTCATGCGATGAAACTGCCGCTGCTGTAGTAAAAAACGCGAATACAGTACTTTCCTCTTGTGTTAGTTCAAGCGTCCATCTTCACCGCAAATTCGGAGGCATAATCCCTGAAATTGCCTCCCGCTTTCATTTAGAATATATGGTACCGGTAACAAAAAAGGCCTTAGTCCAGGCCCATGTAAAATTTTCAGACATCGGCCTTATTGCAGTTACCGCGAAGCCAGGCCTGGTCGGCTCACTTTTGGTCGGTGTTTCCTTTGCTAAAGCACTAAGCTTTGGCTTAGACATTCCATTTCTGGGAATAAACCACATCCATGCCCATATGTTTTCCCCGTTCTTAGAGCAAAAGGCCTTTTGTTTTCCATTTATCGGGTTAGTGGTCTCTGGTGGCCATACCAGCTTAGCTTATGTACGCGATTTTGATAAAATAAAAATCATCGGCCAGACAAGAGATGATGCTGCCGGAGAAGCATTTGATAAGGTAGCAAAAATATTGGAGTTGGGTTACCCCGGGGGTCCGATAATAGATAAGTTAGCACAAACAATAAACCATTCTCCCTTTCAATTCCGCTGTGCCCAGCTTGAAAATACTTTAGATTTCAGTTTTAGCGGAATAAAAACAGATGTATTATATAAAAGTCAGAAGTTAAAAAATAAAACTAAAAAATTAAAAACACAAATAGCTTATGCTTTCCAAAAAGAGGCAATCGAGACCATCGTTTCCAAAAGCATTGCCGCCTGTAAGAAGTTCAATACCAAGGTGCTGTCAGTTGGCGGTGGCGTTGCCTGTAACACTCTATTGCGTAACAGATTGCAAGAGGAAAGTAAAAGAGAAAATATAAAGGTATTGCTCGGCAATATTCATTATTGTCTCGATAATGCCGCGATGATTGCCTGTCTTGGATATCATTTACATAAAAAAGGCCTAAGGTCAAAATACAACTTAACTGCAACATCGACAATGAGATAGGCTTATTAATGCCGAAGAAACAACTGCTTTTGCGGCCTTGAAAAAGTTTTATTTATATATTTTAAAATTCAGGCATTGACAAAAATAATTTTTCTGGCAAAATAAGATGTAATACTTATCCACCCCATAAAAAGGAGAAAATAAGATGGCCAAAAGGACGAGAAAAGGTAAGCTGAGGTGGCGAACTAAAAAAGCTAATCACGGTCGTAAACCCTGTCGTGGGGCTTAGTTATCATTTGCGGTAAAAACTTGACTTTCAAATTGAAAAATGCTAAGATTTAGGTTGCTTTGAGAATCTTAATCATCTAAGAATAAATAATGTGCCTGACGAGAAAATTACTAATCATCCTTATAATTATAAATATATTACTATTAAGTGTTCTTGCCTCAGCCTGGGCAATGGGTAAGCGTCCCAGAACAAAAGACAAAACAGAATCAGAGGAATTTGTTTCACCAGAAATCGAAATAATAACCAAGCCAGAATTAAACATAAAATTACTCACAAACGAACAAGATAATTCGGAAAGTTTTCTCGGGGTTTCACCAACAGAGATACTACCCGCAGTGGGCGAAGATTCATCGGTAACCGCCCGCCGGTTTCGTACCCAAGAGATTCAGACAGCATTAACAAACTCGGGGTTTGAACCGGGCGTGATTGACGGGAAAATGGGACCCAAAACAAAAAAAGCAATCCGAGAATTCCAAAGGGCAAACAATTTAACGGTAGATGGGACAGTTGGTCCGAAGACCTGGGAAAAACTAAAAGTATATCTTTACTCAACTCAAACCGAATCGCAAAATTAAACAATTTACCTTAAGGAGGTATGTATGACTGGCAATATGAAGTTTTGGGTGGTAATTTTTTTAATTCTTGGTCTTAGCGTTAGTGGATGTTCGATAATATTGCAAAAGAGAAGCCCAAAGGATTTAAACAAGATCGATAATCTTAGTGCTGAATTAAAACGAGCAAAGGCTGCAGAAAGAGAACTATTAAAAGCAAAAGAAGAGCTAGAACAACAACTAAAAAGAGAGATCGAAGAAAAGCAAATAAGTCTAGAGATAGTTAACAAGGGCCTGGTCATTACCTTTGTCGCAGAAGTGCTATTTGATTCCGGAAAGGCACAAATTAGAAAAGGAGCCTATCCTGTTTTAAATAAAGTAGCGGATGTCTTAAACAATCGGGTCGCCAACCGAAATGTTGCAGTCGAAGGACATACCGATAACCAACCCATTCAGCGTTCTAACTGGAAATCAAACTGGGAATTGTCTACCGCCCGATCAGTAAGCGTCCTACATTATTTGGTTGATGAAAAAGATGTTAAACCAGAACGTTTATCTGCAGTTGGCTACGGAGAATTTAGACCGATTGCTTCCAATGAAACAACTACTGGCCGCCAACAGAACAGACGGGTAGAAATCACCATTTTGCCGGAAAAATCATAAAACAAAAAGAAGGCGAAGAAATAAAATAACCCGGTTTTTCACAAAAAGGTTGATTTACAATGACCACAGAACTTCGTTGGCGCACTACTCTTTTTATTTTCCTGATTATAAGCATTATAAGTCTTATCTGGGCCATCGGGGCAAATTCGAGAAAAAAGGTTGAACTGCAAAAAAGCAAAGAATTAAATGCCCGTCTCGAAAAATTAACTAGAGCGAACACTGTTATTACTACCGACTTAAAAACTATCCGAAACAAACTCTCCGAACTAAAACAAAGTGGTAAAACTCAAGCCGAGGCCTTGATAGAAGAAAGTCAAAACAAGCAATCCCTACAAGCAGAATTAAAAATTACCCAGCAAGAAAAAGAAGCAATTGCAGAAAATTTAGGCTCTATGCAAAAGACAAACGAAACCTTGGGAGAAGAACTGATTAAAGCCCAAGTAGCACGGGAAAACCTGGAAAGAGAACTGAAGAAATTAAAATTGGAGCTTAGCAATTCTAATAATAAAAGGGTTAGAAAAAAAGTACAGCGCAAAAAGATAGAAGAAACAGAAAAAACAGCTTCTAATCAAAAGACGTCTAGAGAAAATTTTACCTGGTAAAGTCACGCCCCCCCTGCCTACACATATTTATCCACATCTGAGAGGCCTTTAGTCAAGAGGCGTCTTTTTCTTTATCTTCAGATTTATTTTCTTTAAAATTAAGTGATTTTTTAAATTCTTTAATACTCTCTGCTACAGAACGTGTAATTTCCGGCAACTTTTTCGCTCCAAAAATAAATACTAAAATAGCCAAAATTGCCACCAGTTCCCAAATACCAATTCTTCCCACGATTACCTCCTTCTCTTAAACCATCTATTCACATTAAACCTAATCCGACTGCTTTTTATTTGGCGAAGATTCTTTTTTAGACTCTTTTTTCTTCTGCCCGATGCGATAAGCAATTTTAAATAATGGCCTTAAACATACAATGCCGATAACGCAAGTTACGATTAAAAACAGCTCCGGCGCACCAAACCTAATCATTTTTTTACTTCCTCTCTTTCAAAAATCTTAACTAACCAAATACTCATCTCATATAAAACAATAATCGGCACAGCAAGCAGTGTCTGGTTTACCATATCCGGAGTAGGCGTAAGCACAGCGCCGACAATAAAACTGCCCAGAACCGCAAATCGACGGAATTTGCGCAAGATTCGGTTATTAACTATACCCACCCGCGCTAAAAAAATCATGACCAGCGGCAGTTGGAATGTAATCCCAAAAGCAAACACAAGGGCACCGATAAATGATATATATTTACTTACAGAGATCAACGGAACTAGTACGGCCGAACCATAAGAAAGCAAAAATTTTAATGCGATAGGTATAACCAAAAAATAACAAAAGCTGCCGCCGACCGTAAACAGGATAAAAGACGCTATGCTTAAAGGAAGTAAAAACCGCTTCTCTTTTTGTCTTAATCCCAGCTCGATAAATCTCCATATTTGATAAAATATAAATGGCAATGAACAATAAAGACCAATAAAAAAAGCAACCTTTACCTGCACCCAAAACGCCTCGGGCGGGCTCATAAAATAAAGCTTACCTATATATCGAATAATAAAATCCATTATCCTGGGAATAAAGCTATAGGATAAAGCGCTGCAGATAATAATTAAACCCACGGATATAAGGAGCCTGTTTCTTAATTCCTCCAGGTGCTCCATAATTGAACACGGCTTATCTGCATTTACTTGCGTTCTAGCCAATGAAATCCTTCCCCTCTTTTTTTAACTGTTCTTCGTTAGCCTTTAATTTTTCTTCTACCTCTTTTACGATTTCTTCCGGCGGCTGTTGATTAATCGCCTCTTTAAAATCATCCGCAGATTTTTTAAACTCCCGCATCGCCTTACCAAACATGCGACCGATTTCCGGAAGTTTACGCGGACCGAAAATAAGCAAGGCAATAACAAAAACAAAAATCAACTCCGGCATCCCGACATTAAACATAACTACTCCTTAATACTTTTTTACATACTTGTTGAGTATCTATTATATCCTGTTTTGTGTGGGCAAAGGATAAAAAATTTGCTTCAAACTGTGATGGAGCAAGATAGATACCGGCACTAAACATGCCCTTAAAAAATGCCGCATATTTTCTCCTGTTGCTTGTAGACGCCTGTTTGTAATTGTTTACTTTTTCTTTTGTAAAAAACAGTGTAAACATAGAACCCATACTATTTATTTGAAACTCTATCTTTTGCTGTTTACATATGGCTGTTAAACTTTGACAAAGATGCTGGCATAATCTGTTAATTTTATTATAATCCAATTTCCTTAATATTTGCAATGTTTTAAGTCCTGCGGATACAGCTAAGGGATTTCCCGAAAGCGTTCCTGCCTGATACATGCCGCCTAAAGGAGATACCGTATGCATAATCTTTTTGTTGGCGCCATAAGCACCAATCGGCAATCCCCCGCCAATTATTTTCCCCAAACATGTAATATCCGGCTTAATCGCGAATAAATCCTGGGCCCCGCCAAAACAAAAGCGAAAGCCCGTAATCACCTCGTCAAAGATAAGTAATACCTTATATTTATTGGTAATCGCTCTTAAATCCGCTAAGAAATTCTTCTGAGGCAAAACAACCCCCATATTTCCACAAACCGGTTCTAAAATAACAGCGGCAATATGTTTGTGTTTAGCTTTTATAATAGAATGCAGTTTATCAATATCATTATATGCGATGACAATCGTATTTTTTGTAACATCTAGAGGCACTCCTAAACTAGTTGGCACCCCGAACGTTGCCAGGCCACTGCCGGCCTTTACCAAAAGACTATCATTATGCCCATGGTAACAACCCTCGAACTTAATGATTTTTTCCTTCTGGGTATAAGCACGTGCTAAGCGTATTGCGCTCATTGTTGCTTCTGTGCCCGAATTTACAAGACGCAGCATTTCTATACTGGGGATAGCCTGAGTAATTGTTTTAACAAATTCAATTTCATTCCTTATCGGAGCGCCAAAGCTCATACCATTTTTTAAGGTGGCGTTAACGGCTTGGATAACTTCGGCTGCTGCATGCCCTAAAATCAAGGGGCCCCAGCTCAGCACATAATCAATATAAGAATTTCCATCGACATCATAGATACGAGATCCTTTGCCTTTTTTGATAAAAACAGGCTCACCTCCAACTGCCCCAAAAGCACGCACCGGACTATTTACCCCGCCCGGCATCAGTTTCTGGGCTTGTTTATAATACTTAGCTGATATTTTTCTTCTTTTCATATAATCTTATTAAATTTTATATCGCGGGCTTACTTTCTTAAGCTGCTTTTGTGTAAACAACATCTGGTAATTGCTTATACCTGTTTTCGCCTCGATGTGTTTTATAATTTTAAGACATTCTGCTTTTGAACGACCATGAATCATCGTATAAAAATTATACGGCCAGTTTTTTTCTCTCTGCCTTAAATAACAATGGCTGATTTGAGACTGGCTTTTTGCAATTTTTGCTATCTGTTTAATATTACCTGCCGGCACCTGCCAGACACACATGCAGTTTGACCGCAATCCTATTTTGTAATGATCTAGTACCGCAGCTAACCTGCGGATATAGCCAGCTTTTTTTAATGTCCTAATCTCTTTTATAATTTGATCTTCATTAACATTAAGTGCTTTTGCCAGTTTCAGATAAGGCGCGCTTTCCAGCGGAAGATTACCCTGCAGAAATTGTATTATTTTTTTCTGTACCTTGGTTAACATTTTAAAATGAGAATTTGGTATTTATCTTAAACACAGCCTTTGCCGGCAAAACTAATATGGATTCTATTCCTTTAAACCTTCCTAACGCATGTATAAAATCATCTATTTGTTTTTTTGTCTTTGCGCTAAATGTAAACCAAACATTGTATTTTGAATCCCTAAGATAATTATGCGAAACACAGCGAGATCTGTTAATAAAATTAATTGCTTTACTTAAATTTCTCTTTCTAATACACGCGCCAATCAATGCTGTCTTATAGGCAAGATGTTTGGATGATACAACCGCTCCAATCCTGCGGATAAAGCCTTGTCTTTTTAGTTTCTTAATTTTTAAAATCAGAGATTTTTCCTCCAATCCCAATCGCCGCGCTAAAACTTTATACGGTGACTTTGTACAGGGGAAATCAGACTGTAGCGTTTTTAAGATCAACCTTTCTTTTTGGTTCATAACTGCAATTCAAATCCTCCGCCAGATAATCACCGCGAGATTGATAAAATGCTGCGGCCCGACACCCAGAACATACTGTTTTGAATTCACATATTCCACATTTTCCTTTTAATTCTAAATTCCTTAAATCTTCTAATACCTTACTCTCCTGCCATATCTTAGTAAACCCCCCCTCCCGGATATTGCCTAAATCAATTGGCATATAGGGACATGGGTGCACTTGGCCCTCAGGTAAGATACAGGCATATTTTGTTCCGGATAGACACCCCTTTTCAAAACGCAGGGATATTTTTTTAACCTTGGCAATTCGAATAAATTGGGGTGCACATACCGGCTTTAACTCTAAACGAACACTACTTTGCTTTTCTAAAATATTATTCAATAATAACTCATACTCATCGGGTTCTGGGATTATATTATCGATTTGTTTTCCGCGGCCGGTAGGAACAAGGAAAAATATATGATGGGCATCTGCTCCGATAGCTTGCGCAAAGTCGGTAATTTTCAAGATTTCATCAATATTTTTTTTAGTAACTGTAGTATGCACCTGAAACTCAAGCCCGACGGATCTACAGTGTTTCATCGCCAAAACAGTCCGATCCCATGCACCCGGATGAGCCCGAAACCGGTCATGTTGATTACAATCTACAGAATCAAGGCTAATCCCAACTCGTTTTAAACCAGTATCTTTCAATCGTTGGGCACAGTCATTATCTATTAATATCCCATTTGTGCCTAAAACGCTTATAAGGCCTAATTTTTTGGCAAAACGTATAAGCTCATATAAATCATCCCGCAAAAGCGGTTCTCCGCCGGAGAAAATTACAATCTTAAATCCCAACGTCTTTAATTCAGCCAGCAAGGATTTTCCCTCTTTGGTCGTTAGCTCATTGCGGGCAACCTCGCCGGCATCACGATAGCAGTGTTCACATTTTAGATTACAAGCTTTTGTAATATTCCAAGAAATGAGCATATCAGCAGTCTTTTCTATTAATCACAATTTTAAGAATTAATACGGAGTATTTATTAATTAGAACGGCAACTTTGCTTGGGTGGTCAAAAAAATCTCTCTCATGTATAGTTATTTACAGAAGAAACTGGCCGCTAAGCCAACGTGCCGCGTCTTTGGCATAATAGCTGATAATCAAATCCGCACCAGCCCTTTTAATGCTGGTGAGTATTTCAAGCACTATTGATTTTTCCTCTACCCACTCCTTTGAAGAAGCCGCCTTTATCAAAGAATACTCACCGCTAACATTATAGGCAGCCAGGGGAACATTAAAACGCTGTTTTGCTTTTGAAATGATATCTAGATAAGAAAGGGCTGGTTTTACCATAATAATATCTGAGCCTTCCTGGATATCAAGTTCAATCTCACGCATTGCTTCGTTACTATTGGCGGGATTCATTTGATAAGTTTTGCGATCTGAAAACGCCGGTGTAGAACCTATGGCATCACGAAACGGACTATAAAAATCGGAGGCGAATTTGGCGCTATAGGCCATAATCGGAACATCTTTAAAATTATTTGTGTCTAAAACCTTACGAATCGTGATAACCTGTCCATCCATCATGCTGCTGGGAGCAATTATATCGGCACCTACTTCGACATGGGATAAAGCAACTTTGGCTAAAAGTTCACAAGAAGCATCATTATTAATAATTGACTCCTGACGTTTAACATTTAATTCTGAATTATCCTGGTTATCGGCAGTTACCGCATTTTTTACCACTATTCCACAGTGACCGGTCGATGTGTAGGCACAAAGACAAACATCTGTTATAACCACCAGGTTAGGAAATTTATCTTTTAAAGCCTTAATCGCTGTCTGAACAATGCCGTTTTTAGCATAAGCGCCCGTAGCCCGTTCATCTTTACGCTCAGGAATTCCAAACAGCATAATTGCCGGTATCCTCAAGCCTTCAACCTCTTTGGCTTCCTTTAATAAGTTATCCACAGATAAACGGAATATCCCCGGCATAGAGTCAATTGGTTCTTTTTTATTTTTACCCTCAGTGACAAAAAGGGGATAAATAAAAGACCGTATATTTAAATCCGTTTCCTGAACCATACTTCTCAACATAGCATTCTTACGCAATCTTCTTAATCTTGTTACTGGATAAAACATTTCCATCCTCCTTTACCCGACCATCATTTTCTCTTCGGCATAGGTATAATTTATCTTTCTTTGATAACGTGAAAAAGCAAGCACAATAGTCAACGGCCCCAATCTCCCTAAAAACATAAGGATTGTAATTATTATCTTTCCCATAACATGCATCTGGGCTGTTATGCCACAAGATAATCCTACCGTACCAAACGCAGAAACAACCTCAAATAGCAAATCCCTAAACGGCAATGATTCAACAATCGCCAAGAAATACGCAAATAAACCAATAAGCGCTAATGATAATACAAATACAGCCAATGCCTTGCCGACAACCTCGCTGGGTACCTTGCGTTTGAAGGCACTGATATCTTCTTTATTCTGCAGCCGATTGGTAAAGGCCTTTAGAATTATCCAAAATGTTGTTGTCTTTATCCCGCCGCCAGTTGATCCGGCTGAGGCCCCGATAAACATTAAACAGATAATACTAAAAATACTGGCATTACTCAACGCTCCGATATCCACGCTATTAAAACCCGCAGTTCGGGCAGTTGCTGATTGAAAAAAGCTAACTAATATCTTATCTTGTAAACTCATGCCTTGGAGCATTGTATTGCGCTCGGCAAAAAAGAGGCATATTGTTCCAATAATAAGTAAAGCAATACTCATTGAAAATACAATTTTTGTATGCAGTTTTAACCTGCGGCTTTTAGGATATTGACGTTTCCCGTATTTATCCCAAATGTCTTTAACCACGATAAATCCCAAGCCGCCAAAAATAATCAAAAAGGCAATACACAAATTTATGCCTGGATTTTTGGCAAATAATATTAAACTGTCGGAAAAAAGAGAAAATCCTGCATTGCAAAATGCAGAAATCGAATGGAATATAGCAACATAACATCTAAATAAAGGATCCGGAACGTACGGTTCAAACACAACATATAAAAAAACAGCACCTAGGAGTTCAACAAAAATTGTCATTTTGACAATAAACTGCACCAACCCTAAAATGCCGGATATACTGTCCTGGTCTAAAACATCCTGCATAGCCATAGTTTCCCGGTGTGATATTTGTCTACCTACCGCCAAAAATAAGCTTACGGAAAAGGTCATAATTCCCAAGCCACCTACCTGAATTAAAGCCAGAATTACTAATTGGCCAAAAAGGGAAAAAAAGCTGCCTGTATCTTGAACAATAAGCCCGGTAACACAGGTAGCGGAAGTTGCAGTAAACAAAGCATCAACAATATTAAGTCCTTTGCCGGCAACTGTAGATATCGGCAACATGAGCAAAAAAGTTCCCACCATGATCGTCATCATAAAACTCACTGCCAGCATCTGGGCCGGTTTAAGCCCCAATAAGCTGATTAATCTCTGTAGTCTTTTGGTGCGGGAGAATATAGAAAAAACCACAACGACTTGCCGAACCACAACAAACAGGCGTGCTGTCCTTACCCCCTGTATAAATTGGATAAATGGAATAAGGATAATCAAATCCATCCAATGGCTTTTAAAATAACCCTTTTTAACAGGGGCAAATAAAAATCTTATAATAATATCAAAAACAAATACAAACAATACCCCAGTATCAATTTTATTGAATAAATTGCGATAAGTATCGCCCAGCTGCAGCCCCCACTGTAAAATCAAAACGAGAAAAGATGTCCCGGCAACAACTCCGATTATATAATCTAGAACTTTATTTAACTTGTCGGTTTTTGAGCCCATTTTGGTCTCCGAATAACGATTTTAAAGCTACATATATTTTAACATGCGTGCAATATGAAACAACATCCCCACTAAAGACCTTTGCAAAAAAGATAATAAGAAAAAAGCAACTAGCGGTGAAAGATCAATATGAATTCTGTAAGTTAAAGGCATCAGTATCCGACGCATAGGTTCAAGTATAGGATCTGTACTCCGGTGTAAAAACTGGACAATCGGATTATAAGGGTCTGGGTTTACCCAGCTAATCAGTACCCGAATAAACAAAAGCCAGTATAATATTGTCAATCCTAATCCCAGGACTGTAGCTAAACCGTCAATAATATAGGCAAAAATAAGCATGATTATTATTGTGTTTTTCTCTAGAAAACAGCATTTTTAGTATAACGATAATCCTTGTAAAAATCAATCATTTTCTATAAGCTTAAAAAATGTCAATAATTATAACCTTTTATCTTGTATTAGGTTATAAATCAGGTGGGCTCACAAGACTATGCCAAATTTTCAGCTGAGGATTAGATTTGCCTATATTGACTGTTCAATAGCAGAAATTAAAGGTAAAGGTGCAAAACTATCTACACCAATTGTTTTTTCTTGCATAATTTCTATTCTTAAATCATCTATTGTTTTTTCTACTGTTTTTTGATAGTGTTTTAACTCTTCAAATGTAAACTCACGCGAACTAGCCTTTTGCCAAAGTTTAAATATTTTAGCGAAACTATAAAACTCATAACTTAAATTGTAATCATTGATAGCTTTTCTTATAAGTAATGCTGTATTCAAAACTGATTTCATTGAATTATTTACAAGTATTTTCTTGTTCTCTTCGCTTAGTGTTTTTTTCATTCCTGGGTCCCTTGCCAAAAGCCTTAACTCATGATCAACTGCATCATAACCAGCAAGGTAACTTAGCTCAATCATATAACCTGCAGCTTCTAAGTAATTATATGATGTTTTAATCTCTAACTCTTTTATCACATTATCAAGTGTATCTTTTTTACCAAAAATACACACCCCCAACATATTTACATTAAGTAAAAAAGAATGCCATTTGGCATCAAGATACACTTTGCCTTGTTTTCTAAGTGTAGTTAAATTTATAATACGATAATCTATTTCTGGTTTATAATCATCTGGCTTACCGCGAGATACTGGCGTATCTTTCTCATTTTCAACAAATATCATTACATCCCAATCAGAAGGATTCTCTGTCCAACGAGCACTACCGTGCAAATAAACACTTACAATATTATGCTCTTTGAATTTCTGCTTTATAAATTCACGCACTCGTTTAATTTCTTTCTCATCAGGCATTCTAAGATATGATTCTACAGCTTCTTTATTTTTGGCTGATTGCGAACTAATAGCTGGCTTAACCTCAATAATCTCAAACGTTCCCTCTGCTTTAGAAGGGTGTATATAGAGCGATTTTGTGGTAATTTTCTGTTTTTCTTTATATTCTTTAATCTTGTCATAGGCTACTGTGTTTTGTCCCATTAGTGCTAAATATAATACTCCGTCTCTCTCAAGATAATCCGCAAATTCCGAGAATAAACGATCAAACAATTCTATTGATTTGGACTCATCTATTTCCGCTGCACCCGGCTTAATCTCGTGAATTTCTGCTTCGGATATGCTTTTTGTTTTAAGTGTCGGCGGATAGAAATACATGTATTTAAATTTTCGGCCTTTAAGGGCATTAAACAAATCCGACTCAATAACCTCCATCTTTGCCTGAACTTTTACCGCCGCAGCTGTTACTTTCCCATTGGTAACTTCAGTTTTCTTGTGATCAATAGCCACAACATTGGCTTTTTTAACTTTTGCTAATATAGCACCAATTCTTCCTGACCCTGTACCAATATCTAAAACCGGATCTCCTGGTTGAATCTTGTGTTCTGTCCTGGCAATTAACTCGGCAGATGGCAGATCATTGGGCGGGTGGACATTAAGAATTACAGGAATTTCAATATTTCCTAAAGAGAACACGCTACAATAACGGGTTACCGGCATTATCCTTGAAAGGATCGAACCTTCTATCTTCTTTTTCAACTGCCTCACTGCCTTCTTTATTTCTTCTTTTTGTTCTGTCGATTTACCGAAAGCTGTCAACTCTGAAAAATCAATAAAATATCTGCGATAATAATCCTCCATAGGGTGGTACCCTGTTTCTATAAAAAACAGGAGTGGACTTCCTTGATAGGTTAACAATTTTGCTGAATAATTATTAGGATCAAAATTACTGAGGTTCTCGCGAAAAATTTGGGTATTTTCAAAAACAACAGGTATCTGCCCATCAGGATATATTTTCTTTTCCGGATGAAACTTGACCCCAAGTTCTTCTAGAAATACCTGCAAGGGTGAGTTTTCGGTAATATCTAATTTTGCCAACAAAGGATTTTCATCTTGCCGTAGGAAGTCTTCTCTATTTTTAAAACCAATCTGAAAATCAACTGCTTTTATATTTATGGCCGGAGAAAGACAATCTATGGATTGATTAAAAGACAATACTCCGTTATCAGCCCAGGCACAATTTAATACAAAAAATACCTGGATAAGTAAATATGCTAATATTTTTGCACTGTTTTTATTCTTCATTTTTAAAGAAAACTCCCTCATTTTTCTTTTTATCTCAAATAATTTAGGTATAAATAACCTGCTTTTTAAAGCATTAAAAAAAGGTAGTAAAGTATATCATATGATTTAAAGATTTGCAAGGAAGTCTACAGATGTAACTTATTGATAATAAATAAGATATAAAAATATTTTGTCCAAAAGAGGGCAAGCTGGCCAGAACCGCTGTTTGACCCTGTTTATATGGCTTGATTGATCAGGTAAACTTGTTGTAAAAATATCCCTTTTACCCTGCTGGCAGGATTTACTTGTTTAGCTTTAATTATTTTAAAGATATGTTCCTTCATAATTGCTTTTTCTTGCGCAACTGCGATCATGGCCTCTTCTAACAGCAGCGTATAAAGAGAGTGACAGTAACTAACATCAAAATACACGTTATGGCCTTCAAGCCACTTTTTGAACATATCGTTTACTGTGTTTGTCACATCCTGTTTCTTAAGATTGAGCAAGGAATTATTCCCAAGGTAAAGACGTATTTGCTGTGACGTTAATGAAGAATTTAAAAGATCTTTTAATTCTCTTTCGTTCTGCCTAACTGCCTTCTGTATCTTATCCAAAATCTCCTGCTTCAATTCATCCATAATTTTATCCAGAAAATTCCACATCTCGTAATTGTCAAAGTAAATATTATTGTTGCGGGCAAACATTTCAAAAATAGATTTTACTTTTCTACGTATTGCGTGTTTTTTCATGGAATCAACATGTTGCGAATAGATAAAAATATCGCTGACTTGCATTTTTCCCAACATTGCCTTTGCTTTTTCCCGGAAATCTTTTTCTTTGGCCACGGCACTTTTTTGCTCTAAGCGCTTACGCAATTCCCGCATAATCAATTGTAGATATTGTTCTAGGTTCGAATCGCTGTAAAACTCGATATTATATTTTGAAAGTACTGTTTCGAAAATATCTTTTACTTTTAATCGAGCCTTAAGTTTTTTCTCTGTATCTCGCTCTTGGGTAAAGAAAACAATGTCATCAAGCGATAGCTGTTGGCTAAATTCTTCTTCTAGAGCCAAAATATTAACTTTTGCTCCTAAAGTAAGATCAAACTTTAAAACCATATAATTATATTGGCCCACCAGACTGTTTTTAGCATAAGAATCAATAATCATTTTTCTCGTTATTCTTTGAAACGCAAAGGTATTGATATGTATAGCCGGAGAAAGAAGCTCGATATTATGTGGCCGGTTTATACCAGGGTTTTCCTGAGCTAAAGAAACATTTGAAAATAGGATTGAATGTATGATAAAAACAGACATCGTCCTGATTAAAGTTTTCCAGCGAAATGAGGTCAACACAAAATACTCCTTTAGCATGTTTAGTAAGAGGTCTTTTTTAAACAACTTTAATAAGTTAAGAAAATTCCCCAAAGTATACCATTTAATACTATGTTTTGCAAGGTGTTTAGACATTTTATTTAAATTTTATAACCCATTAAAATAACAATAGTTATGATAATAAACATACTTATTTTAGAGGTGTTTTTTTCAGAACCGACAACCTGTGGGTTTTGAATAGAGAAAAAGCGGGATTTTATTAAAAAGTCATTAAGCCATGCGGATGTCTTTTAACTTTAACTGGATAGTTGAAATGCCCTGCCACTCGTTCATAGAAGGTGAATACACAATGGATACGCCATCGGTTATACTTGAAATATCAAGGTCATCAAAACGGCTGCCAATCGCCTCGCAGGTAACCTTTTCATCGGTAAGCCACAGTTTAAAGGTGTTACTGCGTAAGATGCGCGGCCTTCCCTTTAGCTTTAAATCCCGGGAAACAAATACCGGACGCGGGTTGGCAATACCAAAAGGTGCACATTTCTCTAATTCAAAAATTAATTTCTCAGAAAGCGCCCCTAAAGCAATATCCATATCGATATCGACCATGGGGATTAAGTCTTCGGTAGTGAGTGTTTTATATGCTATATCGTTAAAAATCTGCTTAAATTCATCTAAGTTTTTTGTTAAGATGCTTAATCCCGCTGCCTTTTCATGGCCGCCGAACTCTTCTAAAAGATGACCGCATTTCCCCAGGACATTAAACAAATTGAAATTCTTTATGGACCGCCCCGAACCTTTTCCAGTCTTATTATCAGTGGAAATCAAAATCGTGGGCCGGTAGAAACGTTCTGCGATACGGGAAGCAACGATCCCGATAACCCCGGGGTGCCAAGCCTCATTATGCAAAATGACAGAACGGTGATCTTTGAAATTTATCTGGCTTTCTACCATAGACAATGCTTCTTTTAATGTCTTGCCTTCGATACGCTGACGTTGCCTGTTCTCCTGATCCAAGGCCTGAGCTAACTTGAGGGCTTGGTCATATTTAGAGGTAAGCAAAAGATTCAACGCCTTATCGGTTGAACCCATGCGGCCGGTAGCGTTAATACGCGGCCCAAGGATATAACCAACATGATATGTTGAGATCTTTTTTCTGCTTATGCCGGTAACTTCCATCAAAGCCTGCAGTCCGACTTTTTTTGTCCGGGAAAGAACCTCTAGTCCATATTTAACCAAAATTCTGTTTTCGCCGCTAAGGCTCGCCATATCACTGATTGTTCCCAAGGCGACAAGATCCAAATGTTCAGAAATATCAAGCCGCTTTCCGCAAACACCTTGCGCTAATTTATAGGCCAGCCCCACCCCTGCTAATTCTTTATAAGGATATGGACAGTCTTTTCGCCAAGGATCAATAACAGAAAAGGCATGGGGTATTCTCTTGTCCTTGGGCTGATGGTGATCGGTCACAATCGTATCAATACCTAAGGAATTAAGATATTCTATCTCTTTAAAACTGCTGATACCGCAATCTACGGTAATAACAAGCGAGGCATCTTTTCTCTTAATCGCCCGACAGGCCTGCTTATTCAAGCCATAACCCTCTTGAATCCGATGCGGTATATAACAAGATACCTTAGCCCCTAAATCACCCAGTACATAAGAAAGCAGGGCGCAACTGGTCAAGCCGTCCACGTCATAATCCCCATAGACAACAATATTTTCTTTGTTTCGGATTGCCTTGTGGATACGGGCTACAGCTTTGGACATGCCTTTTAGTAAAAAGCTATCGGCACAGTCTTTTATATCGCATCTAAAAAAGCGCTCGGCACAACCGGCATCAGAAATTCCCCGATTTAACAAAACCTGAGCAATAATCGGTGAAATCCCAAGGCCAAAAGCAAGCGCTCTTTGTTTTTGAGGGTCTATTTTATAAAAATTCCAAATCTTTTGCATAGTTTTAACTATTAATCAAATATCCTGGTTTTGATTTTGCTCATCATGCATCCAGTTTCTGCGGTGAATTATACTAAGGACAAGTAAAATTATAAGCGTGAAAAATGTTACCCCAAACCACAAGATCTGTTTTGCATCAAGCATCTTTTCTATTTTGAAATATTGAAAGAAGTAAAGTGTATTTAATAAAATCCCGATAATCAGAATACGAATAAATTCTCCGTTATAATAAGCCTGTTTTAAGCTAAAATTCAGCTTTTGTTTGGATTTATATATTTTAAATAAAGGGAAAAAAGCCGGCACTGATTTTTTATATTCAATATACTCTTGGCCGAAAAGATCGGTCAATAGTATCTGTTCTTCTTGAATTGTCCCGCAGTAGAAAATAAAAAATAAAAAGATATACAATAGACTCAAAAACATATTATTGATAAATAAACAAAATCCCAAGCCCATCAAAAAATTTCCCAAATACAAAGGATTACGTACAAACATATAAGGCCCGCAGGTGGCAAGCTCCCTTATCTTTTTTATAAACCCCGCGGCCCAAAGTCGAATAAGTGCCCCTAAAACTACAAACCAAACCCCATAACTAAAATCGAACCCTTTTTGATAAGCAAAAATAAAATATAAAACGGCAAATGGATAAGCAATCCATAACCGTAATTTTTTGAACCGAATCTTTTCCACTTAAATCAACCTTCTTTTTAGAACTGATGGCTAACGCCTAAATTTAAACCCCATTCATTAAATAATCTTGTTTCTAAATTAAAATTTATATCTTTTGTCAGTTTATAATCTACCCCCAAAATAGCTCCCCAGCAATTTTCTGTCTTTAGGCGGCGTCGGAATGTATCGACCTTATATTTTAGCTGGGTTGTGCTGTATTGCGGCCCAAAATAAAAAGCACTTCTTGGCCACTGTTTTATTAAAAGCCAGGAACCTTGCCACTCATCCCAAATTACTCTGTAATCAACTCCATTTAACTCTGTCTTTAACGGGTGACAACTAATATGCTGGAACCCAAAGATAGATCTTAATCCTGCCCTTGTATCTTCATATAACAGATAACGCAACCCGTATCCTCCGGCAAAATTTGTAGGAAAGTCAATCTGGGTTGCATTCTCCCGGTTAAATTCGACATTTCCCCAGCCAATTTTGCCGTCAAGAAAAAGACGTTCGGTCAGGCCAAAACTGCTTTTTATGAAATATTGGGTGGTACTGGCTTTTCCTTTAACCTTAGTGAAATCACGCCGCAGGATTTGATTAAACTGGACACCCCATATCGATTTATGAAAAGAAGGCAAGAAATTACCTTCGGAAGGAATCGTCCAAGCAATGCTGCAAAATAAAAATAAGAGTACAAGGGTAAAGATGATTGTCCTATCCATGGAAAAAAATTCCTTATAAATTATGTTTATATCTATCTTATATGCTACGGGTGAATTTGTCAATCGGGCATGCTCAACCAAGCAGAATTATTCTTCTATCTCAAATCTCCTGCGGCAACTGTTGCATTCATATATCGAGGCCTCGTAATGCGGCTCGACAAATCTCGTATTGCGGCCATAACAAAAGGGGCAATATACTGGATCATGCCACGCAGACTCCCGGCCTTGGCCTTGATCTAAAACTTCTGCTTCAATATCGATTACCTTCTCTTTGCCTTTGCCTTGGGATCTTTTAAATGCATTATACAAATCTTCTCCGGGCTTAAATAATATCTTCTTGCCCACAGAAAGAGCTGCAATTAATAAGATGATCAGAATAAGTCCTGTTACCAGCCAGAAAAAAAATCTCAAAAAAATCCAACCAAATAAAAAGTTGAATACAAGAAGCATTCCGACAAAATAGGCAAACTTGCCAACGGTAATTAACGAATTTAGTTTATACTTCATAACCCTTATTTAATATGCCTAATGACTAAAACCGCAATTACGATTCCAATAACAGATATAAGGCAGACCCGAACTATGGCCCCGGCTTCTGGTTTCTGCCCCCCGGTTAAAAGGCCTCGGATCATTGCCCCAATGAATGTACCGATACCAATAATGATTACCGTCTTTATCTGGTCAGTATCCATAGGTTGCTACCTCGTTAATATAAAAAATTACTTTCTACTTTTAATTTTAGCGCTTTTAGGATTTTTATCAAGTATTTTACTATATTTTCCATAATTATTTTAACCAGATATCTTTAAGATCTGCTGTGATTTGTTTAGCCAGCTCACTATCCAGGGAAGGTTTATCTTTTGCTTGGGTATCTGTTTTTCTATTTTTAGAGATATTACGTTTCTTTAAAAAACTCAAAAAATCTTTTACCGATTTTATCTGCGCCCCCAAAGAACGGCAATAATATATTATCTCTTTATCATCGCTGACCACGACAATGTGCCGCGGGTTAGAAGAGCATTCTACTAACTTTTTAATTTTATCATCTGCTGTTTTATGTTCACTAAAAATAACGCGCACTGACCCGCTTTTTGGCGGGTTTGATATATCTATTGTGCCGTCAAAAACCACAGTGACATTATTGCGTAAACTTCCCTGCGGACGATAAATTTCAATTAGTTTCAATAAACCCTGCCGGCAATCTTCTATCTTGCGGTCAATAAGTCCGTCTACCTTATGAATTACGTTATACCCATCAATAATATAATGTAACGACACAAGTTACCCCTTTATATCGGCAAATTCTGCCCGCAGTTGCCCGCAAGCGCCTTTAATATCGCAGCCACGTGAACGGCGTACAGTATAATTTACCTTTTTTCTTTTAAGGACACTTTCAAAAACCTCAAGCCGATGTATTGTAGATTGTTCAAATCCTAATCCGGCTATGGGATTAAATGTAATTAAATTTACTTTACATTTAAACCCGCTAAGTAAATCCGCGAGCTTTTCGGCATCATGCCCGTGGTCATTAACATCCTTAATTAAAATATATTCAAACGTTATGATCCGCCCCGTAATCCGGCTGTATTCTTTGGCTGTCTTTACAAGCTCAGTTATAGGGTGGATTTTATTTACGGGCATAAGCCTGGTTCTTAAATCACAGGAAGCAGCATGTAATGAGATAGACAGCTCAACCTGTAACTTTTCCCGAGCCAGACGCAATATCTGTTTAGGTAACCCGCAGGTAGAAATGGTTATTTTTCGTGCGCCCAATTTAAGCGTGCCTGGATGGTTAAAAATTCTAACGGCCTTTAACGTATTCTCATAATTTGCCAGTGGTTCTCCCATGCCCATAATCACGATATTAGTTATGGGCTTTGCCAAATTATCCTTTTTTATCCAGAGCAGTTGACTGACTATTTCATCGGCGGAAAGATTGCGTTGAAAATTGCCCTTGCCGCTGGCACAAAAAATACAGTTAAAAGAACATCCCAATTGCGTAGAAACGCATACGGTAGATCTATTTTTAACGGGAATAAATACCGCTTCTAAAAAACCTCCTTCGTTTGCAGAAAAGATGTATTTAGTTGTTTTATCGGAAGGCGAAACAAACTTTTTCTGATATTTTAGACTTATTGGCTGCAAAACAGCACTTAAGGATTTCTTTGAATCGGGGGATAAGTTTTGCATGTTATCAAAACAGAAGACACATTTTTTGTATATCCAATCCAGAATCTGTCTTGCCCGGTAAACAGGTAGGTTAAGTTGAACAACTTTTTCCTCTAATTCTTCGGGTAAAAATCCCGTTATTATTTGTTTGTGCGCCATGTTTAAAATTATCGCAGATTGCGTCGCTATTGTCAATCAAAGGCGCTTTTTACCACTCGACTTCAAGCCCTGAAAATAGCCATCTTCCCGGCATAGGAATATTGCCTTTTTCGTAATAGGTGTGGTCAAGAATATTATCGACCTTAAAAAATACAGTGTAAGATTTTAGCTTCTTGGCTATCTTTCCATCTAGAACAAAATCCCCGGCTTGATACACCCTCTGCTGATAGACAAGATCAAGATTTGACATTATTCCC